>Ga0073905_10000434_pt1 | contig 19592 bp, 18 predicted proteins | sample KloWWTupernatant_FD_65482 | JGI IMG/M metagenome (GOLD analysis project Ga0073905, IMG submission 65482) | Active sludge microbial communities from Klosterneuburg, Austria, studying microevolution and ecology of nitrifiers - Klosterneuburg... | ecosystem: Engineered > WWTP > Aerobic digester >... | reverse complement strand
ATCGAAGCGCGCATCGTGCCGTTTGAGATTACGTCGGCTTCGAACGTGCCGGCCGACGATACAGCTGGCACACCGTCTACGCCGGCGAGCAGCAATGCGCGGGTCACCAGAGCCGTGCTGACCGATCGAGTCGATTCACAGTCGAACGCGCCCGAGGGTGACGAGATTACCGTCTGGAACGCGGTCGGCCGGACGACCGCGGATCTCTGGCTGGCAGTCGCGGTAACCCGGCTGACGCGCGAGGACATCGTCGAGATCCGCGTGAACCAGACGGGGACGCTCTATGCCAACCAGCGACTTCCGCGCCAGGCAGTCGCGTCGGGCTGGGTCTCCGCGCCGATCAGCCTCAGCGTGCCGTCAGTGCCAGATGGTCCGGTCGAGTACACGCTTACCGTGCTGTTGAATGGCAATCGGACGCAGACAGTTACCGTCCTGGTCGTTCCCGTCACTCGTTAGTCTCGGCGTCGCCATCCTGGCTTGGCGAGTTCAGCGCATAACGCTCGACGAGCACCGGCATCTCACGATGGAACTGGCTGTTCGCGACAACCCGCGTAACGCCAGCCATTTTCGCCGCGCGAAGCGTCTCGACCTCTTTGTGTGGCCCAAAGACGAGCACCGGGATGCCCGAAGCAGCGATCTGCCCGATGCGCTCCCAACTCTCGCCTGTGTCCACGGCCGTGCCATCGACTACGACGAGCCGGACATCGCCGCTCGCCAGACCATCGGATACCTCTCCGATAGAGCGCGTGAGGACGGCGTTGTACCCGAGTCGTCGCAAGGTAACGCGGATATTGACCGAGAAGAACAGATCGCTGATCAACACAATGACCGTGCCGCGCTCTGTCGGCGGAGAGGGCGGTCGGGCTTCGCTCGTCACCGGGGCAGCTCCAGTCACCGATCAGTCGGCCGGCAGTTCCAGCTCGTCGACCAGATCCCGGGCGGCGTGGAGCCACTGAGGATCGGTGTCGTCCGGGACCGAGCAGCCGTTCGCAAGGATGAGCTTCCGCCCGCCTGTCTGCCGGATCGCATCCTCGGCCTCGGAGCGGATCTCGGCGTCGGGTCCATTCGACAACGCGCCGAACTCGTGCCAGCCGCCCATCAGGCAGAGGTCCGTCTTTGCGCGCGCGTCCGCGAGGCTCGGGCCGGCCAGACGATCGGACCACGACAACACCTGAACCGGGTAGTCAAGCACGTCATCGAAGAACAGATCGCGGTCACCGTGGACATGGACGATATTGAGCCAGCTATCGCGCGCGCCCTGGAGAGCCAGCAGGTCGTACGGCCGCCCGAGCTCACGGTATTCTGCGGCGCTCATGACGGAGCTGGCGCACCCCTGGAGAGCGAAGAAGACACCGTCGGCGCCGGAGTCGATGCAGTCCTGGATATGAGCTCGCAGGTTCTCGGCGATCGTGGCCAACGCTTCGTGGACGGCGCTCGGATTCGTGCGAGCATGCTCGAGGAACAGATCGTACGACTCGGCGAAGTGAAGCGCCTCACAGAGCGGAGAAAACACCGTCATCACAATCGGCGTCTCGTAACCGACTGCGTCGCGCAGTGCCTGGATTGCAACTGCCCGTTGGTGGAAGAAGCGCGATCGAACGATCTCGATCGGCTCGATCAACCGCCAGTCCTCAGGTGTGCGGACACTACGGCGGGGGAATGGATAGGGCAGATCCGGCATGATCTTCAGGATATCCAGATCGAACTCGGCCTCGAAGAACTCGAGCGTTGCCTCCGCCATGCGGCGGCCGGAGCCCCCTGGCTTGAAGTGATGCCAGAAGCAGACGGGGATGCGATCGACCTCCTCGCCCATCACCGCGGCCATCACCCGTTCCGTCTTGGTCATCTCGTCCATCATCATCGCCATGACGCCGCATGCCCCTTTCGCCTCCGAGAGGCTCGGTGCCGATCATCCACGTTGGCGCACAACGTACCACAACCGCATGGGTCAATCCGCAACGTAACCACATCGCTGTCATCCGGATTATCACTGGCACAGCGGCCCCAACTGCTGTGACCCCCAATAACCCCAAACCCCCTCCCCCAGGCAAGCCGCCCGTCAACGGGTCGGCTTGCTGCTTTTCGCCCGTAGAATGTGCAGAGAAACGCGGCGAGGGGGTGAAGCGTGATCGACATCAAGGAACAGGTGGTCATCCGACGCTTTGTCGGAGGGCCGCTGCACACGGCGTGCTATGCGATCATCGTCCCAGGGGTGGGATCGATCGTCGTCGACGCGCCGCGTGACGCCTGGCACGGCGCGATTGACGCCGCAACAGAGCTTCAGGCTCCGCCGCGCCTTGTCGTCGCAACCCACGGCCACTGGGACCACATCACCGATATGGCTCGACTCCAGGAGATGGGCATCCCGATCGCCGCCCATCCAGCCGACGCCGGCCTCTTCGCCGATCCTCACGGCCAGGGGTTGACGTTGCCGTTTATCGTCGATCCGGTCCGGATCGATCGACCGCTACGCAACGGCGACAGGCTGACAATCGGTCCCGTCGAGGTGCGCGTCCTCCACACTCCCGGCCATACGGCGGGAAGCATCACCCTCTGGGTGCCAGCCGCGGAGGCGCTGTTCACTGGCGATACGTTGCTGAAGGGGGGCGCCGGACACACAGCCGAGCCAGGTGCGTCGTTGGAAGCGCTCGCGGTGAGCGTGCGCAGGCTAGCGGACTTCCCGGGGACGACGAAGATCTACGCGGGCCACGGCGCGCCAACAACTATAGCCGACGAAGTGTGGTTGACGACGCTGACAGATCCCGATGCGCCTCTGGTGCAATGGCGCCCGAATAACGAGCGACGCAAGCGCTCGTAACGGCAGCGCGCCTAGATGAGCGATTGAATCGCGCGCACGAAGAATACGACGTTTGCGAGTTGAGCCACACACAACGCCAGGGCAACCGGGCGCACACGGAGCCGACCGAACGAGACACTGATCTGCGGCGAAACGAGCGAACCGAACACCGCCACTTGAGCGAGCAGAGCGCCCGCCACCAACCGCCCGGGCAACGCCGCGGTTGCGGCAAGGCCAACGGTCAGCAGAGCAATGCCGATTGACATGAGGATGTCGAAAACCAGGACGGCAGCCTCGCCCGACGCCAGATAGCCTCGCGGCGCGCGTTGTCCGTGCGACTGGACATCAGCGGGGACGACACGGGAATCGACGGAATGCGCGAACGCGACGGCCATCGAGCGGATAGACAATATCGTGAGCACGCCAGCCGCGACGAGTGCAACCACTACTAGCAAGACACTCTCCCGATCCCACCGAACTCCTGGCCGCGGCATCGGCCACATCCACCGCCTCGACATATACAACGAACGGAAACCCGTATGGATGCGTTTTTCGCCCATTCGCGGATCTCTGTCGCGGCGGGCTATCCCCTTGACGATACCCCGGTTGCTGCTACCGTGGTCGCCGACGTCGACGGTGACCCTGATCGACGCTATACGCCGTTGGCTGGATGAGGAGTGGGCATGAGCCTTGCCGAGAGAATCGAACAGTGGATTGCCGCACAGATCGAGGTGGCCGGCGTCTCTGGCGCGGTCGTCGGGCTCAGCGGCGGCATCGACTCCGCAGTCGTCGCCGGCCTCTGCGCGCGCGCGCTCGGGCCGGACAACGTACTCGGCGTGATCATGCCCGCTCATTCGCTGCCCACGGACGCCGCAGACGCCAGGCTGGTGGCCGAGGCGTGGGGAATCGAGCATCCGACAATCGACCTTTCGGGCGTTGTCGACACGTTGATGGCGATTCTCCCCGAGGGAACTCAGCTCGCGAACGCGAACGTCAAGCCACGGCTACGCATGATCGTCCTCTACTACATGGCGAACACACTCGGGCGAGCAGTGGTAGGAACCGGCAACCGCAGCGAGCTGATGGTGGGTTACTCGACAAAGTACGGCGACTCAGGCGTCGATCTCCTGCCATTAGCCGGTGTCTATAAGCACCAGGTCTACGAGATCGCCCGCGAGATCGGCGTGCCCCAGACGATCATCGACCGGCCGCCGAGCGCCGGCCTTTGGGAGGGGCAGACCGACGAAGCGGAGATGGGCGTTACCTATGCGGACCTCGACCGAGTGCTGGCGGCAATGGCAGCCGGGGTCGAGAGCGGCGTCTCGCCCGACGTGGTGACCCGGGTTCAACGCATGGTGCGTGGATCCGAGCACAAGCGACGCCTGCCACCGATGTTCTCGGCCGACGAGACTGCGTAGCCACTCGGAGGCTCGCTTCGCATCGGCCAGCGGCCCGAGGGTCGGGCCGGCGAACTGACGCCCTGTTCAGGCACGGCCCTCGCGCATCGCTATGTTCAGCTCGACCTTGTCCAGCGCGATCTCCCGAGGGAATCGCAGTCGCAGCGCCAGCAGCGCGACACCGAGGCTTTCCCCCTCACTGGTCGCGAACATGCCGTCCGGCATTCCGTGCGCCAGAAGATCCGGGGCGAACCCCTCGTAAACCGCTGCGCGTTCGGCGGGATCCATCAGCATCGCCCTGGCTTGCCCGTCGTCGACTCGATCGTAAAGCAGGCCAAGACATACCTGCATCCATCGGTAAGATCGCCTCACGCTCATGGGGCGCCAACTCCCAGGCGCTGGATCGCGTCGTCATCGTGACCAGCGGCCCGAAGGGGTTGGACAACATCGACGTCGAGATCGGGGATCGACGCCACGACCGCGCGGGCGTGCCCGATCAGGCGTATCGCCGGAATATCGGCAGGCAGCACAACGCTACCGCCAACAGGAAGCCGCAGGCCGTCGATCGCCAGGTCTCCCTCAATAACAGTCAGCACTCGACATGTTGCAGGGACTGCGTCCAGAATTCTCGATCCGTCAATCGTCGCGCGCTCCAATAGAAAGTGACGACAGGCCACAAGCACCTCTCGCCAGTCGTCCAGCCAAAGTGGCGCAACCCGGCGTGCGCGGAGGAGGGGGTCAATGACCGGAAAGCCTTGTTCGAGGTGCAGTTCGCGTGGGCGTCCCCAGTCATACAGGCGATAGGTAACGTCGCTGGTCTGTTGGACCTCGTAGAGCAACACGCCTGCGCCGATTGCGTGAACGGTTCCTGCCATCACAAAGAAGACATCACCGGCGCGAACTGGCTCGCGCACGATGGACATACCGATGCTGTCTGGGTCCACGACGCCGGTTACGCCGGTTACCAGGCTGCTGCCCTCATCACTCTCCAGTATCAGCCAGGCTTCGGTCTTCCCACGCTTGCCCGGCGGCGCCGCCGCATCAGATGGATGAACCTGGATCGAGAGATCCTGCTGGGCGTCGATCAACTTGACGAGGAGCGGAAAATCGCCCAGCGACCCCGCCGCAGCCATCCCGTGCGTCCCGAGCAATGCCATGGGCATCATGCGTGCCAGATCGCCGAGCGCGATGCCATCGAACCGGCCACCCTCGATGACCGCCTCGGCCCCGCTCTCGAGCGATTCACCCACCGAACCGTCAGGGAGCGTCTTGCCCCAGGATTCCAGCCTGCGACCGCCCCACACTTTGTGATCGAAGCTGGGGCGCAGCAACAGCGGGGCCGCGATCCGATCCTTGCGTTCCAATCCTCGTCCTGCCACTGACGCTCCTTCGAAAATATCGCGACGCGGGTGGATGCCAGTTGCGTTGATCTTGGCAGCGAGCAACGATCGGCGTCAACCAAGTTGCCCGATTGAGCCTGCTCTGATAGACCTTGAGAACGAGCCTGCAGCGTTCCAGGCATTCCAGATCCTGATGGGAGCGAGAAGGTGAGCACGCTCAGAGTCCGAATCGACCCGGATCGCTGTGTCGGCTTTGGCCGATGCGCAGTTCTGGCTCAGGGAATCATCACCATAGACGAAGATACGAACAAAGCGGTCTATGACGAGCAGGAAGGCGAGAGCGCCGATCCGAAACAGCTCTTCGCCGCAGCGCGGGCCTGCCCGACGCAGGCGATCATGATCGAACAGTTCGGCCGGCGACTCTACCCGCAGATCATTGAGCCGATGCCGGGAGAGATCGCTCGCAGGCTCGCCGACGCTGAGGCCGCCGAGAAGTAGCCACCGGCGAGACTAACCGTTCTCGTTCATCGGCACGACCTCTGCGCCAACAGTCTCCAGCTGGGCAAGTACGTGGTTGCGGATCGCGTGAGGCGTCGGCACGTCCTCCAGCACGCGACCGCCGGCCATAACTGGCTGAAGTTGCGCAACCCGCCACGCGCCCGCTGGCTCCTGCCCGAGCGGCAGCACTTCGTCTGACAGCGTATCGAGGTCTCGCCAGACCTGCTTCGCGCCGCTCATCTTGCCGCGCTTGGCAACTGGCGTCCCTTCGATCTCGACGATATCCATCCCGAAGTCAATCGTTCGCGCGTTGGCGATGCTTGTCCCGACCCCGAAGCCATCGACCCACGGACAGAGGGTATCCACCTCGCGTTCGTCGAGGCCGCCACTGGCGAGGAGCTTCACATGCTCAAAGCCTCGCAGATCAAGCTCCCAACGAACCTCGCGCAGGATCTGGGCAAAGTTTCCGCGGCGCGACCCCGGCGTATCGAGCCGAACGCCATACAGCCGCTCGCCGAGCGCCTCCGCGACTCTCACGGCCTCGAATTTCTCATCCTGGAACGTGTCGATCAGAGCGATCCGAAGCGCGTCGCCTTCGACAATCGCGTCGTACAGCTCCATGGCTCGGACGGTGTCACCGACCATCAGCATCAGTGAGTGGGGCGTTGTCCCGGTCGGATCTTCGCCAAGCTCACGCGCACTCTTGACAACACTGACGCCGTCGCAACCGCCGATAAATGCGGCCCGCTCGATAATCGGGGCGATTGCCGGATGCATCCGGCGAGCGCCAAAGCTTGCCAGAACCCGGTCGCGAGCCAACACTCGTATCCGGGCCGCTTTCGTCGCGACACCCGACGCCTCGCAGATCAATCCAAGGATCGCCGTTTCGAGCCGCGCGAAGGAGAGGTAGTTGCCCTCGATCTCCATAATCGGCTCATAGGGGCGTACGATCGTCCCCTCCGAGATGCCGCGGATGTCGATGTCGATGCCTTCGAGAAGCGCGAGCACCTCTTCGAGGCCGGCAAAGACGGCCCATGGATAGCTGTGCGGAAGACTCTTGACAGAGAATTCGGCTCGCACACGTCTGTCGAGCCCGGCTTCGCGGATGATCTGCTCGGTGCGGACAAAGTAGACATCAGTTGTGTCGCCCGAACGGATCTCATCGACCGTTGCCTGGAAAAATCGCGGCGCTCGCCGACCGTCAGTCATGGTTACCTCACCGCCCCTGCCTACGCCCCCAAGCCCGACAGCATGATCCTACGCGATCGGATTGACGAACGCGATACCCACCGCGTACAGTGTACGTACAGTTGGTGTCGCTGGCGAAAGGAACGTGGACGTGGAGAAAATGCCCGGGGTGCTCAGCCGGCAGGATATCGAAGCGCTCCTCGCTGGAGATCCGCCGCTGCTCGAGGGGCTGGTAGATCCAGCCCAGCAGCTTCAGGCCAACGGTGTCGACATCACACTGGAAAAGGTCTCGCGATTCCACGGACCCGGACTGCTCGGTCGCGCAAGCCACGAGCGACGGCTGCCTGAAACAACCGACGTCCCATTTACCAGCGACGACACTGTGTTCCTCGCGCCGGGCGCGTATCAGGTTCGTTTCAACGAGACAGTGCATCTGCCCGGTTGGCTCATGGCTTACGCTCGGCCGCGATCCAGCCTCTTGCGCTCGGGCGTCGCGCTGCACACTGCAGTCTGGGACGCCGGGTACTCCGGCCGAGGGATGTCACTGATGGTCGTCTATAACCCCTCCGGATTCCGGGTAGCTCGGGACGCGCGCATCTGTCAGCTCGTCTTCCATTGTCTGACCGAGACCACAGAGACTGCCTACGCAGGCGCGTACCAGTTCGAGGGTCGATTGGCGACCTGAGAGCACGTCCGATCAGGGCAGACTCGACGCTGCGGAGCGGCCACGGCAACTCGTTGCTGAGGCCGATGACGCCCGCCCGTCCGCGGATTGTCCCAATCCTCCTTGACCGATGCCCCCCTATCGCGATCACCGCGGTCGAGCGCGAGACGACGGCGCAGATCATCGTGCAGTACGTCACAATCGCGAGGCGACGCTGCTAGACTTAGCGCCGATACATTGTCGTTGGAGAGCGATCGTCGCTGCGGCGTCTCAGGAGCACAAACCGAAGATGAACAGGTACGTTCGGGTATTCAGCGCACTCGTCGCACTGGCCCTCGTCACGACCCTGTTGGCGGCATGCGGAGGGGCTTCCACGACGCCAACGGCAACCACGCCGGCCGCGTCGCCCACGACCGTCGCCCAGGCGACCACAACGACGCCAACAGAGACCGTTGCCACGGTCACCGGCGCGTCGTCCCCCGTCGCCGAAGCCACCGTCCCCGCCCAGCTGACGAAGGTTACCGTGGGCTTCATCCCGGTTCTGATTTTTGCCCCGGTCATGCTGGCACACGACAAAGGGTACTTCGCCGACTACGGGCTGGATGTTCAGCTCGAGCCGCTGGCCGGCGGGTCAGACATGGTCGTGTTGACGGCGAACGGCAACTTCGACATCGGTCTTGGCGGAACCGGGCCGGCATTCTTCAACGCCGTCGCCCGCGGAATCGACCTGACGATTGTGTCCCCGCTCCATTTCGAGCGTGGTCAGGCGGCAACCCCGTTGGTTGTCTCCAAGAAGCGGTACGATAGCGGCGAGCTGACCAAGCCGGGGGACCTGAAGGGGAAGAAGGTGTCGGTCAACGCGCGCGGCGCAACGGAATACTGGCTCGACACGGCGCTGCGGACCGATGGCCTGACGATCGCCGATGTCGATCTTCAGACATTGCCGTTCCCCGACGTCGCAGCCGCGCTGGATGCTGGCGCGCTCGACGGAGCGATGCTGGGCGAACCACTTGTGACCCAGGCCGAGAAGAACGGGTTGGTTGTCCGCCTCAAAGCCGACTTCCCCGAGAATTTCCAGCCGACGTTCGTCTGGGTGAATCCCGGCTTTGCAACGAAGACGCCAGACCTCGCCACCGGCTTCATGGCCGGGATGCTCCGCGGATGCCGCGATCTGTGGGGTGATAACTGGGATAGCGACGAGAACCTCGCGATCCTCAACAAGTACACCAAGGTTCCGCCGGATCTGATCCGCGAAGCTGCCCGAACGTACTGCGAGCCGAATGGCGAGATCCATGCCGATGACCTCAACACATTGCAGACGTTCTTCAAGGGTCGGGGCCTGCTCGAATACGACACGCCACTTGATGTTGAGAAGCTGATCGATCGCTCCTTCGCCGAGAAGGCAGTCAAGCTCATCGGCGTTGCCGAGGAGCAGTAGCACCGCCGGAGGGCCAACCCGGTATGGAAAGCTCCACCGCCAAGCTGGAAGTGCGTGACCTCGTGGTTACGTATCCATTGGCTCGCGCGGTTGTGACGGCGATCGACCATGTCTCGCTCTCGATTCCGGCCGGCCAGTTCTGCGCCATCGTCGGTCCATCAGGATGCGGGAAGAGCACGCTGTTGCGTTCTATTTCGGGGCTGGTGAAGCCGGCCGCAGGCACGATCGCGATCGCCCATGAGACCTCCGACAAGCCATTGCAGGCAATGGTCTTCCAGGGCCGATCCGTTTTCCCGTGGATGACCGTACTCGAGAACGCTGCCTATGGTCTGGCAATGCGGGGCGTCGACCGGCAATCCCGTGAGGCTACCGCCGAGCGTTTACTGCGGCAGGTAGGGCTGGGCGAATTCGTGAGGGCCTTTCCTTCGCAACTGTCCGAAGGGATGCGCCAGCGTGTCGCTATTGTTCGCGCGTTCGCCGTCGATCCCGAGCTGCTGCTGATGGACGAGCCGTTTGGCGCGCTCGACGAGCAGACCCGGCTCACCCTTCAGGGCGAGCTTCTGCGTATCTGGGAAGCGACGGGGAAGACCGTCGTGTTCGTCACCCATTCGATCGACGAGGCGATGACGCTGGCGGACCGGATCATAGTTCTCAGCCCACGGCCGGGAACAATCAAAGCGGACATCACGGTGCCGTTCGCTCGCCCCCGCACAATCGAAGCGGTTCGTTCGGCGCCGGATTTCGCGTCGCTCTTCTTGCGAATCTGGTCGCTTCTGCGCGATGAAACGCTGTCCCCGGCTCCGGCGGTGACGGCATGACGAGCCTTGCTGCGCGCCGCTGGCTGTCGCTGTTGCTGGCGTTCCTCGGGCCGATCCTCGTCCTCCTCGTCTGGGAGATACTCGCGCGAACCGAAACGATCAACCCGCTCTTCTTCCCGCCCCCGACATCTCTGGAGGCTACGGCACGCGGGCTGATCTCTTCTGGACAGCTCTGGGATGACATCCGAATCAGCATGCTCCGCGTAGGGGCGGGGTTTCTGATCGCCGCCATTCCAGGTGTATTAATCGGGATGCTGATGGGTCTCTGGTGGCCAGTTCGAGCTGTCATCTCGCCGATCGCGGCGGCGTTTTTCGCGGTGCCGAAGATCGCGATCCTGCCACTCGTCATCATCATCTTCGGTATCGGCGAGATATCGAAGGTCGCGATGGTTGCGATCAGCGTCTTGTTCCTCGTTGTCCTTGCCACCATGAGCGCCGTGCTGGAGATCGAGAACGGTTACTTCGATGTCGCGCGAAACGCAGGAGCCAGCGTTTGGCAGCAGATCCGGACGGTCGCGTTGCCGGCCGCGCTGCCGGGTATCTTCTCCGGCCTGCGACTCGCCCTTGGCTTCTCGCTGCTCGTGATCGTCGGCACCGAGTTTCTCGCGGCAAAGAACGGCATCGGCTATCTGATCTGGAACTCATACCAGACGTTCGCTATCGAGAAGATGTATGTCGGGTTGATTGTCACCGGCCTGCTCGGCTGGCTGCTCAATTTCGTGATGGATGAAGTGGAGTGTGTTGTGATGCCCTGGCGCTCACCTGCCGGCCGGCGACTCTCGATTCCGGTGCCAGAATTCGCCCGCAACTGGTTCATGGCAACTCGCCCGTTCTCGTTCACTGCCTCGATCATCCCGGCACTCGTCGGGACAGCGTTGGCGGCGTACTCCGGATCCTTCTCAGCCGGCCTATTCCTTCTCGTCGTCGTGGCGTCGTTGCTGGTCCATGCCGGCACGAATCTCATCAACGACTACTTCGACCACAAGCATGGAGCGGACACCGCGGAATCAGTCGGCAACGCCGGGTTCATTCAGAGTGGGATCATCAGCCCCAGGGCCATTCTGGCCTTCGGGCTGGTTCTGTTTACGGTCGCGACAGCACTCGGGCTGGTCATCGTCGCGCAGGTCGGTTGGCCAGTGCTGCTGTTTGCTATCCCGAGCGTGCTGGCTGGCTACTTCTACACGGGCGGACCGAGACCACTGGGATATGTCGCGCTCGGCGAGGCGACCGTCTTCCTGTTCATGGGTCCGGTTATCGTTGTCGGCGCCTACTACGTCCAGACACAACACGTCTCGTGGGAAGCAATCGTGCTGTCGATCCCGGTCGGCCTGCTGGTGACCGCCATTATTCAGGCGAACAACATCCGCGATATCAGTGATGACACTGAGGTCGGCAAGCGGACATTGGCCACGTTCATCGGCCAGCGCTGGGCGCGACGCGAATACGCCGCGCTCGTCATCGGCGCATACGTCGTTATCACTCTCGTGGCCGTTGGCGGCCTGCTGCCGGCCGGCCTGCTGATTGTCTTCCTGACCATTCCCCGAGCAATCGAGCTGGTGCGAATCGTGAGTCGGCGCGACGACGCGGGCATGCTGAATACAGCATTGCGCCTCACCGCCGGCCTTCATCTGCAGTTCGGCGCACTGCTGTCACTCGTTCTGTTCATCGCCGCGATCCGCTAAGCGGCCTCGCCGTTATTGGCGCCCGGCGTAATCCAGAACGAAAACGTCCCGAAGCGAAACACGTCGTGATCCGGATGACGCTCGTCTGGCTCACGACCCGACCAGATCGTTTCGTATGCCTGATGCATGGCAATGATCTCTGCCGGCGCAAGCGGAGAGCGATTATGCGACGGGTAGATATGGTCGACGATCGACGCGAGCTCGGCCAGCGTCTGCAGCGTCGCTCGATACTCCCGCGGATCGCTGCCGGCCCGAAACGCGAACATCGGGCCATCATAGACCGCGTCACCCGGGAACATCACGCGAGCGTCGCGGTCGAGAAACGTCAGGCCGCCGGGTGAATGACCGGGCGTGTGGAACACCTCGATCGTCCGCCCACCGAGGTCGATGAGATCGCCTGTGACGAGCGGGGCCGCCCAGTTCGCGCCAGCGATAGCGGCACGCTGGGCATCGAATCCCGCGGGAAGCGATCCATGGAGGTGTTCTGGCTCGAGCCAGCGTCGAAATCGATCGTTCGGGTAGCCGGCCGCGAGATCCTCCGCTTCGGTCGGATGCACCATCACACGGGCGAATCGACTCGTAGCGCCGATGTGATCAAAATGCGCATGGGTCTGCAGGACGATAGGCGGCTTGCGACTCAACTCGGCCACCAGTCCCGCGAAATCGCCTACCCCCATCCCGGTATCAATGACCGCGACGGCATCTGTTCCCTCAATGAGGTACGACTTCACGTCTTCAGAATGCAACGGCTCCGCGATCATCACCACCCCATCGCCGAATCGCTCCACCTCAAACCAGCTCTGATACCAGGTCCCCATTGAAGCCGCCCGTTCACAAGCACAATCGACTGGGATATGTGGCCCACGTCCGGCTCGCAGAGTACGCACGCCAGCCAACTTCGTCAACCCGCCGTTGACAGCCGCGACGTGCCGCGCCTATCCTCCTGCGGCTCATATGGAGCGCGTGTTCGGGAGGGGGATGCCACGGTGGCCGAACCAACGTCGATGTATGACCTTGTCAAGACGCTGACTGAGATTCCAGGGCCAACAGGCCAGGAGGATCTGGTTCACCAATGGTTAGCCGATCGCTGGTCGGGCGTCGCCGAGGAAGTCATCGTCACCGGAGTCGGCAACGTCCTTGCCAGAATCGGCGGGCATGGCCCCAACCTCATCATTCTCGGCCACGGCGATGAGCTGACGCTGATGGTGACTTCTATCAGCGACAACGGGCTCCTCCGCGTCTGGCCAGCAGGTCGTGATCTGCGCGGACGGCCGGCGCTCCGGTACGTACCAATCAATCAGCCAGTCGTCGTCATGGCAGATTCTGGCCCGACTGATGGGCAGCTGGTCTACGCCAGCGGCCATGTCATCAGCGCGTCAGAGGAGAAGGGGCATTTCGACTGGGCGGACTGGTTTGTAGATCTCGGCTATACCAACCGTGATCGTGTGATCGACCTCGGTATTCGCCCGGGCACCCGCATCGTGGTGAACCCTTCCACTCGGCGGCTCGGCGATGCAATCATCGGCAAGGCGATGGACAACCGGGCAGCGCTGGCCATTGCAACCTCGGTGGCTGAACGCGCGGACATCACGCGGCTGCGCCACACACTGTGGGTTGGCTCTACGATTCAGGAAGAGAATGGATTGTTGGGGGCGTCCAGTATCCCTGAGACCGCAGACTTCACGTTTGCGATCAACCTGGACGTCGGGCTCTGCGGAGATGTGCCGGGGACGAAACCAGAGACGCACCCCGCGAAGCTCGGCGGTGGGCCAATCCTTGTCCACCAGGATTCCTCGGTGCACTATTCGCATCGGATGACGATGGCCCTGGCCGAGGTCGCCGAAGCGCAATCGATCCCGGTTCAGCACGCTGTCTACCAGAACTATGGAAGCGACGGCGCGGAGCTGATCCGGCGCGGGATCGAGACAGTCCTGCTGACGATGCCGACCCGGTACACGCACTCGCCGAACGAGATGGTGACCGAGCCGGAGCTCATTCAGTGCGTGGATCTGATCCTCGCCTACCTTGAGCGTGACCCGTTGCCGCCACGCTGGGGCGTCGCTGGCTGATCGGCCGCGTCGCCGCGGCAGTCAGTCCGCGGCGACGATCAATGAGGCCTCATCGCCGATGCTGGCGCGTTCGACGCGGGCGGCGAATTGTTCGTTGTAGAGCCGGGAGTAGAGTCCGGCGCGTTCAATCAGCTCGCTGTGGGTGCCCCGCTCGACGATATTGCCATGGTCAACGACCAGGATGAGGTCCGCGGCCAGGATCGTCGAGAGCCGGTGCGCAATCGCGATCGTTGTCCTGCTGCGCATCAGCGGCTCAAGCGCAGTCTGGATCAGGCGTTCCGATCGAGTATCGAGGGCCGAGGTCGCCTCATCGAGAATCAGCACTCTCGGGTCCTTGAGAATCACCCGCGCGATCGCGAGTCGTTGCTTCTCGCCACCCGACAGCCGGAAGCCACGCTCGCCGACGACGGTGTCATAGCCGAGGTCGAGTTCCATGATCCGATCGTGGATCGCGGCAGCCTTCGCCGCGGCGACCAGCTCGTCGTCGGTCGCGTCGGGCCTGCCATATCGCAAGTTGTCGCGAACCGACGCGTGGTAGAGATGCGTCTCCTGGGTAACCGCGCCGATGACCGATCCGAGGGACTCAAGCGTGACATCACGAACGTCATGGCCGTCGATCGACACAGACCCGTGCTCGACGTCGTAGAGTCGCGCCAACAGATACGTCAACGTCGTCTTGCCGGCGCCAGAGGGGCCAACGAGTGCGATCAGTTCGCCTGGCCGGCCCTCGAAGCTGATGCCTTCCAGCGTCCATGGCCGGCTCTCGCCTTTATCGTCAACAACACCGTTGCTCGCGGCGGCCTCGCCATAGCGGAAATGGACCCCGTTGTACGCAACGTGCCCCTCGACGCGAAGCGGGTCAAGCGTGACAGCATCGGGTGCGTCGATGATCTCCTGTGGTCGATCCAGATAATCGAAGATACGCTCGAACAACGCCAACGCTCCCTGAATGTCAATCTGGATATTCAGCAGCGCGCCAAGCGGGAAGAACAGGCGAGCCTGAAGCGTGGTGAATGCAACGAGGTCACCGATCGTGAGTGCCGCACTACTTCCCGAGGAGATGATCGAACGGCCGGCAAGCCAGTACGCGAGTGCTGGCGCGATCGCAAAGAACGTCCCGACAGTCATGAAATACCAGCGCCCGACCATCTGCTGCCGAAGTTGCAGGCCGGAAAGATGATCGTTCTCCGCGCCGAAGCGCTCGATCTCCTGCGACTGGCGGCCGAACGTCTTGGTGAGCAACACGCCGCTGACTGACAGCGTCTCTTCGACCATTGAGCTCATGTCAGCCATTGATCGTTGGGTCTGGCCGGAGAGACGGCGACGTGTCTGTCCGACGCGTTGCGTGAGATAGAGCGCGATCGGCAGCAACGCAAACGACAGCAGTGTCAGCCGGCCGGAGATCAACGCCATCGCGACGACTGTCGAGATCACGGTTGTCAGATTCGCGACGATACTGGCGGCCGTGTTCGTCAGAACCGACTGAACGCCACCAACGTCATTCGAGAGCCGCGACTGGATCTCACCGACGCGGGTATTCGTGAAGAAGCTGAGGGACATTCCCTGAAGGTGCGAGTACAGCTTCAACCGGATATCTCGCATCACTGCCTGGCCAACACGATTGCTGAGGTATGTCTGGCCGACGCCGATCAGGCCGGCGGCAATCGGGGCCACGATCATCAGAGCGACGTACAGATTGAGCAGTGACATGTCACGTGAAGGAATCGCGTGGTCGATGATCTGCTTGAGCAGGAGCGGATTGACAAGGCCAATCGCCGACGACACCAGGATCGCAAACGCGATCACTCCAATTTGGGCGCGATATGGGCCGAAGACGCCGATGACTCGGCGAAGTGTTTCACGATCCTGGTTCGGGTTACGTGTCGTGCGCGGGGTTTCCGGGCTATGGTCTGGCCCGCCCCGATTGATCGGCATTGGCCGTAGGTACGCGTATTCTCGCATGGCAACTCCTCTGATCCATCAACGATGTCAATGATGATCAGTCTAGGAGTGCGGGCTCAATCAGGGACCCCGCCATTCGAGCAGGTGAAGGATCGCTCGTCCGGCCAGCTCAGTGAGTAGTCGTTGGTGTGTCGAGTGGAAATGTCATACAGACGTTCGTCCCAAGGCCGGCGGAACTGCCGACTCGGAGTGAACCGCCCAATCTTTCCGCCCGTTCCCGCATACCCTGGATGCCAAAGTGATTCGAGAGGCGCTCGTGCTTGAGCGTGGTCGTGTCGAATCCTGGCCCGTCATCGCGAACCTCAACACAGATCTCAGTATCGATCGTGATAGAAATCGACACGTCAGCGTCGTACGCATGCTTCCGGCAGTTTGTCAGGCACTCCTGAACGAAACGGTAGATCGTCGCTTCCATGTGATACTGCAAGAGCGGCAACGCGAGCGGCGCGTTGATCGTGACTTGCGTTTCGACATCGATCATATGCTGCGTCGCGAGCTCCTGGATCGCTTCCTCGAGTGAGTGGTGCTCGAGTGGCGCGGCGCGCAAATCAAAAACGGAGCGGCGCGCCTCATCCAGATTCGCCCTTGCCAGCCCGAGCGCCCGGTCGACTCGCTCGACGAGCGGTGAGTCCCCCAGTGTGGCGCCAATCGCCTCCAATTGCAGGATAATGCCGACGAGTCCCTGCGCGATCGTGTCGTGGATCTCGCGAGCGAGGCGATTCCGCTCCTCGGAAACAGCAACGTCAGACGCCTGCTCAAAGAGCACTGCGTTCTCGATCGCCACGGCTGCGACGTTGGCAACTGTTGCAAGGAGCTCGATATCGCGCGCTCGATAACTGTTGGGAGCATATGACTGCGCGCTGATACTTCCAATCACATCGTTCCCTCGAACCAGGGGAGCGATCAGAACTGACTGGATCCGCACAGACATGTCGCCATACCGCTCCCAGCCCTCGAAGTCAGCCGCCAGGCATGCTTCGACGATCTTCGGCTTCCGCTCGGTCATGGACTCGTAGTACTCAGCCGGAAGATGAACGTCGTGGCGTGGCGAGAACCTCTGGCCGAGATCCGAGATGTAGACAAGGTCGTTCGTCCCGTCCGGCTGGCGCAGCACGATCAGGAACGCATCTGCGACCATGATTCGCATGATCTCGTGATGGATCGAGCGATAGATCTCGGAAAGGTTCAGCGAGGACGACACGACGGCAGAGACCCGGTTGATGATCTCCATTTCGGTGATCTGCGCTTGCGCGTTCTCGAAAAGTCTCGCGTTCTCGATCGCGACCGCGGCATTGTCAGCAAAGACACCAACGATCTCGGCATCCGTGTCCGCGAAGGAACCGTTGAAGATGGAAATCGTCAGGACGCCAATTGATTCGCCGCGAACCCGCAGGGGCGCAGATAGCAGCGACACGGTCCATCGCGGCTGTTCGACTCTATCTTTCGCGCCTGTCCCGGCCACAACATCATTAGAGATAACCGGCCGGCCGCTCCGATAGCAGCGTCCCGCGAGGGTTGTCTCGACCGGCGCGAGTGTGCCTGACAGGGCGTCATCCGGATCTCCCGATGAAGCAATCAAACGAAGCTCCTGCCCCGACTCGTCGGCCAGCCGAAGTCGCGCAGTTGCGCCGTTCATCAGGGTGGCAGCTTCGGTGACAATCGTCTGCAGCGTCGCCTCGACCGCGAGTGAGCTTGTCACTGCCGCGCCAACACGTTGGAGTGCCAGCAGGCGGGCGCGACTGGTGGCTTCGGCGGCCGCTTTGGTCTCGAGCTTTCCGGTGATGAGCGATAGCGCCGTGGACGCGAACTCGCGCACGAGCCGACGGAGAACGCGTTCGCTCTCGATCATCGCAGGTGAGTGACGGTCGGCGGGATTCAGGCCGCGGTCGAACGCATCGCACCCGCCCATCAGCCCGGCAAGGAGATCGTCGACGCCCATATGATCTCGATCGATCGCCCGTTCAAGTCTCGCGAGGAAGCGCCGTTCAGTAGCTGCGTCGCCGCGCGTTGACTCGATGAGCGCGTCGATGACTTCACCGATTCGATCTCGCAGAACAGACTGGCTCATCCGTTGATAGGCAGGGCTTACGTCCCAGGCAACATCGCGCCACGCGGCAGCAACCGCGTCGCGATGCCGAACCAGCGGATGGTTCTCGAAGCTAGTCTCAGCTTCAGGCTCTGTCATTACAACGCCGAGCGTCTTCCTGCGATCGGTTCCGCGTGTTACCGGTCATTGCGGAACACCGCCTGTATCCCCGCATAGGGGTAGGGATTCTACCTGATTCCGCACGATCGGAATGTCCGAACCGATCGCGTGATGGGGATATACTCGGAGCGACGACCGATGATTCGTTGTCAGTAAGGAACTGCCGTGGTCTCCGCCCCGTCGAAACCGGATAAGAAAGCCTTCAGACGCCGCGTTGACGCAGCGGTTGCGGATGAGCAGTTGCGGACCGCCCTCCAACGCGCCTTACCGGAGTTTGGCCGGCGGCGCGTCCGCGCGTTTGAAGATCAGGATTTCTCCGCGCGCCGCCGCCGCGTTCACGACATCAAGGCCAGCGCGATGGCTGAACTGCCGGATCTCATAGAGCGTTTCACTCGCGAGGCCGAGGCCGTTGGCGCAGTCGTTCATCGCGCCGCAACGGCCGAGGACGCGCGCAGGATCATCTGCGACATCATCGACGAGCATGGCGGGCAGCTTGTCGTCAAGAGCAAGTCCATGGTCACCGAGGAGATCGAGCTGAACCCGGCGATCGAATCACGAGGCGTCCGTGTCGTTGAGACCGATCTCGGCGAATGGATCATGCAACTCGCGGGGGAGCATCCGTCCCATTTGATCGCGCCGGCCGTCCACAAAACCCGTGAGCAAATTGCGGAACTGCTCTCGAAAGAGGTTGGGGAGGAGCTGCCACCAGACCCGGATCAACTGGTCCGGGTTGCTCGAGAGCGGCTGCGCCAATCATTCATCGACGCTGACGTGGGCATTTCCGGCGCGAATATCGCCATCGCCGACAGCGGCACGCTCGTTATCGTCACGAACGAAGGCAATGGCCGGCTAGTCACGACGCTCCCGCCGGTCCACATTGCAGTCCTCGGGATCGAGAAGATCGTCCCGACGATGGAGGATGCAACCGCGATCCTCCAGGTCCTTCCACGCTCTGGCACCGGCCAGAAGATCACCAGCTATGTGTCGTTCATGACTGGGCCCAGCCGCAGCGCCGACATCGAATTGACACTGACAATCGGCGTACACGGCCCGAAGGAGCAGCATATCGTTCTGCTCGACAACGGAAGATGGGCCGCGCGGGAGGATGAGGAGCTTCACGAGGCGCTGCATTGTATCCGTTGCGGCGCGTGCTCGAATGTCTGCCCGCCGTACCAGATTGTCGGCGGCCACGTGTTCGGCCATATCTATACTGGTCCGATCGGGCTGATCATGACGGCAATGCATCATGGGCTCGAGCATGCCGCCGGCCCGCAGAGTCTCTGCGCGTCCTGCAACGCCTGTGAAATGGTCTGCCCGGCCGAGATTCCGATACCGCGACTGATTCTGGATGTGCGTGCCCGCTCTGTCGAAGCATTCGGCATGCCTGCCACCAAGGGATTTGCAATCTCACACTGGGCCGACCCGAAGGCGGGCGAGCGTTGGGCCGGCCTCGCAGCGCGCGCAGCGAGCATCGTCGCCGACAACGATGGAATCGTCCGTCGCATTCCCCTGCAGCCGGCCATGACGAACGGA
>Ga0073905_10000430_pt1 | contig 19656 bp, 14 predicted proteins | sample KloWWTupernatant_FD_65482 | JGI IMG/M metagenome (GOLD analysis project Ga0073905, IMG submission 65482) | Active sludge microbial communities from Klosterneuburg, Austria, studying microevolution and ecology of nitrifiers - Klosterneuburg... | ecosystem: Engineered > WWTP > Aerobic digester >... | reverse complement strand
GACCACCGGACCCGACGTCTCGATCATCCGCAACTCGCCGACCTCGGCCATCGCCCGTCGGGAGCGCCAGGCCATCGGTCGTGGTCTCCGGCTGCTGGGCCACGTCCTCGACGCGGGAGCCCTCGCCGCCCCGCTCGTCGCCTACGCCTCGATCACCGACGCCGTGTCGCTCAAGGTGACCGTCCTGTTCGTGCTGGTCGGCACTGTGCTGCTGTGGCCCACCCACCGACGCGGTCGCCACGTGGTCACACCCAGCGAGGGCCTCCTGTCGGTGATCACCCGGATCGGACTGGCCCCCGTGGTCACCTCGGTGCTCGTGACCCTGACCCAGTTCCGCGAGCTGTCCCAGCCGGGCAAGTTCATCGACGTGGTCGCGGTGTTGCAGATCGTCCTGTTCACCCTGCCGCTGGTCATGCTCGGCCGCCTCATCACCGCCCGGCTCACCGCCTCCGCCCGCAACCGGGGCTTCGACCTCGACGACACCCTCATCGTCGGCTCGGGTCCGGTCGGTCAGTCCGTCGCCTCGGCCCTGGTCGAGAACCCCGGCTTCGGGCTCGTCCCCTGCGGGTTCGTCGACCGCTTCGACGACCAGGACGACCTGCCGCTGGTGGGCGATCCCGAGGACCTCCCCGGGATCCTGCAGCTCACCGACGTCCGTCACGTCGTCCTCGCCTTCGGCGCCGCGTCGGAGACCGAGCTCGTCCGGATCGTGCGTCGCTGCCACGACGGCGTGCAGTTCTACGCCGTCCCGCGGCTCTTCGAGCTCGGGGTCAGCCACGAGAACGTCGGTCACGAGGTCGACGGGCTCCCGCTGGTGCCCCTGCGGCGTCCCGGCACGGCGTGCCACATGTGGCCGGCCAAGCGGGCCTTCGACGTCGTCACCTCCGGACTCCTCCTGCTGCTGACCGCCCCGGTGCTGGTTGCGTGCGCCCTGGCGGTCAAGCTGTCCAGCCCGGGTCCGGTCTTCTTCCGCCAGGTGCGCATCGGCATCGGTGGCCGTCCCTTCGAGATCCTCAAGTTCCGGACCATGAAGGTCAACGACGACTCGGCCAGCCAGTGGAGCGTCGACGACGACGACCGGGTGACACGCGCTGGTCGTTTCCTGCGTCCGACCCACCTCGATGAGCTGCCCCAGCTGATCAACGTGCTCCGCGGTGAGATGTCGCTCGTCGGTCCCCGGCCGGAACGCCCGCACTTCGTCGAGCAGTTCAGCGCAGAGATCGAGGAGTACCACGAGCGTCACCGGGTCCCCGTCGGCATCACCGGATGGGCCCAGGTCAACGGCTTCTGGGGCGACACCAGCATCGAGACCCGGGTCCGGCTCGACAACCGCTACATCGAGAACTGGTCGCTGTGGCGGGACCTGGTGATCGCACTGCGGACGATCCCGACCCTGCTCGGCAAGCGTCGGTGAGATCCGGCGCACGCGCCGGATCACCAGCGGCGGCCACCCCGGCGCCCGAGACGGTGCCCGGTCTGGTCACCGTCGCGATCCCCGCCCGCAACGAGTCCGCCTCCATCCGGCGCGTGCTCGACGCCGTGCGATCCCAGACCTACCCCGAGCTGCAGATCGTGGTGGTCGACGGCGCGTCCGATGACGACACCGCGGCGATCGTGGCCGACGTGGCCCGCTCGGATCCCCGCGTCGAGCTGGTGGCCAACCCCGACCGGGTGATCCCCCGGGCCATGAACGTGGCGTTGGCCCAGGCCCGCGGCGAGTGGTTCGTGCGCGTCGACGCCCACTGCCGGATCGACGACGACTACGTGGAGCGGGTCGTCGATCACCTCGGCTCCGGCCGGTGGGCCGGGGTCGGCGGCCGCAAGGACGGGGTGGGCCGAACCTCCCAGGGCCGGGCCATCGCCGCGGTCATGGGCTCGCCGTTCGGTCAGGGCAACTCGGTGTACCACTACGGCACCGCCCCCCAGACCGTCGACCACATCCCGTTCGGGGCCTACCCGACCGCGCTCGTCCGGGACCTGGGAGGCTGGAACGAGGATCAGCTGGTCAACGAGGACTTCGAGTTCGACTACCGCGTGCGCCGATCGGGCGGAGAGCTCCTCTTCGACCCGGCGATCCGCATCGACTGGGACTGCCGCCAGAGCGTCCCTGCGCTGTTCCGCCAGTACCGTCGCTACGGGGCGGGGAAGGTCCAGACCCTGGTCCGTCACCCCGAGTCGGTGGGGTTGCGCCACCTCGCCGCCCCGGTGGTGGTCGGCGCCCTGGCCGGGTCGCTCCCGCTGCTCGCCGCTCGGCGCACCCGACCCCTCGGCGCCGCGGCGTTGGCCGGCTACGGGGCACTGGTGGCGATCGCCTCGGTGCGCACCGGCACCGACCTGGCACCCCGGGACCGACGGTGGGTTCCTGCCGCCTTCGTCGCACTGCACCTCGGGTGGGGTGTCGGCTTCTGGGAGGAGATCGCGGCGACCGCCGTCGGGCGAGGGGGTCCGCGGCGCTCCCTGGAGGCGTCCTGAGGACCCCGTCGCCGCGCGGTGGGAGGACCGAGACCGCGGCGCACTACGTTGATCCCCGACCCGGTGGCGGGTAGTTCAACGGCAGAACGCCTGACTTTGGATCAGGAAGATGCAGGTTCGAATCCTGCCCCGCCAGCCATCCCCGCCGGCCCGTCCGACTCCCGAGGACCCATGAACGAGACCCCGACCGACACCGCAGCCGGACCGCCCCCGCCGCTCGCCGCGGTCGTGCTCGCCGCGGGCGAGGGCCGCCGGATGCAGTCGTCGCGCCCCAAGCCGCTGCACCGGCTGTGCGGACGACCCATGTTGATGTACGTGATCGACTCGCTCGCCGGCACCGACACCTCGCGGGTGGCGATCGTCGTGGGCCACAAGGGCGACCGGGTGGCCAAGACCATGCTCGAGCACGTGGGCGACGTCGCGGTGGACTTCGTCGAGCAACGGGTGCAGCGCGGGACCGGCGACGCGGCGCTGGTCGGACTGGTCGGGCTGCCCGACGACGATGACGACGGTGACGTCCTGGTCCTGCCCGGCGATGCCCCGCTGCTGAGACCCGAGACCATCGCGTCGTTGGTCGACCACCACCGCCGCACGGGTGCTGCTGCCACCCTGCTCACCGCGGTGATGGACGATCCGACCGGCTACGGCCGGGTCATCCGATCCGGTGACGGCAGCGTCGAACGTGTGGTCGAACACGCCGATGCCGACGCTGACGAACGAGCGGTGGATGAGATCAACACGTCGATCTACTGCTTCCGACGCAACCTGCTCGCCCCCGCGCTGCGGCGGGTGCAGCCCGACAACGCCCAGGGTGAGTACTACCTGACCGACGTCGTGTCGGTCCTGTCGGGCACCGGTCACCGCGTCGAGGCTCTCGTCGCGTTCGACTCGGCCGAGACCCAGGGGGTCAACGACCGGGTCCAGCTCGCTGCGGCGGAGGCCGAGCTGCGCCGTCGGACGAACGAGGCGCTGCTGCGCTCCGGTGTCACCATGCTCGATCCGACGTCGGTGTTCGTCGACACCACCGCCCGCGTGGGCCAGGACGTCACGCTGTTCCCCGGAGTGATCCTCCAGGGCGCCACGGTTGTCGGCGACGGCACCGAGCTCGGTCCCAACACCCGCCTGGTCGACTGCACCGTCGGCGACGACTGCGTGATCGAGCAGAGCACCGGGCGCTCGGCCCGCATCGGTGACCGCTGCACCGTCGGCCCGTTCGCGTCGCTCGGCCCGGGCGCCGAGTTGGCGTCGGATGTCACGACCGGGCCGTTCTACACTGCGGACACCGCCACCTGAACGACGACGCGGGGAACGAGGTCCGGGGCATGGAACTGGTCACCAAGAAGCGGCTGACGATGGTGGCCGGTCGCGTGAACCGCGAGCTGGCCGAGGAGATCGCCGAACGTCTCGGCATCTCGCTGGCCCCCATGGAGATCGCCGAGTTCGCCAACGGCGAGCTGCACTGCAAGTTCGGCGAATCGATCCGTGGAGCGGACGTCTTCATCTTCCAGAGCCACTGCTCCACCTCCGAGCTGTCGGTCAACGACGCGCTGATGGAGCAGCTGATCATGGTCGACGCCGCCCGTCGGGCGTCGGCCAAGCGGATCACGATCGTCGCGCCCTTCTACGGGTACGGACGCCAGGACCGCAAGGCCGAGGGCCGCGAGCCGATCACCGCCAAGCTCCTCGCCAACATGTTCGAGGTCGCCGGCGCCAAGCGCATCGTGTCGGTGGACCTCCACTCGGGTCAGATCCAGGGCTTCTTCGACGGACCGGTCGACCACCTGACCGCCATGCCGGTGCTGGTGCAGTGGATGGCCGACAACCTGGGTGACGACCTGGTGGTCGTGTCGCCCGACGCCGGCCGGGTCAAGGTGGCCGAGCGCTACGCCAACGCCCTGCACGCGGACCTGGCCATCGTGCACAAGCGCCGGGTGAAGGGCGCCAAGAACCAGGTCGAGGCCAAGGACGTCGTCGGCGAGGTCGAGGGCCGGACCTGCGTGCTGATCGACGACATGATCGACACCGCCGGCACGATCGTGGCGGCTGCCGAGCAGCTGGCGGAGCACGGTGCCTCGTCGGTGTACTGCGCCGCGACGCACGGCGTGTTCTCCGGGCCCGCCATCGACCGGTTGAAGAACTCGAACCTGGAGAAGGTCGTGGTGACCAACACCCTGCCGCTCCCACCCGAGAAGCACATCGACAAGATCGAGATCCTCTCCGCGGCCGGGATCATCGCCGATGCCATCGACGCGGTGTTCGAGGACACGTCGGTCAGCGAGATCTTCGGGGGCCAGAACCAGCACTGAGTCGGCCGCGTTCGCGAGGGTGCGCTCAGCGGATCCGGTACGACTCCGTGCCCGGATCGGCCCGCATCGGGTCGGGATCGACCACCTCGAAGTCGGCTGCCGTCAGGGTGCGGAGCGTGGCGAGGTCGGCATCGTCCCACCGCTCGTCGGGTTCGCCCGAAATGGCCATGCCGTCGTGGTTCGTGTCCACCACCACCGCACCGTGGTCCCGCAGCGCTCGGGCGACGACCCGGGCCTGGGGACCCAACGCCGACAGGTCCACGTCGCGGCGCAGCCGCAACCACGTGCCCATCTCCGGGGCTCGGGGGTCCTCCGAGCGCCCGTCGGTGTGGGTGGCGGGCCAGCGGACCGCTCCGGCGCGGATGGTCGGGACCGACACTCCGACCGCGTGATCCAGCCGGTCCCGGGCCACCTCGTCGTAGCGGACCATGCCCGCGAGCATCGACGTGCCCGACGCGGTGGCGGTGCCCTCCGCTCGGGGAGCGTTCGACCCGAGGTCGATCCGAACCGCCGTCTCGGCGCTCCAGCGGTGGGTCGGGCTGAGTCCGGGCGGGGTGACGAAGAACATCTCCGACGCGGTGCAGGTCGCGGAGTCGACGATCAGCAGGTGGCGGTCCCAGGCCATCCCCGGCCATCCCTCCAGGTGCGGTGAGGCGGGGATCGGATGACCGGAGAGGTCCGAGAGGTACGCGTAGGTCCCACCGACGACATCGACGGGCGCGGTGAGTCGTGAGTCGACGACGTTGACCGGGATGCCCGAACGCGACCCCTGCCAGAGCGAGGCCGAGAAGGCGGGCCGGACCGCCAGGGAATCGCCACCCAGGGCCGCGACCACCTCGGCGGAGTCCCCTCGGATCGGAAGGGCGGCGACGGAGGCGTGGAACGCGTGGTCCCGGGGGAAGAGCGGACAACCTCCGACACCCAGCCGCTCGCCGGCGGTGACGAACGATCTCGTTCCTGCGGTCGTCGTGGTCGGCACACGGGACGACCGGTCGCGGTCGCCGGCACACGCTCCGACGGCGACGGCGAGCACCGTCGACACGAGCACGACGGCCGCCCATCGCGATCGGTGTCGGTTCAGGTCGGTCCTGCTCACATTCGTCTCCGGTCATGGCGGGCGGTGGCTGGCCCGACGGTGCGCCCGGCCGGTAACGTGGCGGGTCGCCCGTTCGGGCCGAGTCCGCCGTCACCCGACGGGGTGGCTGTCCGCAGAGTTTCGCAGGAGTTCCGTCATGTCCGAGGTCACGCTCACCGCCTCCACCGGCCGGGAGACCGGGACCCGTCCGTCCCGCCGCCTCCGTCGCGAAGACCTCATCCCCGGTGTGGTCTACGGCGAGGGCAAGGACGCGACCGTCCTGTCGGTCGACCGCAAGGAGCTTCGTCGGGCGCTGAGCACCGATGCCGGCCAGAACGCCCTGATCTCGCTGACCGTGGACGGGACGACCTACCTGACCGTCGTCAAGGAGCTCCAGCGCCACCCGGTCCGCCGCGAGGTGACCCACATCGACTTCCTGACCGTCGATCCGGACGCCGCGATCGAGGTCGAGGTCCCGATCCACCTGGTGGGCGAGGCCAAGGAGGTCTCCCAGAACGGCGGCATCACCGAGCAGCGGCTGATGGCCCTGAAGGTCCTGGTGAAGCCGGGTGCGATCCCCGACGGGATCGACGCCGACATCACCGACCTGACGCTGACCACGACCATCACCGCGGCGGACCTGGTGCTGCCGGCCGGCGTCGAGCTGGTCACCGACCCGGAGCAGGCGGTCGTGACCGCGGAGCTCACCCGCGCTGCGGTCACCGCCCGCAACGAGGGTGACGACTCCGAGGGCGGCGACGGCGACGCCGAGGCCGCCGGCGACGGCGACGCCGAGGGCTGATGCCCTGGGACCTGCTGGTCCTCGGACTCGGGAACCCCGGTGACCGCTACGCCGGGACCCGCCACAACGTCGGGGCCGAGGCGGTCGAGCTGCTGGCTCGGAGCCACGGCTCCCGGTTGAAGGTCGACGGTCGGGTCAACGCCCGCGTCGCCGACATCCGACTCGGCGACGTCCGGGTGGTGCTGGCTGTTCCCACCACCTACATGAACGAGTCCGGTCAGGCTGCCGTGGCGCTGGTCCGTCGCTACGGCATCGAGGACATGGCCAGCCTGGTCGTCGTCCACGACGAGCTCGACCTCGACCAGGGTCGGCTCAAGCTCAAGCTCGGCGGGGGACTGGCCGGCCACAATGGACTGCGCTCGCTCGACGCGCACCTCCACTCCGCCGACTTCGTCCGGGTGCGGATGGGGGTGGGCAAGCCTCCCGGAGGCTCGGACCGCGGTGCCGACTGGGTGCTGTCCAAGGTCCGGGGGCGGGTCCGCGACGAGCTCGACGTCATGATCGCCGAGGCCGCGGACGCCGTCGCCGACATCGCCACCGACGGCCTCGACGCCGCGATGCAGCGCTGGAACCAACGCGGCTGAACCCCGACGGTCGGATCAGCCGACCGTCACCGCGACGAGCGATGCCGCGGCGAGGGCGAGGCCCATCATCTGGTGGCGGGCGATGCGTTCGCGCAGCACCACCCGGGCCAGGACGATCGTGGAGGCCGGGTACATCGAGCCGATCACCCCGACGAGCGTGAGCAACCCCTGGCGGCTGGCCAGTAGGAACAGCGCGTTCGCGGCCACGTCGAAGGTCCCCGCCCCGATCGCGAGGTGCACGCCGGTGCGCTCGACCCGCCGCACCCCGGTCAGCAGGACTGCGGCCCCGACCACGACGACGGCCACGGACCGGGCCGAGGCCAGCGGCCACAGCCCGCTGTCCTCGCCGGAGCGGGAGATCAGCACGAAGAACGCCCCGAAGCCCGCGCCGGCGACAGCGGATGCCGCCACCACACGGGAACCGGACGCCCGATGGGGTGGATCGTCGCGTTCGTCGGCGCCGACCGGATCGGAGGGCTCGCGGGAGATCAGGACGATGGCCGGCAGGGCCAGCAGGGCTCCCGTCAGGGCGACGGCGCCCGGTCGCTCTCCGTCCAGGAGCCCGAAGCAGAGCGGGACCAGGGCCGATGTCACCGCCGAGATCGGGGCGACGACGCTCATCTGCCCGGCTCCCAGCGCCCAGTAGAAGACCATCAGGGCGCTGGAGCCGACCACCCCCGCCGCCAGCCCCCATCCGAGGTCGGCCGCGGTCACGGTGCCCCCGATGGCCGGGGAGAGGGCGAGGATCAGGACCAGGCCCACGACCTGGGTGCCCAGGGCGGTGGCGGCCGCCGCCATGCGCCGGGCCGACAGCCCGCCCAGGAAGTCGCCGACGCCGAACGCGATCGCGGAGAGGGTTGCGAGGACCACGGCCACGGGCGCCGATGCTCCCACACCGCGGGTAGGTTCCAGCAGCCCATGGACGACGAACCCGCCCCGACCGCAGCCCCGACCGGACCGCCGCTGGCGGGCCTGCTCGGCGTGTTGCGAGAGGAGCCCGGTCTCCTCGGTGCCCTCGGGCGTCGCTCCACGGTGCTGGTGCTGCCCGACGCGGCCCGGGCCTCGGCCCTGGCCGGGCTCACCGCACTGTCGCGCCGTCGACCGATCGTCGTCGCTGTGCCGAACGTGGCCGAGGCCGAACGGCTGGCCGGTGACCTGACCGCGTTCCTGCCCCAGGACGCCGTCGAGCTGTTCCCGTCGTGGGAGACGCTCCCGTTCGAACGGGTCAGCCCGTCGATCGAGACGATGGGCCGTCGGCTGCGGGTCATGGGTCGGCTGCGCTCGGGTGACGACACCCTCCAGGTGGTGGTCGCTCCGGCCCGGGCGCTGGCGCAGCGGCTCGGCCCCGGCGTCGAGGACACCGAGCCCGTCCGGATCGCCCCCGGGGAGCGCCTCGACCAGCAGGAGCTGGTCGAGCGGCTGGTGCTGTCGGGCTACCGACGCGAGTACCAGGTCGAACACCGCGGCGAGGTCGCGGTGCGCGGATCGATCATCGACGTCTTCCCGTCGACCGCGGACCGGCCCGTGCGCATCGACCTGTGGGGCGACGAGGTCGACCGCCTGGCCGAGTTCTCCGTCGCCGACCAGCGCAGCGGCGCCGACCTGACCCACGTCGAGCTGTACCCGGCGCGGGAGCTGCTGCCCACCACCGCGGTTCGTGAGCGGGCCGAACGGCTCCTGGCCACCGACCCCTGGGGCCGCGAGCAGTGGCAGCGCCTGGCCGACGGCGAGGTGTTCGAGGGCATGGAGGCCTGGTTGCCGTGGCTGGTCGACCACGGCGGCGGACCCGAGCACGTGCTGGTCGACCTCCTCGACGACGACGGGCTCGTCCTGCTGGTCGAGCCCCGTCGGCTGCGCGACCGGGTCGGCGACGTGCTGGCCGAGGAGACGGACCTGGGCGCCACACTCGCTCGCACCTGGGGCCTCGACGACCAGGTCGACCTGCCCCGGCTGCACCTGGACATGGAGCGCCTGCTCGCGCACACCGAGGCCCCCACCTGGTCGGTCGCCGCGGTGCCCGACTCGCCCGACACACCCGCGGTCGCGTCCTCGGGGTGGCCGCCCGCCGTCGGCGGGGGTGAGGCACTGATCGGTCAGCTGCGCCAGCTCGTGGCCGACGGCTACCGGGTCGTGGTGTGCGCGGACGGCTCCGGCTCCGCCACCCGCCTGGCCCAGCTGATCGCCGAGCACGGGTTGAGCTTCGGCGTGCTCGACCCGGGAACCGACGGCGAGGTCGACGCCCGGGCGCTGCTCGCCCCGGGCGGCAAGGTCGTCGTCGCCCCGATCGACCGCGGCTGCATCCTGCCCGGGGTGAAGGTGGCCCTGCTGGCCGAGGCCGACCTCACCGGCCGCCGGAGAACCCACCGGCCGCCCAAGGCGCCCCGTCGTGACGCCCAGAGGTTCTACGAGGACCTGAAGGTCGGCGACTACGTCGTGCACCAACACCACGGCGTCGCCCGCTTCGCCGGGATGGTCGAACGGACCATGGGCGGTGCCGCCCGCGACTACCTCCTGCTCGAGTACCGGGGCGACGACAAGCTCTACGTCCCCTCCGAGCAGATCGACGCCATCCGGCTCTACTCCGGGGGAGAGACCCCGTCGCTCAACCGCATGGGCGGGGCGGACTTCGCCCGCACCAAGGCCAAGGTGCGCTCCGCGGTGGCCGAGATCGCCCAGGAGCTGGTGGTGCTCTACCAGCGGCGTCGGGCCGCCGCCGGTCACGCCTCGGGGCCCGACACGCCCTGGCAGCGTGAGATGGAGGCCGCCTTCCCCTACCAGGAGACGCCGGACCAGCTGAGCGCCATCCGCGACGTCAAGGAGGACATGGAGTCCACGGTCCCCATGGACCGCCTGGTGTGCGGCGACGTCGGCTTCGGCAAGACCGAGGTGGCGGTCCGGGCCGTGTTCAAGGCGGTCCAGGACGGCAAGCAGGCCGCGGTCCTGGTCCCGACCACCCTGCTCGCCCAGCAGCACTTCCAGACCTTCGCCGATCGCTACGCCGGCTACCCCGTTCGCGTCGAGGTCCTGTCGCGGTTCCTGACCAACGCCCAGGCCCGCGAGGTCACCGAGGGTCTGGCCAACGGATCGGTCGACGTCGTGATCGGCACCCACCGGCTCCTGTCCGGCGACATCGCCTTCAAGGACCTCGGACTGCTGGTCGTCGACGAGGAGCAGCGCTTCGGGGTGAGCCACAAGGAGGCGATCAAGCAGTTCAAGAACGACGTCGACGTGCTCACCCTGTCGGCCACCCCGATCCCACGCACCCTCGAGATGAGCCTGACGGGGATCCGGGACCTGTCGCTGCTCAACACCCCGCCCGCAGCGCGTCAGCCGATCCTCACCTACGTCGGCGAGTACGACGAGCGGCCCGTCGCCGAGGCGATCCGCCGTGAGCTGCTCCGCGAGGGGCAGGTCTTCTACGTGCACAACCGGGTGCGTGACATCGAGGAGCACGCGGCGCGCATCCGCGACCTGGTGCCCGAGGCGCGGGTCGCGGTCGCCCACGGCCAGATGGACGAGGGCACCCTCGAGCGGGTCGTGCTCGACTTCTGGGAGGGCGAGTTCGACGTCCTGGTGTGCACCACGATCATCGAGTCCGGCATCGACATGCCGACGGTCAACACGCTGGTGGTCGAACGGGCCGACCTGCTGGGCCTCGGTCAGCTCCACCAGATCCGCGGTCGCGTCGGCCGCTCCGGCCAGCGGGCATACGCCTACCTGTTCTTCCCTCCGGACCGGCAGCTCTCCGAGGAGGCCTACGAGCGACTGAAGACGATCGGCGAGACCACCGAGCTGGGATCCGGGTTCCGCATCGCCATGCGCGACCTGGAGATCCGGGGGGCGGGCAACCTGCTCGGAACCGGCCAGACCGGACACGTCGCCGCGGTCGGCTACGACCTGTACGTGCAGATGGTCAACGAGGCCATCGCCCAGCTCAACGGCGAGCCGGTGCCCGAACCCACCGAGATCACCCTCGAGCTCCCGCTCGCCGCGCACCTGCCCGCCGACTACGTCGAGCGCGACGACCTGCGTCTCGACGCCTACCGGCGGCTGGCCGGCGTGCAGAGCCAGGCCGACGTCGACGACATCCAGGCCGAGTGGGAGGACCGGTTCGGTCCCGTGCCCGACCCGGCGGCCAACCTCCTGGCCATCGCACGGCTGCGGGCCGAGTGCGTGCGCACCGGAGTCGAGGAGATCGCGGTCACCAAGGCCTCGGCCCTGTCGGGACTGGGGTGGGTGGCGCGCCTGGCTCCGGTGCGACTGGCGCAGTCCAAGCAGATGCGGCTGGCCCGCCTGTACAAGGGCGCGGTGTACAAGGAGGAGACGTCGCAGCTCCAGCTGCCGGTCCGAGCCGGGGCGACGCTGCCGGCCGACCTGGTCGAGGCGCTGACCCAACTGCTGCCGGAACCGACCACGGGGTAGGTTCCGCGACGGACGCGGCCGGTGGTGCCGGCCCACCAGGAGGTGTCGTCATGGGAACCAGGGACGCGTACGAGGCGGGAACCCCGTGCTGGGTGGACGTGGCCGTCGACGACGTCGGAGGGGCCACGTCGTTCTACCGGCAGCTCTTCGGCTGGGAGCCGGAGGCCTCCGAGGTCGACGGCGTGACGATCTACACCAACCTGCGCCTCGACGGCTCCCTCGTCGCGGGCCTCAGCGGCAAGATGGGCCAGCCGATGCCGGACGCGTGGTCGCTGTACGTCGCCACCGACGACGTCGCCGCGACCCTGGCCGCCGTCACCGGGGCGGGCGGTCAGGTCATGGTCGGACCGGAGGTCGTGCCGGGCGGAGCCGGCACCTTCGGGGTCTTCGCCGACCCCAACGGGGCGATCTGCGGCGCCTGGCGAGCCGGCAACCACCACGGCGCGGGACTGGTCAACGAACCGGGGACCTTCGTGTGGAACGAGCTGGCCTCGCCCGACGTCGACCGGTCCGTCGCCTTCTACACGTCGGTGTTCGGGTGGGAGGCCACGCCGAGCGACGGGGGCGACGGCACGATCTTCCGCGACGGAACCGGTCGTGAGCTGTGCGGAGCACACCCGGCCGGCCCGGGCGAGCCGACGTTCTGGAGCATCTGGTTCGCCGTCGAGGACTGCGACTCGACCGTGGCCCGGGTCGGCGAGCTCGGCGGTCAGGTCCTCATGGCGCCGACGGACATGAGCTTCGGTCGGGGTGCGGTGGTGGCCGCGCCGGGAGGCGCAGCGTTCGGGGTGGCGGCCATGGTCGACGCGGACGACTGACCCCGGGTCGCGTTGAACGATCGACGGGTCCGCTCGGTAGCATCCGCGGCCATGCGATCCCCGCGGCGCCTCCTGTTGATCACCGCCATCGGCCTGACCGCCGCGGTCGGCCTGTCCGGCTGCGGCGTGGCCGCGGACGACACCGCGGCCACCGTCGGTGGGGTCACGATCAGCGCAACCCTGGTCAACCAGCTGGCCACCGACGACGCCTTCATGGCGGCCATGACCAACCAGGCCCTGCAGGACCAGCGCACCGGTGTGGTCGAGGGCCCCGCCGCCCGCCAGGTGCTGGCGTTCCTGGTCTCCTCCGAGGTCCTGGCCCAGGAGGTCGCCCGTTGGGACGCCCCGGTCTCCGAGCAGGACATGGCCCAGGGCGAGGCGACCATCACCCAGCAGGCCCCCGAGCTGAAGGGCCGGGCCCGGGACTCGGTGCTGCGCTACCTGGTGGACCGGGCCGCGCTGCAGGCCCGCCTGGGTGAGATCGACCCCAGCTCGGACAAGGACATGCGGCGGCTCTACGAGGGTGTCCCCGCCTACTGGGACCAGGTCTGCATGACCGCGGTCGTCGTCCCCGCCGGCGGCGTGGCCGACGCCCGCGCCGCCCTGCGCGAGGGCGCGGAGCTGGCCGACCTCGAGGAGTCCGTGCAGGGGAGCCGCCTGGCGCTGACCACCGAGCGCTGCGTCCCCCGCCAGTACCTCCCCGAGGCGCTGCGCACCCCGGTCGCCTCGGCCCGCATCGGGGCTCTTGTCGGCCCGGTGCCCGGGGTCTTCCCCGGTGACGACGCCGTGGTGTGGTTCCAGGTCGAGTCGGCCAAGGTCGTGCCGTACTCCGACGCCGGTGACGCCCTGGCCGAGCTGGTCCGACTCATCGCCCAGCAGGGGGTGGAGTCCTGGTTGAACCTCAAGGCCAACGCGCTGGTCGACGTCGACCCGCGCTACGGCAGCCAGGTCGAGGTCGGCCAACAGGGCCTCACCGTGCTCGCTCCGGCCACCCCGGTCGGATCCGATGCCGCGGCCAACCCGGCCGGGACACCCTGACGGTCCACCGGTGCTGCACCTGGTCGGGCTCGGACCGGCGGGTCCCGACCTGGTCACCGTCGGGACCCGGGACCTGCTCGACGGCGGCCGGCCCGTCTTCCTGAGGACCCGGCGCCACCCCGCGGCGTCCGTGGTGCCCGACGGCGCCGTCAGCTTCGACGACGTCTACGAGGCGGCAGATCGCATCGAGGACGTCTATCAGGAGATCGTCGAGCGGCTCGTCGACGCCGAGGCGCGACACAGCTCGGCGGTCTACGCGGTGCCGGGTTCGCCGGTGGTGGCCGAGCACACCGTCGAGCTGCTCGTCGCCGATCCCCGCGTCGAGGTCGTGGTGCATCCCGCCCTGTCGTTCCTGGACCTCACCTGGGCGCGGCTCGGGGTGGACCCCGTCGAGCGGGGTGTCCGCCTGGTCGACGGCCACCGCTTCGACACCGAGGCCGCGGGGGAGCGCGGCCCGCTGCTGGTCGGCCAGTGCGACTCTCTCTTCGTCCTGTCCGACATCAAGCTGGCCGTCGAGGACCCGCCCCGGGAACCCGTCGTGGTCCTCCAGAGGCTCGGGCTGCCCGACGAGCTCGTCGTCGAGGTCGCATGGGAGGACCTCGACCGCGTCGTGTCGCCGGACCACCTGACCTCGCTGTGGATCCCCCGGCTGGCCGCCCCGGTCGCGTCCGACGTGGCCCGCTTCGAGGCGCTGCTGCGCCGGCTGAGGGTGAGCGACCCCTGGAAGGCGGAGCAGACCCACGACTCGCTCAAGCGGTTCCTGCTCGAGGAGTCCTACGAGGTGCTCGAGGCGATCGACGCCTACGACCCCGAGTCGGGAGCGGGGGCCGACGAGCTGACCAGCGAGCTGGGCGATCTGCTGTACCAGGTGGTGTTCCACGCCGCGTTGGGAGCCGAGGCCGGATGGTTCGACCTGTCCGACGTGGCCCGGGCGATCCACGACAAGCTCCTCAGCCGCAACGACGACCTGGAGCGGGCGACCGGCGGCCGTCCGGGCGACGCCGGGGTCGACGGGGCGATCACGGTGTGGGAGTCCTCGAAGCGCCGGGAGCACGGCCGGGCCTCGGCGTTCGACGGGATCCCCCACGCCCTCCCGGCGTTGACCCGGGCCCAGAAGGTCGGGCGCAAGGCCGAGGCGCTCGGTCTGGGTGGTGGGGCCGAGGCGCTCGGTCTGGGTGGTGGGGCCGACGATCTGCGCGGGGCGGTCGCCGCGGTGCAGCGGGATCCCACCGACGTCGAGGCGTTCGGGGTCCTGTTGGCCGCGGTGGTTGCCGCGGCGCGGGCGGGCGGTGTCGACCCCGAGGACGCCCTGCGGCGACGCGTCGACGCGGACGAGGCCGTCTACCGCTCCCGCGAGAGCGAGGGCTGAGCGCCGGCCCGGTGGGTCGCTGTGGGGGTGTCGTAGAGTGCGGTCCATGCCTCAACCGCTGCAGATCGCCCCCGCGTCCGGTCGTCTCGGGATCCTCACCCCGGGCATGGGCGCCGTCGCCTCCACCGCCTACGCCGGGGTCCTGGCCGCCCGTCAGGGCCTGGCCGTCCCCATCGGTTCGCTCACCCAGATGGCCCACATCCGCCTGGGTCGCCGCGAGGAGGGTCGCAACCCGCTGATCCGCGACTTCGCCCCCCTGGCGGAGCTCGACGACCTGGTCTTCGGCGGGTGGGACCCGATCTCGCCCAACGCGCTCGAGGCGGCCCGGACCGCCGGTGTCCTCGAGGAGCGCGACCTGGCCCCCCTGTCGGGCGAGCTCGAGGGGATCAACGCCATGCCGGCGGTGTTCGACCAGCGCTGGGTCAAGCGCCTCGACGGCGTTCGGGTCAAGACCGGTGAGTCCAAGTGGGACCTGGCCCAGCAGCTGATCGCCGACATCGAGCGGTTCCGCACCGAGAACGAGCTCGACCGCCTGGCCATGGTCTGGTGCGGGTCCACCGAGGCCTACCAGGAGCCGTCCGCGGTCCACGAGTCGGTCGAGGCGTTCGAGGCGGGGCTGCGCGCCGATGACGAGAACATCTCGCCCAGCCAGCTCTACGTCTACGCCGCGTTGGCGTCAGGGGTGCCGTTCGCGAACGGGGCCCCGAACCTGTCGACCGACCTGAAGTGCATGGAGGAGCTGGCGCTGCGCAACGGCGTGCCGATCACCGGCAAGGACTTCAAGACCGGCCAGACCCTGATGAAGACGATCCTGGCGCCGGGGTTCAAGGCCCGGATGCTCGGGATGCGGGGCTGGTACTCGACCAACATCCTCGGCAACCGCGACGGCGAGGTGCTCGACGACCCCGAGAACTTCAAGACCAAGGAGGTCTCCAAGCTCGGCGTCCTCGACACGATCCTGCAGCCCGAGGTGTACCCGGACCTCTACGGAAACATCGACCACGTCGTGCGGATCAACTACTACCCGCCCCGAGGCGACAACAAGGAGGGGTGGGACAACATCGACATCTTCGGGTGGATGGGCTACCCGATGCAGATCAAGGTCGACTTCCTGTGCCGCGACTCGATCCTGGCCGCGCCGATCGTGTTGGACCTCGCGCTGTTCCTCGACCTGGCGCACCGCGCCGGGCAGTCCGGGGTGCAGGAGTGGCTCAGCTTCTACTGGAAGTCGCCGCAGCCGGCCGGCGGGGTCTCGCCCGAGCACGACATCTTCATCCAGCAGACCAAGCTCAAGAACACGCTGCGGGAGTGGATGGGAGAGCCCGCGGTCACCCACTCCGAGGCGGAGTGATCGTCCACGGCGACCCGGCGGTCCCGGTTCCGGTCGGCACCGATCGTCTCCGGGCCGACGCGGCCCGGGTCACCGAGCTGGTCATGTCCGACCTCGCCGCCGCGGTCCCGTCGTGTCCGGGCTGGGACCTGCGGAGCCTGGTCGAGCACCTGGGAGGGGTTCACCGATGGGTCCTCGAGGCGGTGACGACCGGGGCCGCGCCGGCGCGGGCGCGGGCCACCGATCCTCTCGCCGAGCCGGCGCCGGAGGCGCCCGACGCCCTGGCCCGGTGGTTCGGTGACGGGGCGATCGCCCTGGCCCACGCGCTCGACGCTGCCGGTGCGGACACCCCGACCTGGACGCCGTTCCCGATCGAGGATCCGACCGTGGCGGTGTGGATCCGGCGCCAGACCCACGAGACGTCGCTGCACCGCTGGGACGCCGAGCTCGCCGTCGGGGTCCCCCGCACCATCGACGCCGAGCTCGCCTCGGACGGGATCGACGAGTACCTGACGGTGATCGTGCCCCGGCTGGTGCAGCGCGACGGCGCGGAGCTGCCCTCCGGGAGCATCCACCTCCACTGCACCGACGTCCCCGGCGAATGGACCGTCGAGGTGCTCGACGGCCGCTATTCGGTCGACCGGACCCACCGCAAGGGCGACGCCGCCGTTCGGGGGACCGCCGAGGACCTCCTCCTGGCCCTGTGGGGTCGACCGGTTCCCGACGGCGCGCCCGAGGTCCTCGGCGACGTCGAGGTCGGTGACGCCTGGATGGGCCTCGGCGGAAGCTGAGGGCGACGGACGCCCCGCTCGGGGCCGTCCACGGGCGTGGGCGCTGCTAGGTCCAGAATGGGGCGCAATGGCCACGGCCACCCCCTCTACCTCCGCGCCCCCGAAGCTGGGCTACCGGCCGTCGCTCGACGGACTGCGCGCCATCGCGGTCACCGCCGTGGTGCTGTACCACGCGGACATCAGCTGGATGTCCGGCGGGTTCCTGGGCGTCGAGGTGTTCTTCGTCGTGAGCGGGTTCCTGATCACCGCGCTGCTCATCGACGAACGCCACCACTCCGGCCGCATCTCCCTGCGCCAGTTCTGGACCCGGCGTGCCCGCCGGCTGCTGCCGGCGTTGTACCTGCTGCTGTTCGTCGTGTCGGTGGCGTCGCTGCTGGTCTACCGCGACGCCGCGGGCCGGATGGGCGGCGACGTCCTGGCCGCGCTGCTCTACGTGTCGAACTGGTGGCAGATCTACCTGCAGGAGTCGTACTTCGCGCAGGCCGGTCGTCCACCGCTGCTGCAGCACCTGTGGTCACTCGCCATCGAGGAGCAGTTCTACGTCGTGTTCCCCGCGTTGTTCGCGTGGGGGATGGCCCGGGCCGGTCGGCGGCGGATGGCGTGGATCCTCGGCGGTCTCGCGTTGGCGTCCGCGGCGTGGATGGCGTTGCGCTTCGAGGAGTTCACCGACCCGTCCGCCGTCTACTACTCGACGTTCACCCGGGCCTCGGGCCTGCTGATGGGGGCCCTGCTCGCGGTGGTGTGGGCGCCGTGGCGCACGCGGGGCCGCGCCGCGGCGAGCGCGGGTGCGGTCCTCGACGGGGCCGGCCTGGCCGGACTGCTGCTGATCGGCTGGTTCTTCTGGAGGGTCAACGCCTTCGACCCGTTCATCTACCGCGGCGGCATGCTGCTCCTCGACGTGATCTGCGTCGTCGTGATCGCGGTGCTGGTCCACCCGGCGTGCCGACTGCACAAGGTGCTCGGCCTGGCTCCGCTGCGTTGGATCGGGTTGCGTTCGTACTCGATCTACCTGTGGCACTGGCCGATCTTCATGGTGACCCGACCCGAGCTCGACCTGCCGTTCACCGGTTGGCCGGTGTTCGTGCTGCGCATCGGTCTGACGATGGGCGCCGCGGAGATGTCGTACCGGTACGTCGAGACACCCCTGCGGCAGGGCGCGATCGGGTCCTGGTGGCGCGGCTTCCGCGACTCGAGCGGCGAACGCCGGGCGATCTACGCCCGTCAGGGGACCATCGTCGCCGGCACCAGCCTGGTGCTGATCGCCCTGATCGGGATGGGACTCCAACGCGCCGCCAGCAGCCCGGAACGAGAGAAGATCGCCCTCGAGGCCGCCGCGGTCCCCGACGTGGACGACGGCTCCGGCCCGGTCAGCACCGAGGCGCCGGTCCCCGACACCACATCGACGACGGTGAGCGTCCCCGCCGGTCAGTCCGCGACGACCACGATCGTGCCGGTGACGACCGTGCCGACGGTCGCGGCGGGGGTCACCCAGACCGCGACCAACGCCCTCGCCGTCGGCGACTCGGTCATGCTGGGAGCGACCGGTCCGCTCAAGACCGCCATGCCGGGCCTGACGGTCAACGCCAAGGTGGGTCGGCAGTTCGACACCGTCCTCCAGGTGCTCCAGTGGTTCATCTCCGAGGGCAAGGCTCCCGGACCGGTCATCATCCACGCCGGGACCAACGGCACGTTCTCCGACGGGGATCTGGACCGGCTGTTCGAGATCGCCGGCGATCGACCGGTCCTGCTGGTCAACGCCAAGGTCGAGCGCCCGTGGCAGGACCTGGTCAACAGCCGGCTCGCCGCCGCAGCCGAGAGGCACCCCAACGCGGTGCTGGTCGACTGGCACGGTCTGTCGGAAGGCCATCCCGAGTGGTTCGCCCCCGACGGCGCCCACCTGCGCCCCGCCGGTGCCCGGGCCTACGCCGAGCTGATACGCAGCAACCTGTAGTCGCGCCACCCCGTGGCCTACGGTGTCCGAGGCGCGGGCACCGGGCGATCGCCGGCCGGCGGTCCGCCACGACCGGACGAGGAGACACGCGTGAGCATCATCGAGGGCATCTGGGCGCGGGAGATCCTGGACTCCCGGGGCAATCCGACCGTCGAGGTCGAAGTCGAGCTCGATTCCGGCGCCATGGGTCGGGCCGCGGTGCCCTCGGGAGCGTCCACCGGAGCCTTCGAGGCGGTCGAGCTGCGCGACGGAGATGCCGGACGGTTCGGCGGCAAGGGCGTCACCGACGCGGTCGACCACGTCAACGGTGAGATCGCCGATGCGCTGCTGGGCCTGGACGCGGTCGACCAGCGCGACCTGGATCGCATCCTGATCGACCTCGACGGCACCGACAACAAGGGCCGCCTGGGGGCCAACGCCATCCTCGGCGTGTCGATGGCGGCGGCCAAGGCGGTGGCGACCGAGCTCGACCTCCCGCTGTACCGCTACGTCGGCGGCCCCAACGCGTGCGTGCTGCCGGTCCCCATGCTCAACGTGATCAACGGCGGCGAGCACGCCGACAACAACGTCGACCTGCAGGAGTACATGTTCATGCCGGTGGGCGCGGCCTCGTTCTCCGAGGCCGTCCGTTGGGGCGCGGAGTGCTACCACACGCTCAAGAAGGTCGTCGGTGACCGGGGCCTGTCGACCGCGATCGG
>Ga0073905_10000427_pt1 | contig 19719 bp, 21 predicted proteins | sample KloWWTupernatant_FD_65482 | JGI IMG/M metagenome (GOLD analysis project Ga0073905, IMG submission 65482) | Active sludge microbial communities from Klosterneuburg, Austria, studying microevolution and ecology of nitrifiers - Klosterneuburg... | ecosystem: Engineered > WWTP > Aerobic digester >... | reverse complement strand
GAGGTCGATGCGGCGCTGCGCGAGCAGCTCGCGCCGGGCGGCGTGCTGGTGGCGCCGATCGGGCCGCCGGGCGCGCAGGTGCTGGTGCGCGAGCGCCGCACCGAGGAGGGCTACCCGCGCGAGGTGCTGGGCAGCGTGAGCTTCGTGCCGCTGCTAGGGGGGTTGGCCTAGTGCAGCTGTTCGCCCCGCTGTACCGCCGCGCCATGGAGTTGTCGCGCCATCCGCACGCGCCGCGCTACCTCGGCCTGCTGAGCTTCGTCGAGGCCTTCGTGTTCCCGGTGCCACCCGAGGTGATGCTGGCACCGATGACGCTGGCGCGGCCGCGGGCCTGGTTCCGCTACGCCACGATCAGCCTGGTTTTCGCGCTGCTGGGCGGGCTGGTGGGCTACGCCATCGGCGCCTTCGCCATCGACCTGGTACTGCCCGTGCTGGATCGCCTCGGCTATCGGGCGCGCTTCGAGGAAGTGCGGACGCTGGCCACCGACCATGGCTTCTGGCTGCTGCTGGTCGGCGGCTTCACGCCGATCCCGCTCAAGCTGTTCACCCTGGCGTCAGGCGCGGTGCACATGCCGCTGCTACCGTTCCTCGCCGGCCTCTTCATCGGCCGGGCCAAGCGCGTGTACCTGGTGACGGGCGCGGTGCGCCTGGGCGGCGAGCGCGCCGAACAGGCGCTGCACCGGCACGTGGAGAAGCTCGGATGGGCGGCGATGGTGCTCCTGCTGTTCCTGCTGGCCTGGTTCTGGTGGAGCCACCCGGCGTGAGGCGCGCACGGGTGCTGCGTGCAGCGCTGTTCGCGCTGCTGCTGGGCGGCTGCGCGACCGTCAACGAGGCGCCGGTCGAGGAGCGCTCGACGACGGTGGGCAGCCGCACCGCGGCGCCACGCGGCAGCGAGCACGTCGTGGTCGCGGGCGACACCCTGTACGGCGTCGCGTTCCGGCACGGGCTCGACTATCGGCGGCTCGCCGCTTGGAACGACATTCCCTCGCCCTACACGATCCAGCCGGGGCAGCGCCTGCGCCTGGTGGCGCCGGACCAGGCCACGGCGACCGGGACGGAGGTCATCGCGGCCCGCGATCCCGATTTCGACGGTCCCACCCGGACCTACGCCGCAGCCGACGCGCCAGCCGCGACGCCGGCGCCGCTCACGATCGAGCCCCTGCCGGAGGACGATCCGGTGCCGCCGGCAACCGGGTTGCCCGCCACCAGCGGCGCCCGCGCGCCACCCGTGGCGGCGGCGCCCGCCGGTCCGGTGTCGGCCGCGATCGGCGACACGGCGCCGTCGCGCCCGGCCACGCCGGCCAGTGCGGCATTGCCCCCGCCCGCGCCGCCAACGCCTCCCGCGGTCGCGCCGCCGGCCGGCGTGCCGCTGGCCATCGCCAAGGCGCCCACGCAGTCGGTCGCCGGCGTGTCCTGGCGCTGGCCCGCGGACGGGCGCGTCACCAACCGCTACGTCGCCGGCGATCCGGCGCGGCAGGGCGTGGATATCCTCGGCCGCGAAGGCCAGGCAGTGACCGCGGCCGCCGATGGCGAGGTGGTCTACAGCGGCAACGGACTGCTCGGCTACGGCGAACTCGTGATCATCAAGCACTCGGGCGATTTCCTCTCGGCCTACGGCCACAACCGCCGGCGCCTGGTCGCGGAAGGCGCGCGGGTCAAGGGCGGCCAACCGATCGCCGAAATGGGCAAGGGCGGCGGCGTCGAGCGCCTGCACTTCGAGATCCGTCGCGACGGCAAGCCGGTCGATCCGCTGGCCTACCTGCCGCGGCGCTGAGGCCCGCGCCGCGCCAGGCGGCGCGGTTGGGACTAGAATCCGGGACCCGCATCGGGCGCAGCCATGCATCGCGATCCGGATCCCGACCTCGCAACGACACCGCCGGAGTTCATCGAGCCCGGCGCGGCTGCCGACGGGCCCGACGAGGAGGCGCGCGATTCCACCACCGCCTACCTCAACGAGATCGGCCTGGTCGCGCTGCTCGACGCCGAGGGCGAGGTGCGCCTCGCCCGCGCCCTGCGCGCCGGCGACCCCACGGCGAGGCGGCGCCTGATCGAGGCGAACCTGCGCCTGGTGGTCAATGCGGCGCGCAACTACGTCGGCCGCGGCATGGCGTTCCTGGACCTCATCGCCGAGGGTAACCTCGGCCTGATCCGCGCGGTCGAGAAGTTCGATCCCGAGCGCGGCTTCCGCTTCTCGACCTACGCGATGTGGTGGATCCGCCAGGCGATCGAACGCGGGCTGATCCGCCACGGTCGCACGGTGCGCCTGCCGGTGCACGTGGTGCGCGAGTTGGCCCAGGTGCTGCGCGCGAATCGCGAACTGACCGAGAAGCAGGGCCACGCACCGAGCCTCGACCAACTGGCGGCCGCGGTCGGCAAGCCATCCGGAGAGATCGCGCAGCTGTTCCGCCTGAGCGAGCGCGTCAGTTCGCTGGAAGCGCCGATCTCGGCCGACGACGATCGCGCGCTGAGCGAATCGATCCCCGGTGACGAGGACGACGATCCGATGAGCCTGCTGGCCGAAGCCAACGCGGCCAACAAGCTCGAGGTCTGGATGCAGGGGCTCTCGCCGCGCCAGCGCGACGTGATCGCGCGCCGCTATGGCCTCGCCGAAGGGCCGGTGCAGAGCCTGGCCGAGATCGCGGCCGAGATCGGCGTGACCCGCGAGCGCGTGCGCCAGATCCAGCTCGAGGCGCTCGCGCGCCTGCGCAAGCAGTGTGCCGCCGAGGGCCTGCCTGGCGCGCGCCGCCGCCGCTGAGCCCGCGGGTCAGCCGGCGGCGATCGCGTAGCGCACCGGCACCCGGCCGCGCGCCGGTATCGCCACGCCGTCGCGCAGCGCCGGCTGGAAGCGCCAGTGCCTGAGCACGTGCCGGCGCGCCGCGGCATCCAGGCCCGGATGGCCGCTGCTGCGCAGGATCGTGGCCGCGCGCGGATGGCCTAGCGCGTCGACCAGGACCTCGAGTACCACGGTGCCCTGCTGGTGCTTGCGCAGGGCGTCGCGCGGGTAGGGGGGCGGTGGCGCGACGAGGTACGCGAGTTGCCCATCGTCGCGACCGGCACCCGCGACGCCGGATGCATCCGGCGTGGACCCTGGCAGCACGTCGATCGGCGCCGGCACCGCTGCTGCCGCGACCACGGGCGCAGGATTCGCTGGTGCAGGTTGCGACGTCGGCGCAACGGCAGCCAACCGGGACCGCACCGGCACCACGGGCGGTTGCGGCACGGGCGGCAGGGGTGCGACCGGGGTCGGCGGCAGGACCTCGATCCATAGCGCCTCGAGCGCCTCGTCGACCCGCGGCAGCATCGGCGGCGGCATGACGGGCATCAGCAGCAGGCCAAGTGCCGCGAGGTGCAGGGAAAGTGCGCCCGACCAGGCCGCGATGCGCGCGGCGCTGTGGGGTACCGGGGGCGACAGGGCATGGGCAGCATTCATCGCGGGACTCCCGAAGTGGGCCACGAGGGCGCGCCGCCCGGATCCTCGAACGCCGCTGGCGGCGCCCGGACCACGCTACGCCGACCAAGCAGCGCGCGCCTCGGTCCGCGGACTGAACTGCGCTCCTCCCCCGGTTGAACGCGCGCGCGACCCGCGCGGGGTTGCTCAGGGCGCGGGCGCGGCGGGCAGCATGAACGCCGCCACCGCGCGGCGGCCCTCTGCCGCGAGCACGTTGAAGGTCCGCGCGGCCGCCGCGTTGTCCATGACTTCCACGCCTACGCCGCGGGTGAGGAACAGGGCGAGGATGGCGGCGCCCGGAAAGCGCTGGCGGCTGCCGGTGCCCAGCAGCACCACTTCGGGTTGCAGCGCCAGGACGGCCTCGACCGCGGCGGCGTCGAGGGCCTCGATTGCGGGCACCGGCCAGTCTTCGACCACGCGGTCGATCGCGAGCAGGAAGCTGCGGACCAGTTCGCGATCGCCCAGCACTACCCGGGCGGCTTCGCAGCGCCGCACGAACAGGGTGCCGTCGGGATCCTGGCGCAGCAGCGGCACGGCGCGTCGTCGCTCAGCGCGGCAGCTCGATCCGGCGCCGTTCCGGATTGGCCTTGTAAAAGGTCGCGGTCTTGCCCACCCGCTGCACCACCTCGGCCCCGGCGTCCGCCGCCAGTTGCTCGACGATCGCCGCGCGTGCCGCGCGGTCGTCCACCGCCAGCTTGACCTTGACCAGTTCGTGGTAGGCCAGGGCGGTGGCGAACTCGGCCGAGACCGCGGGCGTCAGGCCCTTGGCCCCGACGCCGACGATCGGCTTGAGCGCATGCGCAAGTCCACGCAGGTAACGGATTTGACTGGATTTCAGCGGCATGGCGCGGGCGCGGCAGGGCGGTGGCGGCAGAGGGTATCATGCTGCGTTGCGGCACCCGGACTACCGAGCCCGAACCCATGGCGCGCAGCAAGACCAGCCAGCGCTGGCTCAAGGAGCACTTCGCCGACCCCTACGTGAAGCGGGCCCAGGCCGAGGGCCTGCGTTCGCGCGCGGCCTACAAGCTCGAGGAGCTCATCGACCGCGATCGCCTGCTCAAGCCCGGCATGAACGTGGTCGACCTCGGCGCGGCGCCGGGCGGCTGGTCGCAGATGGTGCGCGCGCGCCTGGGCGACCGCGGCCGGGTGGTCGCGCTGGACATCCTGCCCATGGCCAGCATCGCGGGCGTCGAGTTCCTCGAGGGCGACTTCCGCCTCGAGCCGGTGCTCGCGCGGTTCGAGCAGCTGCTGGGCGGGGCGCGGGTCGACCTTGTGCTCTCCGACATGGCCCCCAACATGACTGGGGTAAGCTCGGTCGACCAGGCCCGGGCGATGGAACTGGCCGAGCTGGCCCGTGACTTCGCCCAGGGCCACCTGAACCCCGGCGGCGCGTTCTTGGTCAAGCTGTTCCAGGGTGCGGGATTCGACGATTACCTCAAGGACTTGCGACGCCGTTACGCCAAGATCACGATGCGCAAGCCCAAGGCGTCCCGTGCCCGCAGTCCGGAGGTCTATGCCCTGGCGACCGGCTTCAAGGCCGACGCGGCAGGTTGAGGCCGGCGCCCGCAATTCACCTTGCGGTCGCACGGCCGGTCCCACGATGCAGTCACCGCAGTTCCCGTCCACGCGCAACTGAAGGTCCCGTGATGCCCGACATGGCAAAGAACATCCTGGTCTGGCTGGTCATCGGCCTGGTGCTGCTGACCGTGTTCCAGAGCCTTTCCACGCGCTCGACCACCACCCAGGAGATGTCCTATTCGGACTTCCTCAAGGAGGTGCGCGCCGACAACGTGGCCAAGGTCAGCATCGACGCCGACCGCACCACCATCACCGGGCAGCGCCGCGACAACTCCGCGTTCCGCACCTTCGCGCCGCACGACAACGGCCTGATCAACGACCTCGTCAAGCACGACGTGCAGTTCGAGCAGGTTCCGCCCAAGCAGAGCAACCTGCTGCTGGAGATCCTGATCTCCTCGCTGCCGTTCCTGATCTTCATCGGCGTGTTCGTCTACTTCATGCGGCAGATGCAGGCCGGTTCCGGCGGGCGCGGGGCGATGAGCTTCGGGCGCTCGCGCGCGCGCCTGCAGGGCGAGGACCAGGTCAAGATCACCTTCGCCGACGTCGCCGGCTGCGACGAGGCCAAGGAGGAGGTCCACGAGCTGGTCGATTTCCTGCGCGACCCGGGCAAGTTCCAGAAGCTGGGCGGGCGCATCCCGCGCGGCGTGCTGATGGTGGGCTCGCCGGGCACCGGCAAGACCCTGCTGGCCAAGGCCATCGCCGGCGAGGCCAAGGTGCCGTTCTTCACCATTTCCGGTTCCGATTTCGTCGAGATGTTCGTCGGCGTCGGCGCCTCGCGCGTGCGCGACATGTTCGAGCAGGCCAAGAAGCACGCGCCCTGCATCATCTTCATCGACGAGATCGACGCGGTAGGGCGCCATCGCGGCGCCGGCCTGGGCGGCGGCCACGACGAGCGCGAGCAGACCCTCAACCAGTTGCTGGTCGAGATGGACGGCTTCGAGGGCAACGAGGGCATCATCGTCATCGCCGCCACCAACCGGCCCGACGTGCTCGACCCGGCGCTGCTGCGCCCCGGCCGCTTCGACCGCCAGGTGGTGGTGCCGTTGCCCGACCTGCGCGGGCGCGAGCAGATCCTCAAGGTCCACATGCGCAAGGTCCCGATCGGCGACGACGTCGACCCGACCAAGATCGCGCGCGGCACGCCCGGCTTCTCCGGCGCCGACCTCGCCAACCTGGTCAACGAGGCGGCCCTGTTCGCGGCGCGCGAAAGCGGCAAGGAGGTGCGGATGTCGCACTTCGAGCGCGCCAAGGACAAGATCATGATGGGCGCCGAGCGCAAGTCCATGGTGATGAACGAGCAGGAAAAGAAGCTCACCGCCTACCACGAGGCCGGGCACGCCATCGTCGGCCGCGTGGTGCCCGACCACGATCCGGTCTACAAGGTCAGCATCATCCCGCGCGGCCGCGCGCTGGGCGTGACCATGTTCCTGCCCGAGGAGGATCGCTACAGCCACAGCAAGGTCGCGCTCGACAGCCGGCTCGCCAGCCTCTACGGCGGTCGCGTGGCGGAGGAACTGATCTTCGGCCTCGACAAGGTGACCACCGGCGCCTCCAACGACATCCAGCGCGCCACCCAGCTGGCGCGCAACATGGTGACCAAGTACGGCCTCTCCGACGAACTCGGACCGATCGCCTACAGCGACGAGGAGGAAGAGGTGTTCCTGGGCCGCTCCGTGACCCAGCACAAGAACGTCTCCGACGACACCGCGCGGCGGATCGACGCGGCGGTGCGCGGCGTGATCGACAACGCCTACTCCCGCGCCCGCGAGATCCTCACCACGCATCTCGACAAGCTCAACGCGATGGCCGAGGCGCTGCTGCAGTACGAGACCATCGACGTCGAGCAGATCGACGCGATCATGGCCGGCCGCGTGCCGGGCCCGCCCAAGGGCTGGGACGATGCCGGCCCCAAGGGCGGCACCGGCAACGTCGTGACCCCGATCGGCGGCGCCGCGCCGCAGACCTGACCCGGGGTGGCGCGCCCGCGCGGGCGCGCCGCCGCCACGCCGGCCCGGGCCGGACGGCCATCCGATCCGCACGGACCCGACGATGTTCGATACCGCCCAGACCATTGATTGCCGCGGCCGCGGCCTGCGCCTTGACCGCGCGCGCATCATGGGCGTGGTCAACGTCACCCCCGATTCCTTTTCCGACGGCGGGCAGCTGGACGACGTCGAGGCGGCGGTCGCGCACGGCCTGCGCCTGGTCGAGGAGGGCGCCGATCTGCTGGACGTCGGCGGCGAATCGACCCGCCCGGGCGCGCAGCCGGTCGCAGTGGCGGAACAGTTGCGGCGCGTGGTGCCGGTGATCGAGCGGCTGGCCGCCGCCACCGCGGTGCCGATCTCGGTCGATACCTCGGCGCCGGAGGTCATGCGCGCCGCGGTCGCGGCCGGCGCCGGCATGGTCAACGACGTGCGCGCGCTGTGCGCCGACGGTGCGGCCGAGACCGCCGCCGAGCTCGGCGTGGCGGTGTGCCTGATGCACATGCGCGGCGAGCCGGCCCACATGCAGGACGACCCGGAATACGCCGACGTGGTCGGCGAGGTCCATCGCTACCTGGCCGACCGCATCCTCGCCTGCCAGTTCGCCGGCATCGACCGCCGCCGCGTGCTGGCCGACCCGGGCTTCGGCTTCGGCAAGACCCTGGCGCACAACCTCGAACTGCTGCGCGCGCTGGAGCGCTTCGGCTCGCTCGGCGTGCCGCTGCTGGTGGGCCTGTCGCGCAAGTCGCTGGTCGGCGCCCTGACCGGGCGCGAGCCAGGCGCGCGTGCGGTCGGCTCGGCCGCGGCAGCCCTGATCGCGGTGCAGCGCGGCGCGGCGATCGTGCGGGTGCACGACGTGGCGGCCACGCGCGATGCGCTGGCGGTGTGGGAAGGCGTGCGCAGCGGTGCGGTCGCCGCGGCGGGCGCGCGTTCCGCGGCCGCCGACGCGGCGCGACGCGCGCGCCTGCTGGAAGACGAGTAGCAACGCCGGGCTGCGCGGCGCCGCGCGCATGCGCTAGGCTGCGCGACCTCCGCACCGGCGCCGCGCGCCGGTGCCCGCAGACTCGGCGCCAGGGGAACGCAATGGCCACCAGCAAGTACTTCGGCACCGACGGCATCCGCGGCCGCGTGGGCGAATGGCCGATCGCCGCCGACTTCATGCTGCGCCTGGGGCGCGCCGCCGGCCGCGCCCTGGCCGCGGCCGGCGGCGACGGCTCGGTGCTGATCGGCAAGGACACGCGCCTGTCCGGCTACATGTTCGAAGCGGCGCTGGAGTCGGGCCTGATCGCGGCCGGTGCCAACGTGCGCCTGCTCGGGCCGATGCCCACGCCTGCGGTCGCGTACCTCACGCGCGAGGCCGGCGCCAGCGGCGGCATCGTCATCAGCGCCTCGCACAACCCGCACGAGGACAACGGCATCAAGTTCTTCTCGGCCGCGGGCGAGAAGCTGGACGACGCGCTGGAAGCGGCGATCGAGGCCGAGATCGAGGCCGAATTCCGCACCGTCGCGCCGGAGCGCCTGGGCAAGGCCACGCGCATGACCGACGCGCCGCAGCGTTACCTGGGGTTCTGCCGCAGCACGGTGCCGGCGGGCTTCTCGCTCGACGGGCTCAAGCTGGTGCTCGACTGCGCGCACGGCGCCAACTACGAGCTCGGCCCGCGCCTGCTGCGCGCGCTGGGTGCGGTCGTGCACGCGCTGGGCTGCGAGCCCGATGGCCTCAACATCAACCGCGGCGTCGGCTCGACCCATCCTGAGACCCTGGCCCAGGCGGTGCGCGAGACCGGGGCCGCGATCGGCATCGCCTTCGACGGCGACGGCGACCGCGTAGTGATGGCCGATGCGCGCGGGCGCGTGGTCGACGGCGACGACCTGCTCTACGTGCTGGCGCGCGACTGGCAGGCCAGCGGACGCCTGCGCGGCCCGGTGGTCGGCACGCTGATGACCAATTTCGGGATCGAATCGGCCCTTGCCGCGCTGGGCGTGCCGTTCCACCGCGCCAGGGTCGGCGATCGCTACGTGCACCAGATGCTGATCGAGCGCGGTGGCGTGCTGGGCGGCGAGGCCTCGGGCCACATCCTGTGCCTGGACCGCGCCACCACCGGCGACGCGCTGGTCAACGCGCTGCAGGTGCTCGAGGTCATGCAGCGCCAGGGCGCCACGCTGGCCGAGCTGTGCGAAGGACTGCGCCGCTATCCGCAGCGCACGATCAATGTCCGGGTCGCGCCCGGCGCGCGCCCGGCCGAGCACGCCGCCGTGGTCGCGGTCCGCGCGCAGATCGAGCAGGAACTGGCGGGGCGCGGGCGCGTGGTGCTGCGGCCCTCGGGCACCGAGCCGGTCGTCCGCGTCACGGTCGAGGCCGAGGACGCGGCGCAGGTCGAGCGGCTGGTCCGGCGGCTGGCCGCGGTGGTGGAGTCGGCGGCCTGAGGCGCCTCGGCAGTCGCGCTCAATTGGTGGTCGATCGCTGAATAATTCGCAGTCGCGCCGCGACAGGAGTTGCCGCGGCGCGATTCGGTTGGCGACTTGATCCAGGTCAATGCCGCGCCCGCATCAAGGGGTCCAGAGTGGTCGGCGACGTGCCCGGAACCGGGCGCGCGTGGCCGTCATGGTCCGCGCGCATTTCCCGGAACAGTCCGTGCGGGTGCGCCGGCATCCCGGGCAGCCCGGTCGCCCGGATCGATGGTCCGACGGTGTCCACCCGCAGCCGCGGGCCGGCGCTGCCGCGACGGGAGGCCGCCATGGCCCATCTGCTGCGCCTCGTGCTGCTCGCCGCCACCGTGGTCGCGCCGGCGGCGTCGGCCGCCAGTTTCGGGTACGAGGGCCGGCTCGACGATCTCGGCAGTCCGGCCAACGGTCGCTACGACCTCGAGTTGCGCGCCTATGCCGATGCCCGCGGACCGTCGATGCTGGCCGCGCCGATCACCTTTGCCGATGTCGCCGTTGCGCAGGGACGCTTCCGGCTCGACTTCGACCTGCCGCTCGCAGCCGGTGCCGAGGTATGGCTGGAACTCGCGGTGCGCGACGCTGGTGCGCCGCTTTTCACGCCGATCGCCGGGCGCACCAAGGCCCTTGAGGCGCCGCTGATCGGCCAGTGCTGGAGCAGTACCGGCGACGCCGGCACCAATCCGGCCGTGCACTATCTGGGAACCAGCGATGCGCAGCCGATGGTGCTGCGCGTGCGAGGCACGCCGGCGCTGCGGATCGAGCCCAGCAGCGAGCTCAGCAACGGCGTGCCGATCACCGTCAACCTGGTTGGCGGCAGTTCCGTCAACAGTCTCGCCGCGGGCGTCCGCGGGGCAACCATCGCCGGAGGCGGGGCACCGACCGGCACCGGCCAAGCCATCGGGCCGACCGCGAACCGCGTGGCAGGACACTATGGCTTTGTCGGTGGTGGGCTCGGCAACGTCGCGGGCCTCGCTGCGGACGTGGACGCGGGAAGAGTTGCGTCAGTGTTGGGGGGGCTGCAGAACGAGGCCAGCGGCTTTGGCAGCGTGGTCGCTGGCGGGGCCCAGAACCAAGCCAGTGGGTACCTGACGTCGGTTGGTGGGGGCGGTCAGAACGCTGCCGTGGGCGACTATTCGATGATTGGCGGCGGCGCTGAACTCTGCGCCGGTGGCGACACCAGTTGGGCTGGTGGCAATCGTGCCAAGGTCAGGCCCGACATGGTCTCCGTGCATCCTGAGCTCGGCTGCGCGGGAGTGCCGAACTCCGGCGACGCTGATGGCGACGAGGGCACCTTCGTCTGGGCCGACCGGCAGGTCGCAGACTTCATCTCCAGCGGCCCAGGCCAGTTCCTGGTGCGCGCATCCGGCGGCCTCGCCCTCAATACCAATTCCATCGGCTCGATCGGCGATCTGGTTGTTGCCGCGCGGCCCAGCGGCAGCGGCGATGCGGACGCGGACCTGCACCTGCGCACGCGCGGCGGCCAGTCGGCTGCGATCTATGCCAGCGATGGCAACGGCGCGCTGGTGTTCCAGTCCAGCGGCGCCCTGTTCGGGCTCGGCGTCGGCGGCGTCGCGGGCCGTTACCTCAATACCGGCGCGAACAATGCCTACCTGTCCAGCGGCGGTGTCTGGACCAACGGGTCGTCGCGCGCGGTCAAGGAACACGTGTCCAGCCTCGACCCGGCGGCGGTCCTGGCCCGGGTGCTGGCGCTGCCGGTCACGCGCTGGCGCTACCGCGGCAGCGACGAGGGCGAGCACGTGGGCCCGACGGCTGAGGACTTCCACGCCGCCTTCGGGCTGGGGCCGGACGCGCAAGGCATCGCCACGGTCGACGCCGACGGCGTCGCGCTGGCGGCGATCCAGGGGCTGGCAGCGCGCCTGGAGGCCGACAACGCGCGCCTGCGCGCCGAGTTGGAGGGACTGCGCCAGCGGCTGGACGAGCTTGCGGGCCGGGAGCCCTGAGGTGCGCGCGTTGCGCCCCTGGCTTGCGCTGCTGCTGGTCGGCGGCGCGGTGCCGTGGCCGGAGGCATGGGGTCGCGACGGCGCCGATACGACAGCGCCCTCGCCGCGCTTCGCGGTGCAGGCCACGCTGGTGCCGCTGCAACGCAGCGACGATGACCGTTTCGCCCTCGCTGCGCAGGCGCGCTTCGCGCCGGATGCCGCTGACCCCGGCGCAAGATTCACGCTGTACGCGATGCGCGGGCCAGATGCCGGGTGCGAGCCCTTCGCCGACAGCCTGTTCGCCAACGGCTTCGAGTCGCCGTGAAGCGCGCCGGGCCGCTTCGCGCCGCGAGGCCCGGCGTCGCCCCGTGCCGCGTGCTCCGATAGACTGCGCCGCATCCGGCACCACCCCATCGGGCGATCCGCATGGCCCACATCCCGACGCTCGACATCCGCCGCTACGAAACGGACCGCGATGCCTTCGTGGCCGAACTCGGTGCTGCCTACCGCGAGTACGGCTTCTGCGGCATCAGCGGCCATGGCATCCCCGCGGCGCTGGTGGAAGGGGCCTATGCCGCGTTCCAGGCCTTCTTCGCCCTGCCGGCCGAGGCCAAGCTGCGCTACCACCTCAAGGGCACGGGCGGCGCGCGCGGCTACACGCCCTTCATGGTCGAGACCGCCAAGGACTCGCAGTACCCCGACCTCAAGGAGTTCTGGCACATCGGGCGCGAACTGCCCGACGACTCGCCGTTCCACGCGGTGATGCCGCCCAACCTGTGGCCGACCGAGGTCACGGGCTTCCGTGAACTGGGCTACGGGCTGTACCAGGCGCTCGATGCGCTGGGCGCACGGGTGCTGCGCGCGCTGGCGCTGCACATCGGCCTGCCGGAGCGCTGGTTCGACGACAAGATCGACCACGGCAACTCGATCCTGCGCCCGATCCACTATCCGCCGATCACCCAGGCCGAGGTGCCCAACGTGCGCGCCGGCGCGCACGAGGACATCAACTTCATCACGCTGCTGGTGGGCGCGAGCGCGGAAGGGCTGCAGGTCCTGACCCGTGCGGGCGAATGGCTGCCGATCACCACCCAGGGCGATGCCATCGTGGTCAACATCGGCGACATGCTGCAGCGCCTGACCAACCACGTGTACCCGTCGACCACCCATCGCGTGGTCAATCCGCCGGGCGACAAGGCGCGCCAGCCGCGCTATTCGGTGCCGTTCTTCCTGCATCCGAACCCGGAGTTCCTGATCGACGTGCTGCCATCGTGCGTCACCGCGCAGAACCCCTCGCGCTATCCGCAGCCGATCACGGCCGACGGCTACCTCAAGGAACGCCTGCGCGAGATCCGCCTCGCCTGAGCGTCACTTCGTGCGCCGGAAACTGCGCGCGCGGCGCGCGGTGAGCGCCAGCGCCATCGAGTCGGGCATGAGCTTCATCGCGGCGCGGATCAGGCGATAGACCCGGCCGTTGACCACCACGACCTTGCCGCGCTCCACCGCGTCCAGGCTCTCGCGCGCGACCGCATCCGCTTCGAGCCACATCCACTTCGGCATCCCGGCCATGGCCTGGCGCACGCCGACCACGTCGTGGAACTCCGACTGGGTGAAGCCCGGGCAGCAGGCGCTGACGTGGATGCCGTGGCCGCGATTCTCCAGCGCGAGCGACTCGGAGAGCTTGATGAGATAGCTCTTCGCCGCCGCGTAGAGCGTGTGGCCCGGCGTGCCCGGCACCAGCCCCGCCAGCGAGGCGACGTTGACGATGCGGCCGTAGCCGCGCTCGCGCATGCCGGGCAGGAAGTGCCAGCACAGGGCCGACGGCGCGGTGACCATGACCTCGATGAAGTCGCGCTGGCGCTCCCAGGGCTGGCTGACCAGCGTGCCGGGCACGCCGTAGCCGGCGTTGTTGACCAGCATCGAGACCGGCACGGCATCGCGGCGCGTGGCCTCGACCAGCAGCGGCACCGCGGCCGGATCGGCCAGGTCGGCGACCACCACGCGCGCCGCGACCGCATGGCGCGAACTCAATTCCCGTGCCAGCGCCTGCAGGCGCTCCTCGCGCCGCGCGGTCAGGACCAGGGACCAGCCGCGCGCCGCGAGTTCGCGCGCGAAGGCCGTGCCGATGCCGGCCGAGGCGCCGGTGACCAGGGCCCAGCGAGGGAAACCGTAAGTGGTCATGGCGCGCCCGCGGCATTCGATGGAACCGCGATTCTAGCGACCGCCGTTCCCATGGCGGCGGCTTGCGCCGGCGCGCCCGTCCCGCGCTAGGCAGCCCCGGGGCGCGCGGCTATGCTGCGCGCCCGCGGCGCCGCCGCCGCGGAACGGAGCCGCCATGAGGCGCATGCTGGTCGCAGGCAACTGGAAGATGCACGGCACCCGCGCCTCGGCGCGCGAACTGGTCGCGGCGATCGTGGCGGCGCCAATCGCCGCGGTCGACCTGGCGGTGATGCCGCCATTCCCGCTGCTGCCGGCCCTGGTCGCGGAGTTCGGCGCCGGCGCGCTGGCGTTCGGCGGCCAGGACGTCAGCGCGCACGCGCAGGGCGCGTATACCGGCGAGGTCTCGGCGGCTATGCTGGTCGAATGCGGCTGCCGCTATGCCATCGTCGGCCATTCCGAGCGCCGCCAGTACCACGCCGAGGACAATGAACTGGTGGCGGCGAAGTTCGCCGCCGCGCAGGCCGCGGGACTGGTCCCGATCCTGTGCGTGGGCGAGACCCTGGCCGAGCGCGACGGCGATCGCACCGAGGACGTGGTCGGCACGCAATTGGCCGCCGTGGTCGCCCGTTGCGGGCCGGCGGCCTTCGCCAGCGCGGTGCTGGCCTACGAGCCGGTCTGGGCGATCGGCACCGGGCGCACCGCCACGGCCGGGCAGGCGCAGGCCGTGCACCGATACCTGCGTGGCAAACTGGCCGAGCGGGATGCTAGAATCGCAGGCTCGCTGCGAATCCTGTATGGGGGCAGCGTGAAGCCGGGCAACGCGCTGGAGCTGTTTTCGCAGCCCGACGTCGACGGCGGGCTGATCGGCGGCGCCTCCCTGGTCGCGGCCGATTTCCTCGCCATCGCCGCCGCAGCGCGCGATGCCGGCGCCGGCCAACCACAAGCAAAGCCATGACCCTTACCGTCCTCAACATCATCTACGTCCTGCTCGCGATCGCGATGATCGGGTTCATCCTGGTCCAGCGCGGAGCGGGCGCGCAGGCAGGCTCCGGCTTCGGTGCCGGCGCCTCGGCCACGGTGTTCGGCGCGCGTGGCGCCGGCAACTTCCTGACCCGCTCGACCGCGGTCCTGGCGGCGCTGTTCTTCGTGCTCAGCCTGGGCATGGCGTGGTGGATCACGCATGGCGCCAGGCGCGACACCAGTGGCGACCTCGGTGTCATGGCGGGCGCGGCGGTCCCGGCCGAGCCGGCAACGGCCGCGCCGGCCGCCGGCGACGTGCCGACCGCGCCAATCGCGCCGATCGAGGCGCCGGTCGCGGCGCCCGCGGCGGCCGCCAACGACGATGTGCCCGCCGCGCCGCCCGCTACCGAGGCGACGCCGGCCACCGAGGTGGAGTCGCAGGACCCGCCGCAGCAGTAGCTCAAGCGGTAGAATCCGCTTCAGGCAGCATCCCTCGCCCAGGTGGTGGAATTGGCAGACACGCTATCTTGAGGGGGTAGTGACGAAAGTCGTGCGGGTTCGAGTCCCGCCCTGGGCACCAATTGGTTTCAAGCGGCGCGCGATGATCGTGCCGCGCGTTTGCGATGCGAGGCGAGCAAGTACCCGGTCGCGCAACGGCCCCGTCGTGCCGCTGCCGGGCTACCCGATCCGGTGCCAGGGCAGTTCATGGTTCTCAGCGAATACCTGCCGATCCTGCTGTTCCTAGGCGTGTCCACCGTCATGGGCGTGGTCCTGCTGGGCCTCGGCACGCTGCTCGGCCCGCGGCGGCCGGGCGCCGAGAAGCAGTCGCCGTACGAGTGCGGCTTCGAAGCCTTCGAGGACGCGCGCATGAAGTTCGACGTGCGCTACTACCTCGTCGCCATCCTGTTCATCATCTTCGACCTCGAGATCGCGTTCCTCTTCCCCTGGGCGGTGGTGTTCGCCGACCTCGGCTGGCGGGCCTTCGCGGCGATGGGCCTGTTCCTGGGCGTGCTGGTGATCGGCTTCGTCTACGAGTGGAAGAAAGGGGCGCTGGAATGGGAGTAGGCGCGCTGTTCCACGGTCCCGAGCCGGTCGGGATCGTCGACGACATCCTGCGCCCGGCCGGCGAGAACCCGCTGCTGGAGCGCGGCTTCCTCACCACCAACGTCGACACCGTGCTCAACTGGGCGCGAACGGGTTCGATGTGGCCGATGACCTTCGGCCTGGCCTGCTGCGCGGTCGAGATGATGCACGCGGGCGCGTCGCGCCTGGACCTCGACCGCTTCGGGACCTTCTTCCGCCCCAGCCCGCGCCAGTCCGACGTGATGATCGTGGCCGGCACCCTGGTCAACAAGATGGCGCCGGCGCTGCGCAAGGTCTACGACCAGATGCCCGAACCCAAGTGGGTGATCTCGATGGGCTCCTGCGCCAACGGCGGCGGCTACTACCACTATTCCTACTCCGTGGTGCGCGGCTGCGACCGTGTGGTGCCGGTGGACATCTACGTGCCGGGCTGCCCGCCCACGGCGGAAGCGCTGGTGTACGGGATCCTGCAGTTGCAGAAGAAGATCCGCCGCACCCACACCATCGCGCGCTGAGCCTGAAGATCCGGCATGACCGAGACCCAACCCGCGCTGGCCGAGCGACTGGCGACGCGCTTCGGCGACAAGCTCGCGCGGGTGCAGTCCGCGCTGGGCGAGATCACCATCGAGGTCGCGGCCGAGCACCTGCTCGAGGTCGCGCGCGCGCTGCGCGACGAGCGCGAACTGCGCTTCGAGCAGCTGGTCGACCTGTGCGGGGTCGACTACCTCAGTTACGGGCAGGACGAGTGGGAGACCACCCGGGTCTCGAATGGCGGCTTCAGCCGCGGGGTCGAGGGCGAGGGCGCCGGGCGCTTTGCCTGGAGCGCCGCGGTGACGCCAGCGATGCCGCGCCGCTATGCCGTCGTGGTGCACCTGCTGTCGCTGGCCAACAACCAGCGCCTGCGCCTGCGCGTGTTCGCCAGTGACGAGGCCCTGCCGTCGGTGCCGTCGCTGGTCGAGACCTGGATCTCGGCGACCTGGTTCGAGCGCGAGGCCTTCGACCTGTTCGGCATCCTGTTCGACGGCCACCCGGACCTGCGGCGCCTGCTGACCGACTACGGCTTCGTCGGCCACCCCTTCCGCAAGGACTTCCCGCTGGTCGGCAACGTCGAGGTGCGCTACGACCCCGAGCGCGGGCGCGTGGTCTACGAGCCGGTCAGCATCGAGCCGCGCGTCGGCGTGCCGCGCGTGGTGCGCGACGATTCGCGCTACCTGCAGGGCCAGGCCGAAGAGGCCGCGGCGCCGTCGAAGGCGGGCTAGCGCGATGCAGGAAATCCACAACTACACCATGAACTTCGGCCCGCAGCACCCGGCCGCGCATGGCGTGCTGCGCCTGGTCCTGGAGCTCGATGGCGAGACCGTGGTGCGCGCCGATCCGCATATCGGTCTGTTGCACCGGGCCACCGAGAAGCTGGCCGAGTCCAAGCCCTACAACCAGTCGATCGGCTACATGGACCGGCTCGACTACATGTCGATGATGTGCAACGAGCACGCCTACGTGCGCGCGATCGAGCGGCTGCTCGGGATCGAAGCGCCGCTGCGCGCGCAGTACATCCGCACGATGTACGACGAGATCACCCGCATCCTCAACCACCTGTTGTGGATCGGATCGAACGCGCTCGACCTCGGCGCGATGGCGGTGTTCCTGTATGCCTTCCGCGAGCGCGAGGAGCTGATGGACGCCTACGAGGCGGTCAGCGGCGCGCGCATGCACGCCACGTACTACCGCCCCGGCGGCGTGTACCGCGACCTGCCGGACCGCATGCCGCAGTATCGCCAGAGCCCGTGGACCAAGGGCGCCGACCTCAAGCGCCGCAACGAGTGGCGCGAGGGATCGCTGCTCGACTTCATCGATGCCTTCGCCGCCGACTTCCCGACCAAGGTCGACGAGTACGAGACCCTGCTCACCGACAACCGGATCTGGAAGCAGCGCACGGTCGGCATCGGGGTGGTGGCGCCGGAGCAGGCGCTGCGCTGGGGCATGTCGGGGCCGATGCTGCGCGGGTCGGGCATCGCCTGGGACCTGCGCAAGAAGCAGCCCTATGCCGCATACGACCGGGTCGATTTCGACCTGCCGCTGGGCAGCAACGGCGACTGCTACGACCGCTACCTGGTGCGGGTCGAGGAGATGCGCCAGTCCGGCCGCATCATCCGCCAGTGCGTGAAGTGGCTGCGCGACAACCCGGGCCCGGTGATGAGCGCGAGCCACAAGGTGGCGCCGCCCTCGCGCATCGAGATGAAGGAGGACATGGAAGCCCTCATCCACCACTTCAAGCTCTTCACCGAGGGCTACAGCGTGCCCGCGGGCGAGGCCTATGCGGCGGTCGAGGCGCCCAAGGGCGAGTTCGGCGCCTACATCGTCTCCGACGGCGCCAACAAGCCGTTCCGGGTCAAGCTGCGGGCGCCCGGCTTCGCCCACCTTTCCGCGATCGACGAGATGGTGCGCGGCCACATGCTGCCCGACGTGGTGGCCGTGATCGGCACGCTCGACATCGTGTTCGGCGAGATCGATCGATGAAGGCGACCGGCAACTTCGCCGCGGTGAAGGACGTCGACCCGGCCGTGGCGCTGGGCGAGCGCACGCGCGCGCACATCGACCACTGGGTGGCCAAGTTCCCGCCGGACCGCAAGCGCTCGGCGCTGATCCAGGGACTGATGGCGGCGCAGGAACAGAACGGCGGCTGGCTCAGCGACGAGTTGATCGCCGCGGTGGCGAAATACCTCGGTTTGCCGCCGGTGTGGGCCTACGAGGTCGCGACCTTCTATTCGATGTTCGACCTCGAGCCGGTCGGCCGGCACAAGGTCTCGATCTGCACCAATATTTCCTGCTGGCTCAACGGCGCGGAAGACCTCGTCGCGCACGTCGAGCGCAAGCTGGGCTGCAGCCTCGGCCACAGCACGGCCGATGGCCGGGTCAAGCTGGTGCGCGAGGAAGAGTGCCTCGCGGCCTGCGCCGGCGCGCCGATGATGGTGGTCGACGGGCATTACCACGAGAACCTCACGGTCGAGAAGGTCGACAAGTTGCTGGACGAGCTGGAATAGATGTCTCCATTTCTCCTGTAGGGGCGGCTTCAGCCGCGATCCGAGGATCCTCGGATCGCGGCTGAAGCCGCTCCCACAGGGGGCAACGCAACGAATTCGAGAATCGCGAATGGCCTACGGCCCCGCCCCGCAGGAACACAACGTCTGCCTCAACACGCTGCACTACGAGCAGCCGTGGTCCTATGAGAACTATCTCAAGGCCGGCGGCTACCAGGCGTGGCGCCGGATCCTGGCCGAGAAGATGCCGCGCGAGACCGTGATCGACATGGTCAAGCAGTCGGCCCTGCGCGGTCGCGGCGGCGCCGGTTTCCCGACCGGGCTCAAGTGGTCGTTCATGCCGCGCAGTGCGCCGGGCCAGAAGTACATCCTGTGCAATTCGGACGAGTCGGAGCCCGGCACCTGCAAGGACCGGGATCTCCTGCGCTACAACCCGCACGCGGTGGTCGAGGGGCTCGCGATCGCCTGCTACGCGACCAATTCCACCGTCGCCTACAACTACCTGCGCGGCGAGTTCCACCACGAGCCCTTCGAGCGCTTCGAGCAGGCGCTCGAGGAAGCCTACGAACACGGTTGGCTGGGCCGCGACATCCAGGGCTCGGGCGTGGACGTCGACATCCACACCGCGCTCGGCGCCGGGGCCTACATCTGCGGCGAGGAAACCGCGCTGATGGAGTCGCTCGAGGGCAAGAAGGGCCAGCCGCGCTTCAAGCCGCCGTTCCCGGCCAATTTCGGCCTCTACGGCAAGCCCACCACCATCAACAATACCGAGACCTATGCCTCGGTGCCGGCGATCATCCGCAATGGCCCGGAGTGGTTCCTCGGCCTGGGCAAGCCCAACAACGGCGGCCCCAAGATCTTCTCCGTCTCCGGCCACGTGGCGCGACCCGGCAATTACGAGATCCGCCTCGGCACGCCGTTCAAGGACCTGCTCGAACTTGCCGGTGGCGTGCGCGGCGGTCGCAAGCTCAAGGCGGTGATCCCGGGCGGATCGTCGATGCCGGTGCTTCCGGCCGACGTCATGATGGGCTGCACGATGGACTACGACTCGCTGCAGAAGGCGGGCTCGGGACTGGGCTCGGGCGCGGTGATCG
>Ga0073905_10000424_pt1 | contig 19750 bp, 19 predicted proteins | sample KloWWTupernatant_FD_65482 | JGI IMG/M metagenome (GOLD analysis project Ga0073905, IMG submission 65482) | Active sludge microbial communities from Klosterneuburg, Austria, studying microevolution and ecology of nitrifiers - Klosterneuburg... | ecosystem: Engineered > WWTP > Aerobic digester >... | reverse complement strand
CAAACTTCAGCCAACAATTATTTTGGCACATTTCTAGGGAATCCCCAATATCCGACAAATGCTCAAGTAGCAGGTTTTGTTGGTCTGTTCCCTGCCCAACTTCAGCCAGCAGCACAATTATACGCACCAATTTATTTGGGCCTTACCAGAAATTATTTTGGAACAAGTACCAATGTTACAAGAACAGGTTATCAAGAGAAAAGCCTTGTTGATTACAATACCTTAAATGCAAAAATTAATGCTGGATTTCATTGGAATATAAATGATAAGATTGAAGCATCTATCAACACATATTTTGGATCTGGTACAACAGTTTATACTGGTGCTAACAGGTATTCTCTCCGCAATTTTAAATTGGCACAGCATAAATTAGAGATTAAAGCCAAAAATTGGTTTGTAAGAGGTTATACTACACAGGAAAACTCCGGCGACTCTTATATTGGAGATGCGGTTGGTTCTTTTGTTAATGAGGCATGGAAGCCAAGTGTCAATCAAACTGGAGGTTTGACAGGATTGGCAGCATCATGGTTCCCACAATATATTCTTGCTTTCTCTGAAGGAACCCGTCAATCAAATGGCACTTTTTCTGCTTTAAGACTAGATACAATTAGTAGAGCTAATGCGGAAATTGGTAGACTGCAACCAGGCACAGCTGGCTTCAATTCGGCCGCCAATTCTATTAAAAATACACCAATAAATAAAGCAGGTGGCTCTAAATTTGAAGACAGGTCTGAATTATGGGCAACAGAATTGCAATTGAATATTTCTGACATTGGAAATTTTTCAAATTTTGTTGAAGTAATTGGCGGTGCTGCTTGGAAACAATGGATACTAAACTCTAACGGAACAATATTTGCAGATACCGTACAACCAATAAGGGTTAATGAATATGGAACCTATCTTCAATTAAAAAAGAAATTATTTAATGATATTCTTACTTTAACAGCTTCTGGCCGTTTTGATAAGCAAACAAATTATAAAGGTAAATTTACTCCAAGATTGGCAGCAGTAATAAAGATTGCAAAGGATAATAATATCCGTCTTTCTTATCAGACTTCTTATCGTTTCCCATCAAACCAGAATCAATACATCAGCTTACCTTTAGGTGGAGATAGAAGCAATTATTTGATTGGATGTTTACCTCAGTTTCAACCTTATTTTAACTTGACTACACCAGGATTTAAAGGTTATACCGCTGCTAGCATTTTCAATACAAATGGCACTGGCTATCGTAATGGTTCTCCTGCAGACTCAAGCAGATTGGTAGAAGCTGTTTATAAGGATGTAAAGCCTGAAACTGTAAAATCGTATGAATTGGGTTACAAAGGCATTCTATCAAACAAAATATTGATTGATGCTTATTTCTATTATAGCAAATACGATAATTTCTTATTAAGCACAGCTGTAGTTCAATCAAGAACAGGGAATAAACTTGGTGCATATTCTGAATTTACATCAAACAACTATTCTTACGTACAGAACTCTGAGACTACGGTGAAATCGACTGGTTGGGGTATTGGAATTGATTACCGTGTTTACAAAGGGTATTCTGTTTATGGTAATATATTTTCAGATCTTTTAAGAGATGTAGCTCCTGGAGAGGTTACTTTTTTCAATGCTCCTAAGTATCGTTTTAATCTTGGAGTAAGAAATGACAATGTTTGTCACAATATTGGCTTCAATGTAGTTTACAAATGGCAGGACGATAACTTTTATGAAGGAACTTTTGTTAGCGGAACTCTTCCTTCTTTTGGCTGGTTAGATGCTCAGGTAACTTACCGTCCTAAAGGAACAAAAAGCACTTTCAGGGTTGGAGGAACAAACGTAGCTAATAATTATCAGCGTACAGGTTACGGTAGCCCGGCTGTTGGTGGTTTATATTACATGAGCTATGGTTATAATCTATAATTAGAAAATAGGGTTTTAAGTATAAAGGTTCCGCTTCGGCGGAACCTTCTTTTTTGTATTGGTTATTTATTCCTCTACTTGTTTATTCCCTTAAGAAAGTTAATAATTGAAGTAGTTGATTTAATGCAAAGGAAGAGTAAGCTGTTATTATTGAAATTTAACGTTAGAGAACAAGCAATCAATTTAGAACCTTATTTGTTTGTCCTATCATATACCCGTTATGATAAACCTGAAGTTTATAATTGCCTTTCATATAGTCATCAGCATTGAGGGAAAAAAGTAGTTTTTTGTTTTCACCTCTTTCGTAGTCAAACCTCACTTTTCTGGTGTAGCTTTTTTTACCTTCTTTACGGGTATCAATTGAGAACGCATCCCAAACATCGGTTTTTAAAACTTTACCATCTGGTTGCGTTATTACTACATATATTTCTGAAACAGGTTCATCACTAATATTATTTTGAACAGCGAATGATACAACTAGCTTACTTACTTTATCTGCAGCACTTGTTTCCTTTTCTTTATCGTTTCTAACTGCTACTGGTGTAAGAGAAATTTCAGAAGCATTGAATGTGGATGCTATTGTAACCTTTTCAGCCAGCACTTTATTTTCATTTGTAAGCTGTTGCACATTGCCTTCCATGTTTTTCATCTGAATATTTACATTATCCAAGGCTACACTTATCTGTTGCTTTTCCTCTTCAACAGTATTGTTCCTACTTGTTAATTGCTGTACTAATAACTGTAGTTCTGTAGTTTTTTTTCTGGCTAATTCAATGTCTTCTTTTTTTACATTATTCTTTTTTAGAATAGCTGCTATTTCTGCTTTCAATCGATTAATTTCAGATAGTTTGTTGCCGAGTTCACCCTTTAATTGTCCGGCGTTACTCTTTGTCGAATCTAACTCAGCATCCAGATTAGTAATTGTAGAAGAATATAGTTTGTGTAAAGAATCCTGAATTCCTTCTGCTACGGCGATTGAGTCTTTAATATAAATTTCAGTTCTTTGTTTACTGTATTTTGTTTTATCGTAGAGATGATATACCCATGTGCCTACTAAACCGAATGAAAGTAATATCAGTAAAAGACTTTTTGTATCTCTCATATTATTGACTAATCGTTTGATCTACGTATGCAGATACCCAGCCAACCTGTCCGTTTTTTACAAGATAGAAATATTTGGTGGCAAAAGAAGATTCAAACTGACGCATTATTTTTAATAACAAACCCGATCCTGCCATCAATGCTTTTTGATCAAATACTTTGTGTACTTGATTTACAGCTTTTATTATTACATCTTTTTCTGCTTTTCTATTTACGTTACCAGAAAGGAATGAAGCACTTAAAGCATCGTAGTTGTTATGTGCTTTTTCAGCAAACTTTTTTACTTCGTCATAACTAACCGATACAATTGGGTTCTCTATTAGTTCTGGATGAGTAAGAGTAGCGATGGCCCAAGCTATACCGCCACTTACGGCAATATTATCGCTTAATGGGTATGCTCCACTTGCATTTACTGCATAAGTAATATCTGTTTCTTCAGCCCCGCCTAATACTCTTTGTAAGTGTTTATTGTAGTTAGGTACTCCATGGTCATCTTCACATCTTTTTTCCGTAGCATTCGCAACGCTTTTAGTTCCCCAGTTCAATTCAAAAAGCTTAAAAGTTTTAGTATCACCATAAGGGAAAAAACCACCTTTGGTATTACCACTACCAATATCTATAAGAAATGTAGAATAGCGTCTTGATTCGGGAACTATTCCCAGATGTGAAAGTTTTGCCTCTTTCATTACATCAACAACTTCTATTTCTCGAGTTGGTTCGTTTATTTTTAGTCGAAATGAATCTATCAGTTTCTGAATCCATTCTGTTTTTTTATCTTTTTCAGCCTGCATTTTTACACCACTACTGATGACAGTAAATATATTTTCTGATGGTATCTGGTAATTATTTGTTGCTGATGTGAATAATGCATAAAGTCCATTAAGCGTTGCAGAAAAAGTAGCATCCGAAAAACTGATAAAATCAGTATTGATTGAAGTGTCTTTTATAATATTTATTGCACCACTTTTTTGAGCATTCTTTCCCATTTCAATCATGCTCATTTTCACACCTTTTGAACCAACCTCTATGCCGGTATAAACAGAAGCATTGTTATATTTTGTTTTTACACTGTTCTGAGAAATACTCAATAAACAGATAAGAGAAAAACAGAAAAAAAGAATTGACTTGCGGAATATTTTATTAGGCATGGGGCACTGTTTAAAGTAGACATAAAATTAAGGTTTATAGTGGCAGTATAAAGATAGATTCGCCCCGGTAAAGTAATATGTGAAGAATATGTGTTTAACTCTGACGACTTAGCCATTATGAATTATTCCCTAAAACTAAAATTAGACAATAAAAAACCGCCCATAAACAAAATCTATGAGCGGTTCTTAATTAAAAAAATAGTCCTTTTTTATTAGCCAAATAAACCACCTTTTTTCAGGCTTCTTATACCTTCACCAATTTTGAAGCCGTTATGATAAATTTCAATTTTATAGTTTCCTGTTTCAAAACCTTGCTGTGAAATTGGAAACTGCACTGGCTTACGAGTTCCTTGCTCATAATTTACAGGAATTTTAGCTGTAAAGTTTTTATCTCCGTCCGCTCTGGTATTTAAAACACTGCCGCTGGAAATAACTTTGCCGTCAGGAGCGGTTACAATTAGATACATATCCGCAGGGCCTGATTTTGCAATTCTATTTTCAACATCGAAAGACACAACTAATTTGTCTACTTTCTTAGCTGTAGTTGTTGATTTTTCTTTTCCACTTTTTTTCTCATTTACCGGAACAATTTGAATATTTGAAGCAGAGAATGTAGAAGCTACATCCACCGTTTTTGCAAGAGTTTCAGTTTCTGTTTTAGAAGTAGCCAGGTTTGTTTCCAAATCTGTTTTTTCCTGAGTTAATGTAGCATTAGATGCTGTCAAAACCTGATTTTCCCCGGTAAGCTTTGTTATCTCTTCTTCCATACCACTGATTCTTGCATTTAATTCAGCAATCATGTTTTTTGCTTTTGTCAACTGTGCTTGCGTTGCATTTTTATCGTTCAATATTTTACGGATTTCAGCTTTTTTAGCGTCAATATCTTTCTGACTGTCGTTAAGCTGACCTTCAAGATTGTTATTTGCTCCAGTAACAGAATCAAGACGAGCCAATGCATTATCAAACTCACGGTGAATATCTGTCTTAGCAGAGTCTAACGAAGAAATCTGTACTTGTTGTTGCTCTATCTTTTCTGTTGATTTGTTTTTGTCCCACAACAAATAACCCCAAGAGCCTAGTAAACAGGCTGCTAATAATCCAATAACGATGTTTTTGGTGTTATTGTTTTTTGGTGGTTTAGATGGTGTTGTAGTTGAGGCTGATGGATAATTTGTGTTTGTCATAAAAAAGGAATTTGAATTTAGTTTCTATTAGCGTTGATATATGGTTTCAAAACAACTGCAAGGTAAGTTGCATACTGCAACTATCGATACTAAATCCTGTTAAAAAATCTTATTTCGGGTCTGCAAAATTCGAAAACCGTGCCAGAAATATTGCTATGTGTTTGATATGGTGGATTTCTTTGCTAATCAGCCTTACTGAAAGCCTGTATCTTAGCGGCTTATGAGTGTTGATAAGATAATAAATGACTGGAAGAAAAAGTCTTTTAAACCAATATACTGGTTTGAGGGAGAAGAGGAGTTTTTTATCGATAAAGCAATTGAATATGCAGAACACCATATTCTGTCCGAAAGCGAAGCATCATTTAACCTGAGTGTGTTTTATGGAAAAGATGCAAACTGGCCCGATATAATTAATGCTTGCAAACGATATCCAATGTTTGCAGAACGGCAGGTTGTACTTTTAAAAGAAGCTCAGCAAATGCGGGATGTTGAAAAATTAGAGTCATATATCGATAATCCCCTGTCTTCAACCATTTTTGTTGTATCATATAAAGATAAAAAGCTAGATGCCAGAAAGAAGTTTGCTAAACTGGTGAAAGAAAAAGGAGTGTTGGTTAGTACCAAAAAAATGTATGATAAAGAGCTGCCTCAATGGACACAGGAATTGTTACAGTCGAAGTGGCTAACTATTACTCCGAAAGGCCTTGCTTTATTGGTAGATCATATCGGGAACGACCTTACCCGAATTGAAAATGAAATTGATAAACTATCTGTGAATCTTGGAAAGCGAACAAGTATTACGGAGGATGATATTGAAAAATACATTGGGGTTAGTAAGGATTTTAATGTGTTTGAATTGCAAGCCGCATTGGCAGCAAAAGACTTATCCCGGAGTATTCGAATTATTCAATATTTTGAAGCTAATCCCAAAGCGGCACCAATTCAATTGGTTTTGCCATCTTTATATAGCTTCTTTAGTAAAGTGTTTATGGTATTTGGTGCCGACACTCAAGATGAAAGAGCAATAGCCACTGCAATTGGAGTAAATCCTTTTTTTATGAAAGATTATTTGCAGGCTGCTAAGCTTTACTCTTACCCAGGGGTTGAGAAAGCATTGCTTTTGCTGCATAACTATAACTTGAAAAGTGTAGGTGTGGGGAGCATCGGTACTGATGATGCTTCATTACTGAAGGAAATGGTTGTAAAAATAATGTCTTAAGCTTTGTTATTTAATATAGTCTTTGCCCTTTCTTTGTGCAACTTTTAAATAAAGTATCGCATCAACTTCATCAATAAAATAATTACATGAAAAAAATCTTATTTACATTTTTATCAGCAACTGTGCTACTATTTACAAGTTGCCTTGAAACAGTTCAGGAAATTACCATAAAAGAAGACGGAAGTGGTACCGTCAGTTCTACAAGTGATATGGGAGCCTTATTGGGAATGGCTAAGCAAATGGGTGGCGGCGCCGAAATGGAGAAAATGGGTGGTCAAAAAATGGATACTACTATTGCAATGGCAAATATGATAGATAGCATTGAAAATATATCTGCCACTGAAAAAGGTTTGATGAAAGACGGTTCAATGAGTTTAAAAATGAACTTGGCTGAGGAGCAATTCAGCACTAAGATCAGTTTCCCATTTTCAAAATATGAGGACATTGTTGAGCTGAACAAATTAACGAACAAGGTTATTGGTTCTGCCATGAAAGACCAGATGGCTAAAGCTCCAATGGGAGAGATGCAGGGAATGGGTGATATGCCTGATCCAAGCTCTTTCGATGATTATTTCGATATGAAATTTACAAATGACAAAATTGAAAGAACAATCAATAAAGAGAAGTATGCAAAGGTAGATGGAGATGAATATTTGCAAGGCATAAAGCAAGCATCGGCAATGGGTATTCCTGTTACATCTACTTTAATAATCAATTTGCCAAGACCAGCCGAGAAAGTTGAAGGAAAGAATGCTACACTATCAGAAGATAAAATGAAACTAACCGTAAAAGTTGATATTGACGACTTCTTTGATCATCCGGAAAAAATGGAATTCAAAGTGAAGTTTTAGTATTAAAAAAAAAATTTTATAAAGAAAAACCGGTCTCACCTATGGCGAAACCGGTTTTTATATTTTCAAGTATCTTAATTAAATATGAATTGCTTCACCATAGGCAACTTCAATAGCATCTTTTATGCTTTCACTGATAGTTGGATGAGGGTGAACTGCGTTCAGTACTTCAAGATAAGTTGTTTCTAATTTACGGGCCGTAACAGTTTCTGCAATCATTTCAGTTACGTTGTAACCAATCATATGAGTGCCTAACCATTCGCCGTATTTGGCATCAAATATTACTTTGATAAACCCTTCGGTATGTCCGGCAGCAGATGCTTTTCCACTTGCACTCAATGGGAATTTACCAACCTTTATTTCATATCCCTGATCTTTTGCCTGCTGCTCAGTATAGCCTACCGAAGCAATCTCAGGTACGCAATAGGTACAACCAGGAATGTTATTATAATCGATTGGTTCTGGTTGGTGATGATATTTATTTTCGTTGTAGGCAATAGCTTCTACACAAACGATACCTTCTTTACTTGCTACGTGGGCCAAAGCTTGACCGGGAGAACAATCGCCGATTGAATAAATACCGGGAACATTAGTTTGTCCGTATTTATCAACCATAACTCTTCCTTTATCGATTTTGATACCTAAGGTTTCAAGACCGATACCTTCAATATTTGCAGTAACACCAACAGCACTTAAAAGCACATCTGCTTCTAATACAGTTTCACCAGTTGCACTTTTAACAGTAGCTTTTACGCCATTGCCAGATGTGTCAACAGAAGTTACTTCGCTACTGGTCATTATGGTAATACCATTTTTCTTATAGCTCTTTTCCAGTTCTTTGGAAATATCTTCATCCTCTACCGGAACTATTCTTGGAAGAAATTCAACAATCGTAACTTTTGTTCCCATGCTATTATAAAAATAGGCAAACTCAACACCAATAGCTCCGCTACCTACTATAACCATTGACTTTGGTATTTCAGGCAATACCATTGCTTCTCTGTAGCCAATAATTTTTTTACCATCAATTTTCATTGTTGGCAATTCTCTGCTACGGGCACCTGTAGCAATAATTATATGCTTGGCTTCAACAGTTTGATTCTTGCCATCCTTATCACTAACCTCTATTTTTCCTTTGGCAATAATTTTGCCAAAACCCATAATTACATCGATCTTATTTTTCTTCATCAGGTATTGAACACCTTTGCTCATTTTATCGGCAACACCTCTGCTTCTCTTAATAACAGCACTAAAATTGGGAGCACCGCTAGCTTCAATACCATAGTCATTAGCATGTTTGATATATTCATTAACCTGAGCACTTTTTAATAATGCCTTTGTTGGAATACAGCCCCAGTTAAGACAAACTCCGCCGAGGCTTTCTTTTTCAACAACTGCTGTTTTAAAACCTAATTGAGAAGCCCTAATTGCAGCTACATAACCGCCAGGACCGCTTCCGAGAACCACTACATCGTATGCCATAGTTTTGTTGATTAATTTTAATGTGATTAGAGATGTAAAGAGTAGCGAAGTTATTCGAAAAGAGGCAATTGGCAAAAGATGAAGAGTGTTAGTAGCTGCTGAAGAGGGGGAGCATCTAGTGTTTTATCTGATAATTTCTAGCTTAACTGAAAGTCAGTAATTTTGATCTGAAAATCAATAAAAACGGTCTTTCCACAGGCTGTTAAGAAAAAAAAAGGGTTTTGGGCAAATTCTTAAATAATCCGTCGTATTTATTCGCCTTTTACCCCTACCTTTGCCGTCCAAAAATTAGTATTAATCATGGCTAGAGTATGTCAGGTAACAGGTAAAACGCCAATAGTAGGAAACAAGGTTTCTCACTCAAATATCAAGACCAAGCGTCGTTTTCTTCCCAATTTGCAGAAGAAGAAGTTTTATCTTGCCGAAGAGGATAAATGGATTACGTTAAAGCTTACAACAGACGCTATGCGTACCATCAATAAGAATGGCTTAATGAGTGTTGTAAAACAATTGAGAGCTAAAGGAGAAAAAATCTAAAAGTTTTAAAGTTTAATAATCATGGCAAAGAAAGGAAACCGTGTACAGGTAATTCTGGAGTGTACTGAGCACAAAACAAGTGGTCAGCCGGGCACCAGCCGTTACATTACGGTAAAAAACAAGAAAAACAATCCAGAGAGATTGGAACTAAGAAAGTTGAACCCAATTTTGAAAAAAGTAACTGTTCATAAAGAAATCAAGTAATCATGGCAAAAGCAGCAAAAACGGCGATTAAGAAAGATCCAAAGGCAGCAGCGGAGGCAAAGAATTATTCTAAAGTAATTAAGGCTGTTCGCAGTCCAAAATCTGGTGCGTACACTTTTAAAGAGCAGATGGTTCACAAAGACAAAGTGAAAGATTTTCTTGCTCAGAAATAATTTTTGTGATCAAACTATTTAAAAGCTATTCGTGACAATACGGATGGCTTTTGTTGTTTAAATTAGAGTTTAGTGAAATGTGATTGAATGTAGGATTTTCAGATTAGAGGCCCCATTCACCACTCACTATTCACCATTCACTTAGTATTATGGGATTCTTCAATAAATTATTTGGAAAAAAGGAAAAGGAAAGTCTTGACGAGGGTTTGAAAAAAACCAAGGAAGGCTTCTTTGCCAAAATCACTAAAGCAATTGCAGGAAAAAGCACTGTTGATGAAGAAGTGCTGGACAATCTTGAAGAAGCATTGGTTGGTGCAGATGTTGGTATTGAAACCACTGTTCGCATTATTGAAAGAATTGAGAAAAGAGTTGCCAAAGACAAGTATCTCAATGCAGAAGAGCTTAATAAAATGCTGCAGGAAGAAATTGAAGCATTGTTGATAGATGCATCTGAATCAAATAGTTATGCATTTGATTCTGAACTTCCTTTCAAACCTTATATCATATTGGTAGTAGGTGTAAACGGTGTTGGAAAGACAACCACTATTGGCAAACTGGCTTACAACTTTAAGAAAGCAGGTAAGAGTGTTTTACTCGGAGCAGCCGATACTTTTCGTGCCGCTGCGGTTGACCAACTCACTATCTGGAGCGAAAGAGTGGGAGTGCCAATTGTAAAGCAGGCAATGGGCAGCGATCCGGCAGCTGTTGCTTTTGATACGGTTCAAAGTGCAGTTTCAAAAGATGTTGATGTGGTATTAATAGACACCGCAGGACGTTTGCACAACAAAGCTCACCTGATGGATGAGTTGGGAAAAATTAAAAGAGTTATTCAGAAAACAATACCTGATGCACCGCATGAAGTGTTATTAGTATTGGATGGAAGCACAGGGCAAAACGCATTAGAGCAGGCAAAGCATTTTACAGCAACAACAGATGTTTCAGCATTGGCCATTACAAAACTGGATGGAACAGCAAAAGGAGGCGTTGTACTGGCCATTACAGATCAGTTTAAAATACCGGTGAAGTTTATTGGTGTGGGAGAGAAGATGGAAGATTTACTGGTATTTGATAAACATGAGTTTGTCGATAGTTTGTTTAACCTCGAAAAATAATTATTTTTTTGCCGATCACCAGAAAGAAAATAATACGTTTTGGGAAATTCCTTTTTTTATTGGCATTGTCTACCCTACTTGTTTATTTATTTGTAGAATGGGTTGAACGAAAACATAGAAGAGATGTCGATAGGAACGGGATTGTTATTAAAGGAATTATCGTAGATAAAAGAATTGGATCTGGTCGGTTTGATAGCGGAGGGTTAGTTTACTTTTATATTTTTAAAGGAAAAAGATATGGGAGAAAGGAATCAAGATTTTTTAATGATTTCTCATTAGGAGACTCTGTTGAGATTAAGTTAGATACCACGGACCCAGCAAAATCATATATAGTGAATCCCTTAAAATATGCGAACTAAAAAATTACATAAAGATAAAGTCAACATCATCACCCTTGGATGTAGCAAGAATATGGTTGATAGTGAAGTATTGAGCGGTCAACTAATTGCCAACGAAATTGATGTAGTGCATGAGAATAAAAAATCAGATCATAATATTGTGGTGGTAAACACCTGTGGCTTTATCGAGAAAGCAAAAGAAGAAAGCATCAATACTATTCTTGACCAGGTTGAATTAAAGAAAAGAGGCAAGCTGGATAAAGTATATGTGACAGGATGCCTTAGTGAACGCTACAAACAAAATCTTGAAGCAGAAATTCCAGAGGTAGATGCTTTTTTTGGTACGATGGAACTGCCGATGATACTAAAGCAATTTGAAGCGGATTATAAATCAGAATTGATAGGGGAAAGACTGCTGGCTACACCACAGCACTATGCTTATATGAAGATTTCTGAAGGTTGTAACAGAACCTGTTCTTTCTGTGCCATTCCATTGATGCGGGGGCAACATGTTAGTCGGACCATGGAAGATCTGGTGAAAGAAGCTGAAAGTCTTGTAAGAAGAGGAGTGAAGGAAGTAATGCTGATTGCGCAGGAACTTACTTACTATGGTTTGGATATTTATAAGAAAAGAATGTTGCCTGATCTTTTAAACCGACTGGCTGATGTAAAAGGATTAGAATGGATTCGTTTGCATTATGCATATCCGTCAAAATTCCCAATGGAGATTTTAGATGTGATACGCCAACGGGATAATATCTGCAACTACCTCGATATGCCTTTGCAACATGCTGCCAACAATATGCTGGCAGCAATGAAACGACAGATCACAAGAGAAGAGATGGAAGACTTAACGGCTGCCATCCGGGAGAAAGTACCGGGTATTTGTTTACGTACAACATTGATTGCAGGCTTCCCCGGCGAAACATTGGATGATATAGAAGAACTAAAAGGATTCTTAGTTAAGCAACGATTTGATAGAGTTGGCATATTCACCTACAGTCATGAAGAAGGAACAAGCGGCTTTGCATTAACAGATGATGTGCCGGATGATGAAAAAGAAAGAAGAGCACAGGATGTAATGGAAGTTCAGCAGGAAATTTCTTTCGAACTCAACCAGGAAAAAATTGGAAAGACTTTTAAAACGCTGATTGATAAAAAAGAAGCAGGCCGTTATTTGGGTCGTACAGAATTTGATTCAGTGGAAGTAGATAATGAAGTGGTTATTCATTCCAAAAAGAAATTACCGATTGGCGAATTCGTCAATGTAAAAGTTACCAAAGCATACGACTACGATCTTGAAGGGGAAGTGGTTGATTAATGCTCCCTTTCTGCCTTTTCAATATTTCTGTCAGGTAATAGCCACATTATGGCAATTAGAATTGTTATAGCTCCGCCAATTGCAGCATGTAAAAGGGCTGCAGGTATCGCCACTGTATAAAGCACCATCGACAACATTCCTTTTCTTGATTGCTTTACCAGCACATGCCGGAAAGTTTCATTATTCCTGTTACAGTTTTGTATTACTTTCAAAAGTATATAGTATGCCACACCACATAAGTTCAGCAGCAGGGCATATACTGCAACAGTCTTTGCTTCAAAATGATTTTCTCCCATCCAACCCGTCGCAAAGGGGATTAAGGATAACCAGAATAATAAATGCAGGTTTGCCCACATTACACCCCCATTTACTTCCTTAATAGAATGAATCAGGTGATGATGATTGCCCCAGTAAATACCCAGCATCAGAAAACTAAAAACATAGCTGACAAACACAGGCCATAACTTTTCCAATGCAGCCCAACTGGCTTCATGTGGCACTTTCATTTCTAGCACCATAATAGTAATGATGATAGCAATCACACCATCGCTAAATGCTTCGAGCCTGGTTTTTGTCATTATTCTTAATTAGTCCTGATTGTTAATATTATAGTTGAATTTTTAAAATTAGGAAAATTGAAGTTAAAAAAATGAGGGCCGAAGCCCTCATTTAAAATCAATCATCATCTTTTTCAATATTCCTCTTATCAGTTTTGTTTCCTTCATTGTTCTTGTCATTTTCAGAAACTGAACCATTTTGTAATTCACTATGTCTGATAAGACCGCCAAGGTGTGCGGTTTGCGCCATTGTTCCAAATGATGCAAAAGAAAGAACCAATGTAATGCCTAAAATTAGCTTTGAAAATCGGATGTTTTTTTGCAAAAACAATCCAATTAAAGAAATGGCTCCTGTTATAGCAATAATAACCATTGTTATTTTAGCCATGTCTTCATGCTTTTCAATTGCAGATTCGTTTACACCAGTAAGATGTTCAACCATCTCTTCTGTTCCTTCACCTGTTAAATAGACCGGAGCCGTAAAGAGAGCAGCGGCAACAAGCAGATATAAGGAGAGGCTTTTAAAGGATGCATTCTTTTTAATCATTCCAATTATAAGTAGTATTCCTCCAAGTAAGGAAAGCAATAAAGGCATATGATTTAGAGCCAAATGAATTTGTGCTGAGTTCATAATAATAAATTTAAATTATTAAAATAGTAAGGGCCGTTTGCCCAATTTTTCGAAATATAAATTGCAAGGATTGACTTAAGAAAGCCGTGGTGGATGAAAAATTGAAAAGGATTTTTTAATCAGTTTTCCTTCTGTAAGCGATTTATAAGTCCGTTCAATCGGGAAGAAGATGAACTCTTCTTCATGTTCTATAAAATCAAATGTTATTGAATATGTAGTAATAATATTGCCCTGTGATTTAAAAGGCAATTCATTGTCTTCATCCTCATCATTATCATCGGTATGATTGTCTGAGTAATGCATTTTAAGGAAATCAATAAATGAAAGGGAGTGATCTTCGGAATGATGCTTGGAATAATGCTGTACTAAAAAGGGCAGGCGAAAAAATTCATGTAGCTCTGTCGAGCTATTAAGAAATGAAACTGCTAATATTATTAAAATAAATTTTTTCATGTATAATATGGGCAATTTAACAAAGATTAGAGCCAAGTAGGGTGACGCTAATCATACCGGCTGTTAAAAGCTACCTAAATTTTTATTAATTTACAATGAATATGGTTTCCTTAGAAACAGTCCGCAGTTTTGCCTTGTCTTTTCCAGAAACGGATGAACATCCTCATTTCGAACGAAAAGCCTTTCGTGTCAAAAAGAAAGTATTCGCCACACTATCAGAAAAAGACAAAACACTAAACCTGAAATTACCCGTAGAAGATCAATCCGTTTTTTCTGCCTTTGATAAAGAAGTTATCTACCCTGTAGCTGGCGGCTGGGGCCGGATGGGTTACACTACTGTCAACCTCAAAAAAGTAAAACTTGCCATGTTTAAAGATGCATTAACGGTAGCTTACTGTACTGTTGCACCCAAAAAGCTGGCAGAAAAATATCTTCCCCGTTAAACAATAATTTTTCTCCTTACACCATTAAATCACCATCAAAAAACCATTATCTTAGTCCATAAACCGCTTAAATGGCCGATAATAAAAATGTTTTTTTAAATAGAGATCTTAGCTGGCTTAGTTTCAATCAACGGGTACTGATGGAGGCTGCCGATAAATCTGTTCCGCTCTATAGTCGTATATCTTTTTTGTCTATATTCTCATCCAACCTTGATGAATTCTTCAGGGTGCGGATGCCATCTATATTTGCTTTAACCAGTATTCAAGCAAAGAAAACTTCCATACGGGATGAATATCCAAAGAACCTAGTACAACTTGTACAAACAGAAGTACAAAAGCATCTTACAGAGTTTGGTGGCATATTAAAGAACCACATATTGCCGGAATTAAAGTTCAATAATATCTGCCTTTATTACAACGAGCCCATTCGTCCGGAGCATATGGAATCATCAAGAGAATACTTTCTTTCCAAAGTATTATCATTCTTGCAACCCGTAATTCTAAAAAAAGAAAATCAGACTAATATTTTTCTAGAGAACAATGCACTCTATTTCATCATCGACTTAGAGTCGCCGGAAGAACCCGGTAAACATCTTTACGGTTTGCTAAATATTCCTTCATCTAACCTTCCCCGCTTTTCGGAGCAGGCCATGGTTGGCGATAATCATTATATTCTTTTTCTCGATGATGTAATTCGGGAAAACCTGCAAGAAGTATTTCCAGTTTTCACCATACATGGTGCATGGAGTATAAAACTTACAAGAGATGCGGAGATGAACATCGAGGACGAATTCATTGGCGACATCTCTGATAAAATAGAAAAGCAATTGCTTAAAAGAGAAGCTGGTAATGCCACAAGATTGTTGTATGATGAAATAATGCCAGCCGAAGCAAAAGATTTTATTCAAAACTACTTTGGTCTGCGTAATGAAGAAATGCTGGCTGGCGGCCGTTATCATAATTTAAAAGATCTTGGTAGTCTGCCTAATCCGCTCAAAGGAAAATTATCGAATCCTTCCTGGCCTTCGGTAGCACATCCGGGATTTGATAATCAGCATTCTATTTTTCATAGTATCAGTGAAAGTGAAAAGCTGTTGCACTTACCATATCATTCTTATAATTATATATTGCGTTTCTTCAACGAAGCAGCCATCGATCCTGCCGTAAAAGAAATTTACATTACATTGTATAGAGTGGCTGCCGATTCACATATTGTTAATGCACTTATCAGTGCCGCTAAGAATGGCAAAAAAGTAACGGTGTTTGTAGAATTAAAAGCAAGGTTCGATGAAGCCAATAATATAAAATGGAGTAAGCGGATGAAAGCCGCAGGTATAAAAATAATTAACAGCATACCCAGCTTAAAAGTACATGCCAAGGTAGCACTTATCAAAAGAGTGGAAGGTAAAGATTGGAAAAACTATTCCTTCATGGCAACTGGAAATTTCAACGAAGCCACAGGCCGTTTTTATACTGACCATGTACTCTTCACAAATCATAAAGAAATAGGGCTGGAGCTGCAATGGGTTTTCGATTATCTGCAAAGCCGCAAGCAACCGGCAGATTACATGAAGATTCCTTTCCGTCATCTGCTCGTATCGCAGTTCAACATGATAAAGCGATTTGAAAAACTAATAGACCGTGAAATAAAAAATGCAAAAAAGGGAAAGCCTTCCGGCATCATCATTAAACTAAATAATTTGCAGGAGCGGCCAATGATAGAAAAACTATACGAAGCCAGCCGTGCCGGTGTAAAAGTGCAGTTGATCGTTCGCAGTATTTGCAGCCTTGCAGCAGGAGTAGAGGGGCAGAGCGAAAACATTACAGTCACTCGAATAGTTGACCGATATCTCGAGCATGCAAGAGTATTTGTTTTTCACAATAATGGCGACCCGAAATATTACATGGGCAGTGCCGATTGGATGAACCGCAACCTTCACAGCAGAGTAGAAGTAATCTTTCCGGTGTATGACAAAGCAATGGGGGAAGAACTGAATACAATACTGCAATTGCAACTAAACGATAACCGCAAAGCAGTGTATGTAACACCAGCACTCGATAACCAACGCATCCGTAACGATCATTCATCATTGGCTGCACAGCAGGCGGTATATGAGTTTGTGAAGGGGAGGTAGGAGAACATTTTTTTTAAGAAGTAGTATCTTATACACTTATCAGGAGCCCGGTTAAATAATCAGTTGCAATAATAGTTGTTATAGGGCCAGTAAAACCAACACAATGATAAATCCATCTTGTTGCAGGGACTGTACATAAATTTCCAGTGATTCTTTACTGCCTGCCCCTTCCATGTTACCGTTCGGATTGCTTTTGGCTGCAGTAAGTCATTGTCAATAACCCTGTAGCTTTATAAATTATATTACCGGGATTAGTTAGATGTGGAAAAAGCTGTTCTGGTATCTGGAAACGTAAATGAAGCGCCGCTACGCAGATCAAAAACGGCAGGAAAAAATTAATGCTTGAAAATAGTGCGGTGATAAGTGGTAACACCACCTGAAGAATAACTACTGGATAGTATCATTATATTTTCATCCAGCTGATTGATGGTGTAGTTTTCAAATAATGAGCTTCCTCTTTTCGTTAGCCGGATCTGAGTTTCGTTTGCTTGAAAACTCCAGCTGTAGGTGGTAATAATCTGCGGGTCTGTTGGATTGCATTTAACAGGGCCATCATTTATTTCATAAAGTCCATTGGTACGAAAAATATGAAAGTTGTCGGCTGTTTCGCAGGTAGGAGGAATGGTGGTGATATGTAATTCTTCCCAGGGGCCGGAACCTGTTTTATATTCTTTTCTTACATTTTTCCAATTGCCTTTTGTCAGAAACCCCGTTTTTGTTGGTTCAATATTAATAGTAAAAGATATTCTTGCCATTTCATTTCCATTATTACTACTAGTACCTTGCGAAGTGAAATCCTTAGTTTGACTTTCTGTGGTGACAAGTGATTTACGTATCCTGCTAGCACTGCCGGATATTGAAATCTCATCATCACCGCCGCCGCACAGGGCATCGTCATCATCCAATATTTGAATGAGTGGAGTTACAATTTCTTTATCGGTGGTGGTTACAAATTGCCAGTTAGGCCGTATATTATTTCCTTCCATCAAGGGAAATGATTTTGTCTTTCCGTCAATAGTTATGTTTCCGTAAAAATCCATTTTTTGATTGCAAGCATCGGTGGAGATGGCGGTTAAGTTTTTAATTGTTACGGTCACTTTTGCTTTGTCTTGCCCCATTACTGTAAACGGGGCAGCCATACAATAAATTGAAAAAAATATAACGGGCAGCATCGTGTTCTTCATAATTTGATTTTTCTGTGAATTAATGTCCATAAGTGATTCGGGTATATGTGGTGATGCCCTCGTAAGTATCTTCTATGATAAGCCATAAGGTAGTTTCATCCAGCTTCGCCACTTTATATAAAATCGGTGTGTGGCTTTCTGTAGTAGTTAGTTGAATTTGTGTTTCATTAGATTTGAAAACCCAGTTACCGGTGGCTATAACTTGGGGTGCGGTGGCAGTACATTTACTGGGGCCTTCATTTTTTTCATAGTGCCCTTTGAAGCTAAATGCATAGTCATCATCTCTTTTACAAGCAGAGATACCAGGCGGTGGTGGCAGAGAAGGTTTCCATATACTTAATGTCGTTGCAGTTGCTGTTTCTACTCTAATTTTTTTCCAGCTTTGTTGTGATAATAGTTGGGTTTTTGTTTTTATAGGTACAATAGAGATGGAGTATGTTATTTGACCAATTTCACTGCCGTTCCTGCTTGATGTTCCAATAGAACTGTATTCAAGGTTTTGGGACTCGCTGGTGTTAAGTGTCTTACGTACCTTGTTGATACTACCGGAGATCGAAACTGCATCATCCCCACCGCCACAAAATGAATCGTCATCATCCCATATTTCAATTGTAGGAGTTATTACATCTTTATCGGTAGTTGCTACGAATCGCCAATTGAGTTCCTGCAGGTTATTACCTTCCCGCACCGGAAAATTTTTCACTTTTTCTCCAATATGTATTTTGGCATAAAAATCCATTTTGCCATTGCAGGCATCAGTTGAAGTAGCTTTTAAGCTTTTAATTGTTACTGTTATCGTTGCTTTGTCCTGTGCCTGCAAGAACATTGGAGTTGTAAGAACGTGGAGTAGAAAAAATATATAAACTATGGTTGTTTTTTTCATATTGATACACTTTTCATATCAAAACTATTCAAAATCAAATTCTTAAAAACCCCCCATTCACGGGGTTTTGCAACAAAAGGGAGCATCAGATAAGCTTTCCCCGGCAGGCTTTGGTCACGGCCGCTGCTTTGGAGTAGACATGCAGCTTCTCATTCCGAATAAGGAGGAATTTCAAACATATAATTCTCTGAGTTACCTCGTGCCTCAGTATGACAAATACAAAACCTCTGTGCTGTATTTCTTTGTGTCTCCGTGTCTTTATGGCAAAAATTTCTTTGCGTCTTAGCAAGCAACAAAAAATCTTTCCGTCTTCATTTCTTCCCGGCAAATCTTCATTATTTTCAACCAATCATTTACACCTTACATGCAATAAAAAAACATGACAACCGAATTTCCAATTATAAAAACAGAAAGATTACTACTCAGGGAATTTGTAGATACAGATCTTGAAAATGTTTTCAAAGGACTTTCGCATCCAGACATTATTAAATATTATGGTGTTAGTTACGACTCCTTAGAAGCTACAAAGGCACAAATGAAATTTTTCGCCGACCTTGAAACAGAAGGAACAGGAATATGGTGGGCAATTTGTTCGCTAGATGGAAAGCTGTTTTACGGCGCAGGAGGATTGAATAGTTTATCGAAAGAACATAAAAAGGCAGAAATAGGATTCTGGCTTATATCCGATTATTGGGGACAAGGAATAATGACAGAAGCAATGCCTTTAATATGCAAGTATGGATTTGATAAACTTAATCTTCATCGTATAGAAGGAATTGTAGAAACTGAAAACATAAACTGTAAGAAGGCAATGGCTAAACTTGACTTTACACATGAAGGAACAATGATAGAATGTGAAGTAAAAAATGGAAAATTCATTAACCTC
>Ga0073905_10000423_pt1 | contig 19754 bp, 16 predicted proteins | sample KloWWTupernatant_FD_65482 | JGI IMG/M metagenome (GOLD analysis project Ga0073905, IMG submission 65482) | Active sludge microbial communities from Klosterneuburg, Austria, studying microevolution and ecology of nitrifiers - Klosterneuburg... | ecosystem: Engineered > WWTP > Aerobic digester >... | reverse complement strand
CCTGCGCGACATCTCACGCACGGACGCCATCGTCGACGACGAGGGCACGCCGTGGTTCCTCGAGGCCGCGATCTCGCCCGGGCTCACCGAGACGTCCGTGCTGCCGATGGCCGCGGCGGAGGTCGGGCGCCCGCTCGGCCAGCTGCTGGCCGACCTGCTGGTCCGGGCGCACGCGCGCGCGCAGGGTGCCTGAAGCCACCTGAGCGAGCCGCGCGCGGCGCCGGATCGCGCCGCAGGTGGGACCAGGCTCAGCCCCGCGGGCCGTCCAGCCCGACGAGCTTGCCCGCGATCCCGCCCGCAGCCCGGAGCGCCGCACCGGAGCCGAAGCCGCTCGGCGCGGAGACCGGCGGCGCGTCGCGCGCCTCGACGAGCGCGTCGACGAGCACCTGGGCCGCGTCGCGCCGGGAGGCCCACAGGTACAGCGCCATGGCGCCGGGCACGGAGTTGACCTCGTTGACCACCAGCTCATGGCTCGTCGGGTCGTAGAGGAAGTCCACCCGGACGACGCCCGTCAGCCGCGTCACGGCGGCAACCCGACGCGCCAGGGTCCCGGCCAGCGCGGTCACCTCGTCCGGCACCTGCGCAGGCATCTCGCGCGGGGCGCTGGCCAGCCCGGCCGCCTCCCCGGAGCCACCGAGGTACTTCTCGTCGTAGGAGTAGACCGCGCCGTCCGGCCGGCGCAGCGGACGCTCGAGGTCCGAGACCTCCAGGGTCGGCGCCGTGCGGAACGAGATGTTGAGGTCCACGAGGTCGCCCCGGAACGGCTCGACGACGGCACCACCGCGCAGGTGCGCGCTGGTGCGGCCCAGCACGCGTGCCGTGACGATGTCGTCGACGATCTCGATGCCGATGGACGAGCCGCCGAACCGCGGCTTGACGATGTAGGGCCCGGCGAACGGCGGCTCGACGTCCGCCTCGAGCGCGACGCGGGGCAGCGTCGGCACGCCGGCGACCTCCATGACGCCGCCGAAGGCCAGCTTGTCCATGCCCAGCGCGGAGGCGTACATCGTCGAGCCCGTTGTGGGGATGCCCAGGAGCGCGAAGAGGGCCGCGAAGCCGCCGCCCTCACCGATCCCGCCGTGCAGGCAGGTCAGGGCGGCGTCGATCGTCAGCCGCTCGGAGCGCAGCCGGCCCTTGACGAACAGCCCGCCGTCCGCACCGACGCGCACCTCGACGGGCCGGGCGCCGCTCGGGGCGCCGTTGAGGTAGTCCTTGGCCTCGGTGGCAGACGGGACGACGAACCAGCCGCCCGTGGGTGCCCAGTACAGCGGGGTCACCGCGTGGCCGGCGCGGGCGAGCACCCGCTCGGCCTGCAGGCCGGTGAGGATGGAGATCTCGTGCTCCGGGGACGGACCCCCGAAGACGACCGCCCAGCTGGAGCCCTCGGACATCGCCAACCCTCACCTCACACGTCGGTGGGCCGGCTCACGGATAGTGGTCCGGCAGATCGTTCTCGTAGAGTATGACGCCCTCGCGGCCGGCAGCGGCCGTGGCGAGCGGGACGGCGCGTGCCCGCTGGTCCACGACGTCGTAGGTCCCGCCCCCGGCGCCGGCCCCCGCGACGAGCGCGTCGCGGTTGGTCCGGCCGACCACCACGAGGTGCGCCCCGGCGGCGGCGGCGGCGGCGGCGAAGGCGTGGTTGCGCTCGGCCTGGACGGGCCCCAGCTCCACGATGCCCGGGGTGACGACGACGAGGCGGCCGTCGCGCCCGACGGCGAGCGCCGCGGCCTCGTCGAGCGCAGCGCGCGCGCCGACGGGGTTGGCGTTGTACGTGTCGTCCACCACCAGCAGCCCGGTGCCGGTGTCCTGGACCTCGGCCCGGTGGGCCGCACGCGGCAGGGCGCCGAGGCGTCCGGCGATCGACCCGATGTCGGCCCCCACGGCGAGCACCACGCCGACGGCCACCGCGAGGTTGACACCGTGCGGCACCGCTGCGCCCAGCGGCAGCGTGCGGGTCCCGCCGTCGCGCACCACGATCTCGCGGGCGGCGAGGTCGACCAGCACGTCCACGTCCGGGCGCGTGGCGTCCGCGCCCGCGGGCGCGCCGTCCCGCGCGTCCCCACCCCGCACGGCGCACGTGATGACGCGCTGGCCCGCGGCGCGGCACGTCGCAGCCAGCGCGGCGAGCCCCGGGTCGTCGACCGGCAGCACCACGGTGCGCGCCTTCTCGGTGATCTCGGACTTGGCCGCCAGCACGGTCTCGCGCGAGCCCATCCGTTCCAGGTGGGCCTCGCCGATGGTGGTGATGACCGCGACCGTGGGCGGGAAGAGCGCGCACAGCTCACGGATCTCGCCGGGGCCGTAGGTGCCCATCTCGGCGACGAACACCTCGGTGCCCTCGACCAGACCGTCGTTGACCGCGCGGGACAGGCCCAGCCGGTTGTTGAAGCTCGCCGGCGAGGCGACCACGGCGGTGCTGCCGGCCAGCAGGTGCGCGATGTAGCCCTTGGTGGACGTCTTGCCGTACGAGCCCGTGACGGCGACCACCTGGGGGCGCACCTTGGCGAGCCGACGCCGGGCCTGCGCGACGAACGGCGCGGACATCCGCTTCTCGACGACGCCCATCACCGCGGCGGCGGCGTCGACGCTCAGCGGCACGGTGACGGCGACGAGCGCCACGGCCGCGGGTCCGAGCAGCACGGCGAGCAGCCCGCCGGCGGCGACGACGAGCAGCACCCACGCGACGGCCAGCCGTCGGAGGCGGCCGGTCCAGGCGAGCGGCGAGGTGCGGCCCTTGATCCCCAGTCCCCGCGGCAGCACCGCCGCCAGGGCAGCGGCGAGCACCCCGGCGGCCGCGGCGGAGGTCTCCAGCGCGCGGACGCACGCCACGAGCGCGAGCAGCACGCCCACCGCGGTGAGCACGGCGTCGCGCCGCGAACGGGACAGCCACAGCTGCGCGATCCGGGTGGCGCGGCCGGGCAGGTAGTGCTCGCGCTGGGCCACCCGCAGCCAGCGCAGACCGCCCAGCACCGTGGCGACGACGGCGGCCGCGAGGACCAGCGTCGTGACGGCGGCGTTCACGCGTGGTCCCCGAGCGTCTCGGCGACGGCCACCGTGAGGACGCGCTCGAGCTCGCCCTCGATGAGGTGCCCCGCCCCGGGGACGACGTCGAGCCGCACGTCCGCGAGCAGCTCGGCCGCCAGCCGGGCGCCGGCCAACGGCGCGGCGTCGTCGTCGGCCCCCCAGACCATGTGCACGGGCTGGGTGACGCGCGCGAGGTCCGCCCGGTAGTCCTCGCCGACCACGCGGACCAGGACGCCGCGCATGACGCCCTCGGCGGCGCGGTAGTCGGCAGAGCCGGCGTTGCGGCGGGCCCGGTCGACGATCGACGCCGGCACGAGGTGCGCGGCGTGCAGCCGCTTGACGACGCGCAGCAGCAGCGCCGGCTTCGGCGGCGGGGTCGCGCGGACCAGCGGGACACCGGTGAGGACCAGCGACGTGACGAGCCCGGGGTGCGCCGCCGCGAGCCGCACGGCGACCCGCCCGCCGAAGGAGTGCCCGACGACGACGTAGGGTCCGGTGCCCGAGAGCGCGGCGGCGAGGTGGTCGGCGTACTCGACGCTGCCCCACGGCGCGGGGGGCGGCGGCGTGGTGCCGAAGCCCGGCAGGTGGATCGCCAGCGCGTCCGTGCCTGCCAGGACGCGGGCGAAGTCGCCGCCGGACCGGGACCAGCCGTGCAGGGCGAGCACCCGGGGGTCCCCGGAGCCGACTCGGTCGGCGAGCAGGTCCTCCGCGACGACCGTCAGCACAGCGACGAGGCTAGCACCGGGGTCCGGCGGCCCGACGAGGGCGCCTGCTGCCGGAGCCCGGTGACGGCGCGCGCGACGGCCGGCCCGCGGCGCCTCGTTAGGCTGGTCGCTGTGAGCGACGCCCAGCACCCCGACCTCTCCGCCCTGTCCCGCGCGACCGTCGCCGTCACCGCCGGTCGCCCGGAGCGCGTGCAGGGCGGGCCCGTCAACCCGCCCGTCGTCCTGTCCTCGACCTACGTCTCCGCCGGCGTGCCCCAGCCCGGTGAGCTGCTCTACACGCGCAACGGCACGGAGACGTGGCAGCCCTTCGAGCAGGCGCTCGGGGCCCTGGAGGGCGCGCGCCTGCCGGCCCTGGTGCTGGGCTCCGGCATGGCGGCGATCGCTGCGACCCTGTCGCTGCTGCCGGCCGGTGCCCGGGTGGTGGTCCCGCGGCACGCCTACCAGATGAGCCTTGCACTGGTCGCGGACCTGCAGGAACGCACCGGGCTGCGGCTGACCGCGGTGGACATCGCCGACACCGAGGCCGTGCTGACCGCGGTGCGCGGCACCGGGGACGACGGCGCCGACGGCGGGCGCGCCGCGATGCTGTGGGTCGAGTCACCCACCAACCCCATGCTCGAGGTCGCGGACCTGCCGGCGCTGGTCGCCGGCGCCCGCGCCGTCGGGGCCCTGGTGGCCGTGGACAACACCTTCGCCACCCCACTGGGCCAGCGGCCGCTGAGCCACGGCGCCGACGTCGTGGTGCACTCGGTGACCAAGTACCTCGCCGGCCACTCGGACGTCGTGCTCGGGGCCGTGCTGACGGACGACACCGCCCTGCACGCGCGGCTCACCGCCTACCGCACGCTGCACGGCGCGATCGCGGGTCCGTGGGAGGTCTGGCTCGCCCTGCGGGGCCTGCGCACGCTGGCGCTGCGGGTCGAGCGGTCCCAGGCGAACGCCGCGACGATCGCCGCGCGGCTCGCAGCGCACCCGGTCGTCGCGGAGGTGCGCCACCCCAGCCTGACCACCGACCCGGGCCACGAGCGGGCCACGCGCCTGCTCGACGGCTACGGCTCGATCCTCGGGGTGCGCCCCCACGGCGGGCCGGACGTCGCCGACGCCGTCGTCCGTGCCGTGCGCCTGTGGCTGCCGGCCACGAGCCTCGGCGGGGTCGAGTCGAGCCTCGAGCGTCGCCGCAGGTTCCCCACCGAGTCGCTCACGGTGCCCCAGGACCTGCTGCGCCTGTCGGTCGGCATCGAGGACGTCGAGGACCTCTGGGCGGACCTCGACCAGGCCCTGCACGCCGCCGCATCGTGCGCGGAGCACCCCGGCGGGAGCGCCGCACCGGCGTAGCCTGGAGGCGAAGGGTCGTGATCCTCATGACGACGGCACGTCGCGCCACCCTGCTCCTCCTCGCGGTCGCCCTCGGCCTCGTCGGATGTACCGGCGACGCGCCCGCGCCGCAGGACACCTCGACCCCGGGCGCCACGACGGCCGCCCCCGGCGACACGCCGTCCGCCGAGCCCGTCACCCCCACCCCACCCACCACCCCCGCAGCGACGCCGTCGGGCACCGCGTCCACGCCGCCCGGTGACACCACCGACGACGGCGCGGACGACCCGCCCCCGTTCGTCGCGAACACCGAGCCGGACACCGGCGAGGCGACCGGGGGCAGCCCTGGCACGCTCGTCGACCTGCGCGTCGGCGCGCACGGCGGGTTCGACCGCGTGGTGCTCGAGCTCAACGGCCCCGGCCTGCCCGGCTGGAACGTGCGCTACGTCGACGAGGCCGTCGGCGACGCCAGCGGGCTCACCGTCGACGTCGAGGGCGACGCCATCCTCGAGGTGACGCTCTTCCCGGTGGCCTACCCGGAGGACGCCACGGGCTTCTACGACGGGCCGGACACGGTCTCCGTCGCGGGCACCGAGGTGGTCACCGAGGCCGTCTTCAGCTCCCTCTTCGAGGGGTACCTGCAGGCCTTCGTCGGGGTCGACGGCGGGCAGCACCCGTTCCGCGCCTACTCCCTGACGGACCCGGCGCGGATCGTCGTCGAGGTGCGGACCGACTGACGCGCTGCGGTCGGTCGCCGGGCGACGTGCCAGCGCGGCCGTCCGGGAGCCGCTACTCGCCCTCGGCCTTGTGCGGCCGGGCGAGCAGCAGCGCCGCCATCCGCTCCACGGGCAGACCCTGGTGCAGCACGGCCACGACGGCGGCGGTGATGGGCATCTCGACGCCCACCGTCCCGGCGAGCTCGAGCACCGACGTGGAGGACTTGACGCCCTCCGCCGTGCCGCCCGTCGCCGCGACCGCCTCGGCGAGGGTCATCCCCTGGCCGATGTGCACCCCGAGGGTGTGGTTGCGTGACAGCGGCGAGGCGCACGTGGCGACGAGGTCACCCATCCCCGCGAGGCCGGCGAACGTCTCGGCGTCCGCCCCCAGCGCGAGGCCGAGGCGCGTGATCTCCACCAGCCCGCGCGTGATGACGGTCGCCATGGTGTTGTGCCCGTAGCCGCTGCCCTGCGCGATCCCCACCGCCACCGCGATGACGTTCTTCACGGCGCCGCACAGCTCGACCCCGACGACGTCGGTGTTGGTGTAGGGCCGGAAGTACGAGGTCGCGCAGGCGCGCGCCACCCGCCGCGCGGTGGCCTCGTCGAGGGCGGCCACGACCGTCGCCGTGGGCTGGTGCTCCGCGATCTCGCGCGCGAGGTTGGGGCCGGAGAGCACCGCCACGCGCTCGGCGGGGACGGCGAGCGCCTGGCCGACCACCTCGCTCATCCGCTGGTCGGACGCGAGCTCGACGCCCTTCATGAGCGAGACGACGACGGCGTCCCGGTCCACCAGCCCCGCGAGCGGCTCGAGGGTGGCGCGTGCGCTCTGGGCCGGCACCGCGACGGCGACGAGCTGCGCCCCGGCCAGCGCGCGCGCCGCGTCGGTGGTCGCCGTGACGCCGCCTGGCAGCACGATCCCCGGCAGGTAGGCCTCGTTCGTGTGCCGCTGGGCGATCTCGTCGCAGACCTCGGCGCGCCGGCCCCACACCGTGACCTCGCAGCCGGCGTCGGCCAGCACGGCGGCGAAGGTCGTCCCCCAGCTCCCCGTGCCCAGCACGGCCACGCGGGTGACGCTCACGCCGCGCCCTCGGCCGGACGGCGCCAGACGAAGCGCTCCGCCGGGGCCCGCTCGCCGCGGATCGCCTCGAGCTGGGCCGTGATCGCGGCCATGATCCGCTCGGTCGCCTCGCGCAGCACGGCGGCATCCTGCGGGCGGTCGTAGAGGTCGGACAGGTCGACGGGCGGGCCTGCGACGACCGTCACGAGCTGGCGCGGGAAGGGCTTGAGGACCTTGGAGTACCGCCCCAGCACCCGGTGCGCGCCCCACTGGGCGACGGGGACCACCGGTGCGCGCGTGGTCAGGGCGAGCCGGGCGACACCCGTCTTGCCCTGCATCGGCCACAGGTCGGGCTCGCGTGTCAGGGTGCCCTCGGGGAACACCGCGACGCACTCCCCCTGGGCGAGCGCGTCGATCGCGGACTGCAGGGACTGGACCGCGGTGGCGGTGCCCCGGTGGACGGGGATCTGGCCCGTTGCCCGCAGCGTGCGGCCCAGCACGGGCACGTCGAACAGCGACGCCTTGGCCAGCAGCCGCGGTGCGTGCCCGTGGTCGTAGAGGAAGTGGGAGAACGTCAGCGGGTCGAGGTTCGTGACGTGGTTCGCCGCCACGATGAGCCCGCCGGGCTGGTTCAGGTGCTCCCCGCCGCTCCACGCGTGCGTCGTCACCGACGTCATGAAGGGGCGCACGATGCGCGCCAGGTTGCGGTACGCGCGGTTCGATCGCTGAGGTGCCGGCACGGGAGCCGATGCTACCGGCCCGTGGGCCGGCCGGACCGGCGACGCCGCCCGTCCGTCCGGTGTCGGCGCGCGGACCTCAGCCCTGCGTGAACTCGGCGCCCAGGGCGGCGAGCTTGTCCTGGAAGTGCTCGTAGCCGCGGTCGATGAGGCCGATGCCGTGCACCTCGGAGGTCCCCTTGGCCGCGAGCGCCGCGATGAGGTGACTGAACCCGCCGCGCAGGTCCGGCACCTCGATCTCGGCGGCGGCGAGCGGCGTGGGGCCGGAGATGACGGCCGAGTGGTAGAAGTTCCGCTGGCCGAACCGGCAGGCGTGCCCACCCAGGCACTCGCGGTAGACCTGGATCGTGGCGCCCATGCCGACGAGGGCGTCGGTGAAGCCGAAGCGGTTCTCGTAGACCGTCTCGTGGACGATCGACAGTCCCTTGGCCTGCGTGAGGGCGACGACGAGCGGCTGCTGCCAGTCGGTCATGAAGCCGGGGTGGACGTCGGTCTCCAGCACGATCGAGCGCAGGTCCCCGCCGGGGTGGAAGAACCGGATGCCGTCGTCGAACACCTCGAACTCGCCGCCGACCTTGCGGAAGGTGTTGAGGTAGGCGGTCATCTCGGGCTGCGACGCCCCGCGGACGGTGATGTCCCCCGCGGTGGCCAGGGCGGCCGACGCCCAGGACGCCGCCTCGATGCGGTCCGACAGCGCGGTGTGCTGGTAGCCCCGCAGGCGCGGCACACCCTCGATCCGGATGACCCGGTCCGTGTCGACCGAGATGATCGCGCCCATCTTCTGCAGCACGTTGATGAGGTCCATGATCTCGGGCTCGATCGCCGCGTTGGACAGCTCCGTGAGGCCCTCGGCGCGCACCGCCGTGAGCAGCAGCTGCTCCGTGGCGCCGACGCTCGGGTACGGCAGGGTCACCTTGGTGCCGTGCAGGCCCTGAGGTGCGCGCAGCTCGATGCCCTGCTCGCGCTTGACCACCTCGGCGCCGAACTGCCGCAGGATGTCCAGGTGGTAGTTGATCGGCCGGTCGCCGATCCGGCAGCCACCCAGGTCGGGGATGAACGCCTCGCCCAGCCGGTGCAGCAGCGGGCCGCAGAACAGGATGGGGATGCGGCTCGCGCCGGCGTGGGCGTCGATGTCCGCAACGTGCGCCGACTCGACGTCGGTGGGGTCAAGGTGCAGCGTGCCGGCCTCGTCGTCGGCCACGACGCTGACACCGTGCAGCTCGAGGAGCCCGGTGACCACCGCGACGTCGCGGATCTTCGGGACGTTGCGCAGCACGCTCGGCCCCTCGCCGAGGAGCGCGGCGACCATCGCCTTCGAGACGAAGTTCTTGGCGCCGCGCACGGTGATCTCCCCGTGCAGCGGCAGCCCACCATGGACCTGCAGGACGTCGCGCATCTGCCCATCGTCGCCTACCGGGGCGGGAACGTCACATCCCCGGGGCGCTGGGCGCGTGGAGGTCGGGTGCAGGTCCTGCGCTGCGCCGACCGCGGACGTACCGTCGGGGTGGACGGCGGTGCGGGCGGCGGGTCGGGCCCCGAGGTGCCCGGCCCGCCCTGGACGAGGCGGGGAGCACGGGATGCGGTACGGGTTCGTCGGGAGCTTCGGCGGCGCCGCGCAGGTGCTCGCCCTGGCCGAGCAGACCGAGGCGCACGGCTGGGACGGCTTCTTCACGTGGGACGGGATCAGCGTCGGCCCGATGGACACCTGGGACCCGTGGGTGCTGCTCGGCGCCGCGGCGGCGCGCACCGAGCGGGTCACCCTCGGCGCGATGGTCTTCCCCCTGGCCCGGCGCCGGCCATGGAAGGTCGCCCGGGAGGCGCTGACCGTCGACCACCTGTCGGGCGGGCGGCTCGTCGTCCCGGTGGGCCTCGGCGTCGGAGACGACGGCGGCTTCTCGCACGTCCGCGGCGAGGCCGCCACCTCGCGCGAGCGCGCCGAGCGGCTCGACGAGGCGCTGGCGATCCTCGACCGCGCCTGGACCGGCGAGCCGTTCTCGTGGGACGGGCGGCACTACGCCGTGACCGACCTGCAGATCGGCCCGCCGCCCGTCCAGCGCCCGCGCGTGCCGATCTGGGTGGTGGGTGCCTGGCCGGCCGAGCGGTCGATGGAGCGCGCGGCGCGGTGGGACGGCGTCGTGCTCCAGCGCGCGCGCAGCATGGTGCCGCTGACGCCGGCGGACGTCGCCGAGGGGGTCGCGTGGCTCACCGGGCGCCGCGCGCTGCTGCGGGCGGAGGGCTACCCGCTGGGCGCGGCCTACGACGTCGTCGTGAGCGATGCCTCACCGGACCACCCGGCCGCCGCGGCCGCGCACGTCGAGGCCTTCCGCGAGGCGGGCGCGACGTGGTGGGTCGAGGCACGGTGGGACCCCGAGAAGGCCACCCCCCATGCCCTGCTGGACCGCATCCGCCAGGGCCCGCCCGTCGGCTGAGCGCGCCGCGTCGTACGCGGGTCCGCCCCCGTCCCACGGCCCGCCGCACGCCCCGCCGCACGCCCCGCCGCACGCCCCGCCGCACGCCCTGCCGCACGCCCCGCCGCGGCCGTCGTGGCGGCCGATGTGACGGGTGGTGCGGGTGAGCAGGGTCCCGCGCACCGCGAGCACCACCAGCACCACGTGCCGCTACGACGACCGCAGGGAGCGACTGGGCACCGGCCAGTCCGCCACCGGGCGGGCCCGCGGTCGGGCGAGTCCGCCGCCCGCTGCGTCGAGCGCGGCTCAGCGCAGCGCGTCGTCCCCGTGCAGCGGCGTGCCGACGGGCCGGGCCGCCACGATCTCGACGGGCGGCAGGTGCTTGGCCGGCAGGGTCAGCGGCCGCCACGAGGCGCGGGTCTGCTCGAAGTCGGTGATCTCTGCCTCGTGCTGCAGGGTCAGGCCGATGTCGTCCAGCCCCTCCATGAGGCGCCAGCGCGTGTAGTCGTCCACCTGGAACGGCACGACGACGTCGCCGCAGCGCACCTGCTTCGCGACGAGGTCGACCGTCACCTCGATGCCCGGCTGGGACTCGATGACCTTCCACAGCAGCTCGATGTCCTCCTGGGCGAGCTGGGCCGCGAGCAGCCCCTGCTTGCCGGAGTTGCCGCGGAAGATGTCGGCGAACCGGGCGGACAGCACCGCCTTGAAGCCGTAGTCCTTGAGCGCCCACACGGCGTGCTCGCGCGACGAGCCCGTGCCGAAGTCCGGGCCGGCGACGAGCACGGAGCCCGACGAGTACGCGGGCTGGTTGAGGACGAACTCCGGGTCCCCGCGCCAGGCCGCGAACAGCGCGTCCTCGAACCCGGTGCGCGTGACGCGCTTGAGGTAGACCGCGGGGATGATCTGGTCGGTGTCGACGTTGCCCCGACGCAGCGGGACCCCGACGCCGGTGTGCTGGGTGAACTGCTCCATGACGCTCTCCAGTTCTCGGTCGGGCCGGTCAGACGGCCGGGACGGTCGGGGCGCCGACCAGGGGTGAGCCGTCCGGCACCGCGACGTCGGGGCCCAGGTCGGCGACGGAGGACAGGGTGCCGCGGATCGCCGTGGCGGCGGCGACCAGGGGTGAGACGAGGTGCGTGCGCCCGCCCTTGCCCTGTCGGCCCTCGAAGTTGCGGTTGGAGGTCGACGCGCTGCGCTCCCCCGGTGCCAGCTGGTCCGGGTTCATGCCCAGGCACATCGAGCAGCCGGCGTTGCGCCACTCGGCGCCGAAGTCGAGGAAGATCTGGTCGAGCCCCTCGGCCTCGGCCTGCAGGCGCACCCGGGCCGAGGACGGCACGACCAGGACGCGCAGCGACGCGGCCTTGGTGCGGCCGACGAAGAGCTTGGCGACCGAGCGCAGGTCCTCGATCCGGCCGTTGGTGCACGAGCCGATGAAGACGGTGTCCACGGCGATGTCGCGCAGCGGCATGCCGGGGGTCAGGCCCATGTACTCCAGTGCGCGCTCGGCCGTGACCCGCTCGTTCTCGTCCGCGATCTGCGCCGGGACCGGCACGTTCGCGGACAGCGGCAGGCCCTGGCCGGGGTTGGTGCCCCACGTGACGAAGGGCTCGAGGTCCTCGGCGCGCAGCACGACCTCGGCGTCGAAGACGGCGTCGTCGTCCGAGCGCAGCGTCCGCCAGTACTCGACGGCGGCGTCCCAGTCGGCGCCCTCCGGCGCGTGCGGGCGACCCTGGAGGTAGTCGAAGGTCGTCTGGTCGGGCGCGATCATCCCGGCGCGCGCGCCGGCCTCGATCGACATGTTGCAGATGGTCATCCGGGCTTCCATCGACAGCGCGCGGATCGCCTCGCCGCGGTACTCCAGGACGTAGCCCTGGCCCCCGCCGGTCCCGATCTTGGCGATGATCGCCAGGATGATGTCCTTGCTCGTCGTGCCGGAGGGCAGCGCGCCGTCGACCGTGATGGCCATCGTCCTGAACGGCGCCAGCGGCAGGGTCTGGGTGGCCAGCACGTGCTCGACCTCGCTGGTGCCGATGCCGAAGGCCAGGCCGCCGAAGGCGCCATGGGTGGAGGTGTGCGAGTCGCCGCAGACGACCGTCAGTCCTGGCATCGTCAGGCCGAGCTGCGGGCCCACCTGGTGGACGATCCCCTGGTCGGCGTCGCCGAGCGAGTGGATCCGCACGCCGAACTCGGCGGCGTTGTTGCGCAGCGTCTGGATCTGGGTGCGGCTGGTGAGGTCGGCGATCGGCAGGTCGATGTCGAGCGTCGGGGTGTTGTGGTCCTCGGTGGCGATCGTCAGGTCCGGGCGGCGGACCGGGCGACCGGCGAGACGCAGGCCCTCGAAGGCCTGGGGGCTGGTCACCTCGTGCACGAGGTGCAGGTCGATGTAGAGCAGGTCCGGCGCCCCGTCGGTGCCCCGTCGCACGATGTGCGCGTCCCAGACCTTCTCCGCCAGCGTGCCGGCCATGACACTTCCTCTCGGGTCGTCCACCTGCTGTGGACCGGTACCAGTTCGGTGCGACCACTTGCGTCTCAGCCCGCGAGACGGCAGTATCGCCCTATGGACAACTCTAGCGGAGTCGGCGTCCTGGACAAGGCCGCAGCGGTCCTCAGTGCCCTCGAGGCCGGTCCAGCCACGCTCGCGCAGCTCGTCGCCGCCACCCATCTTGCCCGACCGACGGCCCATCGGCTGGCCGTCGCGCTCGAGCACCACCGCCTCGTGGCCCGGGACATGCAGGGTCGGTTCGTGCTCGGCCCGCGGCTGTCGGAGCTGAGCACGGCCGCCGGCGAGGACCGCCTGCTCGCCGCCGCCAACCCGGTGCTCGCCGCGCTGCGCGACCACTGCGGGGAGAGCGCGCAGCTCTACCGCCGCCAGGGCGACCAGCGGATCTGCGTCGCCGCGGCGGAGCGGCCCATCGGCCTGCGCGACTCCATCCCCGTGGGCGCCACGCTGACCATGCAGGCCGGCTCGGCCGCGCAGATCCTGCTCGCCTGGGAGGAGCCCGACCGCCTGCACCGCGGGCTGCAGGGCGCACGGTTCACCGCGACGATCCTGTCCGGCGTCCGACGTCGCGGCTGGGCGCAGTCGGTCTCCGAGCGGGAGGCCGGCGTGGCGTCGGTCTCCGCCCCGGTGCGCGGCTCGTCCGGTCGCGTCGTGGCGGCGGTCTCGATCTCCGGCCCCGTCGAGCGGCTCACCCGCCAGCCGGGACGCCTGCACGCGGGAGCCGTCGTGGCGGCAGCCAACCGGCTCACCGAGGTGCTGCGCCGCACGGGCGACTGACCGACCCCGGACAGCGCAAGGGCCCGGTCACCTGGTGACCGGGCCCTTGCGACGTGTACCCCCAAGGGGATTCGAACCCCTGTTACCGCCGTGAGAGGGCGGCGTCCTAGGCCACTAGACGATGGGGGCCAGGACTGGCTTCACCCCCGCGGGGGATCGACCGGCGACAACCATACAGCATCGGCACCGCGCCATGAACCCGCAGGTCACAGCCGTGCACGCGCTGGGGTACCAGGACTCGAACCTAGACTAAGTGAACCAGAATCACTCGTGCTGCCAATTACACCATACCCCATGGGGTATCCGAGGGGGCCGGGGCGGGCACTCCCGTGAGGGAGAACCGCTGCCCGAACCGGACGGCGTACCGGCGGGGAACTCTACCGGAGCGCAGGGGTGCTTCCAAACCACCAGCCCGGCAGGGCAGGTCGCGACCCGGCGGCGACCCCGATCCCGTACCCGGCCACCCCCGGCGTGCGACCATGCCGGACGTGACACCCGCGCCCGCACCCACCTCCCGTCCCGAGCTGGTCGGCACCCACGGGATGGTCGCCGCGACGCACTGGCTCGCCGCGCAGTCGGGGATGGCCGTCCTCGATCGCGGCGGCAACGCGTTCGACGCTGCCGTGGCGACCGGCCTGGTGCTGCACGTCGTCGAGCCGCACCTCAACGGGCTGGGCGGGGACGTGCCGGTCATCGGCGCGGTCGCCGGCAGCGGTGCACCGTTCGTGCTGTGCGGTCAGGGCACCGCCCCGGCGGCCGCGACCATCGCCGCCTTCGCCGACCTCGGACTGGACGAGATCCCCGGGACCGGGCTGCTGCCCGCCGTCGTGCCGGGCGCCTGGGGCACGTGGATGGACCTGCTCGCCCGCTACGGCACGTGGACGGTGCACGACGTCGTCGCCCCGGCGTTGGGGTATGCGCGCGACGGGCACCCGCTGCTCGCCCAGGCCGCCGCGACGATCGAGCGCGTGGCCGAGCTGTTCGCCAGGGACTGGCCGACCTCCGCCGCGCTGTACCTGCCGGGCGGGCGCTTGCCGCTGCCCGGGGCGCGGTTCACCAACCCCGCACTCGCGGACACCCTCCAGCGCCTCGTGGCGGCAGCCGACGCGCACGCCGACCGCCTGGCCGGGATCGAGGCGGCCCGCGCAGCGTTCTACGAGGGCTTCGTCGCCGATGCGGTCGACGCGTTCTGCACCCGGGCCGTGCCCGACAGCTCGGGACGGGCGCACCGCGGGCTGCTCACCGGCGCCGACCTCGCCGCGTGGCGGGTGCGCGAGGAGGCGCCCGTGACGGTCGAGGTCTTCGGCCGGACGATCGCCAAGACCGGGCCGTGGGGCCAGGGGCCCGCGCTGCTGCAGCAGCTGCTCGTGCTGGCCGGGATGGACCTGGCCGACACCCGCCCCGGCTCCGCGGAGCTGGTGCATGCCGTCGTGGAGGGCGCCAAGCTCGCCATGGCGGACCGTGACGCCTGGTACGGCGACCCCGACCACACCGAGGTGCCCCTCGCGACGCTGCTGTCCCCCGCCTACGCCGACGAGCGGCGCCGGCTCATCGGGCCCGACGCCTCCGACGAGCTGCGGCCGGGGTCCGCGGGCGGATGGCCGGTGCTGCCGCGGACGGTCGTCACCTCAGCAGCGCGGGCCCGCCACGGTCGGGGCGGCCGGACGCCCGACGACGGCGCCGCCGGCATCGGTGAACCGACCTTCGCCCGCGCACCCCGCGACGGCACAGCACCCGACGGAACGGTGCGCGGCGACACCTGCCACCTCGATGTCGTCGATCGCTGGGGCAACGCGGTCTCGGTCACCCCCAGTGGCGGCTGGCTGCAGAGCTCGCCGACGATCGCCGCGCTCGGCTTCGCGCTGCCCACCCGGGCGCAGATGTTCTGGCTCGAACCCGGCCTGCCCGGCTCGCTCGGCCCCGGGCGCCGCCCACGCACCACCCTGAGCCCCACCCTCGTGCTGCGCGACGGGGTGGCGGAGCTCGCCTGCGGGACGCCGGGCGGGGACCAGCAGGACCAGTGGCAGGTGCCGTTCCTGCTGCACCACCTCGTCTACGGGATGAACCTCCAGGAGGCGATCGACGCACCCGCGTGGCACACCACCCACCTGGTGTCCTCCTTCGCCCCGCGCACGGTCACCCTGCGCGGGGTCCACGCCGAGGACCGGCTGGGACCGGACGTGCTCACGGACCTGCGCCGCCGCGGGCACGACCTCACCGTCGAGGGGCCGTGGTCGCTCGGTCGGCTCACCGCCGCCGGCACCCGGCCCGACGGGATGCTGCGGGCCGCGGCGACGTCGCGCGGCATGCAGGCCTACGCGGCGGGACGCTGATGGACCCGCTGTCATGGCTGCTCGTGCTGGGCGCGGGCGTGCTGGCCGGCACGGTCAACACCATCGTGGGCGCGGGCACCCTGCTGACGTTCCCGCTGCTCGTCGCCCTGGGTGTCCCGCCCCTGACGGCCAACGTCTCGAACACCGTCGGCCTCGTGCCCGGGTCGGTCACCGGAGCATGGGGCTACCGCCGCGAGCTGGCCGGGACATGGCCGACGGTGGCGCGCATGGCCGCGCTGTCCGCCGTGGGCGGGGTGGCCGGCGGGCTCCTGCTGCTCGCCGCCCCCGCCGCGACGTTCACCGCCGTCGTGCCGTGGCTGCTGGTCCTGGCCGCCGGTCTCGCCGCCGCCCAGCCCCGGGTGGCAGCCTGGGTGCGTCGGCGGGCCGGCGAGGAACCGGCCGAGGGACCGGCGGACCAGCCGGGTGCCGCGCGGCCTGCCGAGAGGCTCGACGGGTCCACCCGGCCGCTCACCCCCGGCCTCGCGGCCGGGATCGCGGCGACCGGGGTGTACGGCGGCTACTTCGGCGCCGCCCAGGGGGTGCTGCTCATCAGCCTGCTGGGGATCGGCTGGACCACCCACCTGCACCGCGCCAACGGCGCCAAGAACGTCCTGGCGGGCACCGCCAACCTCGTCTCGGCCGCCGTGTTCGTCGTCGGCGGGGCCGTCGACTGGCGGATCGCGGGGTTCGTCGCCGTGGGCTCTGCCGTCGGCGGTGTGCTGGGCTCCCGGATCGGTCGACGCATCCCCGCGCCCGCGCTGCGCGGACTCATCGTCGTCGTGGCGCTGGCCGCCGCCGTCGCCCTGTGGCTGCGCCCCTGACCCGCGGTGCGGGCCTCGGTGCGGACCCTCAGTGCCGGCGCGGCACCAGCCACCGGCTCGCGTGCGGGGGCAGCCACACGTTCCCGTCGTCCGCCACCTCCACGAGGTGCCCGCTGAGCTGGTCGACGGCATCCGCCAGGCCCAGGCCCTCGAGCCGCCAGCCGGGGAACGGCCGCCACTGGTCGGTGACGTTGTACAGCGCGAGGAACGAGCCCAGCGGGTGGGGGCGCAGCACCGGCAGCACGCCGGGGTCGGACGCGTCGAGCACGTGCGCCGCGACCGAGGCGTCGAGGTAGGGGCTGGCCGCCCGCACCCGGATGAGGTGGGCCATCCCGGTGAAGACCCGCTCCTCGACCGTGCCGTGCACGTGCCGGCGGTCGGCGACGGCCCAGTCCATCCGCGGACGGTGCACCCAGCGGCTGTCGTCCTCGTGGCCGGGCTCGGCGGCCCAGGACTCGTCGTTGGGCAGCCCCAGCTCGTCGCCCATCCACAGCACGGGGATGCCGCCGAAGCCCAGGACGATCGCGTAGACGAGCAGCAGGCGGTCGATCGCGACCTGCGTCGCGGCCTCGTCGCCCGCCGCCACCGCGGCGTCGAGGCCGACGAGGGCCGCGGCCGAGCCGCTGACCCGACGGTCCCCGGTCGCCGGGTTGTACTGGAACACCTCGCCGCGCGCCGTCGACCCCGGGAACAGGCCGAGGTAGTAGTCCGAGAGGAACGCACGGTGCTGGTAGCCGTTCAGCCCCACCGCCGCCGCGTCGCCGTCGTCGATCGCCCACCCGATGTCGTCGTGGCAGCGCACGTAGGTGATCCACGCCGTGCTCGCCGGGGCCGGCGGGATCTGCTGCAGCGCGCGCACGCCGAGCCGGGCGTCCTGGGCCGCGAGCATCGACCAGATCTGCACCATGAGGCTGTTGTGGTACGCGATGTCGCTGACCTTGCCGTGGTGCTCGCCCTGCCCGAGGTAGGCCGCGAGGTCCGACGGCGCGACGATCGCCTCAGCCTTGAAGATCACCCCGGGGGCGACCACCCGGACCAGCGCGCGCAGCGCCTGGGTGATCGCGTGCACCTGGGGCTCGTTCTGGCAGCTCGTGCCCATGGCCTTCCACATGAACGCGATCGCGTCGAAGCGCAGCACCTCGACGCCGGCCGCGGCGAGGAAGAGCACGATCTCGGCGTACTCGGCGAACACCTCGGGGTTGGTCCAGTTGACGTCCCACTGCCACGCGTTGAAGGTCGTCCAGACCCAGCCGCCGAGATCGGGATCCCACGTGAAGTTGCCGGGCGCGAAGTCGGGGAACACCTCGGGCAGGCTGCGCTCGTAGGCGTCCGGCTCGGTGCGGTCCGGGTAGACGTAGAAGTAGTCGCGGTACCGCTGGTCGCCCGCCCGGGCAGCCGTCGCCCACGCGTGCTCCCGCGCCACGTGGTTGAGCACGAGGTCGGCGACGAGGCTGATCCCCTCGGCGCGCAGGGCGGACGCGAGGTCGCGCAGGTCGTCCATGGTGCCGAGGTCCGAGCGCACGGAGCGGTAGTCCGCGACGGCGTACCCGCCGTCGTTGTCGCCGTCGCGCGGCTGCAGCAGCGGCATGAGGTGCAGGTAGGTGACGCCGAGGTCCTTGAGGTACCCGATGTGCCGGCGCACGCCGTCGAGGGTCCCCGCGAACCGGTCCGCGTAGCACGCGTAGCCCACCATGTGCTCGGACTGGAACCAGCCCGGGTCCAGCGTGCGCGCCATGTCGAGCCGCGCGAGCTCGGGGTCGCGGTCGCGGAACGCCGTCGCGGCCAGCCGCAGCAGGCGGGCGTCGAGCGCCTCGACCTGCCAGGCGGGGTAGACCCCGGCGAGGCCGGCGTGCAGGTCGGGCCACCATCGGGCGACCCGCAGCTCGAAGAGCTCACGGCGGTCCGGGCTCAGGCCCGCGAGCACGTCGGCGACGGCCGTGACGTCGGGGGTGGCACTCATCTGCCCGGCTCCTCGTGACTCGTGACGCGACGGCACCTGGGGCTCGCCGTCGAGCCTCGGTCGCAGGGTGCAATCGCTTGCACCCTAGTGGAGCGGGGCCCGCCCTGCGAGAGCCGTCAGCCCGCGAGACCGAGCCTGCGCGGCACCTCGTCGAGCGAGGTCACGACGTGCACGCCGGCCGACCGGCCCGCGGCGATCTCCTGGGCCGCGAGGTGGACGCGCCGGGGCCCGGGCCGGTCCAGCCACACCCCCACGAGCCCCGCCGCGACGGCGGCCCTGGCGTCGACGTCGAGCTCGTCACCGACGTAGGCGGTGCGTCCGGGCTCCGTGCCCAGACGGCGGCAGGCCTCGAGGAACACCGCAGGGGCCGGCTTGCCCACGCCGAGCGTGTCGACGCCCACGAGCATCGGCACCCGGTCGGCCAGCCCCGTCCGCTCGAGCTTGCTCGTCTGGTAGGCGACCGCTGCGTTGGTCAACGCGCCCAGTCGCACCCCGGCGGCGAGCAGCCGGTCGACGGTTCCGGAGGCGTCCGCGTGCGCGGCCCACGCGCCGGAGAACCCCGCCTCGAACACCGCGTTCCAGCGCTCGTACCCCGCGTCGTCCAGCACCGGGCCGCCGAAGGCGCCGTGCAGCTCGTTGGCCCGCGCCATCCGCTGGACCTCGTACGGCACCTCGCCGCGCGTGTACGCGCGGTAGTGGCCGCCGACGTCGGCGCGCCACGTCGCGAGCACCTCGCCGTGGCGCTCGGCCGGCAGGTGCGGCAGGTAGGCGGTGACCACGACGTCGAGCGCCGCGACGAACGCCCCACGGGTGTCGACGAGCGTGTCGTCGACGTCGAACAGGACGCCGTCGACCAGCGGTCGGCCGGTCGTCACAGGCTCGCGCGCAGCGCCGCCAGCCGCGCGAGGGTGGACTCCCTGCCCAGGATCTCCATCGACTCGAACAGCGGCGGGGAGACCTTGCGCCCCGACAGCGCCGTGCGCAGCGGTGTGAAGGCCAGCCGCGGCTTGAGCCCCAGGCGGTCGACCAGCGCGGCGGTGAGCGCCGCCTGCGTCGCGGCTGTGGTGAAGCCGTCCGCCGGCAGCGCGGCGAGCGCGGTCGACGCGGCGTCGAGCACGGCCCCGGCGTCCTCGCGCAGCGCGGCGCGCGCGTCGTCGGCGACCACCAGCGCGTCGTCGGCGACGAAGAGGAAGCCGAGCATCCCCACGGCCTCGCCGAGCAGGGTCATCCGCTCCTGGACCAGCGGGGCGGCCACGACGAGGACGGCGCGCTCGTCGTCGCGCAGCGCGTCCCACGTCGCGGCCGAGACGACGTCCGCTGCGTGCAGGTACGGGACCAGGCGCGTGCGGAAGTCCTCCGGCGCCAGCATCCGCACG
>Ga0073905_10000411_pt1 | contig 20014 bp, 12 predicted proteins | sample KloWWTupernatant_FD_65482 | JGI IMG/M metagenome (GOLD analysis project Ga0073905, IMG submission 65482) | Active sludge microbial communities from Klosterneuburg, Austria, studying microevolution and ecology of nitrifiers - Klosterneuburg... | ecosystem: Engineered > WWTP > Aerobic digester >... | reverse complement strand
TGGCAACACCCGCGGATCAATCGCTAGCGCGATCAGGCGCGTCACCTGTAGCGACTGGTCGTTGTCGTCGCTGACCAGCAACAGACTGTGCCGGCCGTCCGCCAGATCCGGGCCGAACGTCATCCCCTCGAAGTTGTCCAGCAGCGGGCTGAACGGCCCGGCCGGCCCCCCGCCGGGCGTCACCGGGCACTGGCTCAGGTCGACGAACAGCGTCTTCGTCGCCGGCGTCGCCCCCGCGCCATCCAGCGCGTCGATCTGCGTCACGTCGGTCGCGCCCCCCAGCGTCACCCGGTAGACCTGCGCAGTGAAGCCCGTCTTCAGCGAGAGGCCCCGCTCCAGCGCCAGCAGCGACCCGTCGCCCAGCGCGATCAGCTCCGACAGCCCCTGCCCCGGCTCGGTCAGGTAGGCGTACTCCGCGTCCGGCACGAACGTGTCCCCCTCGCGTCGGTAGCGCAGCAGCCGCACCCGTCCGCGCCCGTCGGCGTCCTCGCCATCGCCGGCCAGCGGCCGCTCGTTGCCCGTCCAGAGCGTCTGCCCGTCCGCAGAGAGCGCCAGCGACTCGAACGTCTGGTTCAGCGTCCCCTGCCCGTCGGGCGCGACCAGGAAGCGTTGTGGAACCGGGAACGCAGCCAACAGCCGTCCGGCCGAGTCGTAGCGGTTCACCGCCGGCCCCACCTCCGAGGCCACCAGCAGGTCGCCGCCATCCAGAGCCAGCCCCTCGCCGTCGATCGAGTCGGTCGGGTATGGCTCGCCGGCCGCGTCGGTCAGCTGGAACGCCGACTGCGCCTTCGGTGTCCCACCCAGCGGGAACGCGATCCGATAGACGAACCCGTCGCGATCGGAGAGTCCCAGGTAGTCGTCGCCCCCGGCCCAGGCGATCGCCGAGATGTTGCCGACCCGCGCGCCATCGACCACCGTCTTGTCCAGCGCGTCGGAGAAGCCGAGCAGGTCGATCCCCGGCGCGCACGCCCTGCTGATACTGACTGGAGTCGGAATCGTCGTCGCTGTCGGCAGTGTCTGCATCGTCGGGGTTGCCAGCGTGCCAGCCGCCGTCGGACTGCCCGGGAGCGCCTCGGTCGGCGCCGGCAACGCCGCGGTCGCCGTCACAACAGACGGCGGAGGCGGCTCGTCGGCAGCCCGCTCCGGCCCGCTACAGCCGGCCAGCGCCAGCGTCGCGAGAACCATGCCGGCCACGAACCCGCGCCAGCCCCTCTGTCCACCGATGCCACGCTCGTTCATGGCGGATGAGCCTACCAGACGGAGCGCCGCCGGCCACGCCCAGGTCAGTACATCGACCGGAACCCGATCGTCTGGAACCGTATCGGAAGCGGCGGTCGGCTGACCGAGGACAACGCCCGATCTCTGTCGAAGAAGTGATCCGCCCAGCGTAGCCGCGCGTGGTCGACCGCCATCTGCGTCAGCTCGCTCGCCGTCGCAATCCCCCACTCTTCGCCGAGCTCGCCCGGGTACTGCGCGACGACGACGACGATGAGCGGCGCGACGCCCGGCGCGCCCTCGCGTGCCCCGACGAACCCGGCGCTGGCTATCCGCCAGTCGTAGGGGTCATCGTCCGGATACCAGCCGTTCTTGCCGATCCCCAGCCGATCCGCGCCCGGCGTGCTGACCCCCCAGCGATGCTCGCCGGTCACGTTCTCCATCAAGCCCAGCGCCAGCGCCGTGTGATCCGGCGAGAGCAGCTGGCCGCTGCCGAGCAGCGCGTAGAAGCGCGCCCAGTCCGCGCCGGTCGCCGCGATCTGCCCCCAGTCCCACGGAACGCGGATGGTGAACCCGTCGATGCCCGCCTCGCGCAGTGTCTCCTCGACGCCCTCGTCGCCGCCAACCATCTGCCAGAGCACGTTCGGCGCGTCGTTGTCGGAGTAGATGATCATCGGCTCGATCAGCCCGCGCACGTCGTCGAGCGAAAACCGGCCGGCCTCGATCTGACGAAGCGCGACCACCAGCAGCAACGACTTCGACAGGCTGGCCGACCCGATCAGCCCGCCATCCCCGTCGCCATAAAGCCGGCCCGACGCCGGATCGTAAATGCCAACACTCAGCCAGGCATCGACCAGCCGGACAGTCCCCGCCAGGCGGGGATCGAAAGCCGCCAGCGATTCGACCCGCGTCGTTCTGGGATCGGGGCGCGCCGTCCAGCTCAGCGTCGAGAACGCCACCCAGCCGGTGATGCCGGGCGTCTGCACCAGATAGCGGTCGGAGCGCGGCCCGTCGATGACCCGGACGGGTGTCCCGGCGTTCAGCGTCCCGACGACCTCGCCACCGGGGCTTGCCGTCAGGTCCGTCGCGACCCGGAGCGTCGTCATCACCGGCGTCGCCGCATTGAACGCGTCGAGCGTCGAGGCTCCGGTTCGCCGGGCATCGTCGATGCCAAGGTGGCCGAGCTCGACCTCCCAGCCGGTCCCGAGGTTCTCCGGGTGCCACTCGAAGCGGGCGCGCTCGAAGTACTGGACGGTGTAGCCGCCCTCCTCGAACGCCTCTGACAACGGGTAGCCGAAGATCGGCAGGCCGCCCTTGTCACGCCACCAGTCGCGGAATGGCGCGCAGAGCGTATGACCCGTCGGCGCGAAATACTCGCAACCTGCGCCGGCCCCGGCCACCGGCAGGAACTCCGGCTGGTGTTCGCGTCCCGCCGTCAACACAGCGCCAAGGCGCCCGCCGAGGACACGGTAGGGCGTGTCGTCCAGCGCCGGGTGGTATTCCAGCCGGGTCCGTTCGAAGTACTGCGCGACGATCGGCCGGCCGTCCTCCGACAGAGCGGCATACGGCTCGGACACGGGGTAGCCGAACAGCCACAGCCCGCCGTGCGATTCCCAGTACTCGCGGATCGGCCCACCCAGCGTGTGGCTCGTCGGATCGAAGTAGCCGACCCCCGCCGCCTCGGCCGATCGAGACAATTGTGGCGCGAACAGCACCACCACGAGCGCCGTCAGCGCGGCAAGCCTCACCCCACGTTCAAGCATATCCCCGCCCCACCACTGCGATACCCCACCGACGCGGGAGTATAGCCTGTTCTGTCGCGAATTTCAGACCACGAGCAGGCAGTCCAGCGCGACACATCCGTCGCCACGCCCGAGCGCGACCAGTGGGTTGATGTCGATCTCCCGCACTTCCGGCAGCTCGGAGAGCAACGTCGAGACCGCGGCAATGGCAGCCGCGACCGCCTCGGTGTCGGCCGGCCTCCCCCCGCGGAACCCCTCCAGGAGCGGTCGCCCGCGCAATGCCGCCAGCATCCGAAGCCCGCCGGCCATGTCGACCGGCGCCAGCCCGTGGACCGCGTCGCGCAGCAGCTCGACCAGCACGCCGCCCATCCCGACGACGACAGCCGGCCCGAATGCCGGATCGTTCGTCCCGCCGACAACCAGCTCGACCCCCTCCGGCGCCATCCGTTCGACCCGCACCCCGCGGATCCCGGCGTCCGGCACGGCGGTCATCACCCGCCTGACGAGAGCCGGGTACGCGACCCTGACCGCGTCGTCGCTATCAAGGCCGACCACAACGCCGCCGGCCTCCGTCTTGTGGTGCAGCCCGTCCGCCTCGATCTTCAGCACGACGGGATACCCTGTCTCACGCGCGATCCCCAGCGCCTCGTCCACCGTCGTCGCGATGCCGCCGGCCGGCGTCGGAATGCCGTAGAGATCCGCGACCGCCTTGCTCATCGTCTCCGACACTCCCCCCGACCCGGCAGGAGGCAGGAGCGCCAGCGCCTTCGCCCGTCGCCGCTCGTCAATCGGGGCAGCCACCGCCGGCGCGGGCCGATCGCGAAGCCACTCGGCATACCGGCCGGCGCTCGCGATCGCATGGATCGCCGTCTGCGTCCCGGCCAGAACCGGGATATCGTAGGCCGCCAGCGCCGCGACCAGCTCGGGCTGGACATCCGGGACGGTGCTGACAACGACGATCGGCGTCGAGCCGTTGGCAGCGACGTCGCCAAGCCCCTCCACCATCGGCCACCAGCCATACTCGTCGAGCGAGCCGACGTAGGCCGACGCCTGCCCGACGCTGGCCACGATATCGACGCCCGGGATCGCCGCGAGCGCGGCAATCGTCTCGCGCGACACATCCCGATAGCCCCAGCCAACGGCGGTGATATCGAGTGGGTTCGCCGGCCGCGCGAACGGCGGGAGCAGCGGTGCGATGCGCTCACTCGCCGACGCTGGCAGCTCCGGCAGCGTCAGGCCGGCCGCCGCCGCGATGTCCGAGACGAGGCCACATTCGCCGCCAGAGCTGGCAGTGACACCGAGGCCACGGCCGGCCGGCCGCCGCTTCGCAGCCAGCAGCGCGGCCACCGCCCCCGCCTCATCCAGATCGTTGACCCGGATCACGCCACACTCATCGAACAGCGCATCGGCCAGGTGCGTCGCGCCAGTGAGCGAGCCTGTGTGCGCGACCGCCGCTCGACTTCCCTGCATGGATCGCCCCAGCTTGAGGACGATGATTGGCGTCTCGCGCTCAGCGGCCCTCGCGGCGACCCGCCGGAATGCCGCAACATCCCCGATCGTCTCCATCACCGCGATGACAACCCGAACCTCAGGATCACCAAGGAAGAAGTCGATAACCTCAACAGCATCTACCACCGCCTGGTTGCCGCACGAGACGGCGTGTGAGAGCGGAGGGCAGCAGGTGGACGACATCAGCGACAGGACGATGTTCCCGCTCTGACCGACAACCGCAATGCGCCCCGCCTCTGTCCGCGTGCCGGTGGTGATCCCCCAGAGGGGTGTCCGCCGAACGTAGTTCACGACGCCGAGACAGTTCGGGCCGATCAACGGAAAGCCCGATTCACGACCCAGCGCCGCGATCTCCGCCTGAAGCGAGAGCCCCTCGGCGCCCAGCTCGGCGAATCCTGCGGCGAAGGCGACGGCGCCACCCGCGCCGGTCGCGATCGCGTCACGAACGACACCCGGCGTCGCGCGGGCAGGGACGGCAATCGCGACCGCGTCGACCGCCTCCGGAAGGGAAGCCAGATCGGGCCAGGCCGGCCGGCCGGCGACCTCGCGATAGTTCGGGTTCACCTGGTAGATGCGACCCGGAAAGCCGAAACGCTCGAGGTTCTCGACGGTCCCGAGTCCGTATCCACCCTTCGGCGAAACACCCACGACTGCGATTGATGCCGGATCGACCAGACGCCGCAAACGATGGCTCTCAACAGCCCGCCCAGGCTCGCCCGATCTGCCCACGACGCAATTCCTCTCCAGCATGCGTAACCACGCGGCGACGACATGAACGAGATCAACAGAGTGAATGTCCGGCGCGGACGGTAGCAACACCATCAAACCACGTCAACCGCCTCGTGACGCCCACCAGGACAGGTTGACGGCGCGCGCGGCGAGTGCAACACTGCGCGTCCTCAAGCCAGCGCTGGTGCTCGCGCATGCGGCATCATGGCGAGAAACCGCCCACTGCAGGTGCGCGCCGGCACTGGCGGTCGTATGTTGGCATCGTATCTGCTGCACGACGTCAGCATCACTCGGTTTCGGGCCGGCCGGCAGTCCGAGAGATTGGGGTGGCGATGGTTCTCTCCGTGAACATCAAGCGGGTATCCCGCCGTCCCGTCGTGGCCAACGCGCGGCGCATTGCGTCGGCGCAGCGATGAGCGACTCGTCGGACCCTTCCCATCCAGACCGCAAGAACACCGGCGACCCGCCACGGAAGCCCACGCGGTACATCCAGCGCGAAGGGACGAAGCCGGGCGACCGGCGCATCCACGTGCTGCGCTCGCCGGAGATACTCGTCCAGGAGGGGGAGCGGACATTCCTTCGCCGGCGTGGCAACCCTCGTCACACGCGGATAGGCGGCTGGCTGCTCCAGACGACATCAGACGACGCCCACGGGGGAACCCAGCACGAGCACGCCGAGAAGAAGCATCGCTGGTGGAAGGTCATGTGTCTGACCGGGCTCGACTACTTCTCGACCCTCGGCTATCAGCCGGGCATCGCGGCGCTGGCCGCCGGCGCGCTCGCTCCGCTGGCCACGCTCATCCTGGTGATCCTCACGCTGGTTGGCGCCTATCCCATCTACAGCATCGTCGCCGCGCGCAGCCCCCATGGCGAGGGCTCTATCGCAATGCTGGAGCGGCTGCTGGACTGGTGGAAAGGCAAGCTATTCGTCCTGGCGCTGCTCGGCTTCGCGGCAACCGACTTCATCATCACGATCACCCTCTCGTCGGCAGACGCGACCGCTCACGTGCGAGAGAATCCGTTCTGGCCTCGCGCCCTGGCTGGCCACCAGGTGCTCATCACGCTCTTCATGATCACGGTCCTGTGCCTCGTCTTCCTGAAAGGGTTCAAGGAGGCGATCGGCATCGCGGTCATCCTGGTGTTCACCTACCTCGCCCTCAACGTCGTCGTCATCGCCGTCGGACTGGCACATGTGCTGGATCATCCAGTTCTCGTCAGCCACTGGTGGACACGGCTCACAACCGAGCACCCGAATCCGATCATGATGGTAGCCGTCGCGCTGCTTCTATTCCCACGGCTGGCGCTCGGGCTGTCCGGATTCGAGACCGGTGTGGCGGTGATGCCGCTGGTCGAAGGAGATCCGACTGACACCGAAGCTAACCCGGCCGGCCGCATTCGCAACACCCGCAAGCTGCTGAGAACTGCCGCCGTGATCATGAGCTTCTTCCTGATTGCCAGCAGCTTCGCGACGATCGTGCTGATCCCGAAGGCCGAGTTCGAGCCGAATGGCGCGGCCAACGGGCGAGCGCTCGCGTTCCTCGCGCACGAATACCTCGGCAACACCTTCGGAACGATCTATGACATCAGCACGATCCTGATCCTCTGGTTCGCCGGCGCGTCTGCGATGGCCGGCCTCCTCAACCTCGTCCCGCGCTACCTGCCGCGCTACGGCATGGCGCCAGACTGGGCCCGGATGATCCGCCCGCTCGTGATCGTGTTCACTGTCATCGCCTTCGTCGTCACCCTCTGGTTCAACGCCGACGTGGACGCGCAGGGTGGCGCCTACGCGACCGGCGTCCTGGTGCTGATGTCGTCGGCAGCGATCGCCGTATTCCTGTCGATGCTCCGCCACCAGTCCCGGTTCCGGCAGGTCGTCTTCGGGGCGATCATGATCGTCTTCGTTTACACAACCATCGTGAACGTGTTCGAGCGGCCAGACGGCGTCAAGATCGCGTCGTTCTTCATCGGCGCGATTATCGTCACCTCGCTCATCTCGCGGGTCTTTCGCGCTACCGAGCTTCGCGTCAGCGAGGTCGTGCTCGACAACGCGGCCGAACGCATGCTGATCGACGCGGCCGGCCATGGATCGATCCGCCTGATCGCCAACCACCCGGACGCCCGCACGCCACGCTCATACCTGCTGAAGCTGCGCGAACAACGCGCGGACCATCACATCCCCGGCGGCAGCGTCCCGCTCTTCTTCGAGGTCGAGATTGCCGACGCATCCGAGTTCGCGCCGACCCTGGTGGTTCACGGCGAACAGATCGGCGACTATCGTGTCCTCCAGGCGCGAGCATCCTCGGTGCCGAACGCCATCGCGGCGTTCTCCCTCTACGCGCGCGACCGCACCGGCACGATCCCGCACATCTACTTTGGCTGGACGGAGGGAAACCCACTCAAGTACCTGGCGCGGTTCATCCTCTTCGGCGAAGGTGACATCGCCCCACTGACGCACGAGATCCTGCGCAAGGCCGAGCCAGACCCCGAGAGCCGCCCAGCAGTCCACGTCGGCTGAGCGACGTCGAGGGCGCCTCGCCAACCCATCAGGCGAGGTGTATCCGACGAGCGAATTGCAGCATCGGGTCGAGCACCGGCGCCACCAGCGAGTACTGCGCTGCGCACAGCGTCGCCACCAACGAGCCCACCGCCGCGCCAGCGACGACATCACCCGGGTAGTGTTCGCCGGCGTACACGCGGGCCAGGCCGATCAGCGCCGCCATCGCCAGCAGCAGCCAGCCAACGCGCCGCGCCACCAATAGCACCGCAACCGCCACCGCAAAGGCGAAGGCGGCGTGATCGCTGGGAAATGACGGATCCTTCGAAGGCGCCAGCAGCAGCGTCACCGCGTGCGCAGCGAATGGGCGAGGGCGATCCCAGATCCGAATGATCACCTGATTCACGCCAAGCGCCAGTGTCGCGCTGAAGGTGGCGATGATCACCGCCGACTGGAACCGATCCCGTTGGTCTCGCGCGGCCGGCCAGAACCAGAGCCCGACGAGGATAGCGACCATCAGAAGCGGCCCGTAGTGGCTGATCATCTCGACCATGTCGTCGACAAGGTCATATCGGCCGGCAAGGCCGTTGATCGCGTACAGCAGCCGGGTATCCATGCTGGGTCCTTTCGACGCGGCACATCGGCCGCGCCTCATCGGCATGCGGCTGACTCAGGGCGTCGCGCCGCGACGGGTGGTGGATCTTATCATCAGCGCCCGACCCGCTCGCCGTAGAACCCTGTCAGGACAGGCGACCTAGCGCACCACAATCGTCCCACGCATCCCGGCCCCACGATGGCCGGCCTCGCTGCAATAGAAGTCGAACCTCCCGACCCGCGGGATGAACGTCACCCGAACGGACTGCCCCTTGCCCGCCACCAGTCGCACAGTGCCGGGCTTGAACGACATCTTCGGGCCACCACTGCTCGATCCCATATCGACAACCCCGTCGATAATGTTGATCCCGTCGATCACGAGGTCGTGGTGAGACCGCCCATCGTTCCTGAACTCCAGCACCACCGGAACGCCCGACTGGAGCAGGAGATCATACGGCTCGAAGTAGACAGTCTGCGCGGTGATCGTGGCCCTCTGGGCCGCCGCGCTGCTCTTCAGCCCGAGCTGCGCCTCAGCCGCGCCGCCGGCCGCCGCAACCGTCGAGATCAGCCCCATCACGATCAGGATGACAAACAGACGAAACCGACGCCACTGATGATCGACCATGCGAGCCTCCCCATCACTGCGCTCCAGATCCCGCCTGCATGCGGGTTACTGACAGGAGCAAATGACTCGATAGTGAGCCGCAGGGCCAGCAACGATCGATCTGAGATCGCTCGCCTGGCCTCTCGGCTACAAGGGTGCACCCGAACATCAGTCCGATCCGGACTGGAACGTTGCGTGGCCAACGATTAGCGCGGTCTACGATCGATTCAACAAACGGATTCTCGAGCGGTGAGCGCAGTCTATCATGCGCGTCTCTGCAACGTAGCAGCACGACGCTGCAGGTGTTGCTGGCATACCATCAACAGAGGGATCTACCCGCCTCCTTGCGGATGGAGCCAATCTCGGCTGAATGGCTGGCGCGCAGGCGCGGTGGTGCTGGCTCAGTCAGGGTTTCCCGACAGCGCCTCTTTCCAGCGTGGCGAGATCGCCGGGCAGGCGGCCAGCGCGGCCCGCGTGACCGGATCCGCCTCGCGGCCGTAGATGATGTCGTTGGCGCGCAGGATGGTCCAGTCGGGGTAGGGGCGCGCGAGCCTGATGAGCTCCTGGCCGGCTTCGACATTGCCCTCGCGAAGCACCCGGACGTACCAGCCGCCGAGCCCTTTGCGCACGACCTCCTGAGCCAGGCCGGCGACACCGTTGCGGCGCGAGAGCTTCCAGCACGGCTGCCGTGGCTGCGACACCTCCAGGAGCGTCTCGCCGAGCTCGTAGCGATCGCCGATGCAGACGTCCGCCTCGGTCAGACCCTCGACCGTCAGATTCTCGCCGAAGTCGCCGAACACGAGGTCCGGCCGGCCGAGTTCCTCGCGCCAGGCCGGATAGTGGCTCGCCGCGTAGAGCAGGACAGCCTGATGGGGGCCACCGTGGTAGACCAGGTCGGCCTGCCCATCCCCCTCCGGCCCGGTAACCGTGAGCCGGACCGGCCCCTGAACGGTGTCCTTATAGATCCCGCTGATCCACTGAGCATCGAGTTGATCGATACCGCTCTCGTCGACCATCGTCCTTGGCATGCCGACCTGAATCGACAGCACGACCGGATGCGTCACTTCGTCCCTCCCATGCCTGATCCCTTCGGGGCCGACACCATCGTATCAGCACTCTGAGATCGCACCGGGCAGTGGAATCCGGACGCATCCTCCAGTTACCGCTATCGAATCGAAATCGTCGTGCCGTCGCTGTCGCCATCCGGGTCGCGGTTCGCGGTTGCGTCGTAGGTCAACGTCGCATGCGTCACCGAATCGACTGTGAAGCTCGCGCTCGCAGTGCCCGATGGCAGCGTGCCGGACGAGATCGTGCAGACGCCGGCAGTGCCGGTCACACACGACATGCGTTTCGACCAGGTTCCCTGCCGGAACGTCCCGTTCACCGTGGCGCTAGCGACGCCGCTGCCGTCGCCGGCCTCCACCCGGACGCTGACGGTCGCGCTCGTCCAGAACCAGAACCGGGCGTAGCTGCCATCGAGGTCACCAATGTGCATCGTTGCCGCCAGGGCAGCCACATCGACCGTCTTGCTGGATTGCGCAGTCACTCCCTGGTTGTCGGTCACTGTCAGTGTGACGGTGTAGCTTCCCGAACCGGAATATGTATGGCTGGTCGTCGATCCGGAGCCGCTGCCACCGTCACCAAACAGCCACGCATACCCCACGATCGTGCCGTCGGGATCCAGAGATCCGCTCGCGTCAAACGCACACGAGAGGCCGCTGCAGGCCGCGGTAAACAGAGCCTGGGGCGGTGCGTTGAGATTCTTGACATTGATGGTGATGGCGGCGCTCGTCGTCGACTGGCCGGCGCTGTCCGTCGCTATCGCCGTCAGCGTGCGCGCGCCATCTCCGACACTGCTGGAATCCCAGGTGACTGCCCAGCCATCCCCGCCGTTCGTATCGACGCCAATCGACGCGCCATCGACCAGGAATTCGACGCGGGCCACGCCGATGTCGTCGCTAGCTGTCGCCACGACGCTGACGAGGCCGGCGACCGTCGTCGTCGCCCCCGGGCTGGTGATCGCGACGGTCGGCGGGTTGTCGACTGCGACCGACTGAGTGACGGTCGCGGAGTTGAGATTGAACAGATAGCCGGGGTTGGTCCCGCTATATCCGAAGACGAGCTTCAGTGTGTGGGATCCGGCCGGCAGAGGCACTGGCCCGCTGGTGGCGTTCCCCCAGGTCTGCCAGCCACCCGTGCTCGAGATCGCGATCGGCCCGGACACGTCGGCGTCGTCAATCAGCACCCGGATCGTCGCGTTCGAGTTCGGCGTCGCCACGCGGAACGAGAATGCGTAGTTCCCTGCCCCGGTGATCGCCACTGGGTACGACAACCACTCGCCAGACTCAATCCAGCCGACGCTGTAGCAGCCGGCCCCGTCCGAGCAGGACTCCTTGTCGACGTCATCGTTCCAGTAGGCGCCGCCTGCGTTGCCAGAGGAGTTGTCGTAGTACGAGGTGTAGTCCTCTGCCTGGAACGTGCCGGGCAGGGCCGCTGGACGAGCAATCCGGACGTTGACGGGAGTAGTGACTGTGCTCACGTTCGTCGCGTTAGTCGCGCGGGCGCGGATCGCGTGGGGCCCGTTTGCCAAGCCGCTGAGATCCCAGCTCCACCCATATCGGGAGGTAGATGCGTTCCAGGCAGCCGCGTTCCATGAGCCACCGTCGACGCTAATCGCCACGCCCAGCGACCCAGGCGCGGCCGCCGCGTCATTCGCCAGAACCTCGACGAAGAGCGCGGCGCTCACGTCAGTGACGAGGACACCGTTCGCCGGGCTGGCAATCGAGACAGTCGGCCCATTGGCCGGCTGGTCACATTGCCCGCCAACCGCTTTGCAGGCGTTGATTCTTCCGTTCGCCCACCGGCTACCGGTCCCGGTGATGCGATCGGCGGTGGATTCCAGCCGGCTACGCACGCTGCTGTTGCTGGTCCCGTAACCAGTGGACCAGAGCAGGCCGGCCAGACCGGATACAAACGGCGCGGCCATCGACGTGCCGCTCATCGTGCCGTAGGTGCTGTTCATCGTCGTCGAGAGAATGTTCTCGCCCGGCGCGGCAACATCAACCCAGCTGCCGTAGTTCGAGAAGCTCGACCGCTGGTCGCTGCTATTCGTCGCGGCCACGGCGATGGTATTGCTGTAGTAGGCAGGGTAGAACGCCGACGAGGTGTTGCTATTGCCGGCTGCCGCGACAACGACGACCCCCTTGCTCCAGGCATTGTTGATCGATGATTGCAGCGCGTAGGAGCCGACTGTCCCGCCGAGGCTGAGGTTGATCACCTTGGCCCCGTTGTCGAGCGCCCAGTTGATTCCGGCAGCGATGTTCGCCCAGGAGCCGCTGCCGTCATCGCCCAGCACCTTGACGTTGTAGAGCACACAGTTCGGACACGTCCCGGCGACGCCGATGCCGTTGCCGGTTGTCGCGGCAACAATCCCCGCGACATGGGTGCCATGTCCGAAGCGATCCTCGGCGGTCGGGCTGCTGGTGAAGTTCACCGACTTCACCACTTTGCCCGACAGGTCGGCGTGCGCCGAGTCGATGCCCGTGTCGACGATAGCGATCGCGACGCTCGGGCTGCCCTGCGTGACATCCCAGGCTTCAAACGCGTCGATATCCGCATCGACCTTCCCGCCGGTCTGGCCCGTGTTCTGATACTGCCACTGATCGCCGACGCGGGGATCATTCGGCATCGCGACTGCGTGATAGATCCCGTTCAGCTCAGCGAACTCGACGTTCGAGTTGCGGCGATACAGCGCCAGCCGGGAGGTCTCGAGACCACGCGGCACCGCCACCACCTGGACATCGCCGCCACGGACAGTCCGCTCGACGCGACCGCCTGACGTTCGATGTGCATCGGCAATGTCGGCGGATCGAGTCCCTGTCCGAAACTTGACCAGGAGCTCTCCGGGAACGAAATCTCCGCCCGCGCCGGTCGCCGCGCTGGCCGGCATGGGAGCGAGGAGAACCCCCAACGAGAACAGGAGGAAGAACACCAACAGGATTCGACGCAGCATCTGGCTGTCCTGACGCTATGGAGGATGGATGCTCGCGCGACGCGGCAGTTTCGCGACGTGGGGGCGATCCCTCCGGAACGGCACGGGCCGCGCACCACGACGACGAACCCATTGTGTAGAGGACTCCGGCGTCGTTCGATGAATGGTTCAGAAGTGCGCGGACATCCACTGCATCATAGTGGCGACTGCCCGGTTTGAATAGTGCCTCGCGGCACGATCCGTTGTTGCCGCCGGTGTCCTAGCTATCTCGGTCGTCGAACACGAGAAGCGCGCCGAGCGACCTGCGTGGACGGCGCTTCGGATCCGCCGCGGCGTGGCCGAGCGCGAGGAGCGCCTGCGGCTCGATCGCCGGATCCAGCCCCAGCGACGCGACGACAATCTCTGGACAGAACAGCGGCGCGCACATCCACCCTGCGTCGATGCCGTTCGCATGGGCTGCCAGCAGCATATTCTGAACGCACGCCCCAAGGCTCTGGATCGCCATCGTGCGCTCGGCAGCCGCGCGCGCAGGATCCGGATAGTGGTCGAGATCGCGAGTATCGAGGGACACGAGGATCAAGACAGGCGCCTCGGTCAGCCGTCGCCGCGACCCGGCCAGCCGGCCGAGTATGACCTCTTCCGACTCACCGTCCATCGCCAGATTGTGCCGCCAGCTCGCAGCCATCGCGTCGGCCAGTTGCGCGCGGGTTTCCACGGCGCGCAGCACAGCGAACCGCCACGGCTGCGTGCCGTGCGGCGAAGGAGCCCAGAGCCCGGCCTCCAACACCCGATCAACCAGCTCATCCGGCAACGGATCGGACCGGAACCGCCGCACCGACCGGCGGCCGCGGATCACCGTGCCGAACGCTTCCAACGCGTCGTCTGCCAACGGCTGTCGTTCAGCGGGTGTCGGGGCTGGGATCATCTCGGCTTCCTTCGGCATCAGTCGCCCTCTGGCACTTCATCGCGTGGACACCCGGCGCGCAGGGGCCGGCCGGTCTTCATATCGGCCTACGGCTGTCCGACGAGCGAGTTCGTGAATGCGGCTGATACATCCACCGAACCATCCAGCAGGCCGTGCCCGGTCAGAAAGTCGGCCATGCTTTGCCATGCCGCCGGGTCGGTCGATCCGGGTGGGGTCGCCTGCTTCCAGAGCGGTAGCGACGCGTCGAGCACTGCCCTGGCGTCAGCGACCTGCTGGGCGTCGATCAGCGTCGGCACGTACTTCTTCGTGATCTCCAGCGCCTCGTCCGGATGGTCGATCGTGTACTGAACGCCCTCCAGCGTCGCGGCAACGGTTGCCCTCGCCATCTCGGTGTTGTCCTGAAGTGTCTTCCCGGTGATGATCAGCCCGTTTGAGACAAGTGGCTGGACATCGGCGACAGGGAAGACCCGTGTCTCCATGCCTCCCTTTCGCAGCTGCAGCGGCTCGTTGTTGACATAACCCATGACAGCATCGACATGCCCGGCCAGCAGCGCCGCTGCCTGCGTGAAGCCGACGCTCTCGGTCTGGATATCCTTCTCGGTCAGGCCGGCGCTCGCCAGTAGCGCCAGCAGGCCGATGTAATTCGCGCCGTACGGCCCGGGGATCCCGACCTTCTTACCCTTGATATCGGCGACCGACTGGATGGCTGAATCGGCCGGCACGATCAGACCAACCGGGTAGCGCGTGAACACCTCGCCGACGTAGACGATCTCGGCGCCCTTGGCCCTCGCGGCGAGCACTTCATCTCCGCCCGCCATCATGACGTTCTCCTGGCCGGCGATCAGCGGCCCGAACAAGTCAGCGCCGGCCTGATGGTGATTGAGCTTGACGTTCAGTCCGCGCTGGGCAAAGAAGCCCTTCTCGATCGCAACGTAGAACGGGGCGAACTGGATATTCGGCACGAAGCTGAGACCGATCGTGACGTTGGTCGCCTTCCCGGCAGCCGTTGCCGGTGAGCCCGCGCTCTCCGGCGAGGCAGTCGTCCCCGCCCCGGTCGCTGTTGTGGGCGTGCCGCTGTTGCCCCCGCATGCCGCAAGCAGCGGCATGAGCGCCACGAACATGACGAGCATCGCCAACGCCGGCCGGCGAGATCGTGACGACTGCCAGGTCGATACGAGCATCCGCATCCTGTGTCTTATCCTTCCAGAGAGCGCAGCACGCGCCCCTCGATCAACCGGGCGACCCCGTACATCGCGGACGCCATCAGCATCAACATGAACAGTGTGGCGAAGACGAGCGGCGTGTCGAAATTGCTGCGAGCAATCGTCAGCAACCCTCCCAACCCCTGGTCTCCGAGAATAAACTCGCCAACAACCGCGCCGATAATCGAGAGCGTCAGGCTCGTGCGCAGCCCGGTCAGCACGGACGGCATCGCCAATGGCGCCTCGAAATGCCGTAGCAGCGACAGACCGTGCGCGCCATCCACTCTGGCAGCATCGATCACGTCGCGGTCGATCGTGCGGATGCCAAGCGCGGTGTTGACGACGATCGGGAAGAAGACGATAAGCGCGCACAGCACGACGACGGCCTTCAACCCGTAGCCGAGCCAGATCACGAGCACCGGCGCGATGGCCACCGCCGGCATCGCCTGACTGGCGGCGAGGTATGGCTCCAGAGCGCGGGCCAGCAGACCGCTCCGGGCGATCCCGTAGCCAATCGGCAGGGCGAACGCCGCGCCGGCGACAAAGCCGAGCGTGCTTTCCGCCAGGGTGGTTCGGGTATATCGCCAGAACAACCCGTTGGTTAGCGCGTTCCAGAACGAGCGCGCCACGTCGATCGGCTGGGGCAACAGGAACGTCGAAACGGTCTTGGAGCTAACGAGCATCTGCCAAAGCAACAGCAGAGATAGCCCCAGGAGAATCGCGGGAAGGAGCCCCAGCAGGCGGCTGAATCGCCGCGACGAACGCGTCGTCTGTCGACCAGGCGCATTCAGCGCTGGCGCAGTCTGGGACGCCGATCTCTCGATGTGAGCGACCTCCCTCGAAGAAGGAGATATCCGGGTGAGCAGCATGCGATTAACCTGCCTGACACAACAAACCCGAAGGCGGGGATGCCTTCGGGGGGAAGCAGTGCCAGACAACTCGCTGCCGGGAGCGACGGACAACGCCGCGAACCCCAGCCATCGGGCCTGAGACTACCGCGAGCCTTCTTTCATCCGGACTGTACCGTCGGCCCCGGAATCTCACCGGATCATGCAAGGTTACACACCTCGCTCGCGGGCTATACCGCCGATCGGGAATTGGGGCTACACGCCCCGCACCCTGCCCCGAAGGACCTCGCTTGTCGCCGTCTAGTATACGACTCTATCCTCAACGGTAAAGGGGTGTCGAGCAATCGCGCCAGTTTCTGGCGTGCTATCGTCCGGCGCAGGGCCGAGCCGAGCCCGATCGCAGCCCATCGACAGGAGCATCAATTGGATATTGTCGGTGATCTGATCGTGAACAATGCGGTCGTGCGGTTGCGTATCGAACCCGACGGCACGATACGGCCGGCCATCCACGCCTGCGAGGTGCGCCTGCCGAACGCCGGTTTCATCCGCATCGTCGAGCAGTTGCTGGCCGATCCAGTCAAGGTCGGGCCGGCGACTGTGCGATACGAATCCGCGCGGCTGATCGACGGCGGGGTCGAGATCGTTGTCCGTGCCAGGCGCGGGATCCTGAACCAGCCGGTCACCACTCGTGTCCGCCTCAGCCCGGCCGGCAACGGTCAGCTGCGGGCGACAGTCGCCGACCTGCGGCTCGGTCCGTTTGGCGCAAACTGGTTGCTCGAGCACGTTCTCGGCTCCGTGAACCACCAGCCCGGGATGCGACAGTCGGGCCCGAAGTCGATCGACGTCGATATCGCGGCACTGCTGCGCGAGCGCGACATCCCGCTCGACTGGGAGGCTGGCGTCGATATTATCCAGGCAACGCCCGAGGCGCTCGTGATCGTCATGACGTGAGTCTGACCAGTTCCTCGTACAATTCACTCGGTGCCCCGGGAAACATGAGGAGGAGAGCATGAAGACAAAGGCCGATGTCGTCGTTATTGGCGGCGGAATCATGGGCAGCGCAACCGCATACGAGCTTGCCCGGCGCGGCTCGGATGTCGTGCTGCTGGAGAAGGGCCCGAAGGGCGGGCAGCAGTCCACGCGCGCCTGGGGGTTCGTCCGACAGCAGGGGCGCGACCTGGCGGAGTTGCCACTGGCAATTGCCAGCAACAGGATCTGGCCGGAACTTTCGGCCGAGCTCGGTAGCGATGTCGAATGGGTCCAGCAGGGCAACCTGATGATCGCTGACAACGAGGAGCGGATGCAGCAATTCCGCGACTGGGTGGCTGCGTCACGCGACTACGGCGTCGATACGCGTCTCATTTCGCCCGAAGAGATTCACAAGCTCGTGCCCGGGATTCAGGGTGAATGGCTCGGGGGGATGTATACGCCCAGCGATGGCCACGCCGAGCCGGGCAAAGCGCCGGCCGCCTTCACCGACGCAGCTCAGCGGCTGGGCGCAACCGTTGAGACGGACTGCACCGCGCAATCCATCGAGCTGGCCGGCGGGCGCGTTATTGGAGTCCGCACCGACCAGGGCACGATCGCAGCGCCACTCGTCGTCGTGGCGGCCGGCGGCTGGTCGAGTCGCCTGCTACGGACTGTCGGGCTGAACCTGCCACAGCTTGTCGTTCGTGGGACAGCCGTCGAGACAGTGCCGGTGCCACCAATCACCGGCGTTGCGGTGGCCATCCGTGGCGGGTTGGCCTTTCGGCAGCGACCAGGTGGCTCGCTCTATATGTCACTCGTTGGCGGTTCCGACCACGAGGTGACGCTCGATTCGTTCCGCTACGCGCGAGACTTCATGCCGAACTACCGGGCAAACCGCGGATTCCTTGAGTGGAGGGTCACCGGCGCGCTGCTACGCGACGCGGCCCGCTCGATCCCCGGTTCGCCGACGCGCGTCCCCGGCTTCGATCCCCGACCGCAGATCGACCCAACGCCGAACAACGATATCGTTGAGGGCTGTCGTCGCGAGCTGGGCCAGCTCTTCCCGGCGCTGGAGAACACATTGCTGGCGCGCAAGTGGGCCGGCCTGATCGACACGATGCCGGACGGCATTCCGGTCATCGGCGCGATCGACGACCGGCCCGGCCTGATCGTGGCGACCGGCTTCAGTGGCCACGGCTTCGCCCTCGGCCCGATCGTCGGCCGAGTCGTCTCCGAGCTGATCCTCGACGGCCAACCCTCGGTCGACCTGCACAAGCTGCGCTACAGCCGATTCAAGGAAAAGGACGTCGCTCCACCCCGCGCGACGATCTAGCGCCGACCAGGCGGCGGCTCGACGAACAAGCTGCGTCGAGCCGCCGCAACAACCCTCGCCATGCGCCGGGGCGCTACTGGTTGATCAGATTCAGCACCCCGGTTCCGACAGCTAGAGCGTCAACCGTCGGACCAGTCAGACGCTCGAAGGCGCAACTGTCGATACGAGCGTCGATGGTAGTCAGGCCCTCAGCACGCAGGTAGACACCACCGCCGGCGCGCTTGTTGCCGGAGAACGTCGTCCCCTCGACGGTCAGGTCGAGCGCCGTTGCCTCGCTGGGTACGTTCCGCACCACCAGGCCGGTATCCCAGAAGCCGTCGATGACGCTGTCGGCGATGAGCGCAACGCCGGTCATCCCGTTCTCTCCGCCACGGGCTGGCCCGTCGAACCAGAGCCCATGCTCACCGGGACCGTCACCTGCATTGAGGATCTCGCTACGGGTCATCGAGAAATCTGCAACCTCAACACCCGCGATGCCGTGCGACCCGGTCCGCGCGATCTTCACGTGGTCGAGGGTCAAACCCGAGACCCAGCCCGCGTCGATGCCGATTCCGGCCACAGCATCCACAGCAGATGCCGCCTCCCCGACGACGGCATCGTCCGCGCCGATGACAAGATGACGCAGCGTGACCTGTGGTGCGTTCTGGAGCAGCACGGCTGAGCCAGTGGTCCCCACGATCACCCCGCCATCCCCGAACACACTGTCCGGAGCGTCCGGGCCGATGATGAGCGCCCCGTCGCCGCCAACCAACCCGACGACGACGCCGTTCTCCGCGCCTGTTGCGAACACAGCCTCAATCGCAACGCCGGCCGGGCCGATCGTCGCATCACGCATGATGAGACCGACTCCATTCGTCGCTTTGATGACACTCCCGGCGCCGGTCATTTCGATCGTCGAGCCGTAGACATCAAGCGCGTTTGCGCCGGTTGCCTCGACAAACAGGTCTCCGTTGGCGACGGTGAACGTTGCGCCGTTTCGGACAAAGATCGCAAACTCCGACCCGGTCGTCACGACCGACCTGTTGTTGACGCCCGTAAGCCGCAACGCAGTCGAGCTGACATGGATGCCTCTGAATCCGTCAGTCGTGATCGCAACCGGGCCGCGCAGCTCGACCGAGCCCGCATCGTGGAGTCGGAGACCGCCACCGATAGAGCTGGTCGCGCTGAAGAGTCCGGTCACGACGAGCTCCGTGGTCGGCATCTGCGCCAGATCGACGACTGCCTGCGCGCCGGTCGAATTGGTCAGCTCCCGCTGGATCGTATCGAACGTCAGGCTCCCCCCGACATATCGTGACAGCTGGATCGCCGCGCCAACCTTCGATCCGGCGCCCACGATATCGACGTCACGGACCGTCGGGCCGGCCTGAACGCCGCCACCATTGCCGGACAACGCAACACCCCGCGTTGCGCCGAGGGTCAGGCCAACGATCGTGTTGCCACTCGCCAGGTCCAGCCCGGGTCCGCTGGCGTTGGTGATTATCGGTTTGACGCCGTTGATCGCCGGATACTCCTGCGCGCCGCGCGACAGCGGCGGTAGGCCGACGACCGATCGCATATCATCGCCAACCGCCCCTGCGCCGACGAGTGTCACGTTGGTCTTGAGTGCTACACCACCCGTATACGACACGCTGCTGGCAGCGAGGTAGATGATGTCTCCGATTCCGGATCCGCTCGCTGCCGCGGCAAGGGTCGTGTATGGCGTCGAGCGATGGCCGTTCTGCGTCGACCCAGCATAGGTGTTGTCGACAAAGAGAACACGCTTGTTCGTCAGCTCGAAGGTGACCAGGCCAGTCGTCTCATGTCCGGCGGTGTCCGTGACGGTGATCTGCCAGGTTCCCGCCGTGTACTTCGCGCCGGCC
>Ga0073905_10000405_pt1 | contig 20088 bp, 11 predicted proteins | sample KloWWTupernatant_FD_65482 | JGI IMG/M metagenome (GOLD analysis project Ga0073905, IMG submission 65482) | Active sludge microbial communities from Klosterneuburg, Austria, studying microevolution and ecology of nitrifiers - Klosterneuburg... | ecosystem: Engineered > WWTP > Aerobic digester >... | reverse complement strand
GCCTAAGCACTGCAATATTAACAAAAAAAATCAAGAGGGAGAAGCAAGATTAGCCTACTCAATGGATTCTGAAGCGTTATATGGCCCAAGAGCGTATACGCTCTCTTTTAGAAAAGCGATTAATTTAGGAATAATTACAGATTATAAGATCATGATCTCGGTTGTTAGTACCAAACACGCATTAACCATGGAATCTGAATTAGCTGGTAAAATGGTAGCTCTTCGGAAAGCGGCACTCAAAGATCCTAATATTGCTAAGGTCATTACCTTTCACAAAACGATTAAAGAAGCCTATGCCTTTAGTACCCATATTCAGGGCAAACGGGATTTGCTGGGCTTTAGCAGCTTGCATGTTAGCAGCTTAATGCCCTCTCATTCTCGCAAAAATACGATGCGTACTTTTCAGGAAAGTGACAAATCCATTATTTCTAATGCACGTTGCTTAACAGAAGGAATCGATGTACCCGCAATCGATATGGTGGCCTTCTTAAATGCTAAAAAAAGCAAAATTGATATTGTGCAAGCGATTGGTAGAGCCATGCGTAAAGCGCCTGGCAAAGTTTATGGCTATGTATTTTTGCCGCTCTTTGTTGATCAAAACAAAGGTGAATCTATAGAAGACGCTATTCTTCGAGCAGACTATGGAAGCATTTGGGAGGTTGTTCAAGCACTCAGCGAGCAAGATGAAGATTTACAGGCGACGATTGAAGAATTAAAACAAGCTAAGGGGAAAACGGGAGAGTTAGCGCCTGGGTTAGAGCGGTATTTGGATATTATTACTCAGGATGACGTAAATATACGCTTGCAAGAACAACTAAAACGAGCCATTTCTATTGCAATTATCGATAAAATCGCAAGTAATTGGTATGAAATGTATGGGAAATTAATCCTTTTTAAAGAATGGCATCATCATTCTAATGTTTCAGAGACATACAAAAAAAACAAACCCCTTGGAAAGTGGGTGACCGTGCAAAGACAAAACTACAAAAACAACAGGCTGTCAGCAAACAAGCTAAAACTATTGGATGCTATTGGGTTTGAGTGGAATCCACTCGATGCAAATTGGCATTTTAACTATGAAGCGTTGAAAGCATTTAAAATAAAGAATAACGATTGCAATGTTCCCGTTAGATATGAACAGAACAAAGCGCTTGGACATTGGGTGAGTGTGCAACGAAAACGCTACAAAAATAACAGGCTATCAGAAAACAAAATAAAACTATTAGACACTATTGAGTTTGAGTGGAACCCACTCGATACAAATTGGCATTTTAACTATGAAGCGTTGAAAGTATTTAAAGAACAAAACAACCATTGCAATGTTCCCTGGAAATATAAACAAAACAAAAGACTTGCAAGTTGGATAAACACGCAAAGACAAGACTACAGAAACAACAGGCTATCAGAAAATAAACTAAAACTATTGGATGCTATTGGGTTTGAGTGGAATCTACTCGATGCAAATTGGCAATTTAACTATGAAGCGTTGAAATTATTTAAAGAGCAAAATAATCATTGCAACGTTCCTCTAAGATATCAAAAAAACAAATGCCTTGCAAATTGGGTAGCTGTCCAAAGAAAATGCTACAAAAATAATAAGTTATCAGAAAATAAACTAAAACTATTGAATGCTATTGGGTTTGAGTGGAATCCACTCGATGCAAATTGGAATTTTAACTATGAAGCGTTGAAATTATTTAAAGAGCAAAATAACCATTGCAACGTCTCTCTAAAACTAAATAAAGATCTTAGATATTGGGTAAGCGTCCAAAGAAGATGCTATCAAAATAACAAGATATCAGAAAAAAAACTAAAATTATTGAACGCTGTTGGATTTGAGTGGAACCCCCTCGATGCAAATTGGCATTGTAATTATGAAGCGTTGAAAGCTTTTCAAAAGCAAAATAATCATTGCAATATTCCTTTTAGATATCAAAAAAACAAATGCCTTGTGGATTGGGTGACCACCCAACGGCAAGACTACAAAAATAATAGGCTATCAGAAAATAAAATAAAGCTATTAAACGCTATTGGATTTGAGTGGAAGCCGCTGGACACAATTTGACATTATCGCTATGAAGAACTTAAAGCATTTAAAACAATCCATATAAGCATTGTAATGTTCCTAAATCCGAAAAATATAAATCGCTGTGCGCGTGGGTATTTAAACAAAGGTGCGCCTATGAACGGGGCATATTATCTAAAGCAAAAATTCAATTGTTAGAAAATATTGAGTTCAAATGGAAGCTAAAATAATATTGCGCCATAGCACTAAAGTCTGTCCATTGAATAACATAATTATAGCTAGTCAATTACCTTAATTTAGTGTCCTTGAAACTGAGATACGTGTAAATGTACTGTGTGGTTTACTGGCGTATACGTTTCGAGAAAAAAAGCCATCTAACGGGTAGTGATAATTGAAACGTCAAAAATGCCTTTTCTTTTTAACCCTATGGCTCAACTTTCCCTTAAACCAATCTAATTTTGGGCAGCACCTTAGGATTCTGTCGTATCCTTAATGAGAATTCACCATAGCCACCCATTAAATCATTGTCTATACCTCTAAAGTGAGGCAGGGCGAGGACGAGCAGGATCTGGCGGCTTAGGCGTTTTTGCTGCCTCTGTAGCTGCTATTGCTTTCTCTGACGCTGCTTTTGCCGCTACTAATGCTGCTGCTGCCCCAGCCGCTGCTTGTGTTTTTTCCGTTACTTTTGCAACTGCCGCTGCTTTTGCTGCGACTGCCGCTGCTTGTACTACGTCTGCCGCTGCTTGTACTACGTCTGCCGCTGCTTTTTCTTCGTCTGCCTTCGTTTTTTGCTCTGTCACTGGTGCTGCCATTGCTCCTGGCTCTGGTGCTGGTGGTACTGGTATTGTTCCTAGCACCCGGTCTGCCTCCGTTACTCGTACTTGTGCCGCCGTTACTTTGTTTGTCGCCTGTGTCACCGCTAGCTCTGCGTCCTTTGCCTCTGCTATCGCTGCTACTTTTGCCGCATCTGTATCTGCGGCGGTTTTTGTTGCCACGTCGAGTGTTTTTATCGCGTCTGCCGCTGCTTTTGTCGCATTTCCCTTTCCTAGCCTCGCTGCAATGGCTGGGTATAGCGCCAATTCGGCTGGCGTTAGCTTTGCCACCAGTGCTTCTGTTGAAGGATCAAATTTAATTTTCTTGTTCTGATTATGCGGGTCTGCCGCCGCCGATAAGATTGCATCTATATGTTTATAATTAGAACTATGTAATACAAGCACCGTATCTTTTGAGGCTCGTAAGATCACATCTGCCATGCTCGCGTCTAATCCATTCTCTGAAAACTCATATGAAATCGATTTATTAGAATTTTTTTTAACAGTGACAAGTTCTATGCCATCTTTGCTAACCGTAAATGAATTGTTTTTGGGCTCTGATAATTCATACTTTAAATCGACGCTATACTCTTTTTGATGATCCTCAATTGCTCTCTTAAAGTCCTCCAGGATCTCTGCAATGCTACGATCAGCTTTATTTTCTGAAGTCGCTCTGGATTGTCCTGTAAGAGAGGTGCCACCAGTAGCATTTACATACTGAGTAGAGGGGTTGCTGTTACTCGCTGCTGCGTATCCTGCGGTCGCGTTTGCCAAAGCAGCAGCAAGAGGCGCTGCAGGCTCATCAACAACAAGAGGCTCAGCAGGCACTGGCACTGGCGCATTAGGGTTACGACGCACTGCGTCTACGAAATCTCTGAGACGCACCGATTTAGCGTGAGCCGCCTCTACCGCTTCATTGTCAAGTTTGTCTTCAAGATCGTGAAAGCCAACATCCTCAACTGTCTTGCTTATCCCCCTAATAGCTGCGTCCGCAGCCAGCAAAGCAGCGTCTCTCTGCCGACGTGCCTCTTCCAGTCTATCAGCATTGGCTGGTGTTGCCTGTGCAGCATTAAACTCACCCTGTGCTTTATCAAGAGCCACTTTTGCCGTATTCACCGCCTCTATGGCAAGCGGTGCTTCGGCTAGAATGAGCTGTTTAAAAGTAGCAGCATCAACTTCAACCTTATCCTCAATATCAACGCTACCCCTCCTAGGATTAGGTTCTCCCGCACCCCCGACAAATAGATCATCATCATCCGCTCCGCCCCCACCAACACCGTCACCTGGTCTTCTTACCATAACGCTTCCCGCCTATCAGTTAGAAATTTAGTTACCCGCTCTGTAACACACACACAAATTTGTAAGACTTTACAAAGCACCTTACAAATGGTGTCGGCTGTACAAACTAAAACCTTAAGTACAATTTAAAAGACCTACCTTTAACCATTTCCCCTAACTAGCCTGGCCAAAACCAAAAATCTTGATTTGTACCCGTACGGCAGCGTTATAATGAATGGCATTACTAAAGCCCATATTATTAAGTTTTGTAACTTTTAGCTTAAATGCAATAATCAGGTTTAGGAGGAGATACAGATGGCTACCACAACAGCGTATATAAATACCCAATTGACAACAGATAGGAAAGCTCAAGCCGATACCGCAGAGCCTAGCTTAAAAACAAGGGAATTGGCTCCATATCTAGCAAGTGCGATTCGCTACCATTACAAATTGGAATTTCATGCCACGCTCCAGAAAGGGGCGGCCATTGATTTCAGCGGATTAGACAATAAAGGCAAAAATGTGAATCCTCCTCTCATTGATGCCATCCTTTATTATAATGATTGGGCCTTTGAAGAATTATTAAAAAAAGGAGCAGATATCAACAAAGCAACTAAAGGCGATTTTGTTCCTTTATTTCACGCTGTTTCCCACGGGAATCTCCGCATAGTCCGAGCATTGATAGCAAAAGGAGCCGACCCGTCGGATTATCGCCAAGGAACAACTTGTTTGTCCTTAGCTCTTGAATGTCTAAGGAGTGGCACGTTGCTGGAACCCCAATCTCGCTGGCGATATGAAAATGAATCGCCCGATACGAATAATACCGCATTAAAACAACAAATATCGGATTTTTTCCTTCAAGAAAATGCATACACACCTCCTAAACCGAATCAGGCAATTCCTTTTGTTGCACCCGAACAGATTCATGTCTATTCCGCAGGAAACTTAGATATTATTGGCTTTTTGTTACTTAAAGGCGTGCCGCCAACGATGGCCGTTTCTGAAACTGATAGATCACCACTGGCCATTGTCCAAAATCCAACAAAATATTCTGATATTTTTCGATCTGATCCTAAAGAACAATTGGAATACATTGGCACTGAAACGGAAAACCCGAACATCCTGCTTTTTACAATGACATTAGTCAATAAGCGATTTACCGGAACAATACCCTCAATTGTTGTTCATTACGACATAGAACCCGCTAAAAAATTAATTGAAGCAGCGGCGCTTGCTCACTCGAATCCGCAGTTGCAAAGCCAATTAGATGCCGTTCATGCAAAACTACACGGCGCAACAGCGCAATTTGCGGAAGAAATTAAAGGTGTCAAAGAGGCCTTTAATTATGATGAAAAACAAGAAATAGAGCGCTTCAAATTATTCATCAAAGGCCATCCAAATGCAGAAGAAGCCTATAACACCATTTTGTCTCGTTTAAAATCCATACACAAAAGCGCTCAGGCGGTTGCAGGCGGTGGTGTGGTTGTTAGCGAGGGTTCACTCGGGTTGGTTGCAAAAGTGCTGGATGTCAGCACGGAGCTTGTAGACGCGATACCCTTAGTTGGCGCTGCTGCCTCGAAATTCTTTGGATTAGCCGCTTCGGCTACGAGAGAAGTCGACAGCCGTAGACAAACCAATATATATGAAAACATAGCAGCAATGGTTCCCGCCACAGGGGCAGGCAGGATATTTGAGTCGGTTGCCCGAAAATTAACAATGGCGTATCTGTCACAGTTCCAACGGCTTCAGACAAAAGAAGAAGCCCGATCGCACATGAGCCGCCCAACGGAACTTGTGCAAAATACCCTTAAAGGTCGATTTATTTCACCTGCTGAACGTGTAGCCGCATTTGCCATTATATGGATGATGGATGACGTGTTTAATAATATGCATCAGCTTGAGAGGGAGCTACAAGCGCCCAATGGATTAGAGAGGCTTTTGTTAAATGTGGTGACACAACGCAAACCCGAACAAGGCGTAGAAACATTCTGGAATACGATAGTAGCAAAGCTCGGCATGAATCAGATCCCAATACGAACCCAATCCGGTGCAATTTCAGCAGAAACTTGGCACCCAGCGGATTTCTGGACGATGCCTGGCGTTGTGGTACAAAATAGCAGTGCTGTTCAATATTTCGTGGGGAATAAGACCAATGTAGCAAAGTTTGGCTCGCGATCAGGAAGTCTTGAAGACGTAACAGCGCTTGGCTTAACGCGAACCACAGAAACTTTATTGCCACAGGCTTCAAGCTCAACAGCAACGCCTTCGGCTAATAGTAGACTTGTTACGCCCCCAAGCCCAACAGTCATGTATGCTTACCTTAACACCCCTCAAGCTTCACCTAGCTCAAGCACAACTTCTAGCGTAAGCACAACCTCTGGCACAAGCACAACTTCTAGTCCAGCTGCTTCAACACAAGCGCCTAAACCGGAACCGAAGCTAGATAATCCACCCGCACCTAAACGCAATAGATCACCTTTTGGAAGACTGCGAGCAGCGTGTTTAAAAGATACGTGAGCATTTAACGCACAACGATAGATTACTTATAATCTATCGTTGTTTGTAAATGTTGAGCGCCTTCGTCACCAATATGATTATCTGACAGTTGACATCCTCTCCGACCTAAAGGCCGAAGATTCCTAATTCCACCCTTAGGTGTTCAGGAGGTTCTTGGGCTTAAGCAGCAACCTGCTTAATATCTCCACAAGCTAACCGGACATGCCCTGCCCTTAGCACATTAAGTGCAGCATTAAAGTCGGCATGTGTTTCATGTCCACATGCCACACATTTAAATTCACTTTGCGAAAGACGATTATCGGAACAAACATTATCACAATTAGAACATTTTTGTGAAGTGTGCTTTGGGTTAACTAAGATTAGATGACCGCCGCGCCATATTTGTTTGTATTCAAGCTGGCGTTTAAACTCACCCCAACCTTGATCCAATATCGCCTTATTTAACCCAGACTTCGCTTTAACGTTTTTACCCGGGTTTTCAATATCGCCTTTAGCAGATGCGCTCATGTTTCTTACCTTCAGATCTTCCATTACTATCATGGCGTGGTTTTTGCTGATACGAGTAGAGATCCAGCGAAGATAGTCTTTGCGTACATTTGCTATTTTAGCGTGAATCCGATTAATTTTTTGGTTCTGTTTTTTCCAATTTTTAGAAAATTTAACTTTTCTATCTGGGGTTCTATGCATATGCCCCGAAAATGTTCCCAGGATGTGAGAGTTACGCTGTTTTTCCCCTTATCTGAAGGCAAAATAGCCTGCAATTATTTAACCTGACCCTCAATTAGCTTTTGCCCATATACTCTACGGATGGTTTTGTCTGATCCCTTTATACTTTGCTATTGAGACACCAATAGGATGCCCTGAAGAGACCAAAGGAACATTTCGATGGTGTAAGTATTTATAAAGTCTCGTTTTGTCTATATTTAATTTTTTTGCAATTTGCGTAGCAGATAACTTTCGTTCTAGATAAAGCGTTTCGGCAACACAAGCAGCAGCCTCGCTCGATGGACGCATTCCTTTTCGGTTGCCTCTTTTTTGCATACCAGGCATTGCAACTTTATTCCGATTTTTTTCGCGTCTATTATTACGTTCAAACTCGGATAAAGACGCAAAAATATTAAAGACAATTCGGCCTTCAGATGTTGTTGTATCAATATGTTCATTCAAACTGATAAACCCAATGTTTCGTTGCATAAACATATGGGTAAGCGAAAACAAATGATAAAACGATCTGGCAATACGATCAAGATCCCAGACAACCAAGGTATCATTTTCATGTAATTCTTTAATAAGAGTGTCTAGCATTGAACGATCTGAGGGTATTCCAGTCATCTCTTTATAAATTTTACTGCACCCAGCTTTTCTCAATGCAAGGATCTGCATTTCGATATCTTCTGCCTGCGTGCTAACAGGAGCACTGGCACGTGCGTAACCTATTTTAATTTTTTAGCTCCAAAACTCACTTTAATTTTCCTTATCCAGTCTACCAATGTATTTATTAAAATGGAACATGGTTGCTATGCAGCTGCCGCCTTATTTGAAGATAAAACAGCCTGCAATTGTTTAAGCTGCCCCTCTAAATTAGCCTTTGCCTGAGATGTAAACTGGAACTCATGCCGCAGTGTGTCGATCTTATCGTTTGCTTTGGATAAGGCATCTTCCAATGATACAATTTTATCACCATCTACTTTTATCATGAGCTGTAATTCAATGACAGTTTGCTGTTTAGACTCCAAATTTTTAGATTGTTCCCTATAATCTTGCAACAATTTCTCATGATCTTGCTGTATTCTTTCATAGGCAATTTTTGAGGCTTCATGCTGTCTTTCAATTTCTTTATACTCCAAAACAAGCGCATTTTCCTTTTTTTCCAATAACTCGCAAGCCTTATTCAGTTCAGTGTATTTTGCTTGGTAAAGGGATTTTTCGTTGATTATTGTTTCAGTCTGTATTTGTAATTGCGACAATTTTTGTTCGTACTCACTGCGTTGTTTTTCAATGAGCAACGATTGCTCCTGCCGTAATTGTTGTGTTGCGGCCTGATAATGCTCTAGATTTTCTTGCACCTGCTTTAAAAGTTGGTGTAATCGCTTGTTTTCTCCTAGACTTTCCTGTAAATGAGATCCCAGAACGGTACTACGCTCCATTAACTTTATTTTCTCCTGCTGCTCTGTGATTAAAGCCGTTTTGATTTGCTCTTTTTCTGCCATTTGCTGATGCAATTGTTCTTCCAGCGCATGAATTTTATGCTGAGAGTCTGTCTGAAGCTGCCTCTGCTGATTGAGTTGCTGATCTACCTGCTCTATTTTAGAATCCGCTTCTTTTTGATAGGCCACTGCCCGAGTATCTGTTTTTTCTTGAAATCTGCCCCATAAGGCTTTTAGCATTTCTAGGAGTTCAGCGGGTAATGTACCGTCATCCTCATTTTTAAGGCCATGCTGTGACTTCCACTCGCGTAAAAAGCGGGCTATGGTGCTTTTACTGCCTGTGCCCAGAATTTCGCGAATATTGTCTACCGTCGGATTTCGTTGTTGGCCTTGTAGTTTTGGGATGGCTTTTACGACGTCTTGGTAGCTAATGCCTATTCTGCCCATTATTCCTCCCTGATTTTTTTGTAACATAGAACGTAGCGCATAATAAAACGTTTTATAGCAATTTGAAAGCCCAATATTTTTCTGAATAACAATCGACCATAATAAAGATTATCGATGATATCCGAAAGTTGTCCGTGTTATATTCTGTACCATGCACTCAAAACCCTTGGCTAAGGACGGATTTCTAAGACAGGCGAGCAAATGGCAAAGATAAATCAAAAAACCTCCACTATTCCAGTATTACGTAACGATGACGGCATAACCAAAGCTCTGCCACCCCACGATTATATTCATGCTGCCACTTCAGATAACACCCGAAAGGCCTATCAAGCCGATATTCGACATTTTACCCAATGGGGCGGATTGCTCCCCACCGTGGTGGATATCGTGATGCAATACCTCCAACAACATGCAGGGCGGTTAAACCCAAGAACACTGGTGCGTAGGCTAACGGCGTTGCGAAACTGGCATCTCACCCAAGGGTTCTCTGATCCCACGGCACATCCCGCCATACACAAGACACTCACGGGTATCAAAAACGTACACGGTAAACCCAAAAATAAGGCACCCGCCTTGACGCTGGCATTCCTGATAGAGATGGTCAGCTTTTTAAAAAAATCGGAGCGTTTAATGGACTGTCGCAGCAATGCCTTATTGCAAATCGGCTTCTTTGGTGCCTTTAGACGCAGTGAACTGGTTGCTTTGACTTGGGAAGCCATTCACTTTGTACCTGAAGGCATAGAGATCCTGATTTCCCGCTCGAAAACAGATCAGGCAGGAGAAGGACAAGTATGCGCGATACCCTATGGGGATGGAACCTTATGCCCTGTTCGTGCATTGATCACTTGGCGCGATCGAAGTTGTCAATCTGGTTTCATATTCCGTCAGATCCAAGGCGGACAGATCAACCCAGATTCCATCAAAGCCCCTCAGATGAATATTCTTATCAAATCGATTGCCAAGGCTTGCCAATTACCGGATGCCGAGCTTTACAGCAGCCACAGTTTACGACGGGGTTTTGCCACAGAAGCCAGCAAGCAAGGGGTACCTTTTGGTTCTATCCTGCGGCAAGGTCGATGGCGTCACGAGGGTACTGTACTGGGTTATATGGATGAAGGTAAACGATTTGAACAAAATGCTGCGGGGTTGATGCTCAATCATGAAACGTCTACAGATCCTGGGTGATGCTGAAATAGCTGCACTGTATGCAGCACCCCGGTTTAATGCAGCAGAGCGCAGCCACTATTTTTTATTACCCGAAGAGACACTTTTTTCTCTAAAAATAGAAAAAGTCAATGGCAGAAATACTGCGGCAAAACTGTATTTTATTCTTCAGTACGGTTATTTCAAAGCAAAGCACCAATTCTTCACAGTTAGTCTTAAAGACGCAAAAAAAGATGTTTTGTTTATCATGAAGCACTACCTTCCGAATGACAATACCCCCAAGCAATTGCCGACACGTAAAATACAGCGCAAGACAAAAGAAAAAATATTACAGCTCATGGGGTTTGATGATAACCTTGATAAGACTGATCAGCTCATTCTAGAAAAAGCCAGTGAAATTGTCAAAACCACACAAAATCCTTTAGACATATTTGAATCAATTCTAAAACAACTCGAAAGCGCCAAGAGGGTATTACCCAAATATTCCCGATTACAAGACATCATCGGCATGGCACTTAAAAACGAAGATCAGCGGCTTATTAAAATGGTAAAACACCATCTTACTAAAAGTGTTCGCGGAGCCTTACAAAACTTATTTCAGTCGGATGACGCATTTTATCATATCACAGAGCTTAAATTTGATGCCAAAAGTTTTCAGACAAAGGAAATGACCGCAGAAATTAAAAAGCTTGACCTTTGCAGACCGATCTATGATTTTACAAAGGACTTTTTGCCTAAGCTATCGTTATCTCGTCACATGGTAGAGCATTATTCTGATTTGGCCAAACTGTATAGTGTTTGGAGGTTACAGAACATTCCACCGGAGTTGTCTTATTTGTACCTAATTTGTTATGTGCATGGTCGATACGAACGATTGACCAATAATCTCATCCAGGCATTTGTTTATTACGTCGATAAATATCAAAACGAGGCCAAAGATTATGCGAAACATCATTGGGCGATTCTAAAAAACCCGCTGGAACAACATCAAACCGCTATCGGAAAACTGATGGGTATTTTTACGGACAAAGCTATCATGAAGCTATCTGGCAACAAAATTGAAAAGCATGCATTTGATATCATGCCTGAAGAACGTATTACAACAGTTAGCAAAAGACTCTTAGAAGGAGGTAAGGATCGGATTTTTGAAGAACGAAGGCTGATGTGGGAGTATCACAAAAGCAATTATCAATCCCTCTTAATCAATTTGCGTCCATTGTTTATGGTAATTGATTTTGAGGGAAATCCCGATTTAAAAGATCTTTTTAAGGCCATTACATTTTTAAAGTCTTCATTTCAAAAAAAAGAGTTGCTTAATAAGCTTCCATTAAATCTTATACCCATCAAACACATCAAACCAAAATTGTTGTTAGATTTATTCATCAAAAAAGTGAAGGCTAAAAAATCCGGATTCAAAAAAGTCATCAATCCTTATCAGTACGAATTTCATGTTTATCGCACCATTCGAGACCACATCAAAAGCAGTAAAATTTACATCAATACCTCTATTGGCTACAAAAGCTTTGAAGCTGAGATTAAAATGTCTCCTAACTGGCAGAAAGAGAAAAAAAGAATATTGAAAGATCTTAATAACCCCATCTTGTTAAGACCCATTCAGGAAACACTTGCCGAACTAGAAGGTATCCTGGAACCCTTAATTGTACGCACCAATAAACGGGCATTAAACGGTGACAATAAGCACATCCATATTACACATCATCGCGATGGACGGGTGGATTGGACAATCCCTTACCCAAAGCGAAACAAAGAGGCTGACAATCCATTTTACGACCAATTGGACACTAAAACGATTTCTGAGATATTTGATTTTGTAGAACAGAAATGTGGTTTTATGAAAGCCTTTATACACATTAAGCCCAAAGGAGCCAAGAGTAAAAAAGATTACCTGGGTATCAAAGCAACCATACTGGCGAATGGCACCATGCAAGGTACCCATTTGTTCTCCAAGAGATCCAATCTAAAATATCAACGACTTCAAACAGCAGAACAAAATCATGTGCGATTGGCAACTTTACAAAAGGCTGCTGAAATAATCGTAAATCATATGATTAACCTTCCCATCTTTGATCTCTACGATTTGGGCGGAAAGAAACATGGCAGTATTGATGGCACTAAGAAAAAGACACGGCGTCGTATTCTAAGAGCACGGCATTCTAAAAAATACTTCGGTGGTGATATCGGTGTTGTCGTGATGAGCATGATTTTGGGACATGTGCCCTTTGTGAGCAAGATCATTGGCGCCAACGAACACGAGAGTCATTATACTTATCCGATGTTACATAATAATAGCACCGAGATTGATCCTGACATCATTTCAACAGACACAGCGGGTACCAATAATGTCAATGATTTTATGTATTATTTAATTGGAAAGCTACATGCGCCTTGTTACCGATCAACCGCCAAGAAAACCAAAACCCTCTGTGGGTTCAAGTCGCTCTCTCATTACAAAAATTTACTGATTAAACCCTCCCGGGCAGTGAACAGAAAGCGCATTACTCAGAAATGGCCAGAGCTTATTCCCGTACTGGTATCGCTATTATCACACAATACCACTCAGGAAAACATCCTTAAAATCTTAAGTTCACATGAGTATAAAAGTGATGTTAAAGAGGCTTTTTGGGAACTGAATCAGATACTCAAAAGCATCCATCTCTTAAAAGATATCGATGATCCCAAGTATCGACGGAACATTCGTACTGCACTCAATCGGGGTGAAGCGTACCATCAATTGCTTGGGAAAATTATGTCAGTTGGTGGTGGAGATTTTAGAGGTATGTCTGATTTAGAAGTAGAAATTTGGAATGAATGTGCCAGACTGCTTGCGCTTATCATTATTTATTACAATATGCACTTGCTGTCAAAGCTGTATGAAGTGGCGCTGGCAAAAAAGGATAAAGCAGTGTTAAAATTTTTAAAGCATATTTCACCCGTTGCCTCTCAGCACATCAATATCAGCGGTCTCTACGAATTTAGTGAAATTATTAGCACGATTAACGTTGATGGGGTTGTAGCAATCTTAAGCAGGATTCTAAAAGATGTCGTATATCATCAGAAATGAATCTATCCAGGCTATAGTTCTGCAATATTTCAATAAAAGCGCCCTAAACTATTGCGATTTTAAAATAAAACCGTTACCCTTGCAGGCAAGGGCTGTGAATGATGCAGAAAACCAAAATATGAATCTCCGGTAAAACTCTTTAAAACTAGGCTAAACTTCAAATCTACGAAGCACAAATGGGAAAATTTGCGCTAAATGGCGAGAGATAATAAAGGCATAAAATCGCGTTTTATCGAGAAAAAGTGAGGTGAGCTATAGGGGCTGGGAACATTTTCGGGGCATATGCATAGAACCCCTATCTCTTTTTCTTTGAGACAACTTTAATTTTCTTTTTAACTTTTTAAAACTGTTTTTTGGTTTGTAAAATGTTTTATCTGACAGAGTAGCAAATCTAATCACACCTAAGTCTATACCTACTATTTTACTTGAGGAGTGAGTGGGTTGTTCTACTTCATAATCTGTTTGAATAGATACGTACCATTCCCCAGCATGACGAGAAATAGTGATATTCTTTGCCTTGCCTTCTATCCGCCTGCTTTCAAAAAATCTTAACCAACCTATTTTTGGAAGATAGACCTGGTTTCCACATATCTTAAAGCCCTGGGGATATTTAAAACCACCATCCAAACCTTTCTTTTTAAATCTGGGAATACGTTTATTGGGTTGCTTTTTGTCAAAAGCATCCATAAAAGCTTTATCTAAATCTTTTAACTTCTGTTGCAATATTTGTGAGTGACAATTCGCTAAAAAACCATATTCTTCAGACCTTTTCCACAATTTACTCCAATAATCTAATTCACCATAACGTAATATCGATTGGCGATTACGGAGCCTTTCTAAATTTAATGCTAACGCTTTGTTCCACAAAAAACGACAGCACCCAGAAAATTGAGACAGCTTTTTTTCCACTGTTTCATTTGTTTTTAAGCGAAATTTAAATGCCTTGCGTATCAACATTTTTTTTATTTTACAATTGGTCAATGAATCATGCAACACCTATTCGAACTGGAAGACATTGCGTTTATCTTTTACATGCTCATTTGGTCTTCGTCGCCAAATATCGACGAACCATCTTTTCAAAAAACATGTTGGTTGCCATGCAACTTATTTTCGACAAAGTTTGTCAGGGTTTTGAATCAACGCTTATAGAATTTGAAGGCGAATGCGATCATGTTCACCTTTTAGTTAATTACCCTCCTAAAGTTTCTCTTTCTAAACTTATTAACAGTCTTAAAGGCGTATCTTCACGAAGATTAAGGCAACAATTTTCGGAAATTCATCGATACTACTGGAAGAGGATGCTTTGGTCTCCAAGTTATTTTGCAGGCTCTTGTGGAGGAGTGCCACTGTCTGTTGTCAAACAATACATTCAAAATCAGAAAAGTTCTTTAGAATGATTAGGAATTTAAAAAAATTTTGCGCCTATATCCCCCACCTAAAGGAAGGGGTCTTGGCGCATCGCATGATAAAGCGTGGGAGAAAATTAAAAAAGCTATCAAAGCAGCAAACCCATCGGAAATTCTGGAAATGTCCACAGATGACAATACAATATATTTTAGGCATTTTAAAGCAAAAAATCTGTTTAATTACATCGTCTCCAAGCGCAGAGAATACCGCTAATTCCAACAGTGGCCTGTTGTTTGTTTTTCAGAGGAATTTTGTGTGATAAATATATGGTCGTTTTACCATTTAAAGTTACTTTTTCTTCTACTATTTTTATTGTCCCAAATTTGGGAGAAAAACCCCGCGCTTCCAGCGCGTCGTTTCAACTTAAAGATCGATTTGCTATTATGTAGGGATGCAATATTATCGAAAAGCCAGCCACAGCGTTTACGATTGTACCTATCACATTGTTTGGATAACCAAATATCGTTATCCGGTGAAGGTATTTTGTAAGAACAACAGGCAATGTTACCGATCAGATTATTAAAGATTATATCGATAACCATGAAAAGAGAGATGATCATTATGGCGACTTTCAAGTCGAATAAGGCATTCATGCCAAATCTCATTCTCTGCACTTCTAGTGCAGAGTGGTTGAATTTTCCTGTCCGCATGACCTCTTCGTCAACCAGCCTATGGTGATCTGCCTCTTCTTTTTCAAACAAATCATAATCCGTTTTGCCTTTAAAATCATCCAGTGATTTCAAACCAAAATCTTTCCAATTATTCGTATTGCATCCCATACAAACACAGTTTTTATCTTTCCAATAAATATGGCCTGGTAGCTGGGTAATTATTTCTTCTAAACTAATATTAAGATTATCAATTTTCCTATTATTTGATTTATAGATTAAAACAAGCCCTACGACAAACCCACAGGAAACCATGCTAAGCAAATAACCAATAATTAATGGGTAATCTTGATGAATAATGCCATGTAAAGAGAATCTGCACCTGCACCCCATCTACGATTTTTCTTGGACATGCGATTCGACTGAACCATCATTAAAAAATTTACGAAAAATTGAACGTCAAAGCAGATGTTGAATGAATATTGCTTGCAAAGAAAGCAGGTCTTATGACGCTTGGAAATATAAACATTAAACCTATCATTTCCTCATATCGGTATTGTTAAAGTTAGTAGAATTGACCTACCCATGCCCCTAGTAATGGGGTTTTATGACTATTGCAATTTCCTTAAGCCGTGTTGTAGCTCTTGATCTGCCGCTTCAACGACGGCTAAATATTCTTGCTTGCCTTCTGCTATCTGATCTAGCGCTGCCTCCATTGCACGCGTATATTCAATCTCCATGAACTGAAATTTTCCAACCAACGCATCATAAATCGTTTCAGCAGTAGGCGTGGTTTCAAACAGCTTACCCCTAAATTGGATATACCCTCGATTCTGAAGGGTTGATAGGATAGCAGCATACGTTGAGGGTCTACCAATCCCCTCTTTTTCTAATTTTGCAATTAATGCAGGTTCGCTATAACGTTTAGGTGCTTGGGTTTTTAAAGCTAAAACTTCGCTTTTTATTGAAATTAATATTTGCTTTTCTTTCAAATTTGGCAGAACCATTTGAGATTTGTCATCGGATTTTTCTTCAGCTTGATCCTCAGAGATTAATAAACGCCAACCGGCGTAAAGCGTATGTGCTCCTTTCGCTATAAACTGCGGTGTTATTCCGTTGATGTCCTGTTTTTCATCAACGGGCACTAAAACAATTGTACTCATCTCTACCTTAGCGGCCGACAATTGACAAGCTAAGGCTCTGATTCGAATCAGCTCGTATAGATTTTGAGCTTTAATATCGAGCAGGGTATTGAGTAAAGCGGGATTTGTGGGGCGTATCGCCTCATGGGCCTCTTGTGCTCCCGCTTTGGCTTTCCAACGATTGGCGGGCTTGGCGATATGTTCTTTTAACCCCAATTTATTCAGTTCTTCCTGAATAGGCGCAATAGCCTCTTCTGACAAGTTCGGACTATCGGTTCTGTGATAAGTAATTAGACCTTTTTCAAACAGATGCTGAGCAACGCGCATAGCTTCTTCTGCGTTGATATTCAGATGAATGGAAGCTGCTCGTTGCAAAGTCGTAGTAATAAATGGCGGAGGTGCTTTCCGAGTGGCTACTTTTTTACTGGCTGACAAAACAACAACTTCTTTTATTCGTGCAACCTGTTCTGCTAAAGCCTTGTCTAAGACATAAGGGTTGTCCTCGTCTACAAAGGGTTCTGTCTGCCAGTGGGCAACCCATTCAATCCCTTCTGTCTTGAAGTTTAACCTAACGCCGCAGTGTTCTGTAGGCGCGAATGCCCGGATAGCTCGCTCTCTATCTACTAACAATCGCAAAGCTACCGACTGAACTCGTCCGGCTGACAATTTCTGGTTTGTCACCCTAGATAAACGCGGGGACACTTGATATCCCACCAACCTGTCAATAACCCGTCTGGCTTGTTGAGCTTCGTACAGCGGCCGGTTCAGTTTACGAGGATTGGCTACCGCTGCTTGGATAGCTTTCTGGGTTATTTCATTAAATACCACCCTATAAAAAGTACTTACCACCGTTTTTAAATACCGGGCAATATTTCCCGCGATAGCCTCGCCCTCTCTATCCGGATCCATTGCTAGCCAAACACTTTCTACATCTTTAGCCGCAATCTTTAAGCGGTCAATGGTTTTTTTGCCACGTTCGGTTAACTCATAAGTGGGTTTATAGGCTGGTAGTAAAATCCCCAATGTCTTTAAAGGCAAATCGCAAACATGGCCCATGGATGCCTCTACTCGCCACCCAGGGCCTAAATATTTAGAAATGGTTTGTTTCTTATTGGGAGATTCAACTATCAGCAATTTCATTAAGCAAATTCTTCTGTTTTCTTTTCCGTTTCCTCGACCAAACCGAATAAAACACGATCATTTTTTCTAATTAAAAACTTATCGAGTTCTGTCATCAACTCTTGCAAAGTGCCTGCCTTTTCATGCTTTTCTAAAATATAAGCACCTGCTAGAATTTTTTTCCTATTATCATTTTTTCTTTTTTGGGTAGACTCTTTGGCTTTTAAGGATTGTATACGAGCTTCTAGCTGTGAATGCTTTTTTAAAAGATTCTCTAAGACAGTACTTACCATTTAAAATTTCCTCCTATCTGGATATTTGTTAACCGTATCGTAAAAAATAAATTGCACATTATTCAAGAATCAAATCGTTAAAGCGTTTTTACTCAAGCAAATTGTAGCATATTAAATTTTTTTGCGATATAATTATATTAAGTTTCATTTTAAATCGGGTTTAGCAACACTCAGTCGGTTAACAGTAATATTTTACTTTTTTCTTTAAATAACTATTCAAGGCGATTCCTTTCTCTGATCTGAACTATATCTATGATTTTTCCTCGCTTCGTTTTAAGTGTAGGGCTGTAAAAATGTTTTCAATATTTTATATTGGACTACGCATGTTCTTATTTTTGAAAACAGAATTTAAATATAATATAATCTATAAAAAATGCGCCAGAATTTTTACAAATTTTTTAAATAGATATTATTTTTTCACGGTATTTTGCCTTTTATTATTTTTTGAGGCTTTAAAATCCCGTCGGACTTCGAAACAACTTTCATATCCTATCTTGTAAAAAGTGCTTATCGCAGTTTTTAGCTATCAGATAATTTCCCGCGTGCTAGTCGTTTTCTAACCGGCTCTCTTGTACCAACGTTTTTTGCATCTTTAGCTATAAGGGCAAGCTGTCAAGCTTTCTTTGCCATACTTAATTAATTTATACTTTGGCATTAAACCGGAATCAAAATCCTATATCTGTAATGGCAAATTGTAAACACGCCCCGGGGGGAAGCCTCTAACTGCAATCTAGGGCTTGCTACTTATAGCAATGTTAAATTGTTGAAAATAAATTATTAAAATTGTGACTGTTTTTTTTTATGCCTAGTGCGCAGAACGTGGGTAAGCTCGTGGGTAAGCTGTGTACCGATTTGTCTTTTTTGCTACGGAATTATCAAAAAACTTTGCAAAATCGGTACACAACTTATCCAACAGTTTATCCATGTGTCTCTCAGAGCTGTGCATGGTTGAACTAACGGGTTAAATAATAATATAAATGTATCAAAGTTATGGATTATTACATAGATTGTTACAGATAATTTTTTTTGACTTATTAATTATTCACAATTGTAAAATCGTTTTATTAGATGTGAACTTCTGTTTTCTTTTCCCAATAAATACCCTGGCATCTCAAATGTTCCTCGTTATCACCAAAGGCTTAAATTCAAAAAGCTCTTATCGTTTTTTAGTGTTTTAATCAATGCTCGCGTCAGTACGCCATCTTGGTATTTAGCGTCGCATTAAGAGAAATGAAACGTTTCGAATTTTTCATATAATTTTTTCAGTATTTGAGAGGCTACTTTATCTGTAATTGTTTCCCAAACGTGTAAAAGGTGAGGTCCAACGAACGTTTTTACATTATTTATTTTAACTATCACTAACATTGTAAACAACTCTCTCACATATTGGTCACTTTATGCAGATTTTAGCACATTTTTATTATACCCTTCATGTGGAAATAATGTTTTCTTGCATGCTATAAACAATAAAAATCATGCGTTTTAAAAACAAAAAAAGCTTTAAAAATAGGGAAAAAATGAAAAAAAGCTTGCAAAAAAAATTAAATTTGTTATAATATGCCTATGTTTCACAAAGAAACATAGGCAGGGTGTAAAGATGGTTGCACATCTAAACACCCCAACATTCTCGACTGAAAAGGAGTCAAAAATGTCCAATGATAGTTTAGCTGATTACTTCAGCAATGCCAACATTATTTCCGCCTATACCCGCGCTCAAGCATTAGCCGATGGGTTTTTAGTGGACGTGTCTAAAGCTGCACAAGCAACGGGTTTTAAAATTCCTATGGCTGTTACGCGCACTGTTTGGAGCCGGTATATAGAATGGACCGAGCAAGATTCAGCCGCTCAAACGCCACAGGATCAGATAGGTAGGCTCGATGACGTTTTGTGGATGCTGTTCGTGGCTATAAAACTGAGTCCCACTACAGCTGATCGCCTTATTTATCGTTTAGATGTGATCCCTCGCGATGGTAAAAGCCGTCGTCCAAAAACCATAAAGCTTAAGGCTCTAATCGGAGGTGGTGACAACGGGGAACCCGTGTTTAC
>Ga0073905_10000403_pt1 | contig 20095 bp, 19 predicted proteins | sample KloWWTupernatant_FD_65482 | JGI IMG/M metagenome (GOLD analysis project Ga0073905, IMG submission 65482) | Active sludge microbial communities from Klosterneuburg, Austria, studying microevolution and ecology of nitrifiers - Klosterneuburg... | ecosystem: Engineered > WWTP > Aerobic digester >... | reverse complement strand
GTCAAGGCTGCCGCCTTCAGCCTGGCCCGCGCATTACGCCAGTCGGAACAAACCGACGCCACTACGGCCCAGAAACGCGCTGAGTGGTTCATCTCCCGCAGATGGGCAACTTCGTGCGCAACGACATAGTCGATAAGCTCGGGTGGCAGGTGCACCAGTCGCCAATGCAGGCGGATGCCGGATCGGCTGCTGCAACTGCCCCAGCGCGTGCGCGCACTCGACAAGCGCACAGGCGGCACCGGCAAGCCCAGGCGCAGGCAGTACTCCTCCACCCGCCCTAGATACCAGGCCAGCGCACGGGCCTGCAAGGCACGCTGCACCGCATGCACGGCATTTCCCTGCACAGGAAAATGCAGTTCCTCGAGGCCATCCGCTGCCATACGCCATTGCACACGGCGAATCGCAGCAACACGCAACCGCAGAGAGCGGCCGAACAGGGGCAGTACGATGCCGTCCGCCGGCGTCAGCAACGGCACTCGCGGCTGCTCCTGCGCGCGCCTGAGACGTTCAAGCAACCAGGCTCCATGCCCACGCACGAAGTGATCAACATCGGCCAGAGGCGCACTGGCGGGCACCGACACCCTCGCGCCACGGTGATCGACCTGCAGCGCAAAGGATCGGCGCGCCGAACGGCGCAGCGTCAGGCGGATACGCAAGCCCTCGATATCAACATCATGAGCCTGTTCGCTCGCTACCATCGTCCCTGCGGGGCGCAGTCGGCTCAAACCTTGTCCTGCCACTCCAGGCCACGCGCATCCATGTCGGCCTTGATCAGCGCCATCGCCTCGGCAACACGTGCCAGGGCGCCCTTCATCCCCAGTTCAAGCGACCGACGCTGGCCTTCCGCGGCCAGGGTGGGCAGGCTGAACAGCGTGGCATCGGGAAAGTCAGCCGTCACCTTGCGCATGAGGCCGATCAGCTGCCCCTCGTAGGTATCCCAGATGGTGATGGCCTGCTCGACGTAATCCTCGGCGTGATGCAGATGCGCATACCGGGTATCGAGCACCCATTCGACCATTGGCCAAGCCATCACCGGAAAACCCGGGGTGAAATAGTGCTCGCGGATGGAGAAGCCGGGAATGCGATTGTAGGTGTTGGGGATGATCTCGCTACCGACGGGATACACCCCCATCTGCAGTCGCTCAGGCGTGATCTCACCACCGAAGCGGTTACGGATTTCGGCTTCGGCCTCGGGGTGCAGGGCGAGGTCCAGCCCCAGTGCCGCCGCCGCTGCCTCACGCGTACGGTCATCGGGCGTGGCACCGATGCCGCCGAAACTGAACACCACGTCACCGGTGGTGAACGTCTGGCACAGGGTATCAGCGAGCTGCGCAAAATCATCTCCACAGTAGCGCGCCCACGACAATTTGAGCCCGCGCGCGCCGAGCAGCTCGATTAGCTTGGCCAGGTGTTTGTCGCTGCGACGACCGGACAGGATCTCGTCGCCAATGATCAGGGCACCAAAGTTCATGGGGAGGTCTGCTGCAAGTTGGAGGGCGCTGCATCGAGCACGGTCACGCCGCGCACATGGCGGTCCTGACGCAAGCGTTCGAGCAGGTAGTGGACGAAGGCCAGGCCCGCGTAGGCCGGCGCTACAAGGTTGATTACCGGCACATAGGCCAGCAAGGCGCTACCGCCGCCCAATAGCAGCATCTGCGGCCGCCAGTCGCGGCGCAGGCGATTCAGTTCCTCGGCATCCGCATGCAGCATCAGCGCGTCGTAACCAAACGCACGTTGGTTGAGCCAGCCCGTCAGCAACACCGAAGCCAGCAGCCCCACGCCCGGAATGAGCCAGAACGGCAGCGACACAATGAGCGCAAGCAGAAAAAGGATGCCTGCAGCGATCGAATTCCAGGCACTGCCCATGTTTGAGCCGCCCCGCCGTTGCTCGACATCGGCATAGTTGCGGCGACTGACGCGCTCAAGCATCAGCGGCAAGGCAATGGTGGCCACGACCAGGGCCGCGGTGACATAAATCAGCGGCACGAAGGCAAGTGCCACGGCAAGCTTGATCAGCACCAGGGTGATCGCTGCAGTTGCGTCGGACGCCGATATCCAGCTCCCGACGAAGCTCCAGCCACCCACCCAAGCAAAGATCCAGTCCGTGACCGGCACCCAGGCAAGCACCGCGACCATTGTCCACACCAGCATGGACACCACGCCCGGCCACAGCAAATGCCAGAAGATGTCGCGCCGGAACAGGCTACGGGTAGCTCGGACGAATGCGATCAGAATATCCTTCATGGCGCCTCCCTTTTCAGCGCGGCATGCCCGGCAAGCCACCCGGCATCATGCCCTTCATTGCGCGCATCATCTTGTGCATGCCGCCCTTGGAGAACTGCTTCATCACTTTCTGCGTCTGCTCGAACTGGTTCAGCAGGCGATTGACCTCCTGCACCGTAACCCCTGCGCCAGCGGCAATCCGCCGCTTGCGACTGGCCTTTAGCAGCTCCGGCTTGGAACGTTCGAGCGGTGTCATCGAGTTGATGATGCCCTCGATGCGACCGATAGACTTCTCCTCGGCACCGCCCTGCAACTGCCCTGCCGCCTGCGCGAACTGGGCCGGCAGCTTGTCCATCATTGATGCCAGACCACCCATCTTGCGCATCTGGCCAATCTGCTCCTTGAAGTCATTCAGATCGAAGCCCTTGCCGCTCTTGAGCTTTTGAGCAAAAACGCGTGCCTTCTCCTCATCGACGCCCCGGCGCGCATCCTCCACCAGACCGAGAATATCGCCCATGCCCAGGATGCGGCTGGCCATGCGATCGGGGTGAAACGGCTCGAAACCCGACAGCTTCTCGCCCACGCCGGCAAACTTGAGCGGCTTGCCGGTGACATGGCGCACCGACAGCGCCGCGCCGCCTCGCGAATCGCCATCGAGCTTGGTCAGTACCACACCGGTCAGCGGTAGCGCCTCGTTGAAGGCGCGTGCGGTGTTGACCGCATCCTGGCCGAGCATCGCATCGACCACGAACAAGGTCTCGATCGGAGCCACTGCTGCATGCAGGGCCTTGATCTCGGCCATCATCAATTCGTCGATGGCGAGACGACCCGCGGTATCGACCAGCAGCACATCGATATGGTGCTTGCGCGCGTAGTCCAGCGCGGCCAGCGCGATGTCGACCGGTTTCTGCTCGATTGTCGAGGTGAAGAAGCCCACACCTGCCTGCGCTGCAACCGTTTTCAACTGCTCGATCGCGGCGGGGCGATAGACGTCGGTCGACACCACCAGCACTTTCTTCTTCTGCTGTTCGTGCAACAGCTTGGCGAGCTTGCCGGTCGTCGTGGTCTTGCCCGCACCCTGCAGACCGGCCATCAGCACCACTGCGGGTGGCTGAGTGGCGAGATTCAATCCTTCATGGGCGGTACCCATCAGCGTGCGCAGTTCATCATGCACCACGCCGACCAGCGCCTGGCCTGGCGTCAGCGAGCCGACGACCTCCTGGCCAACGGCCTTTTCCTTGACCCGGGCGATGAAGTCCTTGACCACCGGCAGGGCGACGTCGGCCTCGAGCAGCGCCATGCGCACCTCGCGCAGCGCCTCCTGGATGTTGTCTTCCGTCAGGCGTGCCTGACCGCGCAAGGTCTTGACGACCTTTGACAGGCGCTGGGTGAGATTGTCGAGCATGTGCGAGAGAGCCTTCGTGCGGGGGTGACTTGGAGTAAACTTGTGTTCCGTATGCACTCAATTCTACTTCATCTGATTCCAGCCTCGCTTTATGCCGGCCTCGGCATCATGTTCTGGCGCAGTTGCATCCTCGCCCGCGCACCGGTTGCGAAGGGTCAGCAATGCATGTCGACGCGCGAGCGCCTTTTCCTGCTGGTCGCGCTGATTGCGCACGGCGTGGCCCTGCATGCGGCGATCTTTCCGGGCGATCAAATGCGCTTCGGTTTCGGCGTCGCCATGTCGCTGATGGTATGGCTGGCGATCTGCTTCTATTGGGTCGAGACACTCTACACCCGGCTCGATGGCCTCCATGCGGTAGTCATGCCGGCCGGCGTACTGGCCAGCGCCGTCCCCATGTTCTTCCCGGGCGAACACGTGCTTGCGAACGCGGCCTCGCCGGCGTTTCGCGCGCACTTCGTCATCGCCATGCTGGCCTACAGCCTGTTTACGCTTGCGGCCCTGCACGCGATGCTGATGTCGGTTGCAGGACGTCAACTGCACAATGCCCGCTTCAGTCGCCTGCTCGCAGGCCTGCCGCCGCTGCTGACGATGGAAGCACTGCTCTTCCGTCTGATCTCGATCGCTTTCGTTCTGCTGACGCTGACGCTGGCCAGCGGCGTGATGTTCTCCGAGTCACTTTTCGGCAAGGCGTTCACAGTCGACCACAAGACGGTCTTCGCCTTCATTTCCTGGCTGCTGTTCGGCAGCCTGCTGCTCGGCCGCCGCCTGTGGGGCTGGCGCGGACGGATCGCGCTGCGCTGGACCCTCGCCGGCTTCGTCGCCCTGATGCTCGCCTATGTCGGCAGTCGCTTCGTCATCGAGGTCGTGCTGCAGCGTGTCACCTGAGCCAGAGCGGGAATTCCGCACGCCGGCAGTGACAGGCTGCACCCGACCCGGTCAGCGGGCCTTTACAAGGCCAGGGCCGGCGTGCAACATCGGCCGCACTTCAGTCCAGGGCAAGGCATGGCGGCAAATCCTCAACCAGCCCTGAGCGGTTTCGCTCGGGCCCTGATTCAGCATGGGCGTCTGTCCGAGGCCGACGCAATCGCTTGCGTCCGTCAGGGGACGGAAGGCGCCAACGCATTCATGCTCGAGGTAGCCAACCGCGGCCTGATGTCCGCCGCGTCGATGGCACGCTTTGCGGCCGACACCTTCGGCTACCCGCTGCTCGACATCGCCGCGTTCGACAAGTCGGTGTTCTCCGCCGACGCGGTCGATCGCAAGCTGATGCAGAAGCACCAGGTCATCGCGCTCGCCAAGCGCCAGAACCGCATCACGCTGGCACTCGCCGACCCCTCCAACATGCGCGTACTGGACGAAATTCGTTTCCAGACCGGCATGCAACTCGATCTCGTGATCGCCGAGGCCGACAAGCTCAAGCGCGTGGTCGAGGGCCTGTCCGAATCCGCTTCGGAGACGCTGAAGGAACTCACCGGCGACGACTTCGATATGGACCTCCTGAACCAGGAGGCGCCAGGAAAACCGCGCGAGGATGAGGACACGAGCGAAGTTGACGATGCGCCGGTCGTCAGGTTCATCCAGAAGGTACTGATCGATGCGATCAACGAGGGCGCCTCCGACATCCACTTCGAACCCTACGAGAAACACTACCGTATCCGGGTGCGCACGGACGGCGTGCTGCGCGAAGTTGCCCAACCGCCACTGGTGCTGAAGGAAAAGATCGCGGCCCGCATCAAGGTGATTTCCCGCCTCGACATTTCGGAGAAGCGCATCCCGCAGGACGGGCGGATGAAGCTCGTGCTGTCGAAGAACAAGGCGATCGATTTCCGCGTTTCGACGCTGCCAACCCTGCACGGCGAAAAGATCGTGATGCGCATTCTCGATCCGAGCTCGGCGATGCTGGGTATCGACGCGCTGGGTTACGAGTCTGACCAGCGGCAGGCACTGCTGTCGGCGATCGAGCGGCCTTACGGCATGATTCTCGTCACCGGCCCGACGGGTTCGGGCAAGACCGTGTCGCTCTACACCTGCCTCAACATGCTGAACAAGGCCGGCGTAAATATCTCGACCGCCGAGGATCCGGCAGAAATCAACCTGCCCGGCATCAACCAGGTCAACGTCAACGAAAAGGCCGGACTGACCTTTTCAGCCGCCTTGCGCGCCTTCCTGCGCCAAGATCCGGACGTAATCATGGTCGGCGAAATCCGCGACCTCGATACCGCGGAGATTTCGATCAAAGCCGCACAGACCGGCCACCTCGTGCTCTCCACGCTGCACACGAACGACGCCCCGACCACGCTCGAGCGACTCAAAAACATGGGCGTGGCACCCTTCAATATCGCGTCGTCGGTGATCCTGATCACGGCACAGCGCCTGGCGCGGCGGTTATGCTCCTGTAAAAAGCCCGCCGACATACCGCTCGAAGCAATGCTGGAAGCCGGCTTCAGCGTCGAGGCCATGGACGGGAGCTGGCAGCCCTACGCGCCCGTTGGCTGTGATCGCTGCAAGGGCAGCGGCTACAAGGGACGAGTGGGCATTTACCAGGTCATGCCGATTACCGAGGAAATTGCCCATATCATCATGACAGGCGGCAACTCAATGGACATCGCCGCACAGGCTGAGCGCGAAGGCGTGCGCGATCTGCGCAAATCGGGTCTGCTGAAGGTCAGGCAAGGCGTCACCTCGCTGGAAGAAGTGCTCGCCACGACCAACGAATAAGGCAAAGGACGTTCGATCACATGGCAACCGCAAGCCGGGCAGCGCGACACACAGGTCCGAAAGAGGATCTGTACAACTGGGAAGGCAAGGACAAGGCCGGCAAGCTCATACGCGGCGAAACCCGTGCCAGCGGAGAGGCTGTAGTCCAGGCGACGCTGCGCCGGCAAGGCATCCTGGTGACCAAGATCAGGAAGCAGAAGATGTCGCGGGGGGGGCGCATTGGTGACAAGGACATCGCCCTGTTCACCCGCCAACTGGCAACCATGATGAAATCGGGCGTGCCACTGTTGCAGGCCTTCGACATCGGCATCAAGGGCTCGGGCAACCCCGCCCTGGCGCGCCTGCTGAACGAGGTGCGTACCGACGTCGAAACAGGCTTCAACCTTTCACAAGCCTTCTCCAAGCACCCGGTTCACTTCGACAGGCTGTTCTGCAACCTGGTCGCGGCTGGCGAACAAGCCGGTATTCTGGACACGCTGCTCGACCGCATCGCCACCTACAAGGAAAAGATCCTGGCGATCAAGGGCAAGATCAAGGCTGCGCTGTTCTACCCTGCCGCCGTGCTGGTGGTCGCAGCACTCGTCATCTCGGTGATGATGCTGTTCGTCATCCCTGAATTCAAGAACGTATTTACCGGCTTTGGCGCTGACCTTCCGGCGCCGACCATGATCGTGATCGCGATGTCGGACTTCTTCGTCGACTTCTGGTACATCGTACTGGGTATACCGATTGCTGCCGTCGTCGCCATCGGTTGGCTCTACAAGCGCTCGACCGCCATGCAGATCGCGGTTGACCGCACGGTGCTCAAGCTGCCGGTCATTGGTGCCATCATCCGCAAGGCCACGGTTGCGCGCTGGACGCGGACGCTGTCGACGATGTTCGCCGCCGGCGTGCCGCTGGTGGAGGCACTCGACTCGGTAGGCGGCGCAGCAGGCAACCACGTCTATCTGACCGCGACACGCCAGATCCAGAGCGAAGTCAGCACCGGCACCAGTCTCACCGTCTCAATGCAGAATGCAGGCGTGTTTCCGACCATGGTGGTGCAGATGGTGTCGATCGGTGAGGAGTCTGGCCAGCTCGATGCCATGCTCGGGAAGGTCGCTGACTTCTTCGAGCAGGAAGTCGACGATGCCGTGGCAGGCCTTTCGCAGTTGCTCGAGCCAATCATCATGGTCTTCCTCGGCACCGTGATCGGCGGCCTGGTGGTGGCAATGTACCTGCCGATCTTCAAGCTCGGCTCCATCGTCTGACCGATGCTTGAAGCACTGCACGATCCGGCCGCGTTCGCCGTGCTGGGTTCCTTGCTAGGGCTGTTCGTCGGCAGCTTTCTCAACGTCGTGATCCATCGCCTGCCGCAAATGATGGAGCGCGACTGGCATGCCCAGGCCGCCGAACTGCGCGGCGAAACATTGGCGCACGCCGAACGCTTCAATCTCGCCACCCCACGCTCGCGCTGCCCGCATTGCGGCCACCTGATCACGGCAGTCGAAAACATCCCCGTCATCAGCTACCTGGCCTTGCGTGGCCGATGCCGCCACTGCGGTGCCGGCATCAGCAAGCGCTATCCGATCGTGGAAGGTTTCACTGCGTTGTTGTCGGGCTATGCCGCCTGGCACTTCGGCTTCGGACTGGCAGCCGTGGGCGCCCTGCTCTTCATCTGGACCCTGGTGGCGCTCGCCTTCATCGATCTGGACACCCAGTTGCTGCCCGACGATCTCACCCTGCCGCTGCTGTGGCTGGGGCTACTGTTCAACCTCGGTGGTCACTTCACCGACCTGCCCAGCGCGGTCGCCGGCGCCATGGCGGGCTATCTCGCGCTGTGGTCAGTTTACTGGCTGTTCAAACTGGCAACCGGCAAGGAGGGCATGGGCTACGGCGACTTCAAACTGCTCGGCGCCATTGGCGCCTGGCTGGGCTGGCAGGTGCTGCCGCTGACGATTCTCCTGTCCTCGCTGGTCGGGGCGCTGGTCGGCATCGCCCTGATCGTCTTTGCGCGTCACGGCCGCCACGTACCAATCCCTTTTGGCCCCTATCTGGCGGCCGCAGGCATGATCGCCCTGTTCTGGGGCGAGGCCCTGACCACCCACTACCTCGGCGCCCTTTAGAAGCAGCGGTTGATTGCTCACCAGCCGGGCGATGGGCGTCGGCGCACCACGAGTCGAGCTTGAAACCGCGCCTTGCCGGCCCAATCTATGGGCATGGAGTCGCCGCTGTGGACTTCGCCTTTTTCCTTATGCTGCATTGCGCTAGACTTGCGCACTTGCTTTCGGGAGCGCGCCATGCCCATCTATGAATATCGTTGTCCGAGCTGCAGTTTCCAGAAGGAACATCTGCAGAAAATGAGCGATGAACCGCTTTCCACCTGCCCGTCCTGTGGCGCCACCGGCTATACCAAGCTGCTGTCAGCCGCAGGCTTTCAGCTGAAGGGAAGCGGCTGGTACGCAACCGACTTCAAGGGCGGTGGTACCGCGGCTAGCGGCGCTGCAGCTGCAGCCCCAGCCTCGACCGACAGCAGCAGCGCGGCGTCCCCGGGTTGCGCCGGTGGATGCGCCTGCCACTGACGGCGGCGCCCACCCCTGACCGGCCTGCCTCGTGCAGGCCATGAAAGAAGACCTCGTGAAGAAATACTTCATCACCGGCCTGTTGATCTGGATCCCGCTGACCATCACCTTCATGGTGCTGGCCTGGATCATCAACACGCTCGACCAGATCCTGCTCTGGCTGCCCCGCAATGCCCAGCCGCAGGCCGTGCTGGGCTTCAATATCCCGGGTGCCGGCGTCGTCATGAGTCTGCTGATCGTGCTCTTGACCGGGCTGATTGCAGCCAATGTGCTCGGCCAGAAGCTCGTTCAGATATGGGAGAGCCTGCTCGCCCGCATTCCGGTGGTGAAGTCGATTTACTACAGCGTCAAACAGGTGTCGGACACGCTGTTTTCCAGCAGCGGCCAGGCCTTCCGCAAGGCACTGCTGGTGCAGTACCCGCGCGAGGGCGCGTGGACCATCGCCTTTCTGACCGGCAAGCCCGGTGGTGATGCAGCCCGGCATCTGCAGGGCGACTATGTCAGCGTCTATGTACCGACCACGCCCAACCCGACGTCCGGCTTCTTCCTGATGATGCCAAGGAAGGATGTCATCGAACTCGACATGAGCGTTGATGAGGCGCTCAAGTACATCATCTCGATGGGTGTCGTCGCCCCGCCAGCACGTCGCCTCGAGCGCCCTGCACTGCTCAACCAGTAACACGCCCACTCTTCAGACCGTCGCGCGGCGCCCCGTTGCCGCCACCAAGACCTGCCGGAACCCATCCATGCGAACTCATTACTGCGGAAAAGTCACTGCCGCCGAACTCGACCAGATCGTCACCATTTGTGGCTGGGTGCACCGTCGCCGCGACCACGGCGGCGTCATCTTCATCGACCTGCGCGACCGCGAAGGCCTGGTGCAGGTGGTGTGCGACCCCGACCGCGCCGAGATGTTCGAGACCGCCGAGTCCGTGCGCAACGAGTTCGTACTGAAGATGAGCGGCAAGGTTCGCCGCCGCCCGGCCGGCACCGAGAACGCCAACCTGGTCTCGGGCGAGATCGAGATCCTGTGCCACGACATCGAGATCCTGAACGCTGCCGCCACGCCGCCGTTCCAGGTGGACGACGACAACCTGTCGGAGACGGTGCGCCTGACCCACCGCGTCATCGACCTGCGTCGCCCGCAGATGCAGAAGAATCTGATGCTGCGCTACAAGACCACGATGGCCTTCCGCCGTTTCCTCGACGCGGCCGGCTTCATCGACATCGAAACCCCGATGCTCACCAAGAGCACCCCGGAGGGCGCGCGCGATTACCTGGTCCCTTCGCGCGTCCATCCGGGCGAGTTTTTCGCCCTGCCGCAGTCACCCCAACTGTTCAAGCAGCTGCTGATGGTGGCCGGCTACGATCGCTACTACCAGATCGTCAAGTGCTTCCGCGATGAAGACCTGCGCGCCGACCGCCAGCCCGAATTCACCCAGGTCGACCTCGAGACCTCGTTCCTGAACGAGCACGAAATCACCGCCTTGGTCGAAGAGATGATCCGCTTCGTGTTCAAGGAAGCGCTCGAGGTCGAGCTGCCCGCGCCCTTCCCGCGCATGAGCTACGCCGAGGCCATGCGCCGCTATGGCTCGGACAAGCCCGACCTGCGCGTCACTCTGGAGCTGACGGATGTCACCGATGCGGTGCAGGACGTGGCCTTCAAGGTCTTCAGCGGCCCCGCCACCTCGGGCGGCCGCGTTGCGGCGATGCGCGTGCCCGGCGGTAACACCCTGACCCGCGGCGAGATCGACGAATACACCAAGTTCGTTGGCATCTACGGCGCCAGAGGGCTCGCCTACATCAAGGTCAATGACGTCACCCAGCCTAACGAGCAAGGACTGCAGTCACCGATCGTCAAGAACCTGAACGAGACCGCGCTACGCACCATTCTTGAGCGCACCGGTGCGCAGTCGGGCGACCTGATCTTCTTTGGCGCCGACAAGACCAAGGTGGTCAACGACGCCATGGGCGCCCTGCGCATCAAGCTCGGCCACGAAAAGGGCTACCTTACCGGCCAGGCCTGGTGCCCGCTGTGGGTGGTCGACTTCCCGATGTTCGAATACGACGAGGACGACAAGCGCTGGGTCGCTTGCCACCATCCCTTCACCAGCCCGAAGGACGAGCACCTCGAGCTGCTCACCACCAATCCAGGTGAGTGCCTCGCCAAGGCCTACGACCTGGCGCTGAACGGCTGGGAGATCGGCGGCGGCTCGGTGCGTATCCATCGCGCCGACGTGCAGGCCCGGGTGTTCGAAGCGCTCAACATCGGCCCCGAAGAGCAGCAAATCAAGTTCGGCTTCCTGCTCGACGCGCTTCGATACGGCGCACCGCCACACGGCGGCCTGGCCTTTGGCCTCGACCGGATCGTGACCATGATGACCGGTGCCGAGTCCATCCGCGACGTCATCGCCTTCCCCAAGACCCAGCGCGCCCAGTGTCTGCTCACCAACGCCCCGGGAGAAGTTGACGACAAGCAACTGCGCGAACTGCACATCCGCCTGCGCCAGAAAATGGACACGCAGATCGAAGTCAGCAAGGACTGAACCCCGTCTGTAGTGCTCGTCACCCCCTGCGGCGGGCGTCGCCACTGACTGATATTCCGTGTGGATATCAGCTACGGCGACGCCCGCAGCGTCATCATGCGCCGATGGCCGAATCGCACCACCACCCGCTTCAGATTGCCGTCGCGATGCCGTAATCTTCGAACAAGGCACGCCATCGCGTGCATCTGGCGCCATCACAGATGCTCCTCCCGCAAGAACTAGAAGTCCTCGTCGTCGAAAGTCAGCCCACCATGCGTGCGCATCTGCGCACCATGTTGAGTTCGATCGGAGTCGAGGCCGCCCAGTTTGCCGGATCGGCAACGATGGCCATGCGCCGCCTGCGTGAGCAGCGCTTCGACCTCGTCCTGTGCGAATACAACCTGGGTGAGGGGCAGGATGGCCAGCACCTGCTGGAAGATCTTCGCTCGAACGAGATCATTCCACTCGATACCGTGTTTGTCATGATCACCGGCGAACGCAACTACGACCGCGTAGTGAGTGCCTGCGAACTCACCCCCAACGACTACATCCTCAAACCGCTCAACGCCGAAACGCTGCGCGTACGACTGTTACGCGCGTTGCAAAAGCGCGATGCCTTCCTGCCGGCATGGCAGTTGATGCGCCTGGGCGACCCCGTTGGCGCAATCGAATACTGCCGCGGCGCACGCAACGAAAACCCCCAATACCTGACCGACCTGATGCGACTCCAGGCGCAGATCCACGCCAGCATCGGTCAGCCGGGCGAAGCCGAGAAGCTCTACCGGGAGATACTCGGCGCACACAGCATTCCGTGGGCGGAACTCGGCCTGGCGCGCATGCTGGTCATCCGGAAACAGTACGTCGAAGCCGAGGAGATGGTGCGCGGCGTATTGGTAAGGAACGAGCGCTTCATCGCCGCCTACGAACTGCTTGCACAGATTCACGAGCTCACCGGACGCCCCGATGACGCCTGTGCCGCGCTCGCCGCGGCTGCCGAACTCGCCCCGCATCGAGTCGCCCGTCTGCGCCATCTGGGCACCCTGTCGCTAGCAACCGGCAACCCGGCCGGCGCCGAGAAAGCCATGGCAGAGGTCGTGCGCAAGGGCAGCTACTCGGAATTTCGCGATCCGGAAGACCATGTCCGGCTGCTGCAGGCACAACTCGCGCAGGACAAACTGGGAGACGCCCAGTCGACGATGGCCGATCTGGATCGTCAAATGGGGCGACAGCCAAAGGGCGAGCTGTGCAAGGCCGTGTGCTCCGCGCTCGTCCATGCCCACAGCAACGACCGCACGCGCGCCCAGCAGGCCTTGACGATGGCGCTGCGCGCGAGTGGCAACGTGCGCGAACTGTCGGTCGGCCTGCGCCAGGACATGATCAAGACCTGTTTCGATCAACAGTTTGACGATCAGGCCAAGGAACTCGTCGCCGACCTGCTGCGTACGGCAGCCGACGACCAGACGATCGAAACCACCCGTGCGGTGCTGGAGGCGCGTGGCCTGGGGTCCTTGTCGCAACAGATCGAGGCCGGCATCCAGGCCGAAGTCAAGTCGCTCGTCACCACTGGCGCCGAAAAGGCGCAGGCAGGCGACTACGATGGCGCCGTGGCCGAGATGATGAATGCAGCACGGAAACTACCAGGCAATCCACATGTGCTGTTCAACGCCGCACTGGCCCTGCTGCGTCACATCGAAAACCGCGGCTGGAACGACGCCTTCGCTGCGCAGGCGCGCAACCTGATCCAGCGTGCCCACCGCCTGTCTCCCGCCAATCCGCGCCTGACGGCGATCACCGAATTCATGCATGCGCTGATCCAACGCTACGGGATTCGACCGTCGCGGGTGATGTCACGCCCCTCCCGCAGCACCTGAGCCGCCAAGGCACGCTTTCGACCATGCTCCGCAGTCTTTGCCTTCGCCTGATCCTGCTCGTCATGCTGCTGGCGGGGTGCAGTCCAGGCGGCCCGAATGCGGGCACCGACCTGCCGCCCGAAGCACTCGACACCCTCGCACTCATACAGCAGGGTGGCCCCTTCGCCCATCGCAAGGACGGCACCGTCTTTCAGAACCGGGAGCGCCTGCTGCCCCCAAGACCGCGCGGCTACTATCGCGAGTTCACGGTGAGCACGCCCGGCAGTCGTGACCGCGGCGCACGCCGCATCGTAAGCGGTGGCAACCCGCCCGTGGTCTTCTACTACACCGATGACCATTACCGAAGCTTCCGCCAGGTAGAGCCGCACCCATGACCGCCACGCCCGCCAATCCGCCGCTCGAAGTGCGTATCGATCTGTCTGACTGCACCAGCAAGGCCGCGCTGATTGAGCGCTTCGCCGGCGCGTTTGAGCTTCCGCCCTGGTTCGGGTTCAACTGGGATGCGCTGGCCGACTGCCTCACCGACCTGTCCTGGCTACCCGCGTCAGGCTATCGACTTGCCCTGCTCCAGCCAGGACAGCTACGCCATGCGGATCCGCAGACCCTGGCCACGGCCCTCGAGATTATCGACGAGACCACCGCCTATTGGGCCGACCAGGGCATCGCATTCACGGTCGAGCTCGTCGAAGACGACGCCGAGGCCACTAAGGATCCGCTGCCACGGACCGAGCCTCGATAAGCGTGGCGAGGCAGTACGGGCAATAACAGGCTTCGCCCTGCAGCGAGTCCTCGGCCGGCGGCACGACAAGCGCGGGCGGTAAGGAGGCGCACCAGCAGTTGGCCTGGCCGGTACGCATGCCTCAAGCGAATGCCGCTGCGCAGCGCGGGCAGCGATTGGGGAGGGTGGAAGCAGCAACATCCATTTTCGAATGGTCTCGGCAGATACCCACGGGATCATAGACTGCCAGCCCCGGCACAGGCCTTGAAAAAGGTGCCTGGGCACCCATATCCGGAATGAGGCCGGAATCCTGCCGGCAGACTTCGAGCAAAGGAGACCCAGACATGAGCAACAACCTCACCCGTCGCCCGGATCCGCTGGAAGATTTCTTCCGCGGTTTTTTCGTCCGCCCAGTCGATTTTGGCGGCCAGTCGCTTGTCGGCATCAACACCGACGCCCCGCAGATGCGCGTTGACGTGAAGGAAAAGGCGGACGGATACGAAGTCCATGCCGAACTGCCGGGCATGAAGAAGGAAGACATCCACGTCCATATCGATGGCCCGGTGGTCTCGATCAGTGCCGAGCGCAAACAGGAAAAGGAAACCAAGGAGGGCGACAAGGTCCTGCGCACGGAACGCTATTTCGGCAAGGTTTCCCGCAGCTTCCAGCTCGGTCAGGAAATCGACGAAGCCAAGGCCTCGGCCAAGTTCAACGACGGCGTTCTTGAATTGGTGCTGCCGAAGAAAGCCGAAGCGCAGGCTAGGCGCCTGAGCATCGACTGAGCCCACTGCGGGTCTGCCGCCGGCCAGCCCTTCAAGGCTGCTTTAGAGCCCGCATTCGCGCCAAACCAGGGCGCGGATGCGGGCTTTGTCATTCAGGGCGTGGTCAGGCCGCTGAGATCGCGAGCACAACGGGGAAGAGCGCAGTAAACTGCAGGCCATTGATCCGCACTGAAAAAAGGACGTCTTCATGACCGACAACCACCCCGCCCCGTCCGTCACGCCTGCGCGCAAGGCTGAGATCCTCTCCGAGGCCCTGCCCTACATCAAGCGCTTCTTCGACAAGACCATCGTCATCAAGTATGGCGGCAACGCGATGACCGACCCCCGCCTGAAAGAGTGTTTTGCGCACGACGTCGTATTGCTGAAGCTCGTCGGCCTGAACCCGGTCGTGGTGCATGGCGGCGGCCCTCAGATCGAAAGTCTGCTCGCACGCGTCGGCAAGAAGGGCGAGTTCATCCAGGGCATGCGCGTCACCGACGCCGAGACCATGGAACTGGTCGAGATGGTGCTCGGTGGCCAGGTTAACAAGGAAATCGTCAATCTCATCAACCAGGCGGGCGGCAAGGCGGTGGGCCTGACCGGCAAGGACGCCAGCTTCATCCGCGCCAAGAAACTGCGCATGCAAAAGCTCGACGCCCCGCTGGGCGATCTGATCGACGTCGGCCAGGTGGGCGAGATCACCAGCATCGACCCCAGCCTGATCTCGTTTCTCGACCAGGGCGACTTCATCCCGGTGATCGCCCCAATCGGCGTGGGCGAAGAAGGTGAAACCTACAACATCAACGCCGACGTCGTCGCCGGCAAGCTCGCCGAAATTCTGAAAGCCGAGAAGCTGATGCTGCTGACCAACACCCCCGGCGTACTGGACAAGGCAGGCAAGCTGCTGACTGGCCTGACGCCCTCTGAAATCGATGGGCTGGTGGCCGACGGCACCCTGTCGGGCGGCATGTTGCCAAAGATTGGCTCTGCCCTGGATGCAGCGCGCAACGGCGTGAAGTCGGTGCACATCATCGATGGTCGCGTCGAACATTGCCTGCTGCTCGAGATCCTGACCGATCACGGCGTCGGCACCATGATCAAGAGTCAGTAACACCGCGGCAAGCCGCCTCCGACCTTCGTTGGCTGCGGCTCAGGGCTTAGACGCGATAGTAATCACGATACCAGGCGACGAAACGCGCAACACCGTCCTTGACACTGGTGGCCGGCGCAAAACCGGTCCAGGCGTTGAGCTCGTCGGTATCGGCATAGGTCGAGGGCACGTCGCCATCCTGCAGGGGCATGAAGTTCTTCTGCGCCTTCATGCCCAGCGTGTCCTCGATGGCCGCAACGAACGCCATCAACTCCACCGGATCGTTGTTACCGATATTGAAAACACGGTAGGGCGCATTGCTGCGGCCAGGATCAGGCTGGTTCGAATCAAAGGCGGCATCAGCAGCCGCAGTGCGATCGAGCGTGCGGATCACGCCCTCGACGATGTCGTCCACGAAGGTGAAGTCACGCTTCATCTTGCCGTGGTTGAAGACGTCGATCGGCCGCCCCTCGATGATGGCCTTGGTAAACAGGAACAAGGCCATGTCCGGCCGCCCCCAGGGACCATACACGGTGAAAAAGCGCAGGCCGGTGGTCGGCAGGCCATAGAGGTGGCTGTAGGTGTGCGCCATCAGCTCGTTGGCCTTCTTGGTCGCCGCATAGATGCTGACCGGATGATCGACACTGTCGCGCTCGGAAAACGGCATCTTGGTGTTGCCGCCGTAAACACTGGAGCTGGACGCGTATACCAGGTGCTGTACCTTGGAATGCCGGCAGCCTTCGAGAATGTTCATGAAGCCGACTACGTTGCTGTCGATGTAGGCATGCGGGTTCTGCAGCGAATAACGCACCCCCGCCTGGGCCGCGAGGTGTATCACGCGGTCAAATTTCTCCTCTGCAAACAGTCGCTCCATGCCGGGGCGATCCGCGACGTCCATCTTCACGAAGCGGAAGGACTTTTGCGGCGTCAGGCGTGCAAGGCGCGCCTCCTTGAGCGTCGGATCGTAGTAATCGTTGAGGTTATCCAGGCCGATCACTTCGTCGCCGCGCGCAAGCAGGCGTTCGGAGGCATGCATGCCGATGAATCCGGCGGCGCCGGTTACGAGAATTTTCATGAGGGTCGTGACAAGCAAGAACGTAAGGCGCGAATTATCGCATGCAGACGCCACGGCAGCATGGCGTCACCGCCATCCGCATCCTTGCTTATACTTGCGCCATCCCATTGCCACCCGACTCGATGTTGACCCGCCTGCCCTACACCCTGTTGTGGCTTCTGGCCCTGCCCTTCGTATTGTTGCGCCTCGTCTGGCGCGGACGACGTCAGCCGGGCTACCTGAAACACCTTGGCGAGCGCTTCGGCCGCTACGCGGTGCGCGCACCGGCCCAGGTCATCTGGGTGCACGCGGTTTCCGTGGGAGAAACACGCGCCGCCGAACCCCTGATCAAGGCCCTGCTTGAACGCTGGCCCGAGCACAGCATCGTGCTCACCCACATGACACCCACCGGGCGCGAGACCTCGAAAGATCTGTTCAAGGGCGATCACCGCATCCTGCGCTGCTATCTGCCCTACGACATCGGCTGTTTCGTCCACGCCTTCCTGCGCCATTTTCGTCCGCAATTCGGCGTCATCATGGAAACCGAGCTGTGGCCCAACCTGCTCGCCGCCTGTCGCCGACGCAAGGTGCCGGTGATGCTTGCCAATGCGCGCCTGTCCGAACGCTCGGCACGTCGCTATGCCAGGCTTCCTGCACTCAGTGCAATGACGATCGGCGGGCTGAGCGCAATCGGCGCCCAAACAGCGGCCGACGCTGCGCGCCTGTCCGCGCTGGGCGCAAGGCGCGTGGTGGTGACCGGCAACATCAAGTTCGACATCACCCCTCCCGACGACACAAGCGCCCGCGCCCGGTTCCTCCGCGCGCAGACCGGCGATCGCCCGCTCCTGCTCGGTGCAAGCACACGCGACGGAGAAGAGGCCTTGTTGCTCGACGCGTTTGCCCGTCTCGCACCACCTGAGGTGTTGCTGGTGCTGGTTCCGCGTCATCCACAACGTTTCGATGAGGTCGCAAAGCTGGCCTCCGCTCGCGGCCTGAGGCTGCAGCGACGCTCGGCGAACGCAGCCGTGGACGCCGATACCCGGATCTGGCTGGGAGATTCGATGGGCGAGATGTTCGTCTACTACGCGCTGGCCGACGTCGCACTGATTGGCGGAAGCTGGCTACCCTTCGGCGGACAGAACCTGATCGAAGCCTGCGCCAGCGGCACGCCGGTCGTCATCGGTCCACACACCTTCAACTTCGCGGCGGTAGCCGAGCACGCGATCAGTGCAGGCGCAGCGCGACGCGCTAGCGATGTCGAAACCGGCATTTGCATCGGACTCGAACTGCTCGACGACGCGGCGACACGCGGCGCCATGGCCACCGCTGGCAAGGCCTTTGCAGAGGCCGACCGTGGCGCAAGCGCGCGCACGCTGGAAATGCTCGAAAACCTGAAACCCTGAGGGCTGAAGCCCGAGCCTGAGCCTCAGGGGACGAGCAAGGCGTTGATGGCGCGCACGTCGTCCTCGCCCAGCGTCCCCGCAGCCGCCTTTAGGCGCAGCTGCGCCAGCAGCGTGTCATAGCGTGCACGCGCCAGTTGCTGCAGCGTATCCGCAAGCTGGGTCTGGGCATTGAGCACGTCGATATTGATGCGCACCCCGACTTCGTAGCCCAGCTTGTTGGCTTCGAGCGCCGAAGCCGACGACACCTTCGCCGCTTCCAGTGCTTTCACCTGCGCCATCCCGCTGGTGACGCCAAGCCAGGACTGACGTGCTGCAAGGGCTGCTGTGCGGCGCGCGTCCTCAAGATCGGCATCCGCCTTCATGCGCAGGGCTGCCGCCTCGCGCGTCACCGACGACACGCGCCCACCCGCATACAGCGGCAGGTTCAACTGCACGCCGATGGTCGTTGCCTGGCTGCGATCGGTCGCCAGCTGCGGATTGTGGTTGACACCATGCGAAGCAACCAGATCGACGGTGGGCATGTGCCCTGCACGCGCACGCTCAACCTCACGCACGGCGATCTCGCGTGCCAGTTGCTGTGCCTGGACGCCCAGACTGCCCGACTCCGCGGCACTCGCCCAGTCGGCGATGTTGTCAGGCTGGGGACGCTCGAGCGTCACGCCTTCACGCAGCCTGGCCAGTGTTTCGGGCTGCTTGCCAATGATCTGCGCCAGCGACTGACGCGCAACCTCAAGCTGATTTTGCGCCGCGATCTCCTGCGCCGACGCCAGGTCGGAACGCGATTGCGCCTCGTGCACGTCGGTGATGGTCACCGTACCGACTTCAAAGCTGGTCTTGGCCAGCTCGAGCTGCTCGCCCGCCGCAGTGCGCAACTGCGTGACTGCAGCCACCGCATCCTGCGCATTGAGCACGTTGAAATAGGCTTCGGCTACGCGCAGCACCAGGTCCTGCTTCTGCGTCCCGAACTGTGCACCAGCCAGCGCGGTCTGCAACTCGGCCTGCTTGAACTGCACCCAGTTCTGCAAGCGGAACAGCGGCTGCGTCAACTGAACGCCGTAGCCGCGGCTGCCGTAGTCGCCAGTTGTCTTGCGGCCCTGCGCCTCGATCTCGGCATCACTCCAGCCCGCATTGGCGTTCAGGCCGATCTGCGGCAACAGGCCAGCACGCCCCTGCACCTGTTTTTCCTGCCCCGCCTCGAACTGGGCGCGAGCTGCGGAGAACTTCGCATCGTTCGCCAACGCATCCTGGTAAACCTGGGTCAGATCGGCCGCCAGGACACCGCTTGAGAACAAACCAGTCAGACAAATTGCCAACGCGCGCTTCATTCAGTTCTCCGGGGGAAGTGCAGCCGCTCAGTAATGCGGCATCTTGGGGTCGACCTGCGTAGCCCAGCCGGCCACACCACCCACAAGGTTGATCACGTTCTTGAAGCCTAGATGTTCGAGAATCATGCAGACTTGGGCGCTACGCATGCCATGATGACAGATCAACACGGTCTCGCGCTCCCGGTCGAATTCGGCATGGCGCAGCGGCACACTGCCCATCGGCATCGTGACCGAGCCCTCGATATGGCAATACTGGAACTCCCAAGGCTCGCGCACGTCGAGCAACAACGGTGCTTCCTGCGTATCGTCGTTCAGACGGTCGGCCAATTCACGCGGCTTGATCTGTCGCATGCGGCCTGCTCAGAAGGTGAAACGGTCGTGCTGCGGCGCATTCTGCAGCATCGGCACGACGGTTTCGAACAGATCTTCAGTGCGGAAACG
>Ga0073905_10000402_pt1 | contig 20103 bp, 19 predicted proteins | sample KloWWTupernatant_FD_65482 | JGI IMG/M metagenome (GOLD analysis project Ga0073905, IMG submission 65482) | Active sludge microbial communities from Klosterneuburg, Austria, studying microevolution and ecology of nitrifiers - Klosterneuburg... | ecosystem: Engineered > WWTP > Aerobic digester >... | reverse complement strand
TGCAGTGCGCTATCCACGGGCCACCTCCGTCGCCGCCGCCACCCCTTCCGGAGGTCCGTCCGGCCCCTTCGGCAGGAGCGGGAATCCCAGCCGTTCGCGGCTTGCGAGGTACTCCTTGGCGCAGGCGATCGCCAGATCGCGCACCCGCTTCATGACCCCGACGCGCTCGGTGACCGAGACGGCCCCTCTTGCGTCGAGCAGATTGAACAGGTGCGAGCACTTGAGGGCGCACTCGTAGGCCGGCAGGACGATCCCCGCCGCGAGGCAGCGCCCCGACTCGTTCTCGTAGCCGTCGAACTGGCGGCGCAGGAAGTCGACGTCGGCGATCTCGAAGTTGTACTTCGAGAACTCATGCTCGTCCTGCCAGCGCACCTGGCCATAGTTCACGCCGTCGGGTACCCAGCGGATGTCGTAGATCGACTTCTCGAGGCCGAGGAACATGGTGATGCGCTCGAGACCATAAGTGAGCTCGCAGGAGATCGGCGCGAGCTCGAGACCGCCGGCCTGCTGGAAGTAGGTGAACTGCGAGATCTCCATGCCGTCGAGCATCACCTGCCAGCCCACCCCCCAGGCGCCGAGCGTCGGCGCCTCCCAGTTGTCCTCCTCGAAACGCAGGTCGTGCACGGCGAGATCGACGCCCATCGCCTCGAGGCTCTGGACGTAGAGCTGCTGCACGTCGAGCGGCGCCGGCTTGAGGATGACCTGGAACTGGTTGTGCTTGTAGAGCCGGAACGGATTGTCGCCGTAGCGTCCGTCAGCCGGCCGGCGCGACGGCTGGACGTAGGCCACCCGCCACGGCTCCGGCCCCAGCACGCGCAAGAAGGTGTCCGGGTGCATCGTCCCGGCACCGACCTCGAGATCGTAAGGCTGCTGCAGGACGCAGCCCTGCCGCGCCCAGTAGTCCGACAATGCCAGAATCAACTCCTGAAAGCTCTTCATCCGATCCTCTTTCTCTGTTTCGTTCCCTGTGCCTCGTGCCCGGGCGCCCCGTTCAGTTTTCGAGGCCGGCGAGCGTGCGTTCCATGACCATCAGACTGCGGACCTCGTGCTGCAGGAAGTGGCGGCGAATCCTCCCGGCCGCCGCCGCCACTTCGGCGAGCACCGCCGGAGCGGGCGGCCGTGCCGCCATCGAGTCGATGTTCTCGCGCCCGATCCGGCGCCAGAAGTCGACCGCCGCCGGCGAAACTGCCGCCGCGCCGAAGGCCCGGCGCGCGCAGTCGCGGCAGATGAGCCCCTCGCCGCTCGCTAGCAGGGCCGCGCCGCCGTCGATCTCCCGCCCGCACTCGGGGCAGGCGTCGGGCGGCGGGAAGATCCCCGCTGTGCGCAGCAGCCAGCTCTCGAAGTAGCGCGCCACCAGATCGCGGTCGCGCCCTGCCTCGAGCGCTTCGACGGTCGCGTCGAGCAGGCGGTAGGCGACCTCGGAGGGCTCCCCCTCCTGGGCGAACAGCGCCGCCTGCTCGGCGATCGTCGCCCCGAGCAGGATCCCCTCGAGGTCGAGCTGCAGGTGCTTCACCGGCCTCAGGAGCTCGACCGAGCCGATCCGGACGAGGTCCCTGCCGTCCTTCTCCATCCACCCGATACGCGCCTTGGCGAGCGGCTGCAGCTCGCCTGCGAAGCGGCTGAAGCGACGCTTGGCGCCGCGCGCGACTCCGCGGCGCTTGCCCTCTTCCCGGGTCAGGAAGACGACGATCCGGTCGGCTTCCTGAAGGTCCGAAACCTCGAGAATCAGCGCTTCGGCCTGATGGAACTTCACCCGGGAAGCTTATCGCGGCGGGCGCCGCCGCGCCCTCAGCGCGCCAGGTGGGAGAGGAGAGCCGCGGCGAGACCGAAGTAGATCAGGATGCCGGTGATGTCGTTGGCGGTCGACAGCACCGGTCCCGACGCCACCGCCGGGTCGAAACCCATCCGTTCGAGCGCCAGCGGCAGCAGGGCTCCGGTGGCCGACGCCATCAGGATGGCGAAAAACAGCGCCAGGCCGACGACCAGGCCGAAGATCGGGTTCTGCCAGAAGATCAGGGCGGCGAGCCCGACGAGCACGCCGCAGGCGAGGCCCAGCAGCACCGCCACCCGCAACTGGCGGACGACGAAGGCGCCGAAGCGCCCTTCGCCGGCCTCGAGGCGACCAGTGGCGAGGCCGCGCACGGCGACCGTCGAGGTCTGGCTGCCGATCGAGCCGCCGAGCCCCATGATCACCGGCACGAAAGCGAGCAGGAACAGGGCGTCGACGAACTTGAGCTGGAAGTACTGCAGCAGGAAGCCGACGGCGAGAAGGCCGACGATGCTCACCAGCAGCGACGGCAGGCGGAGCCCCGCAACGCGCAGCGCGCGCTCTTCGTAGAGCAGCTCCCCGTCCGACGAGCCGGCGAGCTTGAACAGGTCCTCGGTCGCCTCTTCCTTGACGACGTCGATGATGTCGTCGACCGTGACGATACCGACCAGGCGATTCTGGTCGTCCACCACCGGCACCGCCAGCAGGTCGTAGCGCGCGGCCTGCGCCGCGACCTCCTCCTGATCGGTGTCGACGTGAACCTTGATCACCGACTTCTGCATGATCTCGCCCAGCGTCTGGGAAGGGCGCGACAGCAGCAGCTGGCGCAGTGACGTGACGCCGACCAGATGGTCGTCGCGGTCGACGACGTAGAGGTAGAAGATCATCTCCAGGTCGCGCTTCTGCTGGATCGCGGCGATCGCCGCCTGGACCGTCTCGCCTTCGGCCAGGGCGAAGAACTCGGGGTCCATGATGCGGCCGGCGCTGCCCTCGCGGTAGGCGAGGTGGGTCTGCATCTCCGACCGACCCGACAGATCGACCAGCTCGAGCAGCCGGTCGTGGAGGTCGGCCGGGAGCGATTCGAGGACGAATACCGCGTCGTCGACCGGCAGACGCTCGAGGAGCTTCGCGGTGCGCTCCGGCGGCAGGTTCTCGAGCAGCTCGAGGCGCTGCGCCGGCGCCATCTCGGTGAGAACGTCGCCGGCCGCGTCGGCGAAGTCGGCGCTCAGGATGTCGAAGACCTGCCGGCGTTCGGTGCTACCCAGGTCGGCGAGCAGCATCGCCACGTCTTCCGGGCGCACGCGCGCGAGGAGGCGCGAGATATTGACCTCGGCGCCGCGCTCCTGGAATTTCCTCAGGGTGTCCGCGAGAAGCTGGCGCCGGGGGGGTTCCTGCGGCGTCGGGGCGTCCACGGCGGCGAATGTAACACAGCGACTTGCACGGCTGGGGAGGGATAAACTAGCGGCTGATGACTCGCCCACTCGCCCTCATCGTCGATGACGAAGCCGGCATCCTCTCGACGCTCGGTGGCATCCTCACCGACAACGGTTTCGAGGTCGCCACCACCCCCAGCGGCGCCGAAGCGCTCGATATCTACGCCGCGCGCCATCCCGAGGTCGTTTTCCTCGACGTCTGGCTCCCCGACCGCGACGGCCTCGAAACGCTGCAGACGCTGCGCGAGACCGATCCCAAAGCCACGGTCATCATGATCTCCGGCCACGGCACGGCGGCGACAGCCGTGCGGGCGATCAAGATGGGTGCTTTCGACTACCTGGAAAAGCCGCTCTCCTACGAGCAGGTGATGGCGGCGGCGCGCGCCGGACTCGCCCACCACCGTGCCCCGGAGGCGGGAACCGACTCCGGCCTGGCCGAGGACTCGGGCGCCTTCGCGATCTCCGCCGAAGCCCGCCGCCAGCCCATTCCGCCCCTTCTCCACCTCGAGCCGGGCGCGACGCCGCAGCGGACGCTGCGCCAGAACACGGTGCTCTACGGCATGGGGCTGCACTCCGGCGGACGCACCGGTATGGTGCTGCAGCCGCTGCCGGCGGGCTCCGGCATCCACTTCCACTCGCTGCCCTCGGGCGAGTCGATTCCGGCGCACGTTTCGGCGGTCGGCGACACCGACTACGCCACGACGCTCGGCCAGAACAGCTCGTCGATCAAGACGGTCGAGCATCTGCTCTCGGCGCTGCATGCGTCGGGGATCACCAACCTCCTGGTCAAGGTCCACGGCGAGGTGCCGGTGCTCGACGGCTCGGCGGCCGAGTTCTGCAAGACGATCGCGGCGATCGGCATCGAGGAGCAGGACGAGCCGCGGCAGGAGTTCGTGGTCGACCGGCGCTACGAGGTCGGCTCCGGAGACAAGACGCTGGTCCTCGAACCGTTCGACGGCTTCGCGGTCTCCTACCTGCTGCGCTATCCGCCGCCGATCGGCGAGCAGTTCTACGACTTCACGCTGACCAGCTTCGCGGCCTACGAGAAGGAGATCGCCCCGGCCCGCACCTTCGGCTTCCTGCGCGATCTCAAGATGATGAACGAGCTGGGCTTAGGCTCAGGCGGCAGACTCGACAACTTCATCCTCGTCGGCGAAGACCACGTGGTGAACACCGAGCTGCGCTTCCCCGACGAGTTCGTCCGCCACAAGATCCTCGACATCATCGGCGATCTCTACCTCCTGGGCTACCCCATCCGCGGAAGAGTCACCGCCCACCTGACCGGCCACCGCGACAACATCGCCCTGGTGCGGAAGCTCGTGGCGGAGAACTCGATTCCTGCCTGAACGGATCGCTCCGGGGAGCGTTCCCGGGGAGCTCCTCAGTCGTTCTCGTCGAGGTCGCCGAGGAGCTTCTCGAGATCGTCGGCGTCATCGCCATCTTCGGACACCGCGTTGAGGTCGTCGAGGTCAAGGGTGGTGCCGGCGTGCAGGTCTCTCTTGATGTCGGCGATGATTCGGGGGTTCTCGCGCCAGTCTTCTTCGGTGCGGATACGCAGGTCGAGGAAGACCTTGCGGCCGAGGAACTCTTCGAGGTCGTGTCTTGCCGCGGTGCCGATGGTCTTCACCATGTCGCCGTGGTGGCCGATGAGGATCTTCTTCTGCGACTCGCGCTCGACGATGAGCGCGGCGTGGATGCGCAGCGCCTTCTCCGGCCCCGGATCCTCCCAGCGCTCGAGCAGCACCGCGGTCGAGAACGGCAGCTCGTTCCGGGTCTCGCGCAGGATCTTCTCGCGGATGCGCTCGGCGACCAGGAAGCGCTCGGGGTGGATCGTCAGCAGCTCCGGGTCGTAGAGCGGCTCGCCCTCGGGCAGGAGCTTCCACAGCACCTTGAGCAGGTCCTCGCAGCCGTCGCCGGTCTCGGCCGAGATCGGGATGATGGCGTCGAAGATCCCCTCCTTGCCGTAACGTTCGAGGATCGGCAGCAGCTTGTTCTTCTTCACCAGGTCGATCTTGTTGAGCAGGGCGATCTTCGGCTGCTTCGCCTTCGCCACCAGATCGAGCAGGAACGCCTCGCCCTTGCCGAACGGCTGCGAGACGTCGGTCAGCAGGCAGACGATGTCGGCCTCGCCCAGGGCGTCGGCGGCCTCGCGCACCATCTCGCGGTTCATCCGGTGCATCGGGCGGTGGATGCCAGGGGTGTCGAAGAAGACGATCTGCCCCTCTTCGCGGGAGAGGATCCCCACCATCCGGTGCCTCGTCGTCTGCGGCTTGTCCGAGACGATCGACAGACGCTCCCCGAGCAGGCGGTTCGAGAGCGTCGACTTGCCAGCGTTCGGTCGCCCGACCAGCGCGACGGTGCCTGCCTTAGCCAATGGGAATCTCCTGGATGCCGGGCCGTCGCACCCGCACCGCGAGCACGCGGCGGTCGTCGGCCTTCTCGACGTCGAACTGCAGGCCGGAATGGTAGAGCGTCGTGCCCGCCGCCGGCACCTGGCCGGAGATCCCCGACAGCAGCCCGCCGACGGTCTCGTAGCCGTCCTCGGCCGGAGTGACGCCGAAGAACTCATCGAGCGTGTCGAGCGGCGCGCGGCCATCGAGCAGGAGGCTGCCGTCCTCGAGCAAACGGTTCTCCGGCTCCTCGTCGTCGTGCTCGTCGGCGATCTCGCCGACGATCTCCTCGACCACGTCCTCGATCGTCAACAGGCCCTCGGTGCCGCCGAACTCGTTGAGCACGATGGCGATCTGCTGGCGCCGCGCCTGGAGCTCCTTGAGCAGGTCGCCGAGGTGCTTCGTCCCGGGGATGAAGTAGGGCGTCTGGACGATCGACTCGAGCGCCGGCCGGGGCTCGGTGCGCAGGGCGCGAAAGAGATCGCGCAGATGCAGCACGCCGACGATCTGATCGACCGACTCACGATAGAGCGGCAGGCGGGAGTATTCCGACTCGGTGAAGATCTCCGCCAGACGGTCGAGCGAATCGCCCATCCGGCCGCAGACCATGTCGACCCGCGGCGTCATGACGCTGCGTGCCTGGGTGTCGCCGAAGTCGACCACCCCCCAGACGAGATCGCGATCCTCGGGCTCGAGAATGCCCTCCTGGGTGCCGACTTCGATGAACGCCTCGACCTCTTCTTCCGAAGCTTCGTCGTCTTCGGCGCGCTCGTCCACCAGGTCCCGCGGCGCGCCGAGGAGCGGCCCGAGCAGTCCGACGACCGGCGAGAAGACGTAGAAGGCGCCGCGATAGACCCAAGTCATCGAGGCCAGCGCGACCTCGGGGCTACTGCGCAGCATCCGGCGGCCGGCGATCTCGGAGAGTGCGACGACCAGAGCGACGATGGCGACGGCATAGAGATACGGATCCGGCGCACCCAGCCGCGTCCCCGCCGTGCCGAGCGCAAGGCAGAGCGCGAGCGGCAGGAGCTTGGCGGTGACATTGAGCAGGTAGCGGTAGAGACCGAATCGCGCCGGGTCCTCCCACAGGCGGCGCAGGCGCCCGCCGGTCTCCTCCACCCAGTGGCGCAGACGGATCGGGCCGGAGCGCTCGAGGAGCAGCGTGGCGAGCGACAGCAGCGGCAGCGCCGCGAGGAGAAACGCGGCGAGCCACAGATAGGGGGCGGGCGAGCCGGAGGGCTCGGGAACGCCGCTCATGCGCGCCTCAACCAGCGCCGGCGGAGCCGGCTCTCGAGCCGCTCCATCTCGCCCTGATCGGTCTCGTGGTCGTGGCCCAGGCAGTGCAGGACGCCGTGGAGCAGCAGGAGCTTGACCTCTTCCTCGAGGGTCGCGCCACGCTCGCGCGCCTGACGCTCGGCGGTCGGGATCGAGATCACGATGTCCCCGAGATGCCGGCCTTCGGGCGACTCTTCGCCGGGAAAGGAAAGTACATCGGTCGCCTTGTCCTTGCCGCGGAACTCCCGGTTGAGGCGCCGGACGGTGGCATCGCCGGCGAAGCGGATACCGACCGAGTCGGCCTCCGGCGCGAGCTCCGCGACAAGCTTCAGCATCCAGGCCGCGAGGCCGGGGGCGCGCAGACGGGGAAAACGGCCGGCGCCGGCAAACGCCACTTCTGGACTCACGGCTGCACGACTCCCTGGCGGGAGTGGCGATCGTAGGCGGCGACGATCTTTTGCACCAACGGGTGGCGCACCACGTCGCGCTCGTCGAAGTGAATGAAGGCGATCCCTTCGACCCCGGAGAGAACGTCGATCGCCTCCCGCAGTCCAGAGGTGATCGACTTCGGCAGGTCGGTCTGCGTGATGTCGCCGGTGATCACCGCCCGGGAGTTGTAGCCGATCCGGGTGAGGAACATCTTCATCTGCTCCGGCGTGGTGTTCTGCGCCTCGTCGAGGATGACGAAGGCGTCGTTCAAGGTGCGGCCGCGCATGAAGGCGAGCGGTGCGACCTCGATCATGCCGCGCTCGAGCATCCGGCCGACCTTCTCGTAGCCGAGCATGTCGTAGAGCGCGTCGTAGAGCGGTCTCAAATAGGGGTTCACCTTCTCCGCCAGGTCGCCGGGCAGGAAGCCGAGCTTCTCCCCCGCTTCGACCGCCGGCCGCGCCAACACCAGCCGCTTGACGCGCTTCTCGACCAGCGCCGCGGCAGCCATCGCCACCGCGAGGTAGGTCTTGCCGGTGCCGGCCGGGCCGACCGAGATGACCATGTCGTGCTCGGTCATCGCCTTGACGTAGGCCTGCTGGTTCAAGCTCCGCGGGGCGATCAGACGCCGGGTCGCGTTGGCTGTGGCGGAGGCCGACTCGCCGGAGAAGAACTCGACCAGCGACGTCTCGGGCGCCTCGCGGATGACGCGGATCGCCGTCTGCACGTCCTCGTTGCGCAGCTGGTAACCCTTCTCGATCAACAGCGAAAGCTGCTCGAGCAGGCGCGACGCCGACTGTACGGCGCTCGCCTCTCCTTCGACCGAGACATGGCTGCCGCGGGCCGCGAGCTCGACTCCGAAGGCGGACTCGATGCGGCGGAGATTCTCGTCACGGGTGCCGAAGAGGAGCTCGAGCCCCTCTTCGGCGAGGTTCAGTTCTGGCATCTGGCGTACGGGCGGGTCATCGGGTGGAGCCCGATCCTACCAGCCTCGCCCGGTGAGCCGGGAACGATCACTTGGCGTAGTCGTAGAAGCCGCGGCCGCTCTTCCTGCCGAGCCGCCCGGCCTGGACCATCTGCTTGAGCAGCGGCGGCGGCGCGAAGCGCTTCTCGCGGTACTCCTCGAACATGATGTTGGCGATGAAATAGGTCGTATCGAGGCCGACGAAGTCGAGCAGCTGGAACGGCCCCATCGGATAGCCGCAGCCGAGCTTCATCCCCTCGTCGATGTCGGCAACCGAGCCGACTCCCTCTTCGAGCGCGCGGATGGCGTCGAGCAGGTAAGGGACCAGCAGGCGGTTGACGATGAAGCCCGAGTTGTCCTTGCAGGCCACCGGCGTCTTGCCGATGGCGCGGCAGAACTCGTCGATCTCGGCGAGGGCCGCCTCCTCGGTGAGCAGCGTGCGGACGACCTCGACCAGCTTCATCACCGGCACCGGATTGAAGAAATGCAGGCCGACGAAGCGCGTCGGACGCGACGTCGCCATGGCAAGCTGGGTCACCGTGAGCGACGAGGTATTCGAGGCAAAGATGGCCGAGGGCTTCGCCACCTTGTCGAGCGCGGCGTAGGTCGCCTTCTTCTCCTCCAGGTTCTCGACGATCGCCTCGACCACGAGGTCGCAGTCGGCCATCGCCTCGAAGCCTGTCGTGCCGTGGATCCGGCCGAGGACGGCGTCGCGCTCCTCGGCGGTCATCTTGCCCTTCTCGACCGCCTTGCCGAGCGAGCCGCGGATCTTGCCCATGCCCTTCTCCAGCAGCACGTCCGAGACCTCGCGCACCACCGTGTCGAATCCAGCCTTGGCCGCCACCTCGGCGATCCCCGAACCCATCAGGCCGCAGCCCAGAACTCCAATTTTCCGAATGGCCATCGCTTCCCTTCCTCTCAGTTGACTGGTGTCAGATTCGCGCCGGCGCCGGCGGAGTCGCGAGCTGCGCGATCTCCCGTCCGCCGTCCGGCCTCTCCCGCAACGACAGCAGGAGCGCTCCGGGAACCTCGAACGGCAAGCGCTCCGCCCATTCCACGATCTTCACTCCCGGGCCGAGGAGCACCTCTTCGAAGCCGCAGGCCGCCGCCTCCGCCGGCTCCAACCGGTAGAGATCGAGATGCGCCAACCGGCGCCCGGCATGCGGCGCCGGAAGCGCGTGCTCGCGCAGCAGCGCGAAGGTGGGCGATTGCACCTCGCGCGGGTCGAGGCCCAGACCGAGCGCCACTCCTTGGGCGAGCACGGTCTTGCCGGCACCGAGGTCGCCATAGAGCAGCAGACAGCCGTCCGGCAGCAGCTCGCCGGCGAGTCCGGCGCCCAGGGCGCGCGTCTCGTCGACGTTGTTGCTGAGCCAGCTCCTCATGCTTTGCCGAGCTTCGCGTAGGCCTGGGGCAGGAATTCCACCAGCGTCCCCGCCGGAACTGCAGGGGCGTGGCCGGCCGCCAGGGCCAGATCGCCCGCCAGACCGTGCAAGTGTACCGCGAGCTGCGCCGCGAACGCCGGCTCGTCGCCCTGCGCCAGGCGTGCGGCGAGCAGGCCGGTGAGCACATCGCCGCTGCCGCCGGAGGCCATTCCCGGATTGCCGGTCGTGTTGAGAGCGACCTCCCCCGAAGGCAGGCCAATGAGCGTCCGCCCGCCCTTGAGGACGACGATCGCACCGGAGATCTCCGCCGCCCGGCGCACACTGGCGAGCCGGTCGGCTTCGATCTCCGCCGTGGTCACACCGAGCAATCGGGCCAGCTCGCCCGGGTGAGGAGTGAGCACCGTCGGAGCGCGCCGTTGGGCGAGCGATGCCAGCCCGCCCTTGCTCCCCCGGACCTTTCTCCCCCCGTCCGCGGCCGCCGCGCCGGCGAACGCATTCAGGCCGTCGGCGTCGAGCACCAGCGGGACTCCGCTTGCTCCGAGCACGAGGCTGCGCACCAGCCGGAAGGTACCGGGCGCCTGCCCGAGCCCCGGGCCGACCGCCAATACGTCGCGCTCTCCGGCCGCCGCGAGCAGACCGGCGAGGGCGGCGAACGGCATTCCGCCGCTCGCTTCGGCGCCGAGCGGCAGGCTCATCGCCTCCGGCACGGCGCTGGCGAGCGCCGACCAGGCCGATTCGACCGTGGCGACTGTCACCAGGCCGGCGCCGCCGCGCACGGCGGCGCTGGCGGCGAGGATCGCCGCGCCCGCCTTGCCGCGTGAACCGGCAACCAGCAACAGATGACCGAAGTCCCCTTTGTGCGCTCCGGCGGCCCGGGAGGGCAGAGCGTGGGCCAGGTCCTCGCCAGTGAGAACCTCCAGGTCGCCGTGGGCACTCGGACTGGCGTCGAATGGCACCCCGAGGTCGGCGACCGAGAGCTCCCCCACCCACTCCGCCGCCGGAAGCATGAGGTGGGCGACTTTGGGCGCGCCGAAAGTCACCGTCGCGTCGGCCCGGATCGCCGGGCCGATCGGCACCGCGCGTCCGGCATCGAGACCACTCGGAATGTCGACCGAAAGGCGCGGCAATGCCAGCTCGTTCATCCATTCGACGAGCGCGGCGTAAGGCGTGCGCAAAGGCCGTTCGAGGCCAGTGCCGAAAAGCGCGTCGACGACCAGGTCTGCGGTCACCGCCGAGGCAGCACTCTCACGCCAGTCGTTGGCGAGCTCGAACAGAGGTAGATCCATCGCCCGGCAGATGGCGAGCTGGCGGGCGCAGTCGTCGGAGAGCGGCCGGCCAAAGGCGGCGAGGAAGACGCCCACCTCGTAGCCGCGGGTGACGAGCTGCCGGGCGAGCGCCAGGCCGTCGCCGCCGTTCCCGCCCGGGCCGCAGAAGATCGCCACCCGCCGCGCCTCGCCGAAGCCGGCGCCGATCGCCTCGGCGAGCGCCATGGCGGCGTTCTCCATCAGCACCAGAGCCGGCACTCCGAGGTCGTCGATCGCCCAGCGGTCGAACGCCCGCGCTTCGGCTGCGGTCAGGACGCGCATGCTTCCTCCAATCGGCTGCTGCCGGCGGGTGCGCCGGTTCCTTCTTCTCGCGACCGCCAACCCGCGACCAGCGCGGTCGTGCGGGGACAGGGCGCGACCTCACCGGCCGCCAGGCGGGCGAGAAACCTTGCGAGCGCTTCAGGGGTATCGATGTCTTCCTCCTCTGGCAACAACACGACCGCGAGCCCACCCGCGCGACAGCGTTCCAGCGTCTGCTCGAGGACCGCCGCCGTGCTCCAGGCGACCTCCTCGAAGAGTGCCGCACGGAGCGCTTCGACGCCCAGCCCGATCAGGTAGTAGCCGCCGTCCGTAGCCGGCCCGAGAACCACATCGGCGCCGGCGGCGAGGGCGCCGAACGCCTCTTCGATCCGCTCCGGACCGAGCTGCGGCAGGTCGCTGCCGATGGCGACCGCCAGGTCGGTCCGCGGGGGCGCCTGATCGCCCAGGAGAACCTCGCTAAAGGTGTGTCGCATCCGTTCGCCGAGATCGCCTCCGGCCTGGCGCCGTCCGCCCGGAGGCTGCGGGGGGATCGCCTCGCCCTCTTCGACGGCCCAGACGGGCACGAGAGCGAATCGCTGGGCGGAGAGCCTCTCGACCAGGTCGGCGAGGAAGACCGCGTGCAGCTCGGCAGCCTGAACAGCAGTCAGGGGGTCGATCAGGCGGGTCTTGACCCTGCCGGCGACCGGCGGCTTGCTGAACAACAGGACGGCCTGGATCGTGGCGGTTTCCGCCGGCGGGTGCATCGCTGGATTCTAGCGCCGCCGGGCACGAAGGCGCGGCGCGGCAATCAGCGCCGGCGACGCTTCGCCGGCGCCGCGCCGCGCAAGCGCGGCAGGTTCCGCTTGAGTGCGACGCCAGCGACCACCCCGGCCGCGAGAGCGACAATGGGGACGATCCAGCGCAGGCCGCGCGGCGCCCAGCCGATCTCCTCGTGCAGGCTCGCACGCAGCTCGTCGACGTCGGCGGCAAAGCGCTCGCGGCGGGCGGTGAGCTCCCCGGTCGGCTCGCTCATCGGTCGTCTCCATCGTTCGGGGCGTCGTCGGGGCCCACGGCCAGACGCGACGCAGAGCCGGAGCCCTCTTCGTCGCCGCCGATCCGCCCCTGCCACCAGGCGGCGTGGTCGCGCAGGCGACGCTCGAGCATCGCCGTCGGAGCTTCGATCCGGCGCGCCCGCGCGACAGCGGCGGCGGCAAATGCGGCGGTTCCCAGCACGAAGAGCGCGAAGACGATCCCGACCGCCCCCCAGCGCGGCAGCCAGAGCGCCAGCATCTCGATCAGGAAGTAGACCAGGAGACCAACGGTCCAGAAGCCCAGGGCGACCGTGACGGTAAACAGCAGGGCGGCGCGCAGGAGGCTCCGCCCCGAGGCCGAGAGATCCTGCAGCGCGGCGGTCGCTTCGGCCCGCAGCACCGCGAAGTAGGCCGAGCCCAGTTGCTGCAGGCGCGCGAGCCAGCCGGCGGGAGAGGTCATCCCTTGCTGCCGATGTTCATCGTGCGCACGGTGAACGACTGCGTGGCGCCCACTTCATCGCGCACGCCGACGGCGAGCTTCTGCGGCCCCCTGCGCATCATGAGGGAGATCCCGTAGACGTAGACCTGATTGACCGCGGTCGCGACTTCAGCCTCCGGGATGGTGATCGGCACGACCGAGCTCTGCACTTCGGACATTCCGCCTTCGCCGTCCATCGCGGCGAAGAACACCCGCACCCGCGCCTGGCGGACGCCTTCCGCGGGCACCAGAACGAGCTTGCCGATGGGAATACGCACTTCCATCGGCACGGTGAACAGACCGTCGTCGCGCCGGGCTTCCGCGCCCCGTTTGATCTCGACTCCCATGCCGTTGCTTTCGGCATCGAAGAACAGCGCCGACATCACGCCGTCGGACATCTTGGCTTCGGTCGTCTTGTCGCGATAGCCGTCGCGATGGCGCACCACCAGGTCCTTGCGCTTCGTGCGCACGTCGATCTTGTGGTAGCGGCCGTCGCCGGCGTGGACCGGGCTGTAACCGAGCGAGTAGTAGGTCTTGAAATCAGCGGCGACGATGCGCAAACCCTTGGTCGCGTCGTTGGTGTTGTAGATCGCCTTGCCGCCCGTCTGCTCGGCGATCATCTGCAGCGGCGCCAGCATGTTGCTGTTGTGGATCGAATCGACCAGCCCGCTGGTGTTGGCGGTGCGGTTCTCCGCCGACACCGACGACGAGGTCTTGAGGCCTTCGGCGTCGACGGTGTAGAACGAGATCCGGTTGGCGTTGGCCTGCGCGACCAGCTCCTGGTAACGCCGCGAAGCGTCGTAAGTGAGGCTCTCCATGATGGCGGTCGACGAGCCGGCGGAGTACTTCTCCTGCACGTACTGAAAGAGATCCTGGCCGGCGATCATCGGCAGTCCGTCGCTCACGTAGAGCACTGCCTTGCGGCCGGGGAGGCCGGCGAGCGAGCTCACCGTGTTCTTCAGCGAATCGATCGAGAACTGCAGGTCGTTGAACAGGGATTCGGCGTAGGAGCGCACGCGGGAGAGCGCCTGGTTGGCGTCCTTGATGTCGTCGAGATCACGCAGCAAATCCCGCCGGTCCTGGTCGGTCTGGGTGGCGAAGGCGTTCAGCTTCTCGAGCTCGAAGAGTGCCGATGCGACGACCTGGGGATCGGAGGTGAACGCCCGCCGCACGTGCGGCTCGCGATCGTAGGTGATCAGCATCACCCGGTCGCCCGGCGTCAGCTCGGAGCGCAGGAACTCGCGCAGAGCGGTGAATGTCTTGTTGCGGCTGAACGGATGAATGTTGAAGTTGTCGATGTAGACGACGAGGTGGAGGCGCTGATCTTCCGGAATCTCGGGCGGCATGCCCGGAACGGCGGCGGGCCCGGGCGGCGCCGGATTGGCCAGCTCCTCGGCGGTCGGCACCGGCCGGCCTTCGTCGACGGCGTAGAAGTTGGTGATCGCCATCGGCTTCTTGTCCTCGAGGATCTCGAAGTCATCGCGGGTCAGACCGTTGACGCGGTTGCCCTTCTTGTCCGTCACGTAGACGTCGACGTTGACGACGCTGACGTCGATCGACTCGAAGAAGTCGCCGGCGCCGATCGCCGGCGCAGGCGGCGCCACGGCGGGAGTCGCCGGCGCGGGTGTCGAGGCCGGCGGGGCGGCCGCCGGCGGCGGAGCAGAACCGGCGGGACTCTGGGCATTGAGGTGCGCGGGCAGGCCGGAGACGGCGAGTCCCGCCGCACAGAGCAGCAACAGGCGAAAGCGCAGCATATTCTTCATGAAAGTCCGTTCCTCGATTCTCAGGGATTCACTTCCGCGCGCGCAGAGTAGATCGCGCCGCCGGCAGGATCTGAAACCGCCAACACCAGGTCGTTCTTCGCCCGGCGCAGCTGAATCATCGTGGTGTACGTGGCGTAGGCGCCGACCGGCGGTTTGCCCGGCATGTCGAGACGGATCGGAATCACCGGGATATCGGACCGCCCGCCGCGCTCGTCGAGCGCCGCGATTCGCAGCTCGACCTCGGCACTGGTGCCCTTGTCGGTCGGCACGATGGTGAGCTGCGACAGCGGGATGCGCAGGGTCACCGGGACGTTCATCCGGTTGCCCGACACCTTCGTCGGCTTGCCGATCTCGAACGGCAGCGGCGAGGCTCCCGGCCCGTCGCCGAACAGCAGGATGCTCTCGACCGCCATGCTGGTCTGGCTCTTCGACGAGAAGTCGACGTAGCCCGCACGATTGCGGATGCGCAGGCCGTCGACCCGGGTATCGAGCACGACCTTGTGCGCAGCGTCGTCGCCCTGCCAGGTCGGCGCGAAGCCGATCCAGTAGTAGGAGCGGGTGTCCTCGGTCACCCGAGCCAGGACCTCTTCGCGCTGGCCGTTGAGCAGCGCCTTGCCGCCGGTCTCGGTCGCCACGTACTGCAAGGTGTACTGGACGTTGTTCTCGCGCTGAAAGAGGGTGTTGCGATCGGTGAAGTTCGAACCGGCGGCGTACTCGGCGCTGGCGTTGGTCTCCTCGGCGAGGCCGGGGACGTCGACCGAGTAGATCGTGTAGCCCAGCTGGTTCGCCGTGCCGACGAGCGGTGCGAGCAGCTCGTCGCCGCGCTTGAGCTGGCTCTCGAGCACCGTCCGGCTGAAGTCGTTGATCGCGTACTGGACCGGATCGTAAGGCCAGCCGCCGGCGAGCATCACGAACACCTTCCGGCCCGGCGGATTGGCGAACCCGCGCAGAGCCGAGGCGGCCGCCGCGACGATCCCCTGGAGCTGCTCCTGGAGCGTCTCGGCGTAGGCGCGCTCGTCGGTGTCGAGCCGCATCTGGGTCGAATCGAGGAGGCGCGGCCGATTGCCCGTGAGGCGGTCGGCGCGGGTGTCGTGGGAGAACCGGCGATCGTCGGCTTCGCGCTGCAGACCCAGCGCCGGCCGCGTCATCGCCTTGCGAAAGACGCGCTCGAGCTCGGGAACCGACTGCGACCAGGAGGAGAGCATCTCGAGCTTGCGGCCGTCGTAGGCGACCACCGCCATGCGATCTTCCGGACGCAGGCGGGCGAGGTCGGCGGAGATCTTCTCGATCACTTTGTCGCGGTCGCGCTGCAAGGGGTAGAAGTCGTCGATGAAGACCAGGTAGCTCGTGCCGACCGGTGTGCCGGGAGCGAGTTGCGGCACGCCGGGGATGATCGGCTCGTCCGCCGGTCCTTCGATCGCGTCTCCCCCGCGGACTTCGGTGAAGTACTGAATCGGCTGTGCCTCACCGTCGATCTTGAGCACGAAGTCGGCCGCCTGGAGGCCGGTCACCGGCAGACCTTCCTTGTCGGTCACCACGACCTCGACGTTGATCACCCGCACTTCGACGGTCTCGCCGAAGAGGGGGGCGGGCGCGGCCGCCGGGGCGGCCGGCGCCTGCGCCACGAGTCCGGTTGCGGCGAGCAGAAGGGCGGCTGTAGCTGCGAAACTCCGGCGAGCGGTCGAACTGGACATTGTGCGGTCTCCTTCGGGAAACGGTCTCATGGGCTTGCGCTAGCTGCCAGCGGATTCCCTGGCGGAGTCCTTCCCGGCTGCAATCGGCGTACCACGAAGCCGGCCAGCGAGATGCTCGGCGATCCGCACCCCGTGATCACGCGAGTTCTCGATGAAGATCCGGTGGGTCTCGCGGCCCGCCTGGATCGTCCCCGCCACGTAGAGGCCCGGAACCGACGTCTCGCAGCTCCCGGGATCGAACTGCGGCGCGCCGGTCGCCGCATCGACCCGCACCCCGGCGGCTTCCAGGATCGCGGTCTCCGGAGCGTATCCGATCAGGACGTAGGCCGCTCCTGCCGGCACTTCTTCGATCTCGCCGGCGTTCGCGGTCCGCACCCGCACGGCGCCGGCGGCGAACTCGAGCACTTCAGCGCCGAGCAGGGCGCGGATCTCGCCTTCGGCAATCCGGTTCTCGATGTCCGGCTTGACCCAGTACTTGACCGTCTCCTTGAGGGCGGGACCATGGTGAATCAGAGTGACCCGGGCGCCGTGCCGATAGAGGTCGAGCGCGGCTTCGGCCCCCGAGTTGCCTCCCCCGATGACGACGACGGAGTCTCCGAAATGCGCCAGCGGCTCGCGATACCGCGCGTGCACCCATGGCAGGTCCTCCCCGGGCACTCCCAGGCGCAGCGGGTTGCAGAAGTAGCCCGACGCCACCGCCACAGCCCGGGCCCGTCGTTCGACCGGCCCCAAACGTCCTCGGGAGGAGACAACGAAGGCGCCGCCGTCCTGCCGGATCGCTTCGACGTCCTCGTACAGTGCGAGCGGCAGTCGGTACTTCGCCGCCACCGCCTGGTAATAGGCCACAGCCTGGCGCCGATTCGGCTTGTCTTCCGGAATCGCGAAGGGGACGCCGGCGATCTCCAGGCGGTCACGGGTGGTGAAGAAGAGCATCTCCGCCGGATAGTCCACGAGCGAGGCAACCAACGGCCCGCGATCGATCAGCAGCGTCGTCAGCCCGGCCCGGACCGCCTCGGCGCCGAGACCGATTCCGGTCGGACCGGCGCCAACGATCAACAGATCGACGCTAGCCGAGTCCTTCATGCGAAGCACCCCTCCCCCGCAGCGTCGGGTCGACCGCGACGCTGGCGCCAGAAGTGGTCCACCGGTCCGATGCCGGCCCCGATCGGAATCGCCCGGGCGATCGCTTCGTGCAGCCAGTCGATCGCCCCGGACACCGCGTCGGCGAGCGACTCGCCCCGCCCGAGACGGGCTGCGATCGCCGACGACAGGCTGCAACCGGTTCCGTGCGTCGAACGGCTGACGATCCGCGGATGAGCGAAGCGCTGAACTCGAGACCCGTCCCAGAGCAGGTCGACGACCTCCTCCTCCGCCGCGTGCCCACCCTTGAGCAAGACCGCGGCGCAGCGCTCGCCGAGCCGCCGCAGCAGCAGCTCGCGCGCCGCCGGGGTCGGTGCGGCGTTGCCGTCGATGCGCTCGGCCTCGGGGAGATTCGGCGTCAGCAGGGTCGCCAGGGGAAACAGACGGCCCAGCTGGTCGATCGCCTCCCTGTCGAGCAACGCATCGCCGCTCTTGGCGATCATCACCGGATCGAGAACGATCGGAACGCCGCCGCGCGCCGTTGCTGCCTGCAGGGATGCCGCGACCGCAGCAATGATGCCGTCGTTGGCGAGCATGCCGATCTTCACCGCATCGACGCCCGGGTCGGCGAAGACGGCGTCGACCTGTGCCGCGACGAGCTCCGGCGGCAGGGCGAGCACCGCAGAGACGCCGAGTGTGTTCTGCGCGGTGATGGCGGTGATCGCCGTCATGCCGTAGCCGCCGTGGGCGGAAAAGGTCTTGAGGTCGGCCTGGATGCCCGCGCCGCCACTCGAATCCGAGCCGGCGACGGTCAGCAGCCGTGGCAGGGTCGCAGGGCCGTACGCCGGGGCGCTGGCGCCGCTTGCTGCGGTCAACCCGGCTCCGCGATCGGCGCCTCGCGGCTCCAGACCTTCCGGCGACCCGCCCAGAGCACTAGGAGCAGGAGCAGAATGGCCAGGCTGATCGCCTGCGCGAGGGTCAAGCCAGCGAAGAAGCGATCGTCTTTGGCGCGCACGAACTCGACCACGAAGCGCTCGATCGCCAGCCCGGCGAAGACCGCGAGCGCCGTCCGGCCTGCCTGCCTCCCGCGCGGACCGCGGAGCAGGCGCCAGCCGAACCAGGCGATGGCGAGCCCCAGGGCGGTCTCGTAGAGCTGGGTGGGATGCACGCGCAGCAGCTGGTCGTCGGGAATTCCGGCCGGGATCGCGACGCCGAACTCCGAGCGCAGGAAGCCGGCGGTCGTCGGCGGCAGGCCGTTGGGAAAGGCGATCGCCCACGGCAGCTCGCTGGGGCGCCCGTAGTCGTCGCCGACCAGGAAACAGCCGATCCGACCCACCGCGTAGCCCAGCGCCAGCGCTGGCGTCGCCGCATCGAGCAGCGGCCAGAATGGCAGGTGCCGGCGCCGGATCACCCAGAGCACGGCCGCCGTCGCCAGCAGGAATCCGCCGTACCAGACCAGACCGGAGCGATCGAGCAGCAGATGCCAGTCGCCGTAGAGGATTGCGTAGTAGATCTTGGCGCCGAGGATTCCGCCGACGCCGGCAGCGAAGAGGATCGAGCTCGCGTCCTCCTCGTCGCCGACGCCCAGGCGCTTCATGCCGCGCTTGAGCTGCAGGTAACCGGAGAAGAAGGCCAGGACCAGCATCACGCCGAACGGACTGATCACGATCGGACCGATACGAAAAAGCTCTTGGATCATCGCGAATTACTCTAACATCCACCCCGTGCAGAACGAGGCCATCGCGAGCGCGCGCCGGAGCGCGGCCGGAAGCCATCGCCAGCGGCTGATCCTCCGCCTGCTGCGGCGACCGGAGCAGCGGCCGGCGCGGCGTCTGCTCGCCCGCCTGCATCCGGCCGACGTCGCGCGCCTCGTGCCGCTGCTCACCCCGGACGAGCGCGACCGCCTGATCGAGACCCTGCTCGAGCTCAAGATCGCCGGCCGCACCGTGGCGGAGCTCGCGCCGGACATGCAGGCGACCGTCCTCGACAAGCTCGAAGACGCCGCCCTCGCCGACCTCCTGCGGCAGATCTCCGCCAACGACGCCGTCGACCTCCTGGAGCATCTCGAGCCGGAGCGCGCGCAGGCGGTGATGGCCCTGCTCGACCGAACCGCCGCCAGCCAGCTCTCCAACCTGATGCACTATGGCGCCGCGACCGCCGGCGGACTGATGGACCCGGAGGCGCCGCACTTCTCCGCCGAACAGACCGTCGACGAGACCCTGATGCAGGTTCGCCTCCTCGCCGAAGGGCGGCGCCTGTTCTATCTCTACATCACCGACGAACGGCTCCACTTGCTGGGCATCGTCTCGCTCTGGCAGCTGGTCACCGCGAGCGCCCACCGGCCACTGCGCGAGATCATGTCCACCGAGGTGGTCACCGTGCGGGTCGACACGCCCGAAGAAGAGGTGGCCCAGGTCTTCTCGCGTTACGACCTGCTGATGATCCCGGTGGTCGACAGCGAAGGCAGGTTCACCGGCGCGATCACCGTCGACGACGTGCTCGACGTCGTCGAGGCGCAAGCCACCCAGGACCTCTACCGGCTGGCCAACCTCTCCGTGCAGGAGGGGGTGTCGAGCACCGCGATGCGCTCGGTCCGCCTGCGCCTGCCTTGGCTCCTGGTCAACCTCGCGACCGCCTTTCTCGCCGCCTTCGTCGTCAGCCAGTTCGAAGCGACGATTTCGAAGTACGTCGTGCTGGCAGTCTTCATGCCGATCGTCGCCGGCATGGGCGGCAACGCCGGCACGCAGACCCTCACTGTCATGGTGCGGGCGCTCGCTCTGGGCGAGATGGATCTCCGCCGCGCCGGCGGGGTTCTGTTCCGGCAAACGCTGGTCGGACTCATGAACGGCCTCGG
>Ga0073905_10000398_pt1 | contig 20183 bp, 16 predicted proteins | sample KloWWTupernatant_FD_65482 | JGI IMG/M metagenome (GOLD analysis project Ga0073905, IMG submission 65482) | Active sludge microbial communities from Klosterneuburg, Austria, studying microevolution and ecology of nitrifiers - Klosterneuburg... | ecosystem: Engineered > WWTP > Aerobic digester >... | reverse complement strand
GACGGTCTCTACAAAATGGACAACGGTTCGCCCAAGCGGACCGGCCAGGAAAAACGGATACTCCCGCCGGACCATCCGCACGCGCGCTCCGCGCATATCGGCTGAAGTCATCACCCGCGCCTGCAGCCACGGCCCCAGCGGGTGCGCGATCAGGGCTCCCAGAGTGCCCAGGCTGATTGCGTTGGACAGCTTCTCCTGCCAGCCCGCCTTGCGCCCCGCCAGCAGCGTGCCCAGATAGGCGAAGGCGCTGGTCAGCAGGCTGCTGGTGACCACGTTTGTGCCGCAGCCGGGATGAACCGCCCACCAGCTTTCGCCCGCCTGCATCCGCCGAATGGCTTCCTCAGCCGCCGCGCGGATGACGTCCGCGCTTAAATCCCCCACGACCCTGAATCCGCGCGGCTCGGCGTGGCCGGCCGCCCGGAGCGGGCGGACGCGCTCGCCGAGGACATGCAGCGTGGCGTGCTCGAGTCCGTGGTTGCGCCGGATTGCCAGGAGCAGCGGCGCAGTCAGTGACAGATTAACGTTGCGCATCAAGAGTCTCCGCCACCGGACGGGCGATGATGATTATCCGATGGGTGTTGTTGTCGGGCGGCCAGCAGGTGACCAGGGTGAGGCGATCGTCGCCGCCCGGCACGATGTATTGGGCATTCTGGGTGCGCACCTCAAGCGATTGATCCTTTTCGACCAGAAGCTTGCGCTCGGTGATGCGGTAGGTGATCTCACGCCGCCCGGCGCGCACGTATATCAAGTCGCCGGCCTTGAGTTCCTTCAGGTTCTCGAAAACCCGCCCAAGGATGTTGTTGTGCCCGCTCATGACCAGGTTGCCAGGCTCGCCGATCCTGGCGCTGTTGGGTTGCCAGCCCGCGGCTCGGCGAGGTGGCGCGTCGAAGTAACCGGCGTTCAGCTCTGGAATTGCCACCCACACCGATTCTGTGACAGGCACGTCCAGTCGAATAGCCGGGATAACGAGCCGATCGGGCATCGCCGCCAGGATCCGGCGCCGATCCACAGCGGGCTCGCGCGGCGTGTCAGGACCGCCAGCCGCGGGCCGAATCTCGACTGGGGGCCGGGTTGGCGGTGGCGCAATCTCGGCTTGAGCCTTCGTTGGGAGCGGGCGAATTTCAATAGCGGGTGTTGCCGCGTCGAGGGCCGGCAACACGACGGCTGGCGCCGGGGCTAAAGCTGCCTGCGCTTCCACCGTCTCAAACGGGCGAAGCAACTCGCCGGGCGCAACCGGCACGGCGAACTCGCTCGGCGGCGCTTCGACAAGCGCGCTTAGGTAGGGCCAGTTTGTGGCGACCAGCCCGCATGCGCCGGCAATCAGGACGGCTCCGATCAGGCCGGCGACAACATGCGGCGGGAGGCGCGAGGATGTGCCTTTCACGAAAATCGATTCTATCAGCGCGAAATGTTCAAAAACGCCTCCCCCCGTGTTCGCGGGGGAGGCGTTTTTGGATGGAAGCCCGTCAGGATGAGTCGCGCCAGCGCAACTCGGGCTGGCTGGCAATTCGTTTCCGGCGCCAGGCCACGCCCGCCGGGTAGCCAGCCATTTTGGCGACGTCGCCGACGACCCGGATGATGGGGACAAGCCCCAGGGCCTGCAGTCGGCCGGCCAGCCCATATGACCCCCACAGCCTGGCCAGCCGTTGATACGGCGTGCGCAGGTATGCCCCCGCGCCAATCGCCAGTCCGGCCACGCACAACGCCTGAAGCCCATAGTCCGCGGCCGCCAGCGCGCCAAACAGCAGGGCGGGCAACCCGGCCAGGTAGGTGGCGTAGCGGATCAGATGGCGCTTCAGCCACAGGCCGGCTTTGCCGTCCCCGCGGGCATACAGGGAGTACTGCTTCCAGAATGCCCGCAGGCTGGCCCGCGGCCGAAAATGGACGATCGCGCGGGGAGCAAAGACGAACGGCCCAGAACGCAGCGCGCGCAGATCGAAAACCAGGTCCTCGCAATAGTCGAGCCACTCGGGATAGCGGCCCGCCGCCTCCCAGCCGGCACGGGTGAACGCGACGGAGCGCGACGAAGGCAGGAACCGTTCAGGCGCGATTTCATCCACGAGGGGCAGGACAGTGGCGCTCATCGCCAGTTCAAAGGCGTTTGTGTGATCAGGCGTGAAGACCCCGCCAATCAGGCGGGGATCTCGTGGCCCAACGGAAGCCTTGTCAGAAGCCGCGCACAGGGCTTCGACCCAGCCCGGATCCAGGCGCACGCCGGCATCGGCGCACACGATCAGATCGCCCATCGATGCGTCGATGGCCAGATTGCGCCCGCGCGAGATGTTTGCCCCGGGCGATTCGATCACCCGCACCGGAAACCGCCGCTCGGCGTTCAGGCGCGCAACGGTGTCATCGGCGCTCCCGCCATCACAGGCCACGACCTCATCCGGCAGGCGCGTTTGGCTGGCGATGCTGTCCAGAAGACGCGCGATCGACTCGCCTTCGTTGAGCACAGTCACGACCATGGATACGATCACGCTTCAACTCCTGCCCAACCGAATTCAGAAACGATCTCTCCCGTCCCGGCATTCGCCGGGACGGGAGAGATCGTTTCTGGCGATTCCTGCATAACGGCCTTTATGCGAACGTTATGCCGTTGTCGAGGCTCGCGATGACGGCGAGTGAGACGATGGGCACATTGAGATCCTTGAGCAGCGCGCGGCCGCCTTCGAAGTTCTTTTCGATCAGGGCGCCCACACCCGCGACAGTGGCGCCCGCGCCCTGAATGATGCGCACCAGCGCCTGAATCGTCTGGCCGCTGGCCAGGAAGTCATCAATGATGAGCACCCGCTCGCTGTGGCCCAAATACTCGGGCGAGGCCATGATGTCGACCATCCGCCCCTTCGTATGCGACGGCGCCGTTGTCAGCAGCACGAGGTCAGGCATCGTGATCGGCTTGGTCTTGCGCGCATAGACCAGAGGCAGGTTCATTACGAGGGCGGTTGTCAGGGCTGGCGCAATGCCGCTGATCTCAACCGTGAGAATCTTGGTCGCGCCCGTATCGGCAAAGGCTTTTGCAAACGCCCGGCCGCATTCCATCATGAGCCCGGGATCGACCTGATGATTGATAAATGAATCGACCTTGAGAATTCCCCCGCCGAGCACCGAGCCGTCTTTGCGGATCCGTTCCTTAAGCGCTTCCATGCGCCGGATTATAGAAGCCATCCCAAAAACAGCCGGCGAGATCGCAATCCCCTCGAGAAGCGCCGGGATTGCGATCTCGTCCCCAAATTGGGGCTGACTTCCCGGGCGGCGCCGCCTGTTTCGTCCGTTTCCGGTCCGCCCCGCGGTTGACTGCTATAATCTCTCGAAATTCACGCCGAAGGAACAGCAGCAATAGGTATGGAGAACACAGAGGTCCCCTCGACCAGCCCCAGCAACAGTGGGGGGGAAGACGAATTTGCCAAGTCTCTGGGAGAGCTTTTGGCAAGTGGCGATCGATACGATCCGCCCAAGAAGAACCAATTGGTTTCGGGTCGTATCACGGCGCTTAGCGATCGGGAGATCCTTGTTGATCTCGGCGCTAAGTCTGAAGGCATTGTCTCGGGAAAGGAAATTGAAGCCATTCCCAAGGACGTGCGCAAAGCGATGGCGATTGGCGAAGAGGTATACGCCTACGTCATTGCACCTGAAGACCGCAACGGCAACGTTGTGTTGTCAATCGCCAGAGCGGTCGCTGAACGCGACTGGACCTTTGCCGAAGAACTGCACAAGAAGCAGGAAGCGCATGAAAGCATGATTGCCGGCTTCAACAAGGGCGGTGTCATTGTCAAGGTCGGCCGGCTGCGCGGGTTTGTGCCCGCTTCCCAGCTCAGCATGCAGCATCAGCGCATGTTGGGCGATGAGAGCCAGCCGCCGGAGCAGCGCTACCAGAAGCTTGTCGGTCAGAAGACCCTGGTCAAGGTGATCGAGATCGATCGCGAGCGCAACCGCCTCATCCTGAGCGAGCGGGCCGCTTCCAAGGAAGCCCGCGAGGCGCAGAAGACGCGCCTGCTGGGCTCGATTGAGATCGGCTCCATCGTCGAGGGAAACATCACGAGCGTCAAGGAATTTGGCGCCTTCGTTGACTTGGGTGGCGCGGATGGAATGATCCATCTATCCGAGATGTCGCATCAGCGGATCAAGCATCCCAGCGAGATTCTGAAAGAGGGCCAGTCCGTCAAGGTCAAGGTCATCTCTCTCGATCGCGATGGGGGCCGGATTGGTCTGAGCCTTAAGGCGTTGATGGGCGACCCGTGGGCCGACATCGGGAAGCGCTTCAAGGCCGGACAGCTTGTTGAGGGTGAGATCATCAAGACCCACCCGAAGCACGGCGCATTCGCCCGGCTGAAGGATGATCCGGCCATCGAAGGCCTCATTCCACTGTCCGAGCTGAGCGACCGGCAAATCTCAAATCCGCGCGAAGTGGTCAAGGAAGGCCAGACCGTCACCCTGCGCGTGCTCCGTGTGGAGCCCGAGCAGAAGCGGCTTGCCCTCAGCCTCAAGCGTGTGAGCTACGCCGAGTACGCGGATACGGACTACCAGGGCGAGTAGCTGGCGACCGATCAAGCGCGTCGTCTTGCGCCGCCCCATCCGCCGGAGAGCGCGGATGGGGCGGCGTTGTTTTTCCACATCGCGCTTCAGTAAGGTTTTTCGAGAGCGATATCCCGGCGCAGCCGGGATATCGCTCTCGAAAAACACAAGCTGAAGTTCTAAGGGGATGCTAACGGCCCCGGGGTAGAGTTGCGATGTTTGGGCCCGGTAGTTCGGCTCCATTCAAGAGGTTTTGTGTGGCAAACAAACTAGAACGCTTTACACAACGGGCCCGAAAGGTGCTCACAATCGCCCAGGAAGAGGCCGAGCGCCTGCAGCACAATTACATCGGCACCGAGCATCTCTTGCTCGGCCTGATCAAGGAAGAAAGCGGCATCGCCGGGCGCGTGCTGCGAGAACTCGGGGCGCGCCCCGAGCGCGTATCCGAAATGGTCGAGCGGATGACGGGCGCCGGCCGCCGCGCCGGAGGCAAGCTCGAGCTCACGCCCCGCACCAAACAGGTCCTCGAGTTTGCGGTCGATGAGGCGCGCAAACTGAACCACAGCTTTATCGGGACAGAACACATTCTGCTCGGCCTCATTCGGCAGGGCGATGGGGTGGCTATCGACGTCCTCAAGCAACTGACCATCACTGCTGACCGCATTCGGCGCGAAACGCTGCGCGCGATTCAGCAGGAGCAGCCCGAAGGCCAGGAGGGCGCGGCCAAACCTGCCGCGGCCGCCACGCCCGACAAGCCGTCGAGTGGCGCAGCCCGCAAGGATCGCCCCAAGACGCCGGCGCTGGACAGCCTCGCGACCGATCTGACGGCCCTGGCATCCCAGGGCAAGCTGACGCCCGTTGTCGGCCGCGTCACGGAAATCGAGCGGGTCATCCAGATCCTGTCGCGCCGGACCAAGAACAATCCGGCCCTCATCGGCGAGCCGGGTGTCGGCAAAACCGCCATCGTCGAAGGTCTCGCCCAGCGCATCGTCGACGGCCAGACGCCCGAGCTGCTGCTGAACAAGCGGGTGATGCAACTCGACGTTGGATCGCTCGTCGCCGGGACCATGTATCGCGGCCAGTTTGAAGAGCGCCTCAAGAAAGTCATCGACGAGGTCAAGTCGAGCGACACGATTCTCTTCATCGACGAAGTCCACATGCTGGTGGGCGCCGGCGCGGCCGGCAGCAGTGTCGACGCCGCCAACATCCTCAAGCCCGCGCTCGCGCGGGGCGAATTGCAGTGCATCGGCGCGACCACCCTCAACGAGTATCGCAAGCACATCGAGAGTGACGCCGCCCTCGAGCGCCGCTTTCAGCCCATCTACGTCGAAGAGCCGACCCCTGAGCAGGCGATCGACATCCTGTTTGGGATCCGCCCCGCCTATGAGGCGCATCACAAGCTGCGCATCTCGGACGAGGCGATTCGCGCCGCGGTGGGATTTGCCTCACGCTATGTCTCCGACCGCTTTCTGCCGGACAAGGCGATCGATCTGATCGACGAGACTTCGGCCCGCGTTCGGATGTACAAGAGCCCGCAATCGCTCAACCTGCAGAAGTCCTTCCGCGAGATGCGCGAAGCCCAGAAGGCCCGCGAGGCCGCCGCGGCGGAGAACAATCTGGAAGAGGTCGCCGCGCAGCGCGAAATTGAGCGTCTCGCTCAGGAGACCATCGACAAACTCCGGGCTGACTTCGACCCCAAGGTCGATGGACCGATCGTCATCCCGGATGACATTGCCGAAGTGGTGGCCATGTGGACGGGCATTCCGCTGAAGCGCATCGCCGGAAGCGAGACGGATCGGCTGCTCCAGCTCGAGTCGGCCCTGCATGAGCGCATCGTCGGGCAAAACGAGGCCATCGAGACCATCTCAAAGGCGGTCCGGCGCTCGCGGGTTGGCCTCAAGGATCCGAAGCGGCCGATGGGCTCGTTCATGTTTCTTGGGCCGACGGGGGTGGGCAAGACCGAGCTCACCAAGGCTCTGGCCGAGTTCATGTTCGGGAGCGAAGACGCGCTGCTGACCCTTGACATGAGCGAGTTCATGGAGCGTCACACCGTCAGCCGGCTCGTTGGCGCGCCTCCGGGCTATGTCGGGTACGAGGACGCCGGCCAACTGACCGAGACGATCCGGCGCCGGCCGTATACCATCGTTGTCTTTGACGAAATCGAAAAGGCCCACCCTGAAGTCTTCAACATGCTGTTGCAGATCATGGAAGAGGGCCGCCTGAGCGACGCGCGCGGGCGCAAGGTCAACTTCCGCAACACCTGCATCATCCTGACCAGCAACGTGGGCTCGGAGATGATCAAGCGCGAGAGCAAGCTCGGCTTTGCCGTCAAACGCGACGAGGTCAAGCAGGCAGAGCAGCAGTTCGAGGAGATCAAAGAGCGCGTCAACGGGCAGCTCAAGCGGATGTTCCGCCCCGAGTTCTTGAACCGGCTGGACGCGACTATCTTCTTCCGCCCGCTGACCAAGGAAGAGATCCGCCAGATTGTGACCCTTGAACTGAACAAAGTCGGCAAGAAGCTCGCCGAGAACCTCGTCACGATCGAAGTCACCGAGGCCGCGACCAGTTATCTCGGCGACAAGGGCTATGACGCCGAGTTCGGCGCGCGGCCGCTGCGCCGGCTGATCCAGAATCAGGTTGAAGATGCGTTGTCCGACGGCATTCTCTCCGGCCGCTTCCCGGAAGGATCGCGGGTGCTGATCGACGCCAAGGACGGCAAGCTCGACATTCGGCGGATGGCTGAAGGCGAGGTGGCGCCGCCGGCGGACGCGCCCGTGCTCAGCGCCCCGTCCGATGGCGGCGAGCCTGAAGCGCCCGCGCTTGAGCCTGTTGCAAGCTAAGGGCAGCGTTCTTTCAAAAAGCGATATCCACCGCCGCGGCGGTGGATATCGCTTTTTTCCGGCCAGCGGCCTCAGCCGGTAGCCCTGACAAATCGCGCGATGGGTTCACGTGCGAGTTCGAAATTGGCGGCTTTGTAGCGTTGGGCGGCGGCGCGAAGATGGTCGCCGCTGCCTAACCGGACCTCGATCACCGCCGGCGCGCGCTGCAGGGTGTTGAGGGTCGCGCGCAATATGGCAAGTTCCAGATCGTCAGCCCAGACTTCGGGCGCCAACCACAGCCAGACGCGCGCCTCGTCGCCGACGACCTGAAGATGAACGCATCCCGCGCTGCGCCCCTTCACCTCGGCCATGAATGTGCTGCCCGCGTTCGGATTCGGCAGACCGGGATGCTCCATGCGCGCGTATCCGGCCGCCCATGCGTCGCCGGCGTCACCTTCGACCGCGGCGGCCTCGTAAATGGCCGTGGCAGCGTTCTTTCCACGCAGCGGCGACAAAAGAACGCGATGGGCGCTTCCAAGGACAAGTCCCGCCGCGACCCGGCGGAGGTATTGCGGCAATAGCCGCCGGAAGCCGGATGACAGCGCGCACTGAATGGCGGGTGTATTGCCTGCGGGGATGTCCATCCACACCCAGCCCAATTTTTGATCGGCGGCCCTGGTCACCGTTTGGGCGAGCAGGGCGCGCGCGCAGCCGCGCCGCCGCAAGTCGGGGGCGACTGTCAAGGCGCGCACGCGGGCGCTGGTGGCGCGCCGCTCGATCGCGATGAAACCAGCCGGTTCGATGTTGAGCAGGCTGATCCAGGCCGACCCCGACACTTGTAACAAGATCGCGGCGAGGGTCTCTCTCCCAAACGGCCGGCGCGCCCATGCCCCGAGCGACGGATCGAGCGCGCCTATATCCGAATCATTCACATCTCGCAATGCGCGCAACAACTCGCTTGCGCGCCCGGGCACAATCTGGATGCCGCTGATGTTCTCCATTCCGGCTGGATGGTAATCGATAAGTTACCTAAACGACCGCTGGCGAGATCAGCATCCACGCGCGAAGCGCGTGGATGCTGATCTCGCCAGCGGACATCTGGGATTGCTTGCATTCTGAGATCGGTCTCGTTAGTGGTTCCAGGCCGCGCGATACGATATACTCCCGCACCCGGATGAGCAACGACCCACGTCCGAAGCCGCTGCCGCAAGATCTGTATACGGAGGAGTATTTCCTGACCGCGTGCGAGGGCTTCGAGGAATTCACCCAGTCAGAAGGCGAGCACCTGTCACGGCGGCTGAGCCAGGCTTTCCAATTCGCCACCGTCCAGCCAGGGATGCGCGTCCTCGATCTGGGCTGTGGCCGGGGCGAGATTGTTCGGCATGTGTCCAGGCTGGGGGCCGAGAGCTTTGGGATTGACTACGCCCAGGTTGCGGTGCGGATGACTCGGCGGGTCATGGCGCATGAGTCTGGAAAGTCCGGTGTCGCGCGCAGCGACGCAAAAATGCTTCCATTTGTGAGCGACACGTTCGACCGGGTGCTGATGTTCGACGTTGTCGAGCACCTTCACCCTTGGGAACTGGACACCTGTCTGACCGAGGTCCGGCGCATCCTTAAACCCGGCGGGCAGATCATCATCCATACCGCGCCGAACCGCTGGTACGACGCCTATGCCTATCCGATCGTGCGCCAGTTGCGGCGGTTGATGGGGCAGGGCGCAAAGTATCCGGCGAACCCGCGCGCGCTCAATGTGGCAATCAATACCGAGGTGCACGTCAACGAGCAGGATATTCTGCGCATGCGGGCCTTTCTCAAGCGCGCCCAATTTCACGGGATCAGAGTTTGGCTCGACACGCCGCCGCAGCACCGCAGCGAAGGCGGGCTGATGGCCGCCCTGCGGCATATCGCCTTCAATTGGGTTCCTTTCGCCTGGTTCTTTGAGCGCGAGGTCTTTGCGGTTGGCGCGAAGTAGCCCGGCGTAAGCCGGGCCGGGGAATATCGGCTCGGAGGTTAGTTTGTTGGTGGCGCTAAGGTAAAATCACCACCTTATGAGCAAGAAGCCCCGCCGCTATCGCACCCCGAATCTGCCCACATCCGCCTACGGTTCAGTCGGCGGGGCGGGCTCGGCTCCAGCCACGGCGGTTACTGCCCCCGTCCAACGCGCGCCGGTCGCTCAGGTCATTTCTAAGAACTGGCAGGATGAGTATACCGAGGTGCTGGGCGACCTCAAGAAGACTGGCATCATTGCCGTGATTCTTCTGGCCGGGATGGCGGTCCTTTCTTTCGTGCTTCGCTGAAAATTCCTGACGAGAACACCCCCCGCAACGCGCGGGGGTGTTCTCGTCGTATTTCGCTTATTCAGGAAGAAACGGGCGGCTGCCGGGCGGCCCTTCCGGCAAGTCTGCTGCGCGCCATTCCTTTGGGTACCGGATGTGGTTGGGCGCCGGCGCGTCGAGATACTTGCCGACTTCGCGGGCGCCCGCCTCGACCATCTCGTTGACCCGCGAGAAATCGCCCAGCGCGACGTCCGGAAAATCGTAAATCGGGATGTGATGGACGACAATCCCGGGCATTCGCACAACGCTCTCCAGTTCGCGGAGCGCCTCGCCGTAGAGCACGGGTTTTACCGCGGCATCGACAATGTTGAGCAGGCGGTCGAAGCTGCGCGGATGGTCGTGCGAGAAGGCCAGGTCGATGGCCCAGATCTCGGTGGCTCCCCGCGATACCGCCAATCGAACAGGCAGATTTGACACCGCGCCGCCGTCTACAAAAACCTCGCCCTTGCGCAATGTGGGCGGGAAGAACCCCGGCACCGCTGCGCTGGTGATGACCGCGTCGGCGATGTTGGCGCTTGGATCGTCGCCATAGACATACAGCGTGTGGGTGCGCAAATGGGCGATGGTGACATACAGCTTGACCGCCAGATCGCCAAAAGTCTGCCGGCTGGCCGGAAGCGCGCGACGCACAATCCAACGCTTCAAAGCCGTATTGTCCGAAATGTAGCTTGCGCCGCGCACAAGCTGCAGTAGTGACCGGCCGGGGCTGGCCGAGATCAACTTCCGTTCACCCGCCCGCACCCAGAGTTGCTGCATCTGGTGGGTCATTTCAAGCGTTGGATTTGACGCCAGCATCGCCCCATTCAGCGCTCCGGCCGAAGACCCGACGATCATCTCGGGCTGTATCCCGCGTTCGAGCAGTGCCCGCAGCGCGCCGACCTCGAGCGGCCCGCGATTTCCACCCCCGCTCAGAACAAACGTCCTCATGGCCGCGGCTGTTCTTCGGGGGTATAGCTGCCCCGTCCATCGTGGACGAGCTCCGGCGCATAGGCGCCATTCCCGTTCCCATTTTGGGTTGGTGCGGGCGCCGGTGGCGGTGGCGCAGTGGCGGCGGGCGGCGATGTGGCTGGGGCCGTTGCGGCGCCGTTGATGACGATCACATCCTCTGGCGCGGCCACGCCGCTGGCGCCCACGCCGGCGGCTGGCGGCACATAGAAGCTCTCGGTGTTGGAGCCTGGGCCACGCGCGCCCGCGGAAGCCTGCGCCCGCACTTGCGATCGGATCGCGGCCAGTGTGCCAGGCACGTTCTCCGCCCCGGCGGCATCGGCGCTCTGGTTCGCTTCGATGACGCTGACGACTTCTTTGCCGCTCAGGGTGCCATGGGCGAGCAGGCCTTCCGCCAGGGCCGTGACCTCCTTCCAATGCCGTCGGAGCAGGCGGTCCGTCATATCCTCGAGTTGGATCCAGTAGTTCTCGAGCACCTTGTTGTTGCGCGACATGGAGTCGCCGGCCAGCTCGAGGGCGAGTGATGGGCCAAAGAAACCGGTCCGGGCCATCAGGAAAAGATTGCGCTGGACGGCCATGTAGTCGCCGCCCACGCTGTTGTAGATCTGGCCGGTCAGAATCTTTTCGGCCGCCCGCCCAGCCAGCGACACAATGGTGTCGTAGGCGTAGCGCATGACCGGCTCGATGTGTTGCTCGACCGTGTCGACCGGTTGCACATGCCCCTGGGCCCCACTTGAGAGCCTGACAATCGTCGCGCGCACGATCTTCTGATCGGGCATGACGTAGAACTGGGCCACCGCGTGACCGGCTTCGTGGTAGGCGAGAACCCGCCGCTGGCCCTCGTCCATCTCTTCAATCGGAGTCTCCATGCCGAGGCCCTGCTCCATAAAGGCCTTGTCAATGTCGCGCATGGACACCAGCCGCCGGCCGTCAAAGAAGGCAATCCGGACCGCATCCTTGGTGATCGCGCTGGAGATATCGGCCGGCGTTTTGCCAACGGTGTCGGCCACCAGGGCCTCTACGTCGAGCGTTTCGTCGCATTTGATCTTCTTGAGGTAGCCCTCGATCACCATGCGGCGGCTGGCGCGGTCGGGCGCGTCGACGGAGATCTTCGTATCGAGCCGGCCGGAGCGGGTGAGGGCGGGATCAAGGACGTCCGGGCGGTTGGTGCTGCCCATCCACATGACATGCCAGTTGCGTTTGGGAACATAGTTGCGGCCGAGCAGCTTCCAGAAGCGCATCGCCCGTTTCTCGGCGGCGCTGTTCTCCCCCATGCCGTCCATCTGGCTGAGCAAAGTCGTCAAGGCGAACGACGAACCCATCCCCATCATGCCCCCGCCCATGGTTGCGCCGCCCGCGGCGCCGCCGCCGCCGCGCACACCCGAGCGTGACATGCCGATGCCGTCGATCTCGTCGATGTAGGCGACACAGGCCCCGTATTTCTTGGCCAGATCGCGGGCGATCTTGCTGAAGCGCAGGACCATCAGAATGTCCATCCCCCAGAACATGCCGTAGAAACTGGTGCCGAGGGCGGAGACAAAAGCCATGCCGGACTCGCCGGCGACGGCCTTGGCCAGCAGGGTCTTGCCGGTGCCGGGCGCGCCATACAGCAGCAGACCGCTGATGTATTTGCCGCCCATCTTCTCGAACTCCTTGCGATCGCGCAGCAACGACATCCACTGCCGCACCAGTTTGACGAGCTGGGGCTGGCCCCAGTAGTCATCAAAGGTCACCGTGGAATCATCGCCCGGCCGGATGATCTGCACCTTTGGGCGCGAGAGAAACCAGAATAGAAAACCGAACTGGACAATGATGGTCAGCATCACCGCGGCGAGTTGAACCACCAGTGAGGCCGCAGTCGACAGGCCCGTGAAAAAGACGTTCAGGGAAACATCGTCGATCGTGGCAACATAGAAAATCGTGACCAGGATGCTGATCACAATGAAGATCGTGATGAAGCTCTTGATTGCGCGACGAATCCTTTCCGGCCATCGGTTATAGGGGATGTCGATCTTCTTGCGCGCCTTGCGCGGTTCGGGCAGCCGAAGCGGGTTGCTCACGTTGGCCATGATTGGGTGATACTCCTTTTTTGATTGTAGTCTTGAATGGACCTATCACACGCGTTGGCCGCTGAGAGTTTCGTGAGGGCATGCCCAGTGCAGTCATTGCCGCGGGCCTCCTGGCGGTGAACCGCCAGGAGGCCCGCGACTCTCCGCTATAATCTCCCGACAAATACGCGGCAGTGACCCAGACAAGAGTAGGTGTGCGGAGCGCGATCTCAGAGAGCCGGCGGTGGTGCGAGCCGGTATCGTCCGCAGACCGAAGTGGCGCTGGCGAGCCGGATCGGGTTGGCCCCGTTATCGGTCCAAGAGATGGGAAGTGGCCTGCGCCTTCCCGAACAGAGGTGGTACCGCGAGCATGCGCTCGCCCTCGGATGAGGGCGGGCGTTTTCGTTTTTCAGGAGGGTGACAACATGAATCGACAACATAGCGTTTTCTCCGGCATCCAGCCGACAGGCGAACTGCACATTGGAAACTATCTGGGCGCCATCGCCAACTGGGTGAAGTTGCAGGATGAATACGAATGCACGTATTGTGTCGTCGACTTGCACGCCATGACGATGCCATACGAGGCCGCCACCCTGCGCCGCAACATCGAGAATATGCTGATTGATCTGCTGGCCTGCGGGATTGACCCGGCGCGCGCGATCCTGTGCGTGCAATCGATGGTGCCCGAACACACCGAACTGACCTGGATCTTCAGTTGCGTGTGCTCATATGGCGACCTGACCCGCCAGACCCAGTTCAAGGACAAGGTCGATCAGCTCGAGGATACCCAGGGCGCGTTCATCTCGGCCGGTCTGTTCACCTATCCGGTGCTGCAGGCTGCCGACATCCTGCTCTATCGCGCCGACTATGTGCCGGTGGGCAAGGACCAGGAGCAGCATCTTGAGCTTTCGCGCGAGATCGTCCGGCGTTTCAACTTCCAGTTCGGCGAGTACTTTCCGGAGCCTCAGGTGCTGTCGACCGAGACGCCCAAGGTTCTGTCAATGGCCGATCCGACCCGGAAAATGAGCAAGAGCCTGGGCCCCAAGCACTACATCGGCTTGTTCGAGGATGAGAAGGGTGTGCGGTCCAAGGTCAAATCCGCCGTCACCGACACCGGGGCGGGCGATCTGGAGAAGATGAGCCCCGGGGTCGAGAACTTGTTCAGCCTGCTCCGCGCAACCGGCAAGGTTGACACGCATAATGCGCTGATGCAGGAGTACAAGGCCGGCAATCGCCGCTACGCGCCGCTCAAGGATGCCGTGGCCGACGCGCTGGTTGAACTCACCGGCGGGTTGCGCGCGCGCCGCGCGGAAATAGCGGCCGATCCCGCGGCGGTGTGGAAGCTGGTGGGTGAGATGTCGGCCCGCGCCCGCGAAAAAGCGAACGTCACCCTGCGCGAGGTTCGCCAGCGGGTAGGACTGCCACTGCGTTAAAGCGCGTCCCTCGTCCCCAATGAACCTAGCTCGGAAACGATATTCCCCGCCCCGGCGTACGCCGGGGCGGGGAATATCGTTTCCGAACAAGGGTATGGTTGGGGGAAGTGAGGTTTCAGCCATGACAACTACCTATATCGCCGCCATTGACCAGGGCACGACCAGCACACGCTGCATGATCTTTGACCATGAGGGCGCGGTGGTCGCGCGGGCTCAGAGGGAGCACACCCAGATTTACCCGCGTCCGGGCTGGGTTGAACACGACCCGGACGAGATCTGGACCCGCACCCGCGAAGTGATCGCCGGCGCGCTGGCCACCGCCAACTTGGGCGCAGCCCAGATCGCGGCGATAGGCATCACCAATCAGCGCGAGACGACGGTCGTTTGGGACAAGGCGACAGGCCGGCCGATCTACAACGCCATCGTGTGGCAGGACACCCGGACCGATGCGTTGCTCAAGACCCTGGCCCGCGAAGGCGGACAGAATCGATTCCGGCGCCAAACCGGCTTACCTCTCGCCACCTACTTCAGCGGCCCCAAGATTCGCTGGATTCTCGATAACGTCCCCGGGGCGCGCGCGCGGGCCCGGCGCGGTGAGTTGTTGTTCGGGAATATCGACACGTGGCTGATCTGGAACCTGACCGGCGGCCCGAGCGGCGGGCGGCACGTCACTGATGTGACCAATGCCAGCCGGACCCTGATGATGAATCTCAAGACCCTGGATTGGGACGCGAGCATCCTCAAGGCCATGCGCGTGCCCCGCGAAATGCTGCCCGAAATCCGATCCTCCAGCGAGATCTATGGCGCGGCGGTCGGCGCGCTGGCGGGTGTGCCGGTAGCCAGCGCCCTGGGTGATCAGCAGGCGGCCCTGTTCGGGCAGGCGTGTTACGCGCCGGGGGAGGCCAAGAACACGTATGGCACGGGCTGCTTCATGCTGATGAACACCGGTCTGACGCCGGTCCAGTCGAAAAATGGGCTGCTGACCACGCTCGCCTACAAGCTGGGCGACGCTCCCGCGGTCTACGCGCTGGAGGGATCGATCGCCATCGCCGGCGCGCTCGTGCAATGGTTGCGCGACAACCTGGGGCTGATCTCATCGTCGGGCGAAATAGAGACCCTGGCCGCTTCGGTCAATGACAACGGCGGCATCTATTTCGTGCCTGCCTTTAGCGGGCTCTACGCCCCGTACTGGAAGGACAACGCCCGCGGCGTCATCGCCGGCCTTACCCGCTATGTCAACAGCGGGCACATTGCCCGGGCGGCGCTCGAGGCGACTGCGTATCAGACCCGCGAGGTGCTTGATGCCATGAACGCCGACTCGGGCGTGCGGCTCAAGTCGCTGCGCGTCGACGGCGGGATGGTCTTCAACGGCCTGCTGATGCAGTTTCAATCCGATATGTTGGGTGTCCCCGTTGTGCGACCGAAGGTGGCCGAGACGACCGCGCTGGGCGCCGCCTACGCGGCCGGGCTGGCGGTGGGTTTCTGGACCAGCCTCAAGCAACTTCGTGAATACTGGGGGGTTGACATGGAATGGCGTCCGGCTCTGCCGCGTGCCCGGCGCGAGAAACTCTACGCCGAATGGAAGAAGGCCGTCACGCGGACCTTCGACTGGTTGTAAGGGTTTGTCAGAGGCGATCCCCCGGCGGAGCCGGGGGATCGCCTCTGACATTTAGCGCCGGCCGTCGACCCGCAGAATCCGGCCGCTGACCATGCGCGTCGCGCGCAGGGGCGAGTCGGCCTCTTCGGGCGAGAAACCCGCGCCGCGGTCGGGCCCCTGGTCGTCATAGCTGCCGTTGGACTTGCGCATATAGGCGGCAAGTTCGTCGCGGGCTTGCTCGATGTGCGCCACTTCGAGATCGATCAGCATTGCCAGATGGTCGACGGCGACGTCGCCCACGCCCAGGGCGGTCTGAAAGTGAGGGAGGCACAGCCCGGCGCTTGCCCTGAAGGCCTCGTATAGCCGCTTGTCCTTGATGTCGCGGGCGAGCGCCCTGAGGTAGATGACTTCCTGGTCGCGCTCGTAATCACACAACACACAGTTGCGGCGCGGGACTACCGCATCCCGGACGTTGCGGATTGCGCCGCGCAGCGCCAGGGCCAGTACGCTGGCAAATGATCCGGTTCGGCGCGGCGCGAGCGCGGCGATCTGGCGGGCCACATCGTTCAGAATGTCATGGTGCAGGATCGCCGTGCCGGCCATCCGCGCCGGACCCGGGAGCAAGCTTGCGTGGGCGCTGCAGAAGCCGCGCGCCTCGCGGATCTCAGCCCGGCGCTCAATGATGTTGAGTTGCTCGTAGAAATAGGCGTCGATCCGGGAACGCACAGATTTGTCCACCAGACGGCACACTGGGCAGCCGGGTTCGCTCATTGCCTCAATCAGCTCAAAAAACGTCCCGGATTTGTTCATAGCCAGCCCAGCGCCTTCATCAGTCCGGTGACGATCAGGGTGCCAGCCGCGCACAGGCCGGACAGCGCCGCGGCGCTGCTGCGATCGGTCCGCATCCGCCACCACATCCAGATCGCCAGCGCCAGCGGGATCAGGCGGGGAAGAAAGGCGTCAAGCCAGGGTTGAATGAAGACCCGCGCGGATTCCAGCGAGACGCTTGCCGTATCGAAGCTCAACGGCGCCAAACGGACCAGCAGCGACCCGAGCACAAAGGCGCCCAGGCGCTCCGCAGCGAACGCCCCGGCCCGCGTCCACATATTTCGATCGGCCCAATTCAAGCCGGCCAGCCCCCAGGTGTGCCCGGCGTGAAACGCGACCCAGGCCAGTCCCAGGATCAAAGCCGACTGCAGGACGATAAACAGAAGCGGTCCGAGCAGGCTGCCCTGAGCCGCCACGGCCGCCCCGACGGCGACCAGAACCGAGGTGGCAAGGCCTCCTACCAGAGCGTCGCCTGCGGCGCCGGTCACCGTCATGACTGCTGTTTTTGCGCCGATGAGTTCGGCGTTGGTTGCGGCCTCTGTCGTGGCGTCCCCGTGCATGGCCGAAACATGTCCTTCCGCGGCCACCAGCGCGCCGACGAGGCCAGCCCCGAGCGTGGGCTCGGTCGCGAAATAGGTCAGGTTGCGGCGCAGCGCTGCGGCGCGCCGCGCTTTGTCTGGATAAAAGGCCGACAGAACGGGCGAGAGCGCGGCGGCCAATCCAATGTTTTGCGCGCGCTCGAAATTGGCCGCCGCGCCGCCGAAGAATTGCCACAAGAGGAATGACGACAGCAGGGTGACTGGCGCCGCCCGCTCGGTCTTGCCCGGCAGGAGCGGCACGACATCAACCTCGGTTGCCCCCGCCTCGGTTTCGGGGGCTGCTGGCAGCTCGCCGTGTGTGCGCCGGGCAATGAAGGCATGGATCAGGGCGATGGCGGCTCCAAAAACAAAGAGCGGAACCGCGCGCGGCAGGGATCCGCTGCCATCCATGCCGATCTGCGCAACGATCCAACCCAATCCAACGTAGGCGATTGCGCTGCCGCTCGCGACAGCCCGCAGGCTCATGGCGATTCCCAGGATGATGAGTAATTGCTGGAACAACCGCATGGCATAAGCCGCCCAATCCGGGATGCGGGTTGACCAGGCGGCGATGGCTTGCGCGTCGGCGGAGAGCAGCAGGATCAGGGCAGGGAAGAATGAGATCAGAAAGAGCCAGATCTGGCTGGGGAATATGTTGACAAAGGTGACGATTCGGGCATCACCGCGTTCGGCGAAAAAATCCGCCCAGTGGGCCAGGACTGTGTTGAAAGCGCCCGCCAGGAAGTTGAGCGCGAATCCCAGTCCGGCCAGTCCGCTCAGGATGGCCAGAGTCTGGGGTGACTCGGTCCGGATTCCGGCCAGCATCAAGACGGGCACGCCGACGTAGCCCATCAGGCCGATGTCCGGCGCGACTCGCACGCGCAGAGCGGATAGGCCGAGGGTCGCCAGGTTCAGGCCGGCCCCAAGCGCGGCGCCGCGCGCGGGATCGCCAAGGATCAGGCCGGCGATGGCGCCCCCGACCAGCGGCTGGGCAAAAACGGAATTTCCCAACCCGGCCGAGAACGATGAACGCGCGAACGCATAGAACAGCGCGATCAACGCGGCCTGAATCACGCTCATTTTGCTTTTCCGGGTGTCTTTGGCCTGCCAGTGGGTTTGGCAGCTGGCTTCCCGCCATGAGGTTTGCTCGTTGCCGACGCTTTGGACTTGGCGGGCTCGGCCTTTGCCGCTGTCTTCCGGGCGGGCTTGCCTTTGCCTGCCGGCGTTTTGGATGGCGCGGCGCCCGCGGCGCCACTCTTCTTGCCTTCGGTCTTGGCTGCTGCGGCCGCAGCCTTGGCCACGGGCTTCACCGGACGCGCAGCCGGCTGAACCTTGGGCGGTTCAACCGCCTTGACCGGCGGGCGGGACAGCATCAAGCGGTCATAGAGCGCAAGCACATTTGCGGTATGCAGCTGGGTGACGGCCCCGTTGAGCAACACCCGCGGCATCCCGCACTGCTCAATGGGCAGGCGGGCGGCCTCTTCGCGCGGCGCGCCGGTCTCGACCAGTTTTTCGACTTTGGCGACCAGGGTTTCGAGGTAATGGTTGCCCCGCCGCATGTTTTCCTTGATTTCGCCGCGCAGGATGATCTCGCCGTGCCCCTGCACGATGCAATCGAGCTGCATGCCCGCGACGAGCTCGATGGCCTGGCGAATCGCAGCAACGTCGGCCCCAGGATCGCTGACAGTGGGAAGGGCCATGATGGTGTCGCCGGCAAACAGCAGCTTCTCTTCCTGGAAGAGGACCGCAATTGAGTCCGGCGTGTGGCCCGGAAGGCGCAGAAGTTCCAGCGTCTTGCCCGGCAAGCGCAGCGCGAAATTGCCCTTGTCAAAGGTGATGGTGGGCAGGCGCAGGCGGACAAGGTTCAGCGACGGCGACTGAGTCTTGGCTTGTTCGAGCGCTTCAAACCCGTGGGCGATCATCAGTTCTCGGCACAGGGTGTGGCTGATGACCTCGGCGCGGGGAAAGAAAGCAGCCCCATACACATGATCCGCCTGGTGCTGGGTGTAAATGATGTATCGGACGCCATCCGGGCACAGCCGATTGACGAGTTGCGCGATCTGAACCGTTTCTTCGGGGAACGGCAGTGTGTCGATCAGGACACCGATGGTGCCTGAAACAATAAGACTTGCCGTGACCTGGTAATAAAGCTCGCTGGTGAAGACGTAGACATCATCCGAGAGCCGCTCTGTATGCATGGGGGCGATCATACGACCCGCCGCGTTATTATGCAAATATCCATACATAACTCGCGTCCGAACGCGATTCACACGCTCGGCCAACCACGCCGTCATCTCCAGAGGCAATGTGCCCCGCGCGCAGCCCGGGGCACACTGCCTCCGGCAACGCATTTGCGAATGGTTCCTAGAAGCCGTCCTAAAAATGTCCTGCGATCTCGCAATCCCCGCGCGAAGCGCGGGGATTGCGAGATCGCCAATCATTTTAGGATGACTTCTAGCGCAGGGTCAGCTCGGCCTTGAGCGCTGAATCCGTCAGGGCTGAACCGGGCGCGCTGAACGCGGCCATTCGGGCAAAGTCCCCGCTCGGGCGGTATAGGCCAAAGCGCAACGTGTAAGGGCCGGGCGCGAGCCCATCCGGCAGGCTGATATCGCGGGTATCCACGATGATGTCGCCGGCGCGCCACCAGCGGGTTGGGAAGCGTCCGCCGGCCGGCGGGCCATCCGCCTGGGCTACTTGCTGACCGCGCGGGTCGGCCACTTGCATGAACACCGTCATGTCTTCGCTGAAGTCCCGTGTCACATACCAGGTCGTCGCGATCCGCAGCGCGCGCCCGGTCTGGGTCACGCTGATCGCGTCGCCGACCCGGACGCTGGCCAGCCACTGCTGAGTCTCGGGTATAACCGTTGGAGAAAGTGACGCGTAGCCGGTTGCGGCGTAACGCTGACGCCCGGTCTCGCGCCCGGCGCCGTCATAGGTTTTCAGAAGGGTCTGACGGCGCGCGTCGACATCGAAGTCATACCAGCTCACATCCAGGGCGAGTTCCGCCAGATTGGGCAGGCCCGTCCGCGGGTCGATCAGGAGTTCCAGTTGCTCCACAATGATGTCTCCCGGCGTCCAGCGGCTGGT
>Ga0073905_10000397_pt1 | contig 20193 bp, 15 predicted proteins | sample KloWWTupernatant_FD_65482 | JGI IMG/M metagenome (GOLD analysis project Ga0073905, IMG submission 65482) | Active sludge microbial communities from Klosterneuburg, Austria, studying microevolution and ecology of nitrifiers - Klosterneuburg... | ecosystem: Engineered > WWTP > Aerobic digester >... | reverse complement strand
TTAAGAAAAATAAATGAGGATAACTGGAGAGAGTGTATTGCGCTTACTGTCAATGATGATCAGCTTACATTCGTAGGTTCAAATGTTAATGGACTCGCACTTGCTTATGCTCATAAAGAAATGAATCCTCTTGCAATTTATAATGATGAGACAATGGTGGGATTTTTAATGTATGCAAAAGATCCTGATGACGGTGTTTACTATATTAACAGACTTATGATAGACCGTAAATTTCAGGGAAATGGATTTGGAAAGCAAGCTTTGAGTGAGCTTTTAAATTTATTGAGGGATTTGAAGGTAGAATCTGTTGACATTCTACACAAGCCCGATAATCTTAAAGCTATAAAAGTTTACGAAAGTCTCGGATTTATATTAACTGAAGATAAAGTAGGTGATGAAGTTGTTTCAGTTCTTAAATTGTAACCGGTTTTATTTCTACTAATTATTTTATAATTCGGCTTTAATACTACGAAATTTATTATTAAAATCTTTTTTGAAACATTTATGCATCTAAAACGGGTTAATTAATTATTCTGAATTGTATGTTCAATTCAATAATCTTATTTTTGTATAAATGCATATTTTGACCAATATTAATTTAAAGTATATACTCCTTTTTTGTATTCTCACCTTTCTTAATACTTCAGAAAGTGATTTATTTTCTCAATCACAAAAAAGAGGATCAGTAAGTGATAATGATAAAGCCATGTTTTATTTTGTAGAGGCAAAAACATTAGAACTAAAATCCGACTATATTGGAGCTGTGGAAAATTACAGAAATGCCCTTGAGTTTGATAAATCACCCGGTATTTATTATTCTCTCGCACTTGTGTATTTTAAAATGAATAAAATTGATGAGTCTCTGACCGAGATTAAGAAAGCTCTTAATTTAAAACCAAATGATCAGGATTTTATAGAGATAAGTGCTAATTTATATATTGTAAAAAAACAATTTGTAAAAGCCATTGCTGCGTATGAGCAGATCATTTCATTAGATTCAAACTATACCTACGGTCTTTACTCACTTGCGAGACTATATCAGGAAACTAACATGCCTGCTAACGCACTTGCTGTTTATGAAAAAATAACAGCCAAGATCGGATATGATTTTGATGTGTTAAATAAAATGTATGAGATTTATATCGCAAATAAGGATTATGCAAATGCATCGGATGTCCTTGAAAGCATGCTGAAAATAGATCCGTTTAACGCAAACATAAAAAAGATACTGGCTAATCTTTATCTGAATAATAAAGATTATGATAAAGCAAGAGTAATCTATGAAAATATACTTTCGTTAGATCATACTGAGAAGGAAGTTCAAAACGAACTTGTGAAAATATATTTCAAGCTGAATGAGAATGACAAAGCCTTTGAAAATTTCAGTAAGGTACTTGGAAAAGATTCACTGAATTTTCTTGAGAAAGTTCAGGTTGGTGAACTTTATTTTAATTTAATTTCACAAGATGAATCAGCGAAGGACATTTCAAAAAATATATTTATCGGTATAAAAAGTGAATATCCAGATGAATGGATTCCATATTATTATCTCGGAGTTTTTGATCTGTTGGATAAAAATGAATCGGCATATAAAGAATACTTTGAGACAGCTCTTGAAATGGCAGACACTGCAAGAGACGTTTTTATAAATATAGGTTTTTCACTGTATCAGGAAGGATTGACAGATGAAGCTATGCCTGTAATTGATCAGGGACTGTCTAAATTTCCGGATGATTTCAGACTAAATTTTATAAAAGGTCTGGCATTACAGGGAACAGGAAGGGAATCCGAATCCGTGCCTTATTATGAAGCTGCACTTGACGCAAATCCTGCAGATATAAATACACTCTCTTCTCTTGCACTAATTTATGATAATCAAAAACGATTTGATAAGTCCGTAGAAACCTATGAGAATGCATTAAAGATCGATCCTTATAATGCACTTATACTTAATAATTATGCTTATAATCTTTCCGAAAGAGATGTTGAACTGGAAAAAGCATTATACATGTCAAAGATAGCCGTTGAAAAAGAACCGGGCAATGCATCATATCTTGATACTATTGGCTGGATTTATTTTAAAATGAAAAAGTATAAAAAAGCTGAGGAGTTTATCGGAAAATCATTGGATGTAAATCCAGCCAGTGCAGTGGTACTTGAACATATGGGAGATGTGTACAGCAAACTTAAGGATAGTAATAAAGCAGTAAAATACTGGAAAATGTCTTTAGAAATAAATCCTTCTAATGAAACTCTTAAGGACAAAATTTATTCTTCACAAGTCGGTTAATTTTTTTTAGATTTTCCGATATAAAGATTTTTGAGTAAACCGATTTTATTAATAAATAACAACTAATGGAAATTTCAACAAACGGAACTACACAAAATCATCACAAAGTAATTGTTATCGGTTCAGGTCCAGCAGGGCTGACAGCAGCATTATATTCAGGCAGAGCTAACCTTGATCCGATAATATTCGAAGGCAGTCAGCCGGGCGGCCAGCTAACGATCACTACTGAAGTAGAAAATTATCCAGGATTTGAACATGGAATTCAGGGACCAGAACTCATGGACATTATGAGAAAGCAAGCTCACAGATTTGGTGCGAAATCAATTTATAGAAATATTACTAAAGTAGATTTCAGCTCAAGACCACATAAAATAACTGACGAAGAAAATAATGAATATACTACTGACACTGTAATTATTTCTACAGGCGCATCCGCAAAATGGATTGGACTGGAATCTGAACAGACCTATATGGGCTATGGAGTCTCCTCATGTGCCACATGTGACGGTTTCTTTTTCAGAGGAATGAAAGTCGTTGTTGTAGGAGGCGGAGATACTGCAATGGAAGAAGCAAATTATCTGACACGTCATGCAAGTGAAGTGTTCTTAATTCACAGACGTGAAGAGTTCAGAGCATCAAAGATCATGCTTGACAGAGCAAAAGCAAATCCGAAAATAAAATTTATTCTAAATACTGTAGTAGAAGAGATCCTTGGTAAGACTGAAGACAATAAAAAATCTGTAACAGGTGCAAGAATAAAAAATGTCATAACAGGTGAGGTTTCGGAAATTGAATGTGCAGGATTCTTCACAGCAATTGGTCATGAACCAAACTCTAAGATCTTTAACGGAATTCTCGATATGAATGAATACGGATATCTTATTACAAAAAAATCAACCACTGAAACTAATGTCGAAGGTGTTTTTGCATGCGGTGATGTACAGGATGATTATTACAGACAGGCTGTTACTGCTGCGGGAACGGGATGTATGTCTGCCATTGATGCCGAAAGATATCTTGAGAAGATCGAGTTTGAAGAAACTAGCAAAGCTAATGATCAATGATTAATTATTATTGTTCAATGTTCAATGTTCAATGTTCAATGTAATTTTATTTTTATGAAGGAACTCAATTTATTAATTTTGTGTATTACCGAAAGTCAAACGTAAAATAAAAATTAAATTTAAAAGAAAAAATTTAAACTTACCAGATGCCGTTTTATTATAAGTTAGGCCAGATCCCCCAGAAAAGACACACACAATTCAGACAGCCGGACGGATCTTTATATAAAGAAGAACTTTTATCGACAATTGGATTTGACAGTATTTCTACAAATGCATATCACATAAATTCACCTGCTAAAATTAAAGATATTTCCCCAGACGTTGAGATCGTAAAAATTGAGGAGTGGAAAGAATCTTCTTTGAGACCTTATCATTTCAGGACTAAACCAATGAATCATGAAGGTGATGCATTTTCAGGCAGAAAACCTGTAATGTTTAATAATGATGTAGTGATGAGTGTATGCAGAGTCAAGGATCAAATGAATTATTTTTATAAAAATGCATTATGTGATGAGGTGATATTTGTCCATGAAGGAAAAGGGACATTACAGTCAAATCTAGGATATATGAAATTTCGGGAAGGAGATTATATTGTAATTCCAAGAGGTGTAATTTATAAATTAGTTCATGAAACTGAAGATGCAAGATATCTAATTTTTGAATCAAGTGGACCTGTTTCTACTCCTCACAGATACAGAAATGAACATGGTCAGTTAATGGAACATTCACCCTATTGTGAAAGAGACATTAAATGTCCTGAAGAGATGGTTACATTTGATGAAAAAGGTGATTTCAGAATGAGGATAAAAAAAGGAGAGAAGGTTGTAACTTTTCATTATGGGTTTCATCCTTTTGACATTGTCGGATGGGACGGTTATTACTATCCATGGATATTTAATATAGAAGATTTCATGCCGATCACAGGAAAAATTCACATGCCTCCTCCGATTCATCAGACATTTGCGGCACCAGGTTTTGTGATTTGTTCTTTTTGTCCGAGAATGCTGGATTATCATCCGTTGGCAGTGCCAATTCCATATAATCACAGTAATCTTGATTCTGATGAGATGTTATATTATGTAGATGGAAATTTTGCAAGCAGAAAAGGAGTTGACTTTGCATCAATAAGTCTGCATCCAAACGGTATCCCACATGGTCCACACCCTGGAACTGTAGAAGCAAATTTAGGGAAAAAAGAGACTTTAGAAACAGCAGTTATGATGGATACTTTCAGACCTCTAAAACTGGCAAAATTTGCAAAAGAAGTTAATGATCCTTCATATTATCTTAGCTGGAACAGCGATGATCCTGTTGAACTGATAAACGAGGGTCAGTAAGATTTGTTTTTTAAAATTAAAATAATTATTTTTACAGATATTTTTTTAATACATTTTTAAGAATTAAATAAAATACAAGTAATTTCTGTTTATTACAGTTACCCCCGTAAATGTGATAAATGTTCCCACAAAATATTAACGTAAAATTTTTTGAACAAGAAAATTAAACATATGAAAGGAGAAAAATAATTAAGCAGATTTTTTGCTTTTTTACGATTCTAATTCTAAATACAAAAACCTGAATTTTCTCCGGTGTAATAAAAATTTCTTTACTAATGTAATAATAAGTTCTTTTTTAAATAAATACTTTTTACAAATATTTGAGTAATTGATTGTAAATGATCCGGGAGATTACTTCACAAAATTTTTAGTTATATTCGGATTTTCATTAACTAATTAAAAATTAATCCCCTTAATCGGGTTATCTATATTAATAACATTATTTACTGCTTCACAAATCGGCATAAATTTATTTGTTTATAAAAATTAATTACTTTATTTTTGCAACATTATTTTAACGAAATTTATATTTCAAAATTTAAAAAAAAATTTTATTAAAAAACTTTTAACATAGATTTTCAGAATAATTCTGTTTTTTACAGTCTCCCCAAAGCTGTAATTAATATTTCCCAAAAATATTAACACAGAATTTTTCTGATTTTAAAAAACCAAAATAAACGAAAGGAGAAAGAAATGAAAAAGGTTATTTTTTCATTAGTAATTCTTGTTGTTTTAGTTTTCACTTCAATTTCATATTCTCAATATGGACTAAGTGATGCAATTATAACAGGCACAGGGGCTGGTAAAAGTGTAACATTTATCGACCCTCATACAAATGCTTCAAGACAAGTGTTTGCCGGTCAAATGAACGGTAGTGTCGATAATAACTCTACAAAATTTTACTGCATTGATCTCAGAAGGACATTAAGTTTTCCAGATGAATGTCATAAAGATTCTGCAGTATCAAGCTCAAAGATTGTTTATGTCTTAAACAATTACCTTCCTTACAATCCTGATCCGGTAGGAGAATTACCAAATCTGAATGATGAAGTCGCATCAACTCAATGTGCGATCTGGCATTTTTCTGACGGAATGGATGCAAACACAATTACTGACAATACTATCAAAGTCAGAACACTTGAGATAATTGCAGATGCAGATGCAAACGGGGTGATAACAAATATTGTTACTACATTTTCTATCGAACCAGGTATTGGTATTGACGAGATTTATATCAAAACCCTTGATCAGAATGGTGACCCAATAGCAATTAACAATATTCAGCTTTCAATTTCCGAAGGTTCGTTAAGCACAAACAATGTAAATACTACATTACCAAATGGTGAATCACCAGCGATAACTGTATTAGGTACAGGAACAGGTATTATCACTGCTACTGCGATGTGCATGATCCCGCAGGGAGTTACATATGCATGTCCAAATAAGCAGAGACTTGTTATAGCTGCGCCGGCTATCGGAGAAAAAGAAGCAACTTTTGATTGGGGTGCATTACCTGTTGAGTTATCTTCATTTACTTCAGTTATTAATTCAAGAAATGTTACTCTAAACTGGTCTACATCTTCAGAAATAAATAACTCAGGTTTTGATATTGAAAGAAAAGTATCGACAAACGAAACATGGTCTAAGGTTGGAAATGTAACCGGTAACGGTACAACTAACGAAACCCGAAGCTATTCATTTACAGATAAAGATCTGAGTGCAGGTCAATACAGCTACAGACTGAAACAGGTTGATTTCAATGGTAATTTTGAATATTTCAATCTCAGTAATGAAGTAGTGATCGCTGCACCGGATGAATATAGTCTGAATCAGAACTATCCTAACCCTTTCAATCCATCTACAAAGATCAGTTTCCAGATCCCAGTGGACGGTGCTGTATCATTGAAAATTTTTGATATCAGCGGTAAAGAAGTTTTAGAATTAGTGAATGGAAATTTGAATGCCGGATTCCATACAATTAATTTTAATGCAACTGGACTAACCAGTGGTGTTTATTTCTACAAACTTTCAGCAGGAAACTTTACTAAAGTCATGAAAATGTCTTTAATTAAATAATTTCAATTTATATCGTAAAGGCGGCTATATGCCGCCTTTTTTTTTTAATAAAAATCCTTTGTCAGACTTCACAGTTAGATATTAAATATTCTAAACTTATTATCAATAACAATCAAAAATAGCATTTTTCAAATATTTAACTGGATTATTGTTTTTATTAACTTCACAAAATGACTTAAATTTATTTGATAACTAAATTTAAATATTTTATTTTTAACAACTATTTTTTACACAATATATTAAATTAAGGAAAATCAATTTTTTTTAATCTGATATCCCAAATATTTGATTAAATTGACCATCCCAAAAGGTCAATACAAGAATTGATTTTCCTCTTTCTTGAAAGGAGAGACCCCCATGAAGAAAATTCTTCTTCTTGTTGCTTTATTGATTTCTATTTCTAATGGAATTTCAATAGCTCAACTTACACCCGCTTCAGTAGAAGGTATTTCGCCAAAGCGAAATATTACTTTTATAGATCCTATTACAAATCAATCAGAAACAAGAACTGTTGGATTGTTTTATGGAAAAATATACAATCCAAATTCCGGACCGGATGTCTGCTTTTACAGCATTGACATCATTAAAGCACCTTCAAGTTGTCTTCCAAATTTTGATTATGTAGATGACTCAACAGGAATTTTACCTTCACGGGTTTGCTACATTCTTTACAATTATTATCCGGCTGCAACAGGTCCGGGACAGTTAAGCAATCTTGCAAATGAATCTGGAGCAATTCAGGCTGTAATATGGCATTATATGAATGGACTTGATCTGAATTCAATAACTAGTTCAGCAGTAAGAAACAGAGCAAATGCAATTAAAGCAAATGTAGATGTTAATGGAAATAATAGTGTAGTGCCTGAAGTAATTAAGATCGTTCCCGATTTTGATCCGGATTTTTTCTTTATTGAGACAAAAAATGATGCCGGTTCAGGTGTAGCAGTGAACGGAATTCAGTTAACAATTACAGAAGGTTCACTAAGTACTTATACTGTAAATACAGATGCTTCAGGAATTTCAGATCCGATCCAGGTGATCGGAACAGGTGTAGGAACGATTACAGCAACTGCTGACAATATTATTTTGCCAAAAGGCAGAATTTTCAGACATATTAATAACGATTGTCCGAAAGTTGTACTTGCATGTCCGGGTCCCGGTGAGTTAAGAGTTTATTCAGACTGGGGAGCTTTACCGGTTGAGCTTACTTCATTTTCTTCATCTGTCAACAATAATAATGTTAGTCTAAACTGGATCACAGCATCTGAGCTGAATAATTCAGGATTTGATATCGAGAGAATGTCTGTTACAACAGGTGAATGGAAAGTTGCAGGAAATGTCTTAGGAAATGGAACAACTTTAAATTCTTCCGAATATACTTACACAGATAAAAATGTAACTTCAGGCAGATATAGTTACAGATTAAAGCAAATTGATTTTAACGGTAATTTTGAATATTTCAATTTAACTAATGAAGTAGAAATTGGAACACCTTCTAAATTTGAATTGAGCCAGAACTATCCGAATCCATTCAATCCTGAAACAAAAATTAAATACGAATTACCGAATGACGGATTTGTATCTATAAGAGTATTTGATAATTCAGGAAAAGAAGTTGCTGTACTTGTCAATAATAATGTCTCAGCAGGATATCACACTGTCAACTTTAAAGCTTCAAGTCTATCAAGCGGAATTTATTTTTACAGGCTCGAAACACCGGGTTTTGTAAAGGTCATGAAAATGGCATTAGTAAAATAACTAAATTAAAATAGAGTGTTTTTCATTTGTTTTGTTTACAGTCGGTTAATGTGGTTTAGCCGGCTGTTTTTATTTTATCAAAAAATTTTCTTTATTAGACTAAGTTATTTAGTAATTATGAAAGTCTTAGATTTGCAGATAATTTTAATTTCAAATTTTAGTTCTAAAAAATATTGACAAGTCCAAATTGATTTAAGACAAGATATATTTGATTTTTCCATCACAAAAAATTAAAGTAATTGATTTTTTAAATTAATTGGCTTATTTTTGAATTCAATTTTTACATATTTACATTCCTATCAAAATTATACCCCAAAGTAATTTTCAGGAATTTATTTATTAATTCTTATTATATATAAGAAAGGGGGTATAATAGCCAATAAAAAAGTCACTTATTAAAATCAATATATTTTTCTTAGAATTCTTCAAAAAGATTTAGACTCCCCAGTTTATTTCTTTTATTCTCTTAACAATTAATTAATTATTTTATTAAACACTAAAACCCAAAATGAAAAAGATTACTTTTTTAATCATGCTTTTAGTTCTATCAATTGCAAGTGATTCATATTCACAATACGGAAACAGCCGTGCTATTGTAAACACAACTTTCAATGCTCAGTTTGTAGGAAGAAATGTAACATTTGCACATTGTAATGAAGGTGTTGCTGCAGGATATGCCGGTGTAATTCCTGCGACTCTTGATGGCGTTGTTAATACTCCTTTTTATTGCCTTGATGTCTGTACTCCTATAGCATTAGGTGATACTATAAAAGATTCTGCATCATCAATTCCACAGGCAATTTATATTACTAATACCTACTATCCTTCAAGAACTACATATCCGGGAAAATTGGCAAACAATAATGATGAAGGATCTGCTGTTCAGCTTGCAATCTGGCATTTCAGAAATAACGTTGACCCGGATTCAATAACAGCTATTACAGGCGGTACTGTCACAGTTGCTGATTTCATTCTCAGAGTAAAAGAAATTATAGCTGATGTAAATTTAAACGGAGGTTCGACTATTCAGGTATCAACTCTTGAAATCAAACCTGGATCAGATCCTGATGATTTTTATATAGAAACTTTAGATACTGCAGGAAATCCAATTGCAGTAGCAAGTATCACACTTGCAATAAACGGAACCGGTACTCTGAGTCAATATACAGTAAGTACCAATGCATTTGGAGTATCTGATACTGTTACAGTTACAGGAGCTTCTTCAGGTGACGTTATTTCAGCTTCAGCAACTCTTGAGGTTCCCGGTGGAACTACATATTCATCAGCGGAAGTTTTAAATCCTGTTTTGCAGCTTTTAGTACTTGGTAGAACAACTACAGCTATTAGATCTACTGAAACTACATGGGGTGCATTACCTGTTGAGCTAAGCAGTTTTACTGCTGGTATTTCCGGTAATGATATTATGCTGAACTGGTCAACATCAAGCGAAATAAATAATTCCGGTTTTGAAATAGAAAGATATAAAACAGGAACTAATGCCTGGGATAAAGTTGGATATGTAACTGGTAATGGAAATTCTTCTGTATCACAAAATTACTCTTTCAATGATAAAAATCTGACTTCAGGAATTTATACTTACAGATTAAAACAAATAGATTATAATGGTAATTTTGAATATCACAATCTGAATGGTGAAGTTGTAATCGGAGTACCGAATAATTTTGATCTAAGTCAGAATTATCCAAATCCATTTAACCCATCAACAAAAATTAAATATCAGATCCCCAGTGATGCTTTTGTAACTTTAAAGGTATTTGATAATTCAGGTAAAGAAGTAGCTACACTTGTAAACGGAAGTATGTCTGCAGGTTTTCACTCTATCAATTTCCAGGGTTCAAATCTTTCAAGTGGTGTTTATTTCTATAAACTAGAAACAAACGGATTCACAAAAGTCATGAAAATGGCTCTTGTAAAATAATTCGTTAAGAAATTTGATTTTTAAAAAGCGGGTCTGAGAGGAACCCGCTTTTTTTATTTCCAAACTACCATTTCAAAATCTTTTTGTATTTTATCATCATTTATTTTTCTTTTTTAATAAGTAGTTTGTAATTGAATTAAGCACAGATATTGATTACTTTATATCAATCTAAATTTTATCTTCCTTCTTTAATCAGAACAGATCTAAAATTATCTTCAGCAATACTTTAAAAAATTCAATTATAACATCATGTTAAAATACAAAGCCGATTTAAAAACCCTCTTATTTCTTAGTTTAACTACTGCAATGCTGTTCTTTCAATGGAATTTCGGATTTCATATTATTACTTATATTATTTCACTTTATCTTGCAGTAACAATTGCAGTCATTGCCCATAATCATAATCACGTTCCAATGTGGAAATCTAAGTTACTGAATCATATTACAGATTACTGGATCACATTATTTTATGGATTTCCAATTTTTGCATGGACTCCTACTCACAATAAGAACCACCATAAATTCAATAATCGTGACGGTGACTTCACTATTACATACAGAGTCAGTGAAAAAAATAATATTTTCACACTTCTCAGCTACCCGACCATCAGTAGTTATTTTCAGCAGAATCCTATTGTAGTTTATCTTAAATTTCTGTGGAACAATAAGAGAAAAAAATTTTTCTTATCAATTTTTCAGTATGTTGCACTTGGCTTGTTTATTATCGTTGCACTTTTGATAGACTGGCAAAAAGCCTTACTGTATGTTATCATTCCTCAACAGTTCGCACTTTTCTCTGTGTTGATCTTCAATTACATTCAGCATGTACACGCTGATGAAGAATCTGATTACAATCATTCCAGAAATTTTGTAAGCCCGACAACTAATTTTATGTTATTCAACAACGGATTTCATACAATACATCATTTCAGAGCAAGTATCCACTGGAGTGAAACACCTGAAGCACACAAAAGCATTGACCATCTGATCGCACCTCATCTTAAAGAGCGCGGATTCTGGCCTTACATTATTAAAGCTTATATTATTGCACCCTTTAATAAAACATTTAGAACCAAGTCAATGAGGCTGGAAAGGATTTTAAAAGAAGAAAAGAAGTCAGCACATGTCTGAGATTAAAATTCTTTAGCTTGTTCTAAAGTTTTTTTCTCTGATAAATTTTTAAAAAAATTATTTAGTTTTACAGCGGTGAGAATTTATAAAAGCGGGTTTTATTAAACCTGCTTTTTTTTTAGGTAGATTAAAATTCTTCTTTTAAATTTCTTGTCATTAAAAGTTCTGTTGCTTTTATAGGTTTTTTATTTTTATATAAAATGTCATAAACCTGATGAGTGATAGGTAATTCAATATTAAGTTTTTTGGATAGATCATAAGCAGCCTTTGTAGTAGCGACACCTTCTGCCACCATCTTTGATTCAGACAGAATGTCCTTTAGCTTTTTACCTTCACCCAGCTGTATGCCAACTCTTCTGTTACGTGAATGATCAGAACCACAAGTTACTATCAGATCTCCTATCCCTGCAAGTCCAAAGAATGTTTCCTTCTTTGCTCCCATTTTTAAACCAAGTTTCATGATTTCGTGAATACCTCTGGTCATAATGGCAGCTTTTGTATTATCACCAAAGCCGGTACCGTCAGATATTCCTGCCGCAATTGCAATTACATTCTTTAATGCGCCGCATACTTCTGTTCCAATAATATCATCATTCGAATAGACTCTGAAATAACTATTTGAAAATACTTTTTGCACTATTCTTGATTTATTATTGTCGGATGATGAACAGACTACAGCCGTAGGTAATTTTCTGGAAACTTCTTCAGCATGTGAAGGTCCTGACAGACAAAGAATATTTTCTCTTTTTATCCCACCAAAAATATCTGTTAGTATATCAGAAACCAGAAAATTTGAAGAGATCTCAATTCCTTTTGAAACACTGACTAAAAGACTGTCTTTAAAATCAAAATTTTTTAATCGGCTTAGACTATTTCTGATAAATTGTGTCGGGGTGGAAATTACAACAAGGGATTTGTCTTTTACAGCATATTCCAGATCATTTGTAATATCAATGGTTTTCGGAATTTTAATTCCAGGCAGGTAATAAAAATTTTCTCTGTGCAGAGATAATGTCTCAGCATATTTTGGATTAAATTCCCAGAGAGTAACTTTATTTCCGTTTTGATTCAGAAGAATGGCAAGGGCAGATCCCCAGCCGCCGGCACCAAGTACAGCGATCTTCATGATTTTATTTTTAAGAGAAAGGAGCTTTGATTTTGAATATCCTGATCAGCCAAAGCTTATCAAATCTGTTTTCGTTTCCGTATAAAAGTCTTTTAATATTTTCTCTGTGATTATAGATCAGTAACAATGAAATTCCTATGCTGAAAAATATTAAGGTGTTGTATCCGTAAATGTCTACTTTGAAAAAGTTTTCCCTGACAAACATAGTAACGGGAAATACTGATGAAGCAACTATAGAACCAAGTGACACATATCCTGAGAATAAAAGTGTTACAATAAAAAACCCAACGCTTACTCCCACTTCAACTGGTGCAAGTGAGATAAGCATTCCAAGTGCAGTATTTATACCCTTTCCGCCTTTGAATTTTACAAAAACAGAGAATGTATGTCCAAGAACAGCACTGATACCGGAAATTATTTTTAAAACGGTTATATCTTCAAAAGGTGTGTAATTTTCAAAAGGCAGGTCAGGGTAAAATAATCTAGTTACTACCAAAACTGCAAACAGTCCTTTAGAAATATCAAGCAACTGGACAATTATTCCGAGTGGAACTCCAAGAACTCTGAATGCATTCGTAGAACCAAGATTACCGCTTCCGTAATTTCTTATGTCGATCTTTTTGAAAAGTTTTCCTACTATTAATGCAAACGGAATTGAACCGACAAGGTAACTCGTAACTATTATTCCGACTAAATTCAGCATACGTTAAATTAGCAGTAAAATTATTAAAAAGATATTCAAGTTTTTACAAAGAAAAAAAAGTTACTGTAACAGATCTTTTTTTGTTTTCAAAAGATTATTTGCATATCCTTCTTCTAACTCATAAATTTGCTTATCACCCGGTATCATCAACAAATATTTTACCGGCTGAGTATCTAATTTCAGCAGATTCAATTCGGTTTTATTTCCGGCATCGATGATTATTTTATTGGTAAAATTTGATTCCTCGGTTAATGTTGTATCACTGAAATCTGTAGTCTGAAGTCTTTCGAACAGATTAAGATAACCGTCAAAACTCTTTCCCACCGGTTCATTGCCGATCATGTAATTTCCTGAAGTATCCCTTGCAACGGTAAAACTTTCACCGGGCATTATGATCTCTACAGAATTGATCGCAGGTTTAGGAATGGAGATAATACTCTTATCAAGCCAATCATTATTATTAGGCTTTACAAAATTATCTCTTAAAAAACTCTCTGCAAGATATATAACATCCGAGTCTGTTTTCTTTACGAATGATGCGGTTGTGGAAGCTGCATTACCTACAAGAAATTCTGATATTTTGTTTCCCGATTCAAATACTGTGATCGTTGTAACATTTGGCTCATCAAAACCATACGCTACTTTTTTCTCAGGATTTTTAGAAACTATACTTTCTAATTTCATACTTGAAAGATTTGAGACTGCATTTTCTACATTCGCTGAAACTACTCTGTAGTCTTTAGGTTCTAATAACCTCCATTCACCGGTAGCTTTAGAAAGCACGACTTTATTTCCATTATTCAAGATCTCTATCCTGTCAGCTTTCACAGAATCCAGCTCAAATAATTTTTGTTCTGTCAGTTTATAACTGGATGTTTTTTCTCCCCTGTCTGTAGTTATAAAATATGCTGCTACTAGTAACGCAGCAAATATTCCGAGATATAAATATGTTTTACTACTTTTCATTTAAAATATATGTGTTAAATATGATTAAGATTTTTGTAAATTCTTTTTCTTTTGCTTTCTCTGATTCCATTTATATAAACCTATTAAAAGTATTAGAGCAGGCGGAAATATCAGATTAAAATATTTCAAAAACTTTTTCGTTTCTTCAGAAGTTTCTTCGATCGGAGATTCTGAAGACATTTTAGTTCTGATCTCAGCTAAACCAACATCATCCATAAGATAATCTACCATATTAATAAAAAAGACAATGTTTTCTCTTGGTGGTTTGTTTTCCTCATTTGCAAAATCACCGTCACCGATAGCTATGATCTTACTGTTGCTTCGACTTTGATTCAGACGTTCCCCTGAAAGTGGTACCCATCCCGATAATGTGTCAGACGGCATTTCCTTTCCTTCATAAAAACTTTTATACTGACCTTCATATGTGGCACCAACAAGGAAACCTCTCTTATCGAACATAGTATCAGCAGACTGTTTGGTCATATTCTGAAACTGTTCAAGATTCAGAAAAAAGAAATCCACTACGAGACCTGATTTATCTGATGTTACAAGTAAAGGATTTATCTTAAGATTTTTTCCTGCTGCTATTCCTGTATCGATAGTACTGGAATATGTGAGTACGACACTTTTAATATTTTTAAATGCCGGATTATCGCGGGCAATGTCAGTGATCACAGGGAAGAACGGATAATTGACTGAGATTGGGAAACCAATTGCAGACTGAACCTGTACAGGTGAGCACTGCAGATCCCTTACCAGATCTGTATTGATCCGGATACCATAATTTAATAAAAGATCTTCTATATTATTTGTAACTTCATTTCCGATCACCATCTGCTGCTGCTGAAAATTCGGTACGATCCTGTTCATAAGAAATGCAACATTCCCTCCGTTCATAACAAACTGGTCTAACTTATACTTATCACTTTCTGAAAACGGAGCACTTGGTGCCATAACTATAAGTACTTTCATTTCAGGATCAAGAGATACAGATTCATTCAGATTTACAGATGTGACTTCATACTGAGCACTTAGAGCAGCATTGATCTGTGCAAGTTTACTAAGCTCTGTCTCTCCGTGACCTGTAAGAAATCCAACTTTTTTCTTCTCGGTCGAAATCATTTTTTTAATAAGACTTGTTAATTCATACTCGAGGTTATCAGCATTCTGGACAACAGGGATAACTTCCTGTTTTCCTTCATAAAGCAATACCAATCCAAGATAAGCTCTTTTTACTTCGAGCTTGTCATTATCCATTGCCTGGATCTGAACCGGCTGAATACCAAATTTCTGAGCTTCCTGATCGAGTTCATTTCCTTCACCCTCACCGCTTGATGTTGGATTTAGGAATTCATAATTCATGTTTCCTTTTGAATAAGATCTGTAATCATCCAAAATATCCTGAACCTGTCTTCTGACATTGTTATATGGAGCGGGAAGATTATCACTGAAGTATGCTTTTATCAGAAGATTATCGTCTAATGTCGATACTACTTCTTTACTGATCGGCGATAAAGTGTAACTGTTATTTTTTGTTATATCTACTCTTGTGAAAACCCTTTTGGAAATAACATTAATTACAATTATTATTCCAATTACAATTGCGAGTTTTATTAAAATGTCTTTTTTATTCATTATGAAAAACCAAAATTAAATTTAAACTTAAAATATTTAAGACCATCTTCTGCTCTCGAGAGATGTCCGTGTGAACAAGAGGAATATCGTGATTCCACTCAGATAATAAATGATGTCTCTTGAATCAATGACTCCCCTTGCGATATTGCTGAAATGATAATCCACGCTGATGTACTCAAGTATAGACGAGAGCTCAGGCGGTAAAAATATCAGCACTTTATTCAAAAGGAATAATCCGAATACAATCAGAAAACTTATTATGAATGCAACTACCTGATTTTCAGTAAGCGATGATGCAAAGATTCCTATGCTAACATAAATTCCGCTCATAAAAAGTAATCCAATATAAGCTCCAATGATAGCACCAGTATCTATAGGTCCGAGAAATGTCAGACTGAAAACATAGATAAGTGTGATTGCCAAAGCAACAGTAGTTAATGCAACTGTCGCTAAAAATTTTCCAAGTACGATATCCATATCAGTGATCGGTTTGGTCAGAAGCAGTTCGATTGTACCTGATTTTTTTTCCTCCGAAAATGTCCTCATAGATATTGCAGGGATAAAGAAAAGGAATATGAAAGGAATTATATCAAAAACATTTCTCATTGAAACTACACCGCTGAGAAACAGATTACTTGTGAAGAACCAGCCTGTTATTATCAAAAATACAACCAGTACAATATAAGCTACCGGTGAATTGAAATATGACCTTAATTCTTTTTTAAATATTGTTAATATATTATTCATTTATAATAATTTCTTAATTCTTAATTCAAAAAGTTTAATTAGATGTTAATTGTCTGAATATATCTTCAAGTGAAGTTTCTTCCTGATGAAGACCAAGCATCACCATATTCATTGAAACGATTTTTTTAAATATCTCTTCACGAACGTCCGATCCCTTTAACCCCGTAAGACTAAAATGCAAAGCGTCCTCTTCTTCCTTAAGTAAAATTGCTTTTTCAATATTCTTAATTGAAGATACAGCTTTAAGTATAAGATCTTTATTTGTTGAATCTTTTTTAAGTATAAGTGTGATCTCAAGCTGTCCTTTGAATTTAACCTGAAGCGTATCAGGCGAACCGTCAGCAACGATCTCTCCTTTATTAATGATCAATACTCTGTCGCATGTAGCTTCTACTTCCTGCATAATGTGAGTAGAAAGTAAGAGAGTTTTCTCTTTGCCAAGTTTTTTAATTAGATTTCTGATCTCAATTATCTGATTCGGATCAAGTCCTGATGTAGGTTCATCAAGAATCAGAACTTCCGGATCATGAATCATCGCCTGTGCCAGACCAACTCTCTGCCTGAATCCTTTTGAAAGTTCGCCAATGTCTTTATGCTGCACATCGCCTAATCCGCAGACCACAACCATTTTTTTGACAGCTTTTGGAATGTCAGACTTTGGCACGGATTCCAGCTCAGCCGCATATTCAAGATAGTCCATTACGTTCATATCGAGATAAAGCGGGTTTTGCTCAGGGAGATAACCGATCTTCCTTCTGACTCCCATTGAATCTTCCTCTGTATCTAAATCATTGACCCAGATCTTACCATTATTTGGAGTAAGATATGTTGTGATCATTTTCATTGTTGTGGATTTTCCTGCTCCGTTTGGACCGAGGAAACCAACAATTTCGCCTGTGTTTATTTCAAATGAAATATTATTTACTGCAGCCTGCTGTCCATAATATTTCGATAGATTTTCTACTTTTATTGACATAAAATTTTTAAAATATCGTTAAAAATAACTCATTATAAAAAAAAATTCAAACCAATTTTGAATTCCCGCAAAGGTTTAATTACATTATATACTTGTTATGAAAGGGATTTATTCAGGAAACTTTGTCTCCGTAATTTTCTGTGTAATACTTTTGATATTCGCCGCTCATTACTTTTTCCCACCAGTCTTCATTTTTAATATACCAGTCGATCGTAAGTGCTATTCCTTTTTCAAAATCATAAGCAGGCTCCCAGCCGAGCTCCGTCATGATCTTTGTAGAGTCAATGGCATATCGTCTGTCATGTCCGGGTCTGTCCTTAACATACTGTATCATATCATCTGTTTTGCCAAGCCTGTTCAATATCAGTTTTACAATATCAATATTATACCATTCATTATTCCCGCCGATATTATATACTTCACCGATTTTTCCATCAGTTAGAACTTTTATAATTGCTGAACAATGGTCTTCCACATAAAGCCAGTCTCGTACATTTTTTCCGTCACCATAGACAGGAAGTTTTTCGCCGTTCAAAGTCTTCACAATCATTAGAGGAATAAGTTTTTCAGGAAACTGATACGGACCGTAATTATTCGAACATCTTGTAATCAGAATCGGCAGTCCGAATGTATGATGAAATGAGTTACACAGCAGATCTGCAGATGCTTTACTTGCTGAATAAGGACTGTTGGTTGTAATTGGAGTAGATTCAGTAAAAAGAATTTCTTTTTTATCTTCGGGTAGTGAACCGTAAACTTCATCAGTCGATACCTGAAGATATTTCTCAAGTTTATTATCTTTGAGAACTTCAAGCAAAACATGCGTTCCCATTACGTTTGTATTTATAAATTCTTTTGCTCCGAGAATGCTTCTGTCCACATGTGACTCTGCTGCAAAGTTTATGATAGTGTCAATTTCATTTTCTTCAACTGCTTTTTTGACTTCCGTTTTTTCGCAGATATCACCTTTTACAAATTTGTATCTATCGTTGAATTCAACGTCCGTAAGGTTTTCAAGATTTCCTGCATAAGTAAGCTTGTCAAAATTTACAAGATTAAAATCTGTATTAAGGAGTGCATATTTTATAAAATTGCTTCCAATAAATCCGGCACCGCCGGTGACTAAAATATTTTTCATTTATTTATTTTGTGAATAATCCGAAGTTAAGTCCAAAGTTTATGTTGAACCCGTTAGGTTTAATACCTTCAGGTACATTAGTAACAGGAGTGTCATTGTCAGCTTTCCATTGATTCTGTGCACTGAAAAGATACGCTGCATTGAGTTTTGCATATATCAGCTTTGAAATAAATAATCCAAATCCGATCTGAGGCTGTACTGAATAAAATCTGGAAGTTAATTTTCTTGATATATTTTCTGAAGGAGCTCCGGCTGCAATTTCACCAAATATCACATTCCAGTTTCCGTAATTTAGTGTATTTTGATATACCTGAATTGTTAGATTTCCGGTTGACAGGAAAGCACCAAATGTCATATCAAAAGCTTTGGTTACAGGCAGTACATAATCTAAAGTAATTCCTCCTGCTCCAAATGAATAATAAACTGTCTTGCTCAGACTATCTACCTGATCAGTATAACTTCTTTCATAAGTAAACCCTGTACCATAACCGCCTAAACGCAGCCAGTCCAGTCCTTTTATTGGAAGTTCAACAAATCCACCGCCTCCAAGAGTGAGAAATCCATCTTTCGGAAATCCGGGTACGCCGATAGCTGTCATCTGAGCATTCAGATCATCTACATTTTGCCACTGCCAGCCGATCGTTGGACCGCCTGCAAGTGAAAATTTCGGAAATAGTTGTGAATATGCATTTCCTGAAAAAAAGGAAAATGTTAGAATTATAAATGCTAAACGTAATTTCAAATTATTATTTGCTTAAAGTTTCAGGATTCATTTCTCGTTTTTTGGAGGGTTTAATTTAACAAAATTAGATTTGTAATAAAAGGATTTTTTAATTGGTAATTTTGTAATCGCTGAAATAAAAATTGTTAATTTTAATTAAGTCTATTTAAATTTTGAGGGATGAATTATATCATCCTCTTCTTGAAGTTTCAATTTTCCCAATACAGTACTTTCTCCTTTGACTTCATTTGTTCTTATTCCTCCCATTACTAAGCCTCCCTTTACTATGATAGTTGTATCATTTATTTTTGGTTTCTTATCTTTATTTTTCTTAAAATTATCTGCTCCTGCTATACTATCAGCTCTATCCAACATATCCTTGTTTGGATTTTCCAGATCATATTTTTCTTTCTTTTCCTTTTGTAAATTATTTTTATTATCAGAAATATCAATCAATTTTCTATTCTGAATATCAAGATCTCTGTTTACATTGTTACTATCCTGTAACTTAATTTTTTCTGTGTGGCTATGTTCATTATTGCAGGATGAGAGTGAAATAGCTGCGGAAGTTAAAGCTACTGCAGAA
>Ga0073905_10000394_pt1 | contig 20231 bp, 17 predicted proteins | sample KloWWTupernatant_FD_65482 | JGI IMG/M metagenome (GOLD analysis project Ga0073905, IMG submission 65482) | Active sludge microbial communities from Klosterneuburg, Austria, studying microevolution and ecology of nitrifiers - Klosterneuburg... | ecosystem: Engineered > WWTP > Aerobic digester >... | reverse complement strand
AAGGGCAAGTATCAGTCGCAGACCGAGATCACCCTGCCCCGCATCGAGTAGGCTGTGCGCCAAATCGCGGGAAACGATGGGCCCAGGCTTCGCCGGGGCCCATCGTTTCCCGCGCCCTTACTCGTAGCGAAGGGCTTCGATCGGATTCAGCTTTGACGCGCGCCAGGCGGGATACACGCCAAAGACAATCCCCACCAGGGCCGAGAACGTTACGGCGATGACGACGGAGTCGATCGACACCAGCGCGCCAAACGACCCATTTGAAGCGATGGAAATGATCTGGGCCAGCCCCCACCCCATCCCCACCCCGAGCAGCCCGCCAAAAAGGCCAATCAAGGCCGCCTCAATCAGGAACTGCGCGAGGATGACCGGCCGCTTGGCGCCAATCGCCTTGCGCAGACCGATTTCACGGGTGCGCTCGGTGACGCTGACCAGCATGATGTTCATGATTCCGATCCCGCCGACAAACAGGGAAATGCCGGCCACCACCGCAAGAAACACCGTGATGACGTTGGTCACCGAGGCAAATGTGCCTTGAATGTCCTGCGACGACGCGACCGAAAAGTCGTCCTCACCGTTGAAGGCGATGTTGTGGCGCTGGCGCAGGACCTCAGTCGCCTGCTGGATGACGGCCGGCGAGCGATCGGGCGACGACGCCGCAATCAGCACAAAACCGGCCAGCCGCTCGCCCTTGGCGTTGCGTGACGGTTGAAGACGATCGCGGGCCGTTTCAAAGGGCACGCTGATAACGTCATCGTCGCTCCCGTCAGTCCCCGTCGACCGCTGCGCGACGACGCCAATGACTTTGAACTGGGTCGCTTCGAGCCGAATATCGCTTCCAGTCGGATCGCCTCCACCAGGGAAGAGCTTGCGATAGGCCAGATTCCCCAGCACCGCGACCCGAGCCGCCGACTGATTGCTGGACTCCTCCCACCAATTGCCATAGATCAACGTCTGCGCCTGGAGCAGGGGATAGTCATATGAGGTGCCGCGCACACTGGTCTGTGTCTTGAGCGTGCCGGCGTAGGCCTTCGCATTCACCCGAATGGTGGGGACCACCACCAGCGCATCCGGAACGCGGTTGCGATCGCGCAGGGCGGCGACGTCGTTTTCGGTCAACGTCCCAACGAAGCTGGGGCGTCCCGCCGAGTTGAAGGCGCCCGACCGGGCCGCGCCGCCGTTTGAGTCGATGGCAACCGGCAGTACGAATACGAGGTTCGAACCTTGCGCTTCGAATTGGCGGGTGATGAGTTGCTGCACGCCGTTTCCTAACGCAACCAGCGAGATCACCGCCATCACCCCGATGATGATTCCCAGGGTCGTGAGCGCGCTACGGAGCTTGTTGGACGTGATCGCGCGCAGCGCCACGCGGAAGTTTTCTATCAGCATCAGTCGGTCACAAGTGCGCCGGCGCAACGCGCCCGCGCAGGATAAAAGCCACCAACAAATTCGTTTTCCGAATCGATATCCTCCGGCTTCGCCGGGGGGATGTCGATTCGGAAAACGGTTGTGGTGGGGGTCTTATTCAAAACGAAGCGCCTCGATCGGGCTGAGGCGGCTGGCGCGCCGGGCCGGCCACAGGCCAAAGAACAGACCAACCAGCGTGGAGAAGCCGACCGCCAAGATTACGGACGCGGGTTGCACATCGGCGGGGATACCCGCCAGTCTGGAAGCCAGTGCCGCGCCGGCCACGCCGATCAGGACGCCGACAATGCCGCCGAGCGTCGCCAGCACAATCGCCTCAATCAGGAACTGGGACAAGATCGCGCCGGATTTCGCGCCGATGGCCTTGCGCAGGCCGATTTCGCGGGTGCGCTCGGTCACGCTGACGAGCATGATATTCATGATCCCCACCCCGCCCACGAGCAGGGATATCGCCGCAATGGCGCCCAGAAACGTCGTCAACGCCGCCAGAACCAACCCAAAGCTGTTGACCAGTTCGGCCTGGCTGAGAACGGTGAAGTCATTCGGCTCGCCCGGTTCGATCTTGCGCTTGTCAGCCAGAATCTGGGTCGTGTCGCGCTGAACAGCCGGTCGTGATGCGTCATCGTTTGCCTGGAGCAGAATCGTAGAGATGGTGCGTTCACCGCTGGTCCCCTGTGATTGGCTGCCAAACAGCCGCTCCTGGGCAGTCGTTATGGGCACAAATGCGATTGCATCCTGATCACCGATGAACGACGCTCCCTTGGCCACTAAAGTTCCGACGATCCGAAACGGCAACCCGTTCACCCGCACGCTCTGGTCGATGGGGTCTTCGCCACTCTCGAACAGGTCTTTGGCGACGGATTGGCCAATCACCAGCACGCGCGATCGGCTGGCGATATCCGCGTCATCGATGAAACGTCCGCTCGCAATGGTCCAGCCCTGGATTGCCCCCACCTGCGGCGAGACGCCGTTGATGTTGACGTTGGAGCTCTTGCCCGTGTAGATGATGCTCGAAGCCCGGCTGAAGGAGACCCCCATTGCGGAAGTGCCCTGCACCTCGTTGGCGACTGCACGCCAGTCAGACATCGTCAATTGCGCCGGTTGGGCAAAGGCACCGCCGCCAAACCCGCGCTGCATGCGGCCCGGTGTCACGGTGATGACATTGGTTCCGGCGCTCGTGAATTGATCCGTTACGTAACGCTGCACGCCGCTTCCAATGCTGATCAGGGCGATTACCGCGCCGACACCAATGCTGATGCCCAGCAGGGTCAGGACAGCCCGGAGGGGATTCGACCTGAGGGTTCGGAAGGCGAGCCGGATGACCTCTATCAGGAACATGTCAAATCCGTCCTAGACGTCGATGCAGGCCTTGAGCTGGTCCGCGTTAACCTCGTCGGCCACAATTTTGCCGTCCGAGATGCGAATGATGCGCCGGCAGTGCGAGGCGATGCGCTGATCGTGGGTGACGAAGATGACGGTGATGCCCTTCTGTTCGTTCAGACGCTGAAACAGGCACATGATCTCGGCCCCCGATTTCGAATCCAGGTTCCCGGTGGGCTCGTCGGCGAGGATGATCGCCGGATCGGTCACCAGCGCCCGGGCGATGGCCACCCGCTGTTGCTGGCCGCCCGAGAGTTCGTTCGCCTGGTGGTCCAGGCGGTCACCCAGGCCCACCGCGCGCAGGGCCGAGGCCGAACGCTCGCGCCTCTCGCGCGAGCGCAGGCCGCTGTAGATGAGAGGCTGTTCTACGTTGGACAAGGCGGACGTCCGGCGCAGCAGGTTGAACGACTGGAAGACAAATCCGATCTTTCGGTTGCGAATCTCGGCCAGGGCGTCATCCTTGAGATTCTCAACATCGACCCCGTCCAGACGATATGTGCCGGCCGTGGCCTGATCGAGACAACCCAGGATGTTCATCAAGGTGGACTTGCCCGAACCGGAAGGGCCCATGATGGCGAGCAGATCACCCGGATAGATCTTGAGTGTCGCGCCCTGCAGGGCGTGCACTTCGTGCTCGCCAAGCTTGTAGGTCTTGGTGAGCAGATCCGCGTCAATGACCGGATCCGGCAAGGTGGTCGTGGTTGTCATCGCCTACTGCCCCAGCACATTCGGCGCGAGCGGGGCAACTACGGTCATGCCCTCAGTCGCGCCCGATACCACTTCGCTAAAGGTGTCGTTCCGCAACCCAGTCTGGACTTCGACCTCGCGGGTCTTGTCACCATCGCGCACGGTCAGGAATGACTTGCCCGACGCGCGATCGCGGCGGATGGCCCAGTTCGGCGCGAGCAGCGCGTTGTCGCGCTTGTCGAGGACCACAGCGGCGTTGGCGGTCATGCCGATCTTGAGCGTCGGATCCGGGTTGGTCAGGACGACTCGGACTGAATAAGAGACCACCCCATTGACAATGGTCGATGTCGGCGCAATGCGATCAACCTTGCCTTTGATCTCAAGGCCGGGAAGTGAATCAAGGGTGATATTGACATCCTGTCCGACCCGCACCCGAGCGACGTCGACCTCGTCCACGGTCACGTCAATTCGTAGCACCGAGTTGTCGACGACGGTGATGACGGGCTGCGCGCCGCCAGATTCGCCGACCCGCAGGTTTACGACCGAGACCACGCCGGCCACCGGAGCGATGATCGTCGCCTGATCGATCCGGCGCTGGGCCTGCCGCACTTGCACCTGAGCGCCCTCAATTTGAGCCTGAGCTTGCTTGCGCTGCGCTTCAGCCTGATCCAGGTCGAATTGGCGGGCCGGAAGCTTAACCTTCTCCAGCGAAGCCTTCGCGCTTTGGATCTGCTGCCAGGCCGCGCCGAGCTGAGCGGCATCCGCGCCCTGGCTGAGCTTGTCATACTGGGCCTTGGCTGATTTGTAGTTGTTGGTCGCCTGCTCCAATTGCACACCGGCCGGATTCGACCCAATGGTGGCTGGGTTGCGGGCATAGGCGGCATCATAGGCCGATTGGGCCGAGCGCAAGGCGGCTTCGGTATTGCGCAAAGACGCTTCCGCCGCCGCGTAGTCCGCAGCCTGCGGTCCCTTGCGGACCTTCTCATAGTTCGCGTAAGCCGACGACAGGGCGGCGTCGGCGGCGTCAATGTCGGATTTGCGGGGACCTTCGACGGTCCGGCTGAAGTTGGCGTTGGCCGTCAGAAGCGATGTATTGGCCTGGGCGAGGGATGCCTGAGCCTGGGCAAGACCCAACTCGAGGTCGGCTGTGTCGATTTTGGCAAGCGGATCGCCCTTTTTGACCGCATCGCCCACTTTGACGTTTACGGCAGCAACCATCCCCACTTGTTGGAAGCCGAGGCGGGTTTCCGCTTCCGGCTGGATATTTCCCGTGGCCGTAACCGTGGCAATCAGCGAACCCCTCGACAAGGCAGCGCTGCGCTGCGAGGCGGGATTGGCGCCAGGGGCCTGAGCAGAACAAGCCGCCAAAACCAGGGCGACGGCGGCGGGGGCGGCCAGGCGCGAGAGTCGCGCGGCGCGTTGTGCGAAATCAACGAGAGTCATTATTCTCCTCAGAAAAGTGGGTGGGTGACGACGGCGCGCCCGAAGTTGAATCGGCGTCCGTGGCAATACGCAGGCGAAGACCCTGGGCGACACTTTCGGCCATTTCGGCGTTGTCGGTCATCAGTCCCAGAAGATCGCGCATGAAAACAAGACATTCGCGCGCACGCGATGTGCCAAGCACGTTCAGCGCGCGGGTAAGGCTGTAGCGGCCGTCGAATTCGGCGAAGGCATCGAGAATGCCCTCCGCCTTGACCGTGATGGTAAGGGGAGTGCGGCGACGATCGTTTGGATCGCGGCCGCGCTGGATCAGCGCGTTCCGCTCCAAAGCGTCGATCACCGGCGTGAGCGAGGCGGGTTCCAAGGCCAGCATCCGGCTGAGCTCGGTCAAGGTGCACGGGTGACTGCGCAACATGCGCAGCACGCCGTATTGCACCGCGCTCCCGATTTCAGGCGGCAGATGGCGCTCCAGATCAACGCGCGATACGCGCGACACGATCGCCATCAAGACCGTCAATTCTGTTGCCAGAGCCTTGACGTCGGCAGGGTCATTGGTTGAGCGCGTCACTTAGATGATTAGTAGCCTTATTATATGGGCGCTGACTGAGCAAATGATGTGCGCTGAGTGAGTCGGCCGGCCGGGTAGAATGGCCCCGATGCGCTTCGGGAGACACCGCAAATTCCAGTCGACCGCCCTTGCCCGCTCGCTCGGGCAAGTGGGCGCGGCGAGCGCTGCCGGCGGCGATCGGCTGATGCGCGCCGCCACTCAAATCATCAACATTCTTTGGGTGGTCGCGCTGTCGTCCCTGCGGGGCGCCATTTCCGAGTTCAGCCCGGCCCAGTTGCCCGCTTCAGTCGTGTCGTTTGGCGGGCTGACCGTCATCTCCATCGCCGCGCATCGCTTGCGCGAGCAGTTGGCTCGAGATGCCTGGCTCGTCACGCGCTGGGCATCCTGGAGCGTGGCTCTGACGGAGCTTTGGGTCAGGGTGCGTGCAACCGCGCACACCATTCAGGTCTGGCCGCGAACCTGCCCGCCCGAGCCAGGGCTTTTCCTCGCCAGCATCGCGATGGCAGGGGCCGCCATTTTCCGTTGGCGGCTGCGCGCGCCGGAGGCCGCCGCCGCACTGGCGCAGCGCATCCAGCGCCTGCTCCGCCACGCGCCGGTGGATGTTGACGCGCTCCGGCGCTGGCTGTCCGATTGGCTGCCTGGCTGGGATCCCGCCAGCGGCTTGCGTGTTGAAGGACTTGCCCGCGCAAACAGCGTGATTTCAACCGGCGTGCGCCCAACGCTATTTGCTCCGATATCGCTCCCCCAGCGCTGCTGATTCCCGCAGATTCCCCTGCCGCGCGCCTGTGCCGGAAGCCGTTTGGCCCGGTTATCCATCCCGCCCACAAAGGAGAGTCACGATGCCCGCATTTGGACAGGTCGATCAACGCCTGGAGAGCAAGCTGGTTGAGCTATACCGCCTTCACAAGGAGCGGTCGGCCAAGATCGACTGGAGTTACCACGAGTTTCTGCCGATCAGCCGGCGACTGAAATTAAACGATGTTCGCCCGGACGGAAGCGATGACCTCGCCCGCGCCGACCTTTTCGAGCGTGAAATCGTTATCGTTCAGGATCCGCGCCGATCCATGCTCAGTCCGGAGATCTATCTCGCCGTCGAGACGGCCCTGCTGACCGAGGTGAATCTGCCCTGGTTCACCACTGAGCTGTACTCGACATTCAAGGGATCGCTGAAGGTCCTCATCGATTTCGTCCATACCTGGACGGCCGAAGAAGACCAGCACGGCGACTTGCTCGACACGTATTTGCTGCTCACCGGGAACGGCGACGCCCTGGAACGCCGCAAGCTGCGCAAGACCGTGGTTGAAGGTGGTTTCGAAACCGGATTGACAACCGCTCTCGAAACAATGGTCTATACGACCATCCAGGAGCGCGCAACGATGGCGTTCTACCTCAACGTCGCCCAGGCCTGTGAAAGCCAGGATCCGGGGCTAGCGCGTGTGCTGCGGCGGCTCGCCCGCGATGAGACGCTGCACTACGCGTTCTACCGTGACGCGGTCAAGGCCCATCTCGAGATCAACCCAAATCTCGTCCAGCTCGTCACTGATGTCATGCTCAACTTCGAGATGCCCGGCCGCGGCATGCCCGACTATGAACGCCGGGTAGCCATCATCGCCAAGCACGCTCATTACGGTCCCGCCGAGTACTACTCGCAGGTGCTCGATGAGCTGATGAGTCAATGGGACATCCGGCGCCTCCAGCCCACCTACCCCGAGGCCCGCGAAGCCCTTCAAAAGGCCATCGCCCATGTGGACCGTCTGGCCCGCATCGCGGCCCGCGGCGCCCGCAACAGGCCGGCGCCGGCCAAGGCCGAAGCCGAGGACCGCCTGGCGCACGGGGAGAACTAGCTCAGGATTCAAAAACAAGCTGCCGGGCGAAGCCCGGCAGCTTGTTTTTGAAAGGAATTCAGGCCCGCGCGAGGGTCAACGCCGCCACATCGGCAGCCCCCGCCCGGTAGAGCGCATCGGCGCATGCCCGGAGCGTCGCTCCGGTGGTGTACACGTCGTCGATCACCAGAACGCGCCGCCCGGACACCCGGGCCGCCTGAGCGAAAAACGCGCCCGCCACGTTGGCCTGCCGAGCGTTTCGGTCGAGCTGGGCCTGCTGGGCGGTGGCGCGCTGGCGCGCCATCGCCGCGCGCTCAAGCGGACTTCCAATGACGCGCGCCACGACCGCGGCCAGACGCTCGCTCTGGTTGTAGCCGCGTTCGCGCTGGCGGGCAGCGTGCAGCGGCACGGGCGCTACCAGGTCGGCCGCCCAATCCGGGGCGCCGGCCTGCCACGCCCGGGCCATCCGCTCTCCAAATGGGCCCGCCAATTGCGGTGAGCCGCCGTATTTCAAGGCGTGAATCCCCTCGCGAAGCGGCGGCGCAAAGCGCGCCCAGGCGATTTCGAGCAGCGGCCGGCCATCGTCGAGCATGGCGCGTGTAATGCCCTCCGCGCCAAGCGCCGCTTCGCTGGCTGAGCACGTCGGACACCACCAACCCTGCCCCGTCGCGCCGCAGCCGCCGCAACGCGGCGGATACAGAAGATCCAGGCCTAGCCCGATACTATGCCGAATCTTGCCCCATAATAGGTTCATTGACTTCCCTCTTGCGCGCCCGGTATAGGACGTTACAATTTGGCCACGATGTTTGGATCAACCATATTGGATGTCGTCATAGGCGTCGTCTTTCTTTTTCTAGCATTGAGCCTGGTCACCAGCATGCTCAACGAATCCATCGCGGGCTTTCTTTCGCTGCGCGGCCGCACCCTCGAGCAGGGCGTGCGAAGCATGCTGAACGATCCCGCGGGCGAGCGCCTGGCCCGCCAAGTGTACGCGCATCCGCTCGTCACGGCGCTTACAAAGCAGACCACGCTGGATCGCATCCTGCGCCGCGCACCCAGGCCCCCCTACCTGCCCGCCAGCGTATTCTCGGCCGCTTTGATGGACAGCATCGTCGATACGGTCGCCCCCGACGCCCCCGATCGCCAGAAACTCATGGCTGAGCTGGGCAATGTCGTCGTGTCGCTTCCTCCCGAGTACGACAACATCAAACGCGGATTGATCAGCCTGATCGACGATGCAGCCGGCGATGCGCGCAAGATCAAGGAAAACCTGGAGAAGTGGTTCAACGATTCCATGGAGCGCGTGGCGGGCTGGTACAAGCGGCTGGCCCAGAAGATCACGGTCGGAGTCGCGATCGTGCTCGCCCTCATCACCAATGCCGACATGCTGATGGTCGCGAATGCGCTGCATCGAGATTCCGCAGTTCGCGGCGCGGTGTCCGCCGCCGCCGCCGAGGCGGTCCGCAGCGCCATCCCAGGCAATTCGTTTGATTCACTTGTTGCCGTCAACAACGCCCTCACCCGCATCGACCTGACCGATCTGCCGGTTGGCTGGCAACCAAAACCCGGCTCCGCTGCCGATCCACGCCAGGCCCCGATCACTCTGCAAGGATGGTTGGCGAAACTGGCCGGGATCGCCTTCACCATCATTGCCGTCAGCATGGGCGCGCCGTTCTGGTTCAACGTGCTGGGCAACATTGTGCGGCTGCGCATCGACGGCGAGCCGCCCACAACTGCAAAAGGGAGCAACCCATGACCGACCTCATCCTCGTCATCGCGTCCGGTGCGCGTCCGCTCTTTCAAGAGGGCGCTCCCGAGATTCCCGCCGCGGTCTTCGTGGCGGTGCTTGGCCTGATCCTGCTGGGCGCCGGAATTGCCGCCGGCCGTCTGACCGCCAATCGGACGATTCGCGCGGCGAAAGCGGAGTCTGAGCAGATCCGCTTTGCAAATGAAGCTGCCGTAGTCGCCCGCAGCCAGGCCGTCAACGAACGCGAGCGCGCCCTCGGCGAGCTTGACACGCGCAAGCAGGAGCTCAACCTGCTTGAGAATCAGATCCGGTCGCTCCAACGCCAGCTCGATCAGGCCCGCGCCGCCTGGCGGGCTGCCGAGAAACAAGTCGAGGACCTGGGCAACCAGGTCAAGGAAGGCCGGGCCCAAACCGACGCCCTGCGGGTCGCCAATGTCAATCTCGAGAAGGTCGCGACGGAGCGGCAGATTGCGCTCAATAAGGCCAATCTCCACATTACCGAGCTCGAAGCCCGGCTGGCGGACACGCAGAGCGCCGCGTCCGAACGGCAGTCCCTGCTGGCCAACGCCAATGCCCAGATCAGCCGCTATCGCTCGCGCATCGTCGAGCTCGATTACGCGGCCTCTGAACTCGAGTCAGGCGTTTCCGCGCTCGGCTCCTACATGCAGGCGCTCCGCCGTCGCATGGCCGATGCAGCCACTCTGGAGGACATCCCCGCCCGCCCGACGCCACCGGCCGACGGCAGCCTGACAGTCGCGTCTCCGCCCGAGCCGGAGTACGCTCCCACCGGCAGTCTGGCCCAGGCAACCGAGAGCGTGGAAGGCAAACTCGCTTCGCTGGCCGACAATGTCGCCGCGCTGGGCGCCTCGCTTGGTATGGCGTCCTCAACGTTGGATTCCGCGCCCATGCCGATCTCCGACCCTGCTCCCGCGCCTGTTGTCGACACGGCGCCCGAGCCAGTCATTCCTGCCGCCGCCATCCCCAACACGGTCGAAGAGGCCGGTGACTTTTCCCAGCTTCAGGCCATCAACGGTATCGGTGTCATGTATGCGCTTACCCTGACAAAAGGCGGCATTTCATCGGTCGCCGATCTGGCCAACGCTTCGGTTGATCAGGTTGACGCCGTCATCCGCGCGCCGCGCTGGCGCAAGCCCGACTACGCCGACTGGATCCGCCAGGCGCGTGAGGTGGCGGGTATGGCTACGCCGGCCTGATACCAGGTCAAAGAGTTTGTTTTCGGAGGCGACATCCCCGCCCCGGCTTACGCCGGGGCGGGGATGTCGCCTCCGATATTTGTGCGGTGGCTCAGACGCCGCGCCGCGTTGCGCGCGGTTTGGCCGGCGCGCGCGCAGGGGCGGAGGCCTCGGCCGGCGGCGCGTCAACGGCCGGCGGGTCGGGCAGCGCCGGAGCGGGGCGCGGCTCATCCTCATCCAACAGGCTGACCAGGGCCGGGTGGGCGTCGCACCACGGCTCGCTGTCGGCATACTCCATCGCCGCCAGCATCTGCAGCAGCGGCGCAAGTTGCTGCGGGTCATCGAGTCGATTGCGCGCATGCACTTGTTTCAGGACCGCGCGCTGCTCGGCGGTCAAAATACGCCGATACTCGCCGCGGATCTCGGCCTCGGCGCCCAGCACATGGTCGATCTCGATTCGCCCCATCCGATGCGCGCGGGTGATCGCGAAACGAATCACCCGCATCAGTTCGCGGAATACCCCGCCGCTGATCCGGGCGGCTTCGTCGAGTGCCCGAGTGGAGATCAGGTCGGGGTTGAGCCGCCGGCGCACCGTCTCGCGCATCACGTCGTAGCCGACCGGATCGCGCCGGCTCGAGCCGCGCTTGCGCAGCTTGACATTGGGCAGAAACACGGCCCGGTCGCGAATCGCCTCAAATTCAGGCGTATAGAACAGCGAGCTCGAAACCGTATAGACGATGGCGAAGTTCGGCTGCAGCATCGTTTCGCGGTGACCGTGGAAAATGGCCCGCGCTGCGGAGGCGTCCATCTTGTCGAGGTCATCGATCAGGATGAGCGGGGTTTTCTTCGTCTGCGCTTGAATGACATCGGCGATATGGTCAATCGCTTCGGCCAGCTCGCTCATCCCCCGCTCGATGATCTGGCGCAACTCCTGGCGCGTGCTGGGTTCGAATTTCACCCGGGTTGCCAGCCGGGCAAAGAACACGTCCAGGCCGCCATCCACATCCACGGAAGGCATCTTGCGCGCCCGCACAATCTCCTCGGTCACCTGCCCGCGCCAGTGATCCAGCTCGCTCTCCAGGGAATCAGGGATGCGCCCGCCGCGGGCCTTGAACTCGCGATACATCCGGCCGCCAATCGCGAGCAGCACATCGCGGTAATCCAGATTGTTGACATCCGCTTCGTCGCGAATGCTGAACAGGACGGGGAAATACTTGGACCGGATCTCCGGATTTGCGGCCACCCGGCGGAGTTCATTGGATTTGCCGCAGCCTCGGTTGCCCGAGAAGAAGTACTTCGGCGGCAGGCGAAACGGCGCGCCAAGCTCCTCTTCGAGCCGGGCCACCGGGTTCTCGGGGCGTTCGACGTAAAAAGGGTTGACGGCGCCGCCTGGCAATGGCTCAAGCGGCAGGTCGAGCTCGAAATTTGGCCAGGCCCGGCGCAGGTCGGACGCGGCGGTGTACGAAAACGTCATGGCCGGTCGTCCACGCGAAGGTTGTGCCACTCGTCCGATTGGGCGAAAATCCCGAGGTGCGCGACATGGGTCGTCACCACAACCGGGTTGAGGCCGCTCGCGCGTCCGGCCACCAGCGCCTGGGCGGCCAGAATGATGTCCATATCCAGCGCGCCCTCGCGCACACCCACCCCCAGATCGGCCCGGCCGAACTTCTTGGCGGCCGCCCAGATCTCCGAGGCGCGCAAGAGCGCGCCGGTGCTCAAGGGCAGGTAGAACATCACCGCCTTGAGGTCATCCAGCGCTCGAAGCGCCCGCATGCGGTCGGTCCGCAGCAGCTCTCGGCGCACCTCATAGTCGGCGATTTCTGGGATCGCAAAACGCCCGCCCTGGCGCAGCAAATCGCGCGTCCAACGGTGGCACTCCAACGCCGCGGCCGACGCGGTCGGATTGGTGAGAAGGCTCAACATCCCGGCGTCGAGGACGAACAGCGTTGTGCGGGTGTCTACGATGTTCACGGTCTCTTTGGCGGGCGCGCCGGGCTCGGGAAGAGCCTGCGCGAATCAGCGCGCTCGCCGTCCAGCGCCTTGACAAGATAAGTTAACGTTTCACGTTGTGCGGTTGCCTCGTCGGTCGTCGGCGCCGAAAGCCGCTCAAGCAGCAGAATCGCCGCCTGATTGCGCGCGCGCAGCGCCTCGTCGTCGATCTGACCCGGATACGTGAGCGGATCCGCCGCCGGCGCCGGATCGGGCGCCATGGGCGGGGGCGCGACAGGTTGCGGCCGGGTGGGCGACATCGTCTGCAGCCGCGGTGGCGGCTCGGTCACCCTGGCCTGCGTGCCGCGCCGCGATGGCTGCCCCGACATGCCGGCCCGATAGTCCAGCAACGAACCGTGATTGATGAGGAGTGACGTTCCGAGCTTCTGGGCCTCGATCGCGCCATCGCGCGCGAGCTGGCGCACATATTCCTGGTTGTAGCCGAACTCAGCAGCGGCTTCGCGCACGGTGAGCCATTCACCACGGTCGAATGGAGAGGCGGCGGCTTTGCTCATGAACGGGTTCCTAGTGCCAGACTAGACGTATTGTAGCATGCGAGATCGAAGGCGCAAGTGGACCCCCGCCGGCGCGCTATGCTCCCAGTCTGTCCTCCGCCATTACGCGAGCTTGCCGTATCCAACCTTCGAAGTCCGGCCGCTTGTAGAACGGCGCCTTCACCATGTCACGCAAACGCTCGGGCGAAGCGGAGCGCAGGTCGTCGACGGTCCGAATGCCCGCCGACAACAGCCTGCCCGCCATATCTCGTGTGAGGCCAGGAAACTTCGCCATGACCACACCATTTGTCAGGGACAACTCCGTGGTCGCGCCAGGCAGAGGCGGGACGAAGTCCTCCGCGTCGCGCGACCCGCGCAGGAAGGACGGCACGTCCAGATCTTCGCGCTCGCGCGGCGGGGGTGATTCCGCTTTGCCAGTCGTCCGGGCCGGTTGCGTGTCCGCAGTCGATGCTCTGGTGGCGCTGCGCGGTTCCGGGCGCGGCTCGCGCATCATTTCCAACACATCCGACTCGCGCGCTCCGTTCGCGGCTTTGCGCAATCGCTCGACCAGCTGCCGCTGGTTCGCGGCGTCCTTGATCGCCGCTTCGAGCCGCTGGTTCAGCATGGTGACCTGGGCAGCCAGGCGCTCGCTCGTCCCAGATCGATCGGCGGATTCATTCTGAACCTTGTCAAGCGTGGATTGCAGGCTGGTCACATGCTGCCTCAGGCTGGCCAGGGCCGCTTCGCGATGGCCGGCCAGTTCCTCGGCTTGCGCGGCGGCAGCCTGGGCCTTGCGCAGTTCACGGGCGAGCAGCGACAGTACGGGCTCGCCTTCGCGCTTGCTCTGGGCCTGAACGCGCTCCAGCAACGCGGCCTCGTTCGACTCCACGGCAAAGCTCGGCCGCAAATCGGCCAGCTCCTGGCGCGCATCCTTGTGTGCGGCCCGCAGTTCCCCCACGTCGCGGCTGAGTGCCTCGGCGCTGCCGCGTTGCTGCGCGGCATCCCGGGTGGCGTCCTCGGCCCGGGCCTCGACTTCGGCGAGTTTCTGGCGCAGGCGTTCAATCTGGGCGGTCTGGTCGGTCACCTGCCGGGAGCGCTGATCGGCGAGAGCAAGACGTTGTGAAGACTGCTGTTCAGCGCGCTGCAGATCGCGCTGGGCCTGGGCGAGCTGGCGGGCAAGCTCCGCCTGACCGCCCGCGCGTCCGGCATCAGCAATTTGCTGGGTCAGGCGCTGGATCATCTTTTCCTGACCCGCGAGCCGCTCTTCGGCCCCGCGCACGCCGGCCTGAGCGGCTTCCATGTCTCGGGTTGCGCGTTCAAGCAGCCGTTCGTACTCGGACACGGACAGGCGCGCCTGTTCGGAGGTGGAGCGCGCCTGGCGGGCCTCCTGAGTGATGTGGGCGATGGCGGACAAACGCTCCACCGCGTCCCGGCGGGCCGCCTCGAGTTCGCGGTCACGCTGGGCGAGCTGGGCGCGCAACTCGCCGATCCGGGCATCGCGAAGCTCAATCTCGCGCCGCCGTTCTGCTTCGGCCACCGGCAAGACCGCCGCCGTCCGTTCGGAACCGGCCAGATCGTGCTGACTGCGGGCCAGCGACTGCTGGGTCACGGACAACTGCTGGGTCAGGCTGGAAATCACCTGTTGCTGTTCCACCCCAAGCTTGTGCGCGCGTTCAAAGCGGGCGCTCAGGTCTTTGACTTGAATCGTGAGCCGGGTTGCGTGAACCTGAGCTTCGGATAGCTGCCGCTGCGCTTGATCGTGCCGCGCTTGTTGCTCGCCGACCTGGGCGGCCAGGCGCTGCATCGTCGCGTGACGTTCGCCCGCCGCGCGCTCGGCATCCCGCGCGATCGCCCGCGCGCGCTCGCCGTCGGTCTGCAGTGAGTGCGATGCCGCCTCAAGATCAAGCCCGCGCCGCTGCGCGGCATCAAGCGAGGCCTGGGTTTGGGTCAACAGCGCGCGGGCGGCCTGCCACTGCGCGCGATAGGACTCGCGCTCGCGGGTGCGCTCCTGCGTTGCGCGCAACGCCCGGTCCAGTTCTTCGGTTGCGGCGCGAGCCGTGGCCATCGCGCGGTCGGCCTCGCGGCGCCATGCGCGGGCCTTGCCTGCCACAAGACCAAGCGCCGGCAGCGCAAGCAGGAACGCGGCCAATACAGCCACCAATGCTGCGACAAGCAGCCATCCAGGATCGCCAGGTTGATACGGCATGTGTGATACAAGGCGCCGATCGAGATAGGCCTTGAACCGTTTTGCTCACATCAAGCAACACGCAAGGTTCAGCCCAACCGGTCAATGTGTCAGGCATGGTATCCACCCCGGGCCTGGGCGTCAATGCTCAACTAGCACTGCGCGATATACCTTGTATTGCACTAGAAGTTGGGGCGAGAATGAAATCCCCCGCGCTTCGCGCGGGGGATTTCATTCTCGCCCCTGTTTCCCGATAGTCGTCTCAGGCCCAAACCCGCCCGGCGGGCTGGGCTTGCGCGGGCCAGATCTCGTCGCGCAGCACCTCGACATAGGCGCTGATATTGAAATCCGCCCACGCTTGGGTCCCCTGCGGGTTTAGATGGAAAATCGATCCGCCCAGATAGGGCGAATTCCAGCGCCCGGGAAACTCCGAGCGCGGCACGCGCCCGGAGCGCGCCAGCTCATCCTGATTGTCGATCAGCAACGGGCGAGCCATGACCTCGCGCCAGCGCCGGGCAAAGGCGCTAAATTCCTGGCGGGTATAGCCCAACCCTGAAAAGCCCTTGCCCGCATCCACGCCCGTTTCGGCGGAGACGATACCGCGCACCCGTGGATCAAAACCGCAGCGGGTGAAATACATCTCCCAGCGCCGCGCCCACCAGGCGATGCTGCTTTCATCGAAGAGGCTGCGCGCGCCATCCTTGGTGACAGCGTAATTGTGCTGATTGAAAAGCAACGTACCCGCGTTGTAGGCGGCCGAATAGCCATCTCGTATGGCCGCGCAGATCGCCGGGTTGGTCAGGTCGGGTGTGCCGGTGGCGAATCCGCCGCCCACATAACGCGCCTTGCCGCGGCTTTGCTTTCGGATGATCTCGGCCACGGCGATGTCAAACGCCGCCCGTTTCCGGATGGCGTCCGGCGAGTCGCCGATCGAGTCGGTCTCGTTCATCCCCAGATAGGCCACGCCCGGAGCGAGGGTCCCAAGCGTCTTGACGAACTGCTCGGGCTCAGGCAGCCAGTTCGGCCAGATTCGGCGGGCCAGCACAAAGGCGCCCTTCCCCGCCAGATCGGCCGCCACATCGAAACTGTCACAGACCGTAAACCAGCGACACCCTGCCCGGAACGCCTCCTGCGCGCTGCGCCCGATGGTGATCGTGTGCACGCCCAGCCCAATGTCCTGCGGCTGAATCGGCGGCGGGAGCCGCGGCGCGGGCGCGGGTTGCGGCGCCGGCTGGCCGGGTGGCATCGGCTGAGGTTGAATGTCGATCCAGTTCTCATACAGCACGGCTCGGACGATGCCGCGCGCGAGGGTCTGTCCATAGCGCGGCGTCAGCGTCTTGATCTGTCCATCCCATGGATCGATGATCATGATGCCCTTGTCCGCCGCGCCCGCCTGGACCACGCGGCCCGCCCAATTGGCCGGAAGCGCCAGAACGAAGTGCATTTGGCGCCCCGGTTGAGGCGGGTATTTCGGATCGACGCTGTCAGAGGGGAAGAAGTCAACCTCAAGGATTGCGGCCTGGCCATCGCTCAAGTGGGTCAAAACGCGCTGCACCACCTCCGCTGGCGCGTCCTGCTCGTAACGCTCCGAAAACCAGCCGATCTTGACCGCCCCGCGCGTTTCATCATCGACGTTGAAGCGCGCGGCATAGCCGCCATACGGCCCGGGCGGGAGATACCCGCCGTTGCCTTTGCGCAGATTGTTGACCTCGTTCGGCATCAAGGGCTTGTCCAGAGCCGAGTTGATCAGAATTGTGAAACAGGTCAACAGACAGCCATAGTCGCCAATCGTCACCGCAGGATCGTTGGTGTTCCCCAACAACTGCCCGCTCCAACGCGGGTCGCGCTGGCTGAGCGGAAAATAGCGCGGTGTGGATGTCCCGCGCGCGCCCATTGGATTCACGCCGGGAGCCGCCACCTGGGCGTCGGCGGCTGGCAGGTAGCGGCTGCCCGCGAGAACCCACCACCCGTCGCGCAACTCTGCCCCGCGCAGGATATCGCCGTAGTGGGCGGCTCCGGTGATGTTCTGAATGCCCCGGTCATTTGGGCTGTTGCGCACAAGGGAGCCAGTCGGCTTGACGATTCGAATGTCGCTTGGCATGGGTGTGTCCGTGGTATTCTAGCCGCGCATGTTCAAGAAGATCTTGATTGCCAATCGTGGTGAGATCGCTGTTCGCATTATCCGCGCTTGTCACGAATTGGGGATCGCCACCGTCGCCGTTTTCTCAGATGTCGATCGGAATTCTCTCCATGTGCGGCTTGCGGATGAGGCCTTTCTGATTGGACCCGCGCCGTCGCGGGACTCGTATCTGCGGATCGACCGCATTATCGATGTCGCGCGCAAGTCGGGCGTGGATGCGATCCATCCAGGCTACGGGTTTCTGGCGGAGCGTGAAGATTTCGCGCAGGCCTGCGCCGATGCCGACATCATCTTTATCGGCCCGTCTCCGTCGGCGATCGCCAAGATGGGCGACAAGGCCACCGCGCGCGCGACCGTGAAGGAAGCCGGCGTCAATATCGTCCCGGGCACCGAGGGCGAGGCCAACCTCAGCGATGACGACTTGCTCGCGCTTGCCCCAGGCATCGGCTTCCCGCTGCTGATCAAGGCCAGCGCTGGCGGGGGCGGCAAAGGCCAGCGCGAAGTGCGCGCGCTCGAAGAGATGCCCGGCCTGCTCAAGAGCGCCCGGCGCGAGGCCGAGAGCGCCTTTGGGGATGGCGCGGTCTATCTTGAGAAGCTGATCGAGGGTGCCCGTCACATCGAATTCCAGCTCCTCGGCGACCATTTCGGCAACATCATCCACCTCGGCGAACGCGAATGCAGCCTGCAGCGCCGGCGCCAGAAGGTCCTCGAAGAATCCCCCTCGCCTGCCCTCGACGCCGACCTGCGCTGGCGGATGGGACAGATGGCCGTCCGAGCCGCGCAGGCGGTCAACTACACCAACGCCGGCACAATTGAGTGTCTGCTCGACAAGCACGGCAATTACTACTTCATGGAGATGAACACGCGTCTCCAGGTCGAGCATCCCGTCACCGAGCGCGTGACCGGCATCGACATCGTCAAGGAACAAATCAGAATCGCGCGCGGCCGCAAGCTGCGCTATCGGCAGGAAGATATCACCCAGACCGGCTGGGCGATTGAATGCCGGGTCAACGCCGAGGATCCGTTCAACAACTTCCTCCCGAGCACTGGCGTTATCACCCGCATCCAATTCCCGACCGGGCCGGGCGTGCGGGTCGAGACCGGCGTGTATGAGGGTTTCGCCGTGACCCCCTACTACGATTCGATGATCGCCAAAATCATTTGCTGGGGCGATTCGCGACCCGAGGCCATCCTGCGCATGCGACGCTCGTTGAATGAGTTCCGCATCATGGGGGTGAAGACCAACATCCCCTTCCATCAGCAGTTGGTGGGCAGCCTGCGTTTTCAGGCCGGCCAATTCGACACGCGCTTTGTTGAAGACCGGTTCACGCTTGAGGACGTCTCGGATGACGCCGCCGACATTGCCGCCCTGGTGTCTACCCTGGTCGAACACCATCGCGGTCAGGTCGCCGTCAGCCACATCGAACGCGGCCAACCTCTTCGCTCGAGTCGCTGGAAATGGGCAACCCGGTAACCGTGCGGCGACATGCGCAATAACCCCGAACGACTTGCCTGGACGGTGCTTCTCGCTGCGTTCGCGGCATTTGTCGCGCTCGCAATAGGCGTTCCTGCCGCGATTTCCTCGGTTCTCAACCAATCGACGGTCAGCGCGGCGGCCTATGTTCGCCTGCAGGCTGGACGCATTCAAACATATTCCCCGCCGGCAACCGAGCGCGACGCGCGGGTGGTCAGCCTGGAGGGCCGCGAACTGGACGAGGGCAGCACCGTCATCGTCGATCCCGATGCGTCATCGCAGGGGCTGCTCACGATCTCGCCGGCCGGAGAGCGCGAACCGCTGGTCAGCGCCCAGGCCTATTCCGGAGCGCGGATCCAGATATGGCGGGCGAGCACGCCGCGCTTCGCAATCTCGGGGGCCCGGGATGAAGTCACCCTCATCATGTCGGCCGGGCGCGCGCAGTTCAGCGTGCGTCCGCGCAATACCCGCGCCGCCGCCGTCACCATCCTGACCCCGTACGGATACCTCAACCTGGGCGAAGGCATCTTCACGGTGGAGGTGGCGGGGGGCGAAGCGCGTGTGCTCAGCCGGGAAGGATCGCTGGTCGCGCACTCCAATCGGGCCGGTATTGCGCCGCTGTCACTGGCGGCGAGCGAACGCACGGCGTTGAACGATCAGAGCAAGGCACTGGCCAAAGCCGCCCCAGAGCGAAACCTGATTCGGAACAACCTCTTTGTTGGGGATTACACGCCCTGGGAGACCGAAATTCGCTCCGCCTCCGGCACCGACGGCCGGGTCCGCCTCGAGCTGGTTGGCGGCGAGTCCTCAATTGTGCTGGATCGCCTGGGCAACGATTTGAACTGGGGCCGGACCGGCGTCTTTCAGATCGTTGGAGAGAACGTCTCCGGCCGGGCCTCGTTACGCCTTCGAATCGACTTCAAGATCCTGTCGCAACAGATCAAAGTATGCGGCAATCTCGGCTCGGAGTGCCCGTTGATGGTCAACATCACCTTCATTGATAGGGCGGGCACCCAGCGCGAGTGGTTCCAGGGGTTCTATGCCGATGGCACACCGACGCCCGATCTCCCGGATGTTGTGCGCGACAACCCGACGACACGGCACGTGGCCAAAACCCTCAACGCGCGCGAGTCATTCGAATCCGAGAACCTGTTGCTTGGCGAATTGCGCGATGCGCAGGTCATCCAGCGAATCCGGGTGTATGCCGAAGGACATGCGGTGCAGACCCAGGTCTTCGACGTCGATCTGTTGGTTGCCGATTAGGCGCTCCCCGGCAGCTTTTCCCCCGCGATGACGCCAGGGTAGCCGACCGCAATGCCGTCGGCTACCCTGACGTCATCGCGGCAACTCTTGTCAGCGCCCCGCCAGAACGATATCGGGCGCAATTTCAGGCTGCAATTCAAGCGCCCCTCGGTATTCTGTCAAACGCCCGGAGACCACAAGCGGGTCGCCGGCCGCGAGGGTCTCTGAAAACGGTACCGCCGTCCAAACGCTGTCAAAGAGTGTCATGGTCAGTTCGCTGCCCTCGTCGCCGGCCAGCCCGATTCGAATCCCGCCCTTGAACGGGGCCAAACGCGAGACGCGCGCCTGGGTGGTGACCCAGTCACCGAGCAGTACGCGGCTGATCGCGGAAACGGGCCTTGGCACTGGCGCGGGGGCGGACGCTGGAGCAAGCCCGCCCGGCAT
>Ga0073905_10000379_pt1 | contig 20627 bp, 16 predicted proteins | sample KloWWTupernatant_FD_65482 | JGI IMG/M metagenome (GOLD analysis project Ga0073905, IMG submission 65482) | Active sludge microbial communities from Klosterneuburg, Austria, studying microevolution and ecology of nitrifiers - Klosterneuburg... | ecosystem: Engineered > WWTP > Aerobic digester >... | reverse complement strand
CAGGAGGAGGCCATGACGATGGCCGACACGGTCGCGGTGATGAACGAGGGCCGGATCGAGCAGATGGGCTCGCCCGCGGACCTCTACGAGCTGCCCCGCACGGCGTTCGTCGCCAACTTCCTCGGCCAGTCCAACCTGCTGCGCGGCACGGTGCTCGACTCGGGCAAGCTCACCATCGGGGTGGACATCGGCGGGGGCCGGGTCCGGGTGCCCACGCCCCGCGCGGTGAGCACCAGCGGCACGGTGCTCGTCGGCGTGCGGCCGGAGAAGCTTCACCTGGTCCCCGCGGACGAGGACGTCCCGGCCGGCACCAACGTCGTGGGGCCCGGCACCGTGACGGACGTGTCGTTCACCGGGGTGAGCACGCAGTACCTCGTGGAGATCCCCGGTCACGGCACGATGAGCGTGTTCGTCCAGAACATCCTCGGCGGCATCGGCGCCCGCGTGGGCGACCAGGTGCGCCTGGCCTGGGCGATCAAGCACACCTTCGGCCTGGACGGCTCGGACGACGTCAGCGCCGGTGCCGTCGACCTCGACGGGGACGTGTAGTGAGCGTCCTCGCCGGCCTGGGCGGAGCGGCACCCGCCGCCGTCGCGCCCACCCGCCGCGCCCGGAGCGGCGCCTACCTCCTGCTCGCCCCGGGGATGGCCTACCTCGGGCTGTTCTTCGTCGTGCCGGTGGTCGCACTGCTCGCCACGTCGCTCTACGTCCCCGTCCCGGGCGGCGACGTCGGCCAGTTCCAGCCGGCCTTCGAGTGGCGCAACTACGTCGAGGCCGTGACGACCTACTGGCCGCAGATGGTCCGCTCGTTCTCCTACGCGCTCATCGCGACGGTCGCGGCGCTGCTCATCGGCTACCCGATGGCCTACGTCATCGCCGTGCGCGCGCGGGGCCGGACGTTCCTGCAGGGCATGCTCCTCGTGCTGGTCATCGCGCCGTTCTTCACCAGCTTCATCCTGCGCACGATCGCGTGGAAGCAGATCCTCGCCGACGAGTCGCTCGTCGTGGCGGTCATGCGGGCGGTCTCGCTGCTGCCGCCGGACGGCCGTCTCACCGCGACGTCGTTCGCCGTCGTCTCCGGTCTGACATACAACTTCCTGCCGTTCATGACCCTGCCCATCTACGCCAGCCTCGAGCGGCTGGACCCGCGGCTCATGGAGGCCGGCGCGGACCTGTACGCCAACGGCCCGACGACCTTCTGGAAGGTCACGCTGCCCCTGTCGATGCCGGGCGTGGTCTCCGGCACCCTGCTGACCTTCATCCCCGCATCGGGCGACTACGTCAACTCCGTGCTGCTCGGCAACAACACGACCACGATGATCGGGCAGGCCATCGACTCGCGGTTCTTCAAGGTGAGCGACTACCCGACGGCCGCGGCGCTGTCCGTCATCCTCATGGTGGCCATCCTGGGCCTGGTCAGCGCGTACGTGCGGCGCGCCGGGACGGAGGACCTCCTGTGAGCGCCGTCGTCGGGACCGCCACGCCCACCAGGAGCACCGGGACGACCCGGCGCCCGCGCTGGCGCCTCGGCGAGATGATCGTGCCGGTCTTCGCGGCGCTGGCGTTCGTCTACCTGCTCGTGCCGATCGCCTACACGGTCGCGTTCTCGTTCAACGACGCTGGCCGCACCAACCTCGTGTGGCGCGGGTTCACCCTGGACAACTGGGCCAACCCGTGCGGCGCACCGCGCGTCTGCGAGGCCTTCGTCAACTCGCTGCAGGTCGGGGCGATCGCCACCGTGGTCTCGACCGTGCTCGGCACGCTCATCGCGCTGGCGCTGGTGCGCTACCGGTTCCGCGGCCGCGCGCTCGCCAACCTGCTGATCTTCCTGCCGATGTCCACCCCCGAGGTGGTGCTCGGCGCGGCCCTGCTCGCGCAGTTCCTCAGCCTGCGGATCAACCCCGGGTTCACCACGGTGGTCGTCGCGCACGTGATGTTCTGCATCAGCTTCGTCGTCGTGACCGTCAAGGCGCGGGTGGCCAGCCTGGACCCCCGGCTCGAGGAGGCGGCAGCCGACCTCTACGCCGGCCCCTTCCAGGCCTTCTGGCGCGTGACCTTCCCGCTGCTGCTGCCCGGCATCGCCGCCGCCGCCCTGCTGGCGTTCTCGCTGAGCTTCGACGACTTCATCATCACGAACTTCAACTCGGGCAGCTTCGTCACGTTCCCCAAGTTCGTCTACGTCTCGGCCACGCGCGGCATCCCGCCGCAGGCCAACGTCATCGGGTCGGCCATGTTCGCCCTCGCGCTGCTGCTCGTCATCGGCGCGCAGGTGGTCGGGTCAGCCCGACGACGCCAGCACCGCTGACCCACCGAAGGAGCACGCATGCGGATCCTCGTCGTCGGCAGCGGGGGCGTCGGGGACGCCGTCGCCAGGATCGCCGCGCGCAGGGACTTCTTCGACCTGCTCGTCATGGCGGACCACGACCTCGCGCGCGCCGAGCGGACGGTCGCGGCGGTCGTGGCCCACCCCGACTCGCGCGCACCCGAGCGCTTCGTGGCCGCGCGCGTGGACGCCTCGGATGCTGCCGCGGTCACCGCCCTGGCGCGCGAGCACGGCGTCACGCACGTGCTCAACGCGGTCGACCCGCGCTTCGTGCTGCCCGTGTTCGGCGGGGCGCTGGCGGCCGGTGCGGACTACCTCGACATGGCGATGTCCCTGTCCCGGCCGCACCCGACCGAGCCGTACGCGCTGCCCGGCGTCACGCTGGGCGAGGAGCAGTTCGCGCGGGCCGGCGAGTGGGTCGCGGCGGGCCGGCTCGCGCTCGTGGGGATGGGCGTCGAGCCGGGCCTGTCCGACGTCTTCGCGCGGTACGCGTCGGACCACCTGTTCTCGCGGATCACCGAGCTCGGCACGCGCGACGGCGCCAACCTCGTGGTGCTGGGCGACGACGGCGAGCCCGTCTTCGCGCCGTCGTTCTCCATCTGGACCACGATCGAGGAGTGCCTCAACCCGCCGGTCATCTGGGAGAAGGCGCGCGCGGATGCCGCCGGCACCCTCGAGGGCGGCTGGTACACCGTGCCGGCCTTCCACGAGCCGGAGGTCTTCGACTTCCCCGGCGGGATCGGCCCCGTCGAGTGCGTGCACGTCGAGCACGAGGAGGTGCTCCTCATGCCGCGCTTCCTCGACGCCGAGAAGGTGACGTTCAAGTACGGGCTCGGCGAGGAGTTCATCGCCGTGCTGCGCACGCTGCACACGCTGGGCCTGGACCGCACGGCACCGGTCGGCGTGCGCTCGGCCGACCCGGCTGCCCCGGGCGCCGTGCGGGTCAGCCCGCGCGACGTCGTGGCCGCATGCCTGCCGGACCCGGCCACCCTGGGCGAGCGGATGAGCGGCGCCACGTGCGCCGGGGTGCTCGTGACGGGCACGGGCACGGACGGCGCCCCGCGCGAGGTCTACCTGCACCACGTGGTCGACAACGCGTGGTCGATGGAGCACTACGGCGCGCAGTGCGTGGTGTGGCAGACGGCGATCAACCCCGTCGTCGCCCTCGAGCTGCTCTCGTCCGGCACCTGGTCGGCGACGGGCGTGCTGGGGCCGGAGGCGTTCGACGCGGTGCCCTTCCTCGAGCTGCTGGCCGCCCCGGCACCGGCGGGCTACGGCTCGCCGTGGGGCCTGCAGGAGCGACCGGTCCGCGCCTGATCACCCGGGCGGCCCGGTGGGCCCGGGTGATCGGCGCGCCTCAGCCCGTCAGCGCGGCGGTGGCCTCGGCGAACGCCACGGTGTGCGCGTCGACGTCGGCCCGCGTGGTCGCCGGGCTCATGAGCGCCATGTTGTGGAACGGCGTGAGCAGCACGCGGCGGTTCAGCGCCTGCAGGTGCAGGTACTGCTGCAGCGGGAAGTCGTCCGCCGCGCCCGCCTCGGCGCCGTCGTGCGGCGGCTCGGGCGAGAACGCGTACTCGGCGCGCGCCCCCAGCTGCGTGACGTGCCACGGCAGGCCCGTCGCATCGAGCACGCCCTGCACGCCCTGCGTCCAGGCGGTCGCGAGGTCGGTCATCCGGACGAAGGCCCCGTCGGTGAGGACCTCGGCCAGGGTCGCGCGGGTCGCGGCCATCGACAGCGCGTTGCCGGCCAGCGTGCCGCCGACACCGCCGACGTCGATGTCCTCCAGCTCGATCGCGTCGGTGACCTGCCGGGAGATCGCCCCGGTCATCCCGAAGGCAGCGACGGGCACGCCGCCGCCGATCGTCTTGCCGACCACGAGGGCGTCCGGGTCGAGGTCCCAGGCCACGGTCGCGCCGCCCGGTCCCGTGCACAACGTGTGGGTCTCGTCGATGATCAGCCAGGTGCCGTGCTCGCGGGTCAGGCGCCGCAGCTCCTCGTGGTAGCCCGGGTCGGGCAGCACGATGCCGATGTTGGTCATCGCTGGCTCGAGCAGCACGGCCGCGACGGTGCCCGTGGCGAGCGCGGCCTCGAGCGCGGCGAGGTCGTTGAACGGCAGCACGGCCGTGGTCAGCGTCGGCGGCACGGGTGCGCCGATGTTCCCGCGCCGCTCGACCACGCCGCCGGCCGCGTCGAGGGTCGCGAAGGCCTCGTCGACCGAGCCGTGGTAGCAGCCGTCGATCACGGCCACCCGGGGGCGACCGGTGACGTGCCGGGCGTAGCGCAGCAGGTGCCGGTTGGCGTCGGTCGCGGTGAGCGTGAACTGCCACTGCGTCAGCGCGGGTGCGCGCGCGCCGGCGAACCGCCGGGTGAGCTCCGCGGCGACCACCGCGGCGTCGGGGCCGGGGAGCATCGTCGTCAGCCCGCGGGCCACCTGCTCGGTCACGGCGCGGACGGTCGGCGCGGGGGAGTGGCCGGTCATCGCGCCCGTGTCCCCGAGGCACAGGTCGACGTGGTCGAGGCCGTCCGCGCACGTGAAGTGCGCCCCGCGCGCCGCCGTGACGTGCACCGGGAAGCCGCCCGGCCACTTCGCCATCCAGCTCATCGGCACGCCCAGCGGCATGTGCTCGCGGCCGCGCTCGGCCAGGGCTGCGCACGCCGGGTGGTCGGCGACGAACCGCGCCGTCTCGGCTGCGGTGAGCGCGGCGAGGCGCTCGCGGTCGACCGGACCGGGCGCCCCCGCGCCGGCGGGACCAGGAGCCGTCATCGGGCGACCGCCCCGGCCTGCTCGAGCACGGCGGTGGCGAGCACGTCGAGGCCCTCGGCCAGCAGCTCGAGGTCGATGACCAGCGGCGGCAGCAGCCGCAGCACGTTGCCGTAGGTGCCGCACGTCAGCACGAGGACGCCCTGCTGGGCGCACTGGCGGGCCACCCGGCCCGCCAGCGCGGCGTCGGGCTCGAGCGTCCCCGGTCGGACCAGCTCGATGGCCTGCATCGCCCCCCGGCCGCGGACCTCGGCGACCTGGGGCGCCCGCTCCGCCAGCGCGGTGAGGCGCGAGACGGCGAGCTCCTCGATCCGCCGGGCCGCGCCGGCCAGGTCGGCGTGCTCGTAGAGGTCGATGGCGGCGAGGGCCGCGGCGCACGCGACGGGGTTGCCGCCGTACGTCCCGCCGAGCCCGCCGCCGTGCACGGCGTCCATGAGCTCGGCTCGCCCGGTCACGGCGGCGAGCGGCAGGCCGCCCGCGATGCCCTTGGCGGTCGTGATGAGGTCGGGCACCACGCCCTCGTGCTCGCACGCGAACATCAGTCCGGTCCGCGCGAAGCCGGTCTGGATCTCGTCGGCGACGAAGACGACGCCATGCTCGGTGCACCAGCGCGACAGCGCGGCGAGGAAGCCCGGCGCGGGGACGACGAAGCCGCCCTCGCCGAGGATCGGCTCGACCACGAGCGCCGCCACCTGGTCGGCGCCCACCTGCTTGTCGATCATCGTCGTGGCGCGCGCCGCGGCCTGCTCGCCGGTGATCGGCGCAGGCTCGCGCAGCGGGTAGGACGCGGGCACCCGGTACACCTCGCCGGCGAACGGCCCGAAGCCCGTCTTGTACGGCATGGCCTTGGCCGTCATCGCCATGGTGAGGTTGGTGCGCCCGTGGTAGGCGTGGTCGAGCACGACGACGGCGCTGCGGCCCGTCGCCCGCCGCGCGATCTTCACCGCGTTCTCGACCGCCTCGGCGCCCGAGTTGACGAGCACGCTGCGCTTGGCGTGGTCCCCGGGGGTGAGCCGGGCCAGCGCCTCGCACACGGCGACGTAGCCCTCGTACGGCGCCACCATGAAGCACGTGTGGGTGAAGGCCGCGGCCTGGTCGGCCACCGCGCGGGCGACGGCGGGCGCGGCGTTGCCGACGCCCGTCACGGCGATCCCGGACGCGAGGTCGATGAAGGAGTTGCCGTCCACGTCGACGATGACGCCGCCGCCAGCGCGCTCGACGTAGACGGGCAGCACGCTGGAGACCCCGGCGGCGACGACGGCGGCCCGGCGGGCGGCGATCGCCTGCGACGCCGGACCCGGCACGGCCGTGACGAGCGCGCGGCGCTGCGGCAGGCCCTCGGGGATGAGGTGCGCACGGTCTCGGGATGCGGAATCAGGTGCCATGGCGTGATCCTAGTGTGCAGATGCCCCGTCTCCCAGGTCTCCGCACCCGTTTTTCGTAGTGCCGTGCGCGGGCGGGCCGGCTCCCAGGGACCCGGGGGATGATGGTGCCCAGGACGGGCCGGGACGCGGCCGACGGACGGAGAGGCACGACGCTCATGGACTACCTGCTCGGGGTGCTCGTGCTCGTGCTCGGGCTGCTCGCCTCGATCGCGCTGCACGAGATCGGTCACCTGCTGCCGGCCAAGCGCTTCGGCGTCCGGGTCAGCCAGTACATGGTCGGCTTCGGCCCCACGCTGTGGTCGCGCACGCGGGGCGAGACCGAGTACGGGCTCAAGGCCGTCCCGCTCGGCGGCTACGTGCGCCTCATCGGGATGTACCCCCCGGCGGACGTCGTGTCGCAGCGTCCGCGGGCCGGTCGCTTCGCCGAGCTCATCGATGCCGCGCGCGCCGCGAGCGCCGAGGAGATCCGGCCCGGTGAGGACCACCGCGCGTTCTACCGGCTGTCCGCGCCGAAGAAGGTCGTCGTCATGCTGGGCGGGCCGATGATGAACCTGCTCATCGCCGTGGTGCTCATCGCCGTGGTGCTCGTCGGCTTCGGCGTCCCCGGTGGCTCGACGACCACCGTCGCCCAGGTGGTCCCGTGCGTGCTGCCCGTGGACGCGGCGGCGCGCGAGTGCACGGCGGACGACCCGGCGACCCCCGCGTCCGCCGCGGGGCTGGAGCCCGGCGACGTGCTGCTCAGCTACGGCGGCGTGGCCATCGAGACGTGGGAGCAGGCGCAGGAGGCGATCCGCTCCACGCCGGGGACGGACATCCCCGTGGTCGTCGAGCGGAACGGCGCGGAGGTGACCCTTGCCGTCAGCCCGGTGCTCACCGAGCGCCCCGTGCTCGACGAGGACGGCGCCGTGGTGCTCGACGCCGCGGGCGAGGTCGTCACGGAGCCCGCGCGCTTCCTCGGCCTGGCGCCGAGCGCCGCGATCGAGCGGCAGCCGTGGTCGGCGGTGCCCTCGACGGTCGGCACGGCCGTGTGGCAGACCGCGAGGATCGTCGTGACGCTGCCCGTCGCGCTGGTCGACGTCGGCCGGGCGACCCTGGGCCTGCAGGAGCGCGACGCGAGCTCCGTCGTCGGCGTGGTCGGGATCGGCCGGGTCGCCGGGCAGATCGCCGCGGCCGAGGGGGTCGGGATCGGCTGGGCCCAGCGGACCTCCGACCTGCTCGGCCTGCTGGCCTCGCTCAACATCGCCCTGTTCGTCTTCAACCTCATCCCGCTGGTCCCGCTCGACGGCGGGCACGTGGCGGGCGCCCTCTGGGAGGGCGCGCGCCGTCAGGTCGCGCGCTGGCGTGGCCTGCCACGGCCGGCACCGGCGGACATGGCCCGCATGGTCCCGCTGGCCTACGGCGTGTTCGTCGTGTTCGCCGTCATGGGGGTGCTGCTCATCGTCGCGGACATCGCCGCCCCGGTGACGTTCTGAGGGCGACGTGGTGAGCCGGTGTGCTCCGCGGCGTCAGCGCCCGGCGCCGGCCCACTGCTGGGCGAGCGCGTGCACGTGGGACGGGTCGCCGGCCAGCGACCACGGCCACGGGTCGAGGAACTCCGCGGTGCGGGCCAGGTGCTGGCGGGCCGCGACGCGGTCGCGCGCCAACCAGTAGAAGAAGGCGAGCGTGTTGTGCGCCTTGGCCTGGTTGACCGGCGAGGCGCCGCCGGGGCCCGCCTGCCAGCGCGCGACGACGGCATCCACCTCGGCCCGGGTCGCGGGGTCGGCGATGTAGCGGTCGGCCTGGGCCGGGGAGCGCTCGGCCAGCGACAGGTAGTGCTCGATGTGCGCGGTGACCAGCACCATCGCCAGGGCGCTGCCCGGTGGCGCTTCGGCGGCCGCTGCGCGGGCGCACGCGAACATCTCCTCCGCCGAGCCGAACCACTTGTGGCAGCGGTACTGCAGCTCCGCCTCGCGCCCGCCCTGGTGCAGCGGGGCGATGGCGTACAGCGCGCGCGTACGGGCCTCGAGCTCGTCGGTGTCGACCTGCTGGCCGCGTGCCATCTCGACGAGCACGGCCCGCGGGCTCGGGTCGGTCGGGTCGTTGTCGACGGCCTCCCGGGAGATCTCCTCGGCCTCCTCGAGCGCGGCGAGGAACGCCTGGACGTTGCGCGGCTCCCAGTCCGGCCCGCGCAGCTCCCACGCCCGGCGCACGGCCAGCGTCGCGCGCACGGCCTGCGCGTTGGGGTCGGTGGGCCTGGCGGTGAGCCACGCGTCCAGCCACCGCGAGCGGCGCAGCCCGTGGATGGCGAGGACGGTGATCCGGCCGTAGCGCGCGTCGTGGTCCACCGATGCGGCGAGCAGCTCCGCCGCGGGCCGCCACTCGCCCCGGTCCGTCGCCGCTCGGGCGACCGCCAGGTCGACGTCGTCCAGCGCGGGGTCGGGTTCGATGAACAGCTCTGGCGCGGGCTCCTCGAGCGCCGACCTGTCCTCCGTGGCGACCTGCACGACGATCCGCGCGACGCGCGTTCCCGTCAGCGCGAGCAGCCCGAGGCCCACCACCCACGCCAACGCCCACGCGAGCGGCGAGGTGCGGCCCACGGCAGCCACCGTCAGCAGGTCGACCATCGCGCCGAGGCTGACGAGGGCGCCGACGTAGGCGACGACGAGGCCCTGGGTGCGGCCGCCGGCGGGCGTGAACCACCAGGGGGCGTCCTCGCGCAGGCCGAGCCACGAGGCCATCCGGGTGCTCGCGACGGCCATGACGAGCAGGCCGACGAGCACCGTGACGGCAGCACCGATCAGCACGTAGCCGGCCGGCGAGTCGAGGTCCACCTCCGGATGGTGCCAGAGAGGGCGCAGGGCGGGACAGGCGCAGTAGGCCACCCGGGTGACCCGGGGTGCTCCGGGCCGTCGTCGGCCGTGGGGCGGACGAGCGACCCGGGCCGTGCGCCGCCCGTGCGCGGCACCCTCGTGGCACGAGCGGCCCCTCGGCAAGGATCGGGGGATACTGGCCCGGTGAGCATCCCCATCAGCCTCGGCATGCCGGCCGCCCCGCCCCCCGTCCTCGCCCCGCGTCGGCCCACCCGCAAGATCCGGGTGGGCTCGCTCGAGGTCGGCGGCGACGCCCCCGTGTCCGTGCAGTCGATGACGACCACCAAGACGACGGACATCAACGCGACCCTGCAGCAGATCGCCGAGCTGACCGCAGCAGGCTGCGACATCGTCCGCGTGGCCTGCCCCACCGAGGACGATGCCGCCGCGCTGCCGGTCATCGCGAAGAAGTCGCAGCTCCCGGTCATCGCCGACATCCACTTCCAGCCGAAGTACGTCTTCGCCGCCATCGACGCCGGGTGCGCGGCCGTCCGGGTCAACCCGGGCAACATCCGCAAGTTCGACGACCAGGTCGCCGACATCGCCCGCGCCGCGTCGGATGCCGGGGTGTCGATCCGGATCGGCGTCAACGCCGGGTCGCTCGACAAGCGGCTGCTCGAGAAGTACGGCAAGGCGACCCCGGAGGCGCTCGTGGAGTCCGCCGTGTGGGAGGCCTCGCTCTTCGAGGAGCACGACTTCCACGACTTCAAGATCTCCGTCAAGCACAACGACCCGGTGATCATGGTGCGCGCGTACGAGCTGCTGTCCGAGCGCGGCGACTGGCCGCTGCACCTCGGCGTCACCGAGGCAGGGCCGGCGTTCCAGGGCACGATCAAGTCGGCCACCGCCTTCGGCGCGCTGCTCAGCCAGGGGATCGGGGACACCATCCGGGTCTCGCTGTCCGCGCCGCCCGTCGAGGAGGTCAAGGTCGGCATCCAGATCCTGCAGGCCCTCAACCTGCGGCCCCGCAAGCTGGAGATCGTCTCGTGCCCCTCGTGCGGACGCGCGCAGGTGGACGTGTACTCCCTGGCCGAGCGGGTCACCGCCGGGCTGGAGGGGCTCGAGGTCCCGCTGCGGGTGGCCGTGATGGGCTGCGTCGTCAACGGTCCGGGCGAGGCGCGTGAGGCGGACCTGGGCGTGGCATCCGGCAACGGCAAGGGGCAGATCTTCGTCAAGGGCGAGGTCGTGGCGACCGTGCCGGAGTCGAGGATCGTCGAGACGCTCATCGAGCAGGCGCTGCTCATCGCCGCGACCATGGAGCCCGTCGAGGGCGCCGGGCCGGTGGTGCAGGTCTCCTGACCGACGGTCCGGGTCTCGTGGACGGCGTGCCGGGTCTCGTGGAGTGCGGTCCGGGTCTCGTGGACGGGGCGTCAGGTCCGGCGGTCGGGGTCCCGCGTCTGCTGACCGGCGCGAGCCGCCGACCGGCGGGCGGGACGGTGGTGCACAATCGCCGCATGGGTCTGTGGCGCACGGAGGCACCAGCCCGCGGGGTCGTCACGGATGTGGACCTGCGCGAGGCCGCCCGCCTGTGCGCCGTCGACCCCGTGGTCTCCGTGCTCGCCGCGTCGCGGATCGAGGCGGCTCTGGCGAGCGGTGCGCGCACCGCAGGGCGTGCGGCATGGGGCCTCGAGCGGGGTGGCCGGCTCGTGGCCCTGTGCTGGGTGGGCGCCAACCTCGTCCCGGTGTGCGACCCCGCCGACGACGAGGCGCTCGACGCGTTCGCGTCGGCGGCCCTGCGGCAGGGTCGGCGCTGCTCGTCGATCGTCGGGGACGCGCCGGTGGTGCTCGACCTGTGGAAGCGCCTGCGCCCGTCGTGGGGCGAGGCCCGTGAGGTGCGCGCCGACCAGCCGTCCATGGTGATCGACCACGCGCCGCTCGTGACCCCCGACCCGGCCGTCCGCCGCAGCGTGCCGGCCGACCTCGGGGTCCTCATGCCGGCCTGCGTGCAGATGTTCATCGAGGAGGTCGGCTACTCCCCGTTGGAGGCCGGTCCCGGCGCGTACGAGGCACGTGTGCGCGGGCTGGTCGAGGACCACCGCTCGTTCGTCCGGGTCGCCGAGCGCGACGGCGGGCCGGCGGTGTCCTTCAAGGCGGAGCTCGGGGCCGTGAGTGCCGCGGTCGCGCAGGTCCAGGGCGTGTGGGTGGCACCGGACCGACGGCGCGGGGGCCTGGCGACGGCCGGGATGGCCGCCGTCGTCGCCGAGACGCTCGCGACGGTGGCGCCGACCGTCTCGCTCTACGTCAACCACTACAACACCGGCGCCCTCATCGCCTACGAGCGGGTGGGCTTCCGTCAGGTCGGCACGTACGCGACCGTCCTGTTCTGACCGCGGCTCGTCCGGCGCCCCGGCGCGGCGCCGCCGGGCGAGCACTTCCGCAGAGTGCGAACCTGCAGCGGAAGGCGAACTCCAGGAGTTCGCCTTCCGCTGCAGGTTCGCAGCACCGGGGCTGGTGCAGGCCCGGGAAGCGGTCGTCCACAGGCCAGGGGGAAGTCGTGCATCGTCCCCAGGGTGGGCGGCACCCCACCGTCGAGAAGGCGCTGGTCCCGCACGCTGGTGCGATGGTCGATGGGCCGGCGGTGCAGATACCCACGGGTGTCCACCTGCGCAGCGGACTCATGTCCATGCTCATGACGGACCGCGAGATCCGACGGCTGGTGCTCGAGGGCGAACTGGCCAGGCTCCATCGGGGGGCGTATGTCGCCGGTCCCTCGCCGCTGGACTCCGGCGCACGGTATGCCGCACGGGTCGAGGCGCTGGTGCGGTCGCACGAGGGCACCGGGGATCGACTCGTCCTGGCGGGCCCTGCAGCGCTCACCAGGTACGGGCTGCCGTTGTTCGGCCGTCCGCCCGAGCAGATTCACCTCGCCAAGCGCCGGACCGGCGGCAGAGCCGCGCGAGGGATGACTGTCGCCATCGGCGAGCTGCCGGTCGACGAGCGCCGCACGGTCGCAGGGATCGAGGTGGCATCCCCGGCGCGTGCGGCACTGGACACCGCGAGGCTCCACACGCTCGTCGCTGGACTCGCGGCCGCGGACGCCGGCCTCCGGACCGGCCTGATGTCGATGCGTGACCTGACCGTCTCAGCCGACCGGATGCCGCGTCTCAAGGGCGTCGAGCGGGCGCGGAGGGTCACGGACCTGGCCCACGCCGGCTCGCAGAGCCCGGGGGAGTCGTGGAGCGCGCTGGTCCTTGACCAGGTGGGCGTCCCGCGCCCTCAACGCCAGGCGGAGTTCCGCGACGGACGCGGACTGGCGGGCCGGGTCGACTTCTGGTGGCCGGAGCATCGAACGGTCGGTGAGTTCGACGGACGGGTCAAGTACGGTCGCCGGACCCCGTGGGGTCAGCTGGGTCAGGACGCCCTGTGGGCCGAGAAGCTGCGCGAAGACCGTCTCCGCGATCTCGGACTCGCGGTGGTGCGCTGGACGATGGCTGACCTCGGTCGACCGGAGGACCTGCGAGCCCGGATCGAGCGCGCCTTCGCCCGCCAGCACTGACCGCCCGGCCGCCTCGCCACCGTCGTCGGCGCCCGCGTCCCGCTCGCCCCGGTCCCATGCACCGCTAACCACGGCCCTTACTGCGAACAACGGCGTGGAGTGCGAACTCCGGGAGTTCGCACTTCGCTGTTGGTTCGCACTTCGCTGTTGGTTCTCACTCCGGGGCGGGATGCGCGGCGTGCCCGCGGGTGTCAGCGCAGGAGGCGGGACATCCGGCGGTCGGCCAGGGGATGGCCACCCGTCTGGCACGTGGGGCAGTACTGCAGGGCGGAGTCGGCGAAGGAGACCTCCCGGACCGTGTCGCCGCACACCGGGCACGCGAGGCCCGCGCGGCCGTGCACCTGCATGCCGCGGCGCTTGGCGTCCTTCAGCTCCGCCGCGGGCCGCCCGCTCGCCGAGTCGAGCGCACCGGTGAGCACCTCGCGCACGACGGCGTGCAGGCGCGCGACCGCGGCCGCGTCGAGCGACCGGGACAGGGTGAAGGGGCTCATCTGCGCGGCGTGCAGGATCTCGTCCGAGTACGCGTTGCCGATCCCGGCGATCTGCCGCTGGTCGCGCAGCAGGCCCTTGACCTGCTGGTTGCGCGCCGCGGCGAGCTCCGCCAGCCGCGCGACCGTGAAGTGCGGACCCAGCGGGTCCACGCCGAGCGAGGCGACCATGGGCACGGCGGCCGGGTCGGTGACGACGTGCACCGCCAGCCGCTTGCGGGTCCCGTACTCGGTGAGGTCGAAGCCGGCGCCGTCGTCGAACCGGACGCGCAGCGCCAGCGGGGATCGGCCCGGGCGCACCGGCGTCGTCGGTGCCTGATCCGACCAACGCACCCAGCCGGCGCGGGAGAGGTGCCACACGAGGTGCAGGCCGCCGTCGACCGCGAGGTCGAGCCACTTGCCGTGCCGCGTGACGCCGACGACGGCGCGGCCCACGAGGGCGTCGAGCGGCGGCACGGCCGTCTTGAGCGCGCTGATGTCGCCCACGGCGACGGAGGTCACGGTGCGGCCCGACGCGCGCCCGGCGAGGAACCGGGCGAGCGCCTCGACCTCGGGCAGCTCTGGCACCCGCCCATCGTGCACCGGCGACCCACCCCGGGCCAGGGGAGCGGCGGGGCCACGTCCCCCGGTGCGGGTCGCCGCCGCCCAGGACCCTCCCGCGGCCGCCAGTAGGCTGGCGCCCATGCTGATGCGGATGTCGACCCTGTTCGTGCGGACCCTGCGCGAGGACCCGGTGGACGCCGAGGTCCCCAGCCACCGCCTCCTCGTGCGCGCCGGCTACATCCGCCGCGCGGCCCCGGGCATCTACACGTGGCTGCCGCTGGGCCTCAAGGTGCTGGCCAAGGTCGAGCGCGTCGTCCGCGAGGAGATGGACGCCATCGGCGCCCAGGAGGTGCACTTCCCGGCCCTGCTGCCCCGCGAGCCCTACGAGGCGACGGGGCGCTGGACCGAGTACGGGCCCAACCTCTTCCGGCTCAAGGACCGCCGCGAGGGCGACTACCTGCTCGCGCCCACGCACGAGGAGGTCTTCACGCTCCTGGTCAAGGACCTGTACTCCTCGTACAAGGACCTGCCGCTCGCGCTCTACCAGATCCAGACCAAGTACCGCGACGAGGCCCGTCCCCGCGCCGGTCTGCTCCGCGGACGCGAGTTCATCATGAAGGACGCGTACTCCTTCGACGTCGACGACGCAGGCCTGGACGCCGCGTACCTGCGTCAGCGTGAGGCGTACCAGCGCATCTTCACGCGCCTCGGGCTCGAGTTCGTCATCGTCTCGGCGATGTCGGGCGCGATGGGCGGCTCGCGCAGCGAGGAGTTCCTCATGCCGACGCCGATCGGGGAGGACACCTTCGTCCGCTCGGCCGGCGGCTACGCGGCGAACGTCGAGGCCGTCACCACCCCGGTGCCCGCGGCGCTGCCGTACGACGACGCCCCGGCGTCGCACGTCGAGGACACCCCGGACACCCCGACGATCGACTCCCTCGTCGCGCTCGCCAACGCGCGGTTCGCGCGTCCCGACCGTGCGTGGACGGCAGCGGACACCCTCAAGAACGTCGTGGTCGCGACCACGGCTCCCGACGGCACGCGCGAGCTCGTCGTGGTCGGGCTGCCCGGCGACCGTGAGGTGGACCTGTCCCGGCTCGAGGCGGCGCTGTCCCCGGCGGCGGTCGAGGCCGCGGGTGACGCCGACTTCGCCGCGCACCCCGAGCTCGTCAAGGGCTACATCGGCCCCGGCGCGCTGGGCCGGGTCAACACCGGCAGCGAGACGGCCGTGCGCTACCTGCTCGACCCGCGCGTGGTGCCCGGCACCCGCTGGATCACGGGTGCGGACCAGCACGGCCGGCACGTGTTCGACCTCGTCGCGGGGCGGGACTTCACCGCAGACGGGACGGTCGAGGCCGCCGAGGTGCGCGCCGGCGACCTCGCGCCGGACGGTTCCGGACCGCTCGAGCTCGCACGCGGGATCGAGATCGGCCACATCTTCGCGCTGGGGCGCAAGTACGCCGACGCGCTCGGCCTCAAGGTGCTCAACGAGAACGGCAAGGCCGTGACGGTGACGATGGGCTCCTACGGGATCGGTGTCTCGCGCGCCGTCGCAGCGCTCGCCGAGACCCACCATGACGGCGCGGGTCTGGCGTGGCCGGCCGGGGTCGCACCGGCGCACGTGCACGTCGTCGCCACGGGCAAGGACGATGCGGTCTTCGCGGCGTGCGAGGAGCTGGCCACCGACCTGCACGGCCAGGGCCTCGAGGTGCTCTACGACGACCGTCCGAAGGTCTCGCCCGGCGTGAAGTTCGCCGATGCGGAGCTGCTCGGCGTGCCCGTGCTCGTGGTGGTCGGCCGGAGCCTGGCCGAGGGGGTCGTCGAGGTGCGGCTGCGCCGCTCGGCCGACGCCGGCCTGCCCGCCGGTGAGCGTCCTGAGGCAGAGCGGGTGCCCGTGGCGGATGCCGCGGAGCGGATCGGCGAGCTCGTCGCGGGCCTGCTGGAGGCCTGAGCCGTCCGGCCGGCGGCGGGTCGGGTGCCGGACCGCCCCTTCGTGGTTCGCCGGCCCCCGCGCCGGGTCAGCCGGTGGTCTGCTCCGGCAGGCCGGGGAACGTCGGGACGACGCCGGTCTGCCCCAGGGCGGCCGCCGCGGCGTCCGCGAGCCCGTCGAGCAGCGGGCCGCGCGCGCCGGGGTCGGCCGACGCGACCAGTGTCGCGTAGTCCTGCGCGATCCCGGTCTCGAGCGCGCCCAGCACGGCCGTGACCCGCGACGGGTCGGTCGCGGGGTCGAGGAGCTCCGCCGGCAGGGCGTAGGCGGCGCGGCGGGGGTCGAGCCCGGTCCCGGCGAGCGCGCCCGCCACGGCCCAGGCCTCCGCGCGGTCCCGGTGCTGCGCCGCGCGGGTCGCGGCGGCGGCACGGGCCTCGTCGTCCGAGCGAGCCGCCACGACCTCCCACGCCAGGCCGAGGGCGTCCTCCGCCTGGACGAGCGCGGTGACCTCGGCGGCGCCGAGGCCGGCCGGCACCGAGGCGGGCACGGTGAACGACGTGGTGGGCACGGGCTGGCCGGTCGCCGCCGCGAGCACCTGCGCGTGCAGCGTGCGGCCGACGGCGATCCCGGCGAGCAGCCGGGCGAGCGGGGCGTCGGCCAGCGCGTCGGCATCGGCCCGCGCGCTCGCGGCGGTGGTCTGCAGCAGCGCGAGGACGTCCGCCGCCACGGGGATCGGCGGCGGCGTGGGGCTCGCCGTCGCGGTGGCGTCGGCGGCCGAGCCGGCAGACGACGGGGCCGCCGTGCCTGGGTCCGGGTCCGGAGCCGACTCCGAGCCGGCGCCCGTACCCGTACCCGTACCCGTACCCGTACCGTCCACCATGGTGTCCGCGGCGGCCTCGCCGACGTCCGGGGTCGCCTCGGGGTGCGCGACATAGGGCCCGCCGAGCTCCACGAGATGCTCGTCGCTCGCCGCGGCGACGGCCTCGAGCGGCCCGGCGAGGGCGGTGTCGGCCGCCGCCACCACCCGCGCCAGCGCCGAGAGCGCCGCGGCGTCCTCGGCCGCGCCCTGCCGCGCGACCTCCGTCGCGTCGGGGACCAGCTCCGGCGGGGCGGGGGACTCGAGCCGCACCTCGCAGCCGGTCAGCAGTGCGAGCGTCAGCACGACGCCGAGCGCGCTGCCGACGAGGGTGCCGCGCCCCGCACCACCCGGTACGCCCCGCACCGCGCCGCGCCGCCGGCCGAGCCGGGCGCCGACGAGCCCGCGTGGACGGTCGCGCGCAGGGGAACCAGGCCGCTGGTCCTGCCGGGTGGTGGTCATCGCGGCCGATCCTGCCACGCGGGGCCCCGGCGGGGTCGGTAGGCTGGGCGCGACAAGTCCAGAGGGTCGTCACGTCGGGTGACCCGCCACGACCCGATCGGAGGCGACATGGTCACGCCCGCGAACCACGACCCCGCAGAGCGCGTGAGCGCGGTGGTGCGCCCGGTGGTCGAGGCCGCCGGCCTGTTCCTGGAGGACGTCCACGTGACGGCCGCCGGCAAGCGCTCCGTGGTGCGGATCGTCCTCGACCTCGGTGAGGACGAGATCGGCAGCCTGAACCTCGACACGGTCGGCGCCGTCGCGCGGGACGTCTCCGCGGCGATGGACGCAGCCGACCCGGTGCGCGGCGCCTACGTGCTCGAGGTGTCCAGCCCGGGGACGGACCGCCCGCTGACCACCCTGCGGCACTTCCGCCGTGCGCGGACCCGGATGGTGCGCCTCACGCTGCGCGACGGCTCGGTGCTGTTCGGGCGACTCGTGCACGCCGACGCCGACGGGCTCGAGCTCGAGCTCGCCCCGGGATCCACCCGACGGGTGGACCTCGCGGACGCCGTGCGCGGCGTCGTCGAGGTCGAGCTCCACCGCGCGCACGAGGTCGAGCTCTACGAGGGCGACGACGACGCGGACGACGGCGAGGACGACGACGCGGACGACGCGCCGGACGAGCACATGGACGACGACGCGCCGGACGACGGCGCCACGGATGACGAAGAGGGCAACGCCTGATGGACATCGACATGACAGCGCTGCGCCTCGTGGAGCACGAGCGCGACATCAGCCTCGACGTGCTCGTCTCGGCGATCGAGCAGGCGCTGCTCTCCGCGTACCACCGCACGCCGGGCGCGCACGAGGACGCGCGCGTGGAGGTCGACCGGCGGACCGGTCACGTGACGGTCTGGGCGCGCGAGGAGGCCGAGCCGGTCGAGGCCGTCGAGGGTGAGCCGGCCCCCGTCGCCGCGCCGCGCCCGGAGTTCGTGCACACCCCCGAGGGCTTCGGCCGCGTGGCGACCGCGACGGCACGGCAGGTCATCGTCCAGCGGCTGCGCGACGCCGAGGACGAGCAGGTGCTCGGCGCGTTCCGCGGCACGGAGGGCGAGCTGCTCGCCGGGATCATCCAGCAGGGCCGCGACCCCAGGACCGTCCTCGTCGCGGTGCGCGGCACGGAGGCGGTGCTGCCGCACCACGAGCAGGTGCCGACCGAGCAGTACGTGCACGGGGAGCGGCTGCGCGCCTACGTGCTCGACGTCTCGCGCGGGCTCAAGGGGCCCTCGATCACGCTCTCGCGCACCCACCCCGGCCTGGTCCGCAAGCTCTTCGCGCTCGAGGTCCCGGAGGTCGCGGACGGCTCCGTGGAGATCACGGCGATCGCCCGCGAGGCCGGCCACCGCACCAAGATCGCGGTCCGCAGCACCGTCGCCGGGCTCAACGCCAAGGGTGCGTGCATCGGCCCGATGGGCTCGCGCGTGCGCGCGGTCATGGCGGAGCTCCACGGCGAGAAGATCGACATCGTCGACCACAGCGACGACCCTGCGCAGTTCGTGGCCCACGCGCTCTCCCCGGCGCGCGTGACGTCCGTCACGGTCGTCGACCTGGCCGCGCGGTCGGCGCGCGTCGTCGTGCCCGACTACCAGCTCTCCCTCGCCATCGGCAAGGAGGGGCAGAACGCCCGCCTGGCGGCCAAGCTCACCGGCTGGCGCATCGACATCCGCTCCGACGAGGGCGGCGGCGCGCCCGCGGCGGGGGACCGGGAGGCCCCCGCACGGGCCGCGGGGGACCCGGCCGAGGCGGCCCCGGACGCGACGTCCGCACCCTCGACGGACGGTGAGGGTCACGATTCGTGAGTCGGCGCGCTAGACTCGGCGAGGCTGGGCCACGGGTCCGGCTCCCCGAACGCGGTGCAGACGGTCGTGATGCTGCCAGGACTCCGGTCCCGGTGCGGTCCGGCCCGGTCCGCACGTGCGTGGGGTGCCGGGAACGGGGCCAGCGGTCCGACCTGGTGAGGATCGTCCTGGTCGCAGGCGGTGAGGGAGACCTCGCCGTCCTCGACGGGGCGGCGTCCTTGCCCGGGCGGGGCGCATGGTTGCACGCCGACCTGCACTGCCTCGAGCTCGCCGAACGTCGTCGAGCGTTCCCGCGCGCGCTGCGTGCCGGACCGCTCGACACCGCGTCGGTCCGTAGGGACCTCGAGGCCCAGGTCGCCGGGCACCCGGCTGCACGTCCGTCGTTCACCGAGAAGGAAAGCGGGTTGGAAGCCGATGGGCACCCGATGAGTACCCAGCGATGAGTACCAGGCACTAACGACGGTCTGACCCTGTTCGGGCGGACCGGAACAGGAGAGTTGTGGCAAAGGTCCGCGTCTACGAGCTCGCCAAGGAGCTCGGCGTCGAGAGCAAGGCCCTCATGGCCAAGCTCGGCGAGCTCGGTGAGTTCGTCCGGTCGGCATCGTCGACCATCGAACCGCCCGTCGTGCGCAAGCTGCGCGACATCTACCCCGCGGGAGCCGCGCCCGCGGCCCCCGCCCCCAGCCGGCCGGCACCCGCCGCCGGTCGTCCGGCCCCGGCAGCGCCCGCGTCCCCGGTGGCAGCGCCCGCGCCCGTCTCGGCTCCGGCGGCTCCGGCAGCGCCCGTCGCTCCCGTCGTCGAGCGGCCGGCACCGGTCGTCCAGGCACCCGCCGCGACGTCCACCGCACCGGCACCCGGTCCGCGCCCTGCACCGGCCGCGCCTGCCGCTCCCGCTGCCACCGTCGAGGCTGCGCCCGCCGCCGCCGCCGGTCCGCGCCCGGGAGGCCCGCGTCCCGGCAACAACCCGTTCGCCCCCAGCCAGGGCATGCCCCGGCAGGGTGGCCCGCGTCCTGGGAACAACCCGTTCGCCCCGAGCCAGGGCATGCCCCGGCCCGGCAGCTCGCGTGCCGAGGCCGCAGCACCCGGCGCCCCGGCGGCTGGTGCCGAGCGCCCGGGCGGTCCCCGTCCGGCTGCCGGCAGCGGCGGCCCGCGCCCCAACCCGGGCATGATGCCGGGCCGCAGCGCCGTCGGTCGGCCCGCCCCCGGTGGCGGCGCACCGGCCCGTGGTGGCGCCGGTCGTCCCGGCGGGTTCACCCGCCCCGGCGGTCCCGGTGGGGCCCCCGGCGGCGCACCCGGCGGTGCCGGTGGCGGCGGCTTCGCCGGTCGTCCCGGTGGCGGCGGTGGTGCCGGTGGTCGCGGTGCCGGTCGTGGCAGCACGCAGGGTGCCTTCGGGCGCGCCGGCGGCCGCCCGGTCCGGGGCCGCAAGTCCAAGCGGGCGAAGCGCCAGGAGTTCGAGCAGATGCAGGCCCCCTCGCTGGGTGGCGTGCAGGTCCCCCGCGGCGACGGGCGCACCGTCGTGCGCCTGCGTCACGGCTCGTCGCTCAACGACTTCGCCGACAAGATCGACGCCAACCCCGCCAGCCTCGTCACGGTGCTGTTCCACCTCGGTGAGATGGCCACGGCGACGCAGTCGCTCGACGAGGACACGTTCGGCACGCTCGCGGCCGAGCTCGGCTACATCATCGAGATGGTCTCG
>Ga0073905_10000376_pt1 | contig 20696 bp, 23 predicted proteins | sample KloWWTupernatant_FD_65482 | JGI IMG/M metagenome (GOLD analysis project Ga0073905, IMG submission 65482) | Active sludge microbial communities from Klosterneuburg, Austria, studying microevolution and ecology of nitrifiers - Klosterneuburg... | ecosystem: Engineered > WWTP > Aerobic digester >... | reverse complement strand
TTTTCACCTCCACGATCAATCGCGCCGATGAAACCAATTGATCGATTCAAACTATCATCTTCAGAAGACGGTTTTGGCCAATTCCAAAACTTCGCCGAAATAGTAATTCCGCCGAATCAGGCGGCTGATTTTTACTGCACGTCTCAAATGCTTTTACGCAAATGGAAAATCCTATACAGTTTAAGCGCAATTCACGTGCCAACCGATTTGTCGAATTAACCGATAATTATTGATAGAATATCCACATTTATTCAATCGACTCAATATGAATTGAGCATCGGAGTGCGAAGTTTTGCACGGTGAACAAGTATATCGAGTGAATTCTCACATTTCGCCGTTGATGTCGACTCGTGATCGAAATTCCCAATTAAGATTGTAAAATGTGTAAGTTTAAGGACAACGATGTAATAAAATGAGCTATACTGACTACCTTACAACTACGTAGTTTGAAGAATCTATGAACGGCTTTTTAAGCAGATACTCGACGTATATTTACGCTACTCTTCGCATCGTCACCGGGTTTTTATTTATGTGGCACGGCTCACAGAAGTTGCTCGGTTTTCCGCCTGCCGCTTCGGGCAGCGAACTATCGACGGCTATGGCGATCGGCGGCGGGATCGAACTGATCGGTGGCCTGATGATAATGATCGGCTTCTTTGCAGGCTTGGCAGCATTCGTGGCAAGTGGACTGATGGCGGTAGCATATTTTGGCTGGCATTTTAGTACGCAAGCCGTTTTGCCGATTCAAAATAAGGGCGAACTCGCCGTTTTGTATTGCTTTGTACTACTCTACATCGCGGCCCGCGGGTCGGGCGTGTGGAGCGTTGATTCGATCTTTCGCGGTGTCAAAATCGCGGATTAGTAACCCCAAACCTATGACAAAAATGATCATCACGATCGCGGCGTTACTACTTTTTGTCGTTTCGGCATTTGCGCAGACGCCGCAAGCACCGACAACGACCCTGAAAGTAGGCGATGTCGCCCCTGATTTTACTTTGACCGACACAACCGGCAATCCGGTAACGCTAAGTGAATATCGCGGCAAAAAGAATGTCGTCTTGGCATTCTATGTTCTCGCCTTTACCGGTGGCTGAACGAAGGAACTCCAGGCGTATCAGGCTGATATCGCCAAATTTGCCGCGACAGAAACACAGGTTTTAGGGATCAGTATGGACAGCTTTGCGGCTAATAAGCGCTTTGCCGAAGACATCAAGGTAACGTTTCCGTTGCTTAGCGATTGGAAACGTTCAACGACCAAGCAGTATGGTTTATTTAACGAAACCAGCGGTTACGGCGTCCGAGCCACATTTGTGATCGACAAGCAGGGCAAGATCGATCATCTTGAGGTCGGCAAAACGGCGATCGATCCGACCGGGGCATTTCAGGCCTGCGATCTGATCCAAAAACGAAAGGACGATGCCCGTAAAAAGCCGTAATATTCCTTTTCGATACGCTAAAGGTTAACCACGAAGATTTTCCGGTTCGATCGCCTCTGCGGTCAGGTCGCCATCAGCGTCTTTCATAAGTATCTCGATGCGCCGTTCGGCATTTGCCAGGCGCTCACGGCATTTGCGTGAAAGTTTGACGCCGCGTTCAAAAAGTTCAAGGCTTTCCTCTAACCGAAGATCGCCGCTTTCGAGACTATTGACGATCAATTCCAGTTCTTCGAGGGACTTTTCAAAAGTGTTTTCCATAATTATTTGATTAGCTCTTCGGCTTGTCGTAATAGATCCGCCAGATTCCCAATACCGAGCTGGTTTGCGGTCTTATTGATCCCGCCCATCGCGATCGAGATGATCTCCTGGCCGATCTTCTTAGCAATGTCAGTAGCAAGTTGTTCGTCTCGGACCCCGACGATCTGCCAACGAGCACCGTTTCGCCGCATTTTTAGTTCGAGCGGATGTTCGGGCAACTTGCTCTTTACGATAGCATTGTCGCCGGAGACCTTAATGTCCAAATATTGACCCGCTCCCAGGACCATCGCGGCAAAAGGCACATTACCAAATCGCTCGACCCGCTCGCGGATCAATCCCGGCAGTACCGCCCGGGCACGGTCCTTAACCGCCGGCATCATTGGGGCAGCGACCTTTGTTAACTGGCCAACGATCGCCGGCGGAAGTCCGCGGCCATAAATTTCAACGGCTTTGACCGTGATCTGCGGCAGAAAGTCATCGACCACATTATCAATATTTATTAGCTCATCTATCTCGTTTTGATCGTCTCGTTTGGCAGCATCGATCAGCAACGCGAGTGAATATTGCGGTGTATCCTTCAATCGCTGCCAGTATATATAAGATCCAAGACTGCCGATCAGTGATATTACTGCGACCAATGCCAAACCGATCACAAGAAATCGCTTTCGCCGGCCTGCCGCAGTATTCTCTTGTAAATAGATTCTCATTACGGAAAACCGCGGTTATTCAGCGGCGATCACCTCAGCGTCAAGTTTGCCTTTCTCGAGTCGTATAACCAATCTATCGCCGGGTTTGGTCTCAGACGGATCTCGCAATACGCGCCCATCAACGGCTTGCGTGATCGAATAACCGCGAATAAGCACTGCCAACGGAGAAAGAGCGTCGAGCTTTGCGATCTGCAGCTTCAACGCGTCAATTTTGGCATTCACACATCGTTTAGCCTCCGCTGTCCGCCGATGATCCAGCAGCGTCAATCTGCTCTCGGCAGCCGCGAGCCGGGCCATTACCGTCTGCGGAGTCAAACGCGACGCTGAGAGATTATAGCGATCTCTGATCGTTCGAAAGCCGACGGCAAAGCTCTCGTTCATTCGCCCGATCACCCCATCCACGTCGCCACGCGTCTCGAGGACACGATAGCTTATAAGCTGAGAAAGCGTTTGTTCTGCCGAAATGAGCCCATTTATTAGATCGATCTCCCGGCCGGCTACGATCTCGGCTGCAGCAGATGGCGTTGGAGCCCTAAGGTCGGCAACCATATCAGCGATGGTCCAATCGATCTCGTGTCCGACAGCGGATATTACCGGGATCGAGCTTGATCTGATAGCACGAGCAAGTTGCTCGTCGTTAAATGCCCAGAGGTCTTCGGCCGAGCCGCCGCCGCGTCCGACGATCATCACGTCGATCTTGTCAGTGTCCGGCAGAGTCAGGTTGTATTCGTTGGTGTCACAGACGGCCTTTCGGATACTGTCCGCCGCTCCCTCGCCCTGAACGAGCGTCGGAACGAGCACGATGCTTACGGTTCCGGCCCGCCTTGTTAAGACATTGTAAATATCGTGATACGCCGCACCGGTCGAACTTGTGACGACCGCAACCTTACGTGGAAAAAAGGGCAGCGGGCGTTTTAGCTCTGGTGCAAAGAGGCCTTCGCGCTCAAGGCTTGCCTTGATCTGTTCAAATGCCGCCCTTAAGGCTCCTTCGCCGGACGGTTCAAGCGATTCGACGACGATCTGCGTCTCGCCGCGTGCCGGATAAAAGCTGATCTTGCCTCGGACCCGGACCGTTATGCCATTCTGCGGCTTGAACCTGATGCGGAAATTCGTGCCTTTCCAGCAAACGCATTTGATCTGAGCGGAGCCGTCATTAAGGTTGAAATACCAATGCCCTGAGCTCGCCGCGACAAAGTTTACAACCTCGCCCTCGACCCAAATATTGGAAAACTGCCGCTCCAATGCACCGCGCACTTCAGCGTTGAGTTCGGAAACCGATAGTGGCCGTCTTTCGGGTTCCTCAAAAAGTGTTTGTAACAGTGGATTATCCAATAAGCTTCGCCGTCAGATGATCTCGAATATCTAATTTGAACATAATTTAGTTCGATTGTCAGCGTGTACGGGGTCGTTCGCCGATCGACGAATGGCCTGGGTCGTTGAGCAATGGTTTTCGACCGTGATCTGTATAAATTTTACGGTCGAGGGCGGCTTTGCCATATTATTTATTGCCGACCGAGTTGATCGTCACGTACGTATTCTCACGCTTTGCTTTGATCTTGAGCCGCGGAGAATTGCCGGCGGCTGAGTCGGAGCGATACGTGACAATATAGGCGGTGCGGAGTTGGATGACGATATCTTCATACGCCTTTTGGATCTGAGAGATCTGCGAGATCGGATAATAGACTCCGCCCGAAACCTTTGCCAGTCGCTCGCCTTCGCCCTGTGATTTGGCAGACAGCGACATATATTTTTTACGCATCGGGTCGATATCCGCGTTCTGCCCCGAGGCGGCCGCGGCGATCAGGCCCGACGGAACGTAGAGCGGATAAATAAGTGCACCGCTCTCCTGGATCGACCCCATAAGCGAATCAAACGCTAGAAAAGAGCGATTATCTTCGCCGTCAGTTAGGATGACGATCGCGGTGCGTTCGCCCTTTAGTGGCCTAAGCGTGTCTGCAACCGTAAACGCAAGAGCGTCGTAGAATGCCGTGCCGCCGCCGGCGTCAAACGTATCGAGACTTTCAGACAACCTTCCTCGATCAGTCGTAAACTTCGAAAGCACTTTGGAGTCGTCGTTGAACGTGATGATCGCCACACGGTCATTTTTGTCAACGGTTTCGACAAACGCCCGGGCAGCCTTGCGAATAAAATTTACGTAATTCTCAACGCTGCCAGACACGTCCAGCAACAAAACCAGATTGAACGGAGCGGTTGACTGTGTGACGCCGAGCACTTGACGACTCACTCCTCCCTCCGTGACATCAAAATCCTTTACTCCCAGTCCTGCGATCGCACGATTGTCGAGGCCGGTCACGCGGACTAGGGCAGAATGTGTTTCCGCTGCCGCGACATCTGGCATTTCACGTTTGGCAGCGAATTCGGGTTCCTTTTTCAAAGGCGGAAGGCTGCGAGCATAGTCGCCGTAGTATTTAGGTGCTGCACGGCGGATCGCCTCCATTAAAAGTGAGTCGCCGCTACGGACGATCGCCTTTGCGGCATTTGTGAGAGGGCGTTCGCGGAGGTCGCTTCCGACTTCGTTTGGCGGTACATTGATCAGCACGATCCCGCGGGCGGTCGTCAAATCGAGTACGATCGTACCGGACCTTTCACGATTCAATTTCACTTTCTTATCTTTTGGATTTGATTTCACGTCGCTTACTTCGGCTCCGCTTTCGGTATCGGGGACAGGTTTTTCGGTTCTTAATACCGCTTCGCCGCGGTGCGTGCCCTTTATTTCGAATCTGCCGCCCGACCGTTCCTTGATATCTTCAAGATCGAAATCGGCAACATAACGGGGCCGCGACTCGGTCCACTTAAGCGAATACTTTATCTCATCTGACGGCACGTCCAATGTGATGGTCCCGATTTCTGTTTTTGCATTCACTGAGGCGATATTACCCGACACCTCGACCGCCCCGTCTCGTGTCTCGACATTTATTGAGACTCTTTCAGGTACGGTTACGACAACGTCGATCCGCTTCTTAGGGTCAGCCGGCACTATCACGATAACCGCTCGGCCTCCTGAACTTGTTATCTTTAGTTCAGTTTCGGAAAGGGCCTTCGGCGATGTGGCAACGAGTTTTGAAACGACATCGTCGCCCGATTCGGCAATAACGGCAACGCGGCCGGATCGATTGACGATTTCGATGCTCGCTCCCGGAGCAAGTTTCAGTTCACGCACCACGTCCTGTGCCGCTACGACCGTAGCCGCAAACGCCATCGAAATAACTGTCGCGAAAGTTCTGAAAAGGGAATGCTGCATCGCTTATCCGGGAAACAATTTCAACAATTACCGGTCCGATCACGGACGACTCGGTATACGTCCGGACTGAATGAGGCGTGCTCGAACGCGTTCCTGCCATTTCTTACGCGGGCGATCGTTGTCTTCAAACCTTTCGAGTAGATCGGCCATTGGTTCGCCGCCTGCGAGCCGCGTTTTCAAATAAAGCAACGCGACAATTATAGAAGAAAACGAAACCGCAAAGATCTGCAACGGCAAGAAAAAGATCTGAATAAGCGACTCGAGTACAGCGTGTTTCACCCGCGAACGCATATCTTTTTTTTCGCCGCGGACCTCAACGGCGGAACGAGGGCCGACGCGAATATTCAGGTCACCCTCCTTTTCACTCGACACATTTGGCTGCTGGTCAGTTGTCTCGGGGTTCTTTTCCGTAACCGCATTATCGTTTTGAGTGACCTCGACCGGAGCATTTGCCTTCGGATCGAAAGCCTTCGCCGTGACGCCAACGACGAACGATAGTGCACCTGCGAGCACCATCGGCAGCAGAAACATAATTACCGCGGCGGCGAGCGATGTCGTGAATGATCGGGCCGTCAACAGACGCGAGCGACGAAATCCGCCACGAACGCTGAGATTCTCAAGGATCGCGACAGGGGCGATCAACATACACACGACATATCCGTAAAGAAATCCGCCGATCACTCCGACAAGTGCTCCACCACCGGCAAAAAGTGCCGGATCGACCGAAGATCCGGTCGCACTCGTGAGAGCCCAAGCGGTCCCACCAAAACCGATCAAACCGGCAAGAGCAGCAATTGCTGCGAAAATGAACGGGACAAAAACCGTGACGATCCCATTAACACTGATTTTTTTCCATTTGCGCCGTGTTTCGGCTAATGCCGGGCGTAAACGCACAGGCCGCAACGGTACCGCGAGATACTGAGCTACGATCCAGACGATGGTTGCAACGGTCAACGTCGTGAAAAACGCAGTCGCGATCGACGAGATCAACACGATAGCGCCGATCAGGGCGTTGCCTGTCGTTTCGGCAATTGTCCCGCTGATCTTGAGAAATGAAATTGTTACTTGTGCGATCGTCAATAGAGCGACCGGTAGTAAAAAGAATGTCGTAAGCAGCAGAAACTTCGGTAGGTGTTCGCTATATATAACCAACGCTCGCCGCAACAGCCCAAAGATACCTTCCGCTCGCGAACGCATTACACTGGCAAATGCTTCGGCAGTCTGCGGGCGATTATCGGGGTCTTTATCCAGAGCAGAGTGGATCGCTAATCGCATTTTACGACGGACTTTTTTTGCCTTGATCGGTGGTGCCTCAACATTCTTGTGCGACTCCATCACTTCCTTAAAGTCACCCGAAAACGGCGTCTCTCCTGAAAGCATCTGATAGGCGATAACTCCGAGGCTGTAGATATCAGAACGCGGATCCAGGTGTTCACCGCGGCATTGCTCGGGTGACATATAGAGCGGCGTACCCAAGACAGCGCCGACTCGCGTAAGGCCGGAGGTGGTTGGCGAATCAAGTAACGATTTCCCGGTAGAATGCTTTGGGGCGATTCGCAGCGGTGCCGGCGAAAGATCGGCGATCATCTGTGTGCCGACAGTTTCCTGATCGACATTGTCATAGTCAAGGTCGGAAAGTATTGCAGTTTTGCCTTCGTCGCCGACCGGACCCACACTAACTGTCGAACCATCTCCCGCCCGCGTCGAGCTTTCGATAGTCTGAGCGATCGTCGACGCCTCGGAAATAATTGTTGAGCCGCCGGCGCCGGCAATAGTGCCCTCGCCGGCATTACCTGAAAGTGTGGTTCGTGCGGGCGATGCGTATGTCGGCATCGGCTGGTAACGCTGGCCGCCCGGAGTTTGCTCGCCGTCAGCCTGATCTTCGAGTTTGGCTATGCCAAAATCGAGCACCTTTACCGTATATCCGCCGCGCTGATTAGGTTCGAGCCAAATATTGTCGGGCTTGAGGTCGCGGTGAATAATGCCTTGTTCGTGAGCTTCCTGAACTGCGGAACAGACCTGTTCGAGAATGTCGAGCGTCCACGCGACCGGCAGATTTCGCTCTTCGTCGAGTATTTCGCCGAGGGTACAACCGTCGAGGTACTCCATTACGAGATACGCGACCTGTCCTACGTTCGACTCGGCAAATCCAAAATCGGTAACATTTACGACATTCGGATGCCTCAATCGCCCCGCGGCTCTTGCCTCACGTCTGAATCGCTCGACAAATTCGGCCCGCTGCATATATTGCGGAGCGATGATCTTGACCGCTACAGGCCGTTCGGTGCCCAGATGTGTTGCCAGATAGACGGTCCCCATACCGCCGCGACCCAACTCGCGTTCGATGTGGTATTTGCCGTCGACTGTCTGCCCAACAAAGTCCAAGTGATCCATACCTGTATGTCCAAAAACTCTAACCGAGTTAACGATCCTATTGCAAGTAATTACGCCACGTCTGCCGCATTAGTTTGGGATAACTCGTAATGTTTTGTAAAAATCCGTTATCAATACATCAACTCAGCCCGGAGTCCAGTTAATTCTAATTAAGAAACTTCGGCAAAAAGCGTGCTTGAGGGCACGAGTTGCCGTGCCATTTGTCGTGCCAAAAATCGTGCCATTTTTGAACTTTTTGCTGCCCTGTAAGTATTGTCAATACAGCTCTTATCGTCACAAATCGTGCCATTTTTCGTCTGTGCAAGGCCCTTCGCCTATGTCAAAGTTCAACCTTTGAGCATAGTTTGATCAGGCATCATTTACATATCGCTTTGCGGTCGATTTGCCGATGCCGAGCAACAAAGCGATCTCCGACAAACTGCGGCCTTCCGATGCCAACCGCTTGGCTCGGCCGATCCGGCCACTACGCTTTGTACGCTTCACGGTCGATCCGGTGGAATATCGCCGCCGCAAAGCGAAATGTCCCTCTTCAGATTCAGATGCCAGAAAATCGAAACCGAGGAAATTTTCTGAACTCGTAGCGTCGGCCACTTTGGTGCCCAACTGAGCGGCGAGATCGAATTTGGCTAAGCGATAGACCGCGACGTTGTCTTCGCCATACTCGATGCGGCCCGAACGGCACTTGATCTGTTTGAGATACCTTAGATCCGGCGATAGGCGGGAACGTCCGATCGCAAAGATCGAGTCGGCGACCTTTACGAGGTCGCCTGAACCCTGCAGATCTTGCTCTGTCAAAGGGCCGTGCCGTAGTGACTTGGGCGTGTGAGCGACGATCAGGATCGATATTTCGCGTGATTTCTTGAGTTTCTGCAGTTGATGCATCAACTTAAAGGCTACGGTCGCATTGGCGATGGTGCCGGGTGTCAGAAAGGATAGGTTGTCGATGATCAAGATCTGGACATCGTGGTCCGCGATCCGATTATCAAAATCCTGCAGGAGCATATCTGTAAAACTGTAATATCCCTCGATCATATTGCCGTCCCAGTAATCCTCACCGCGCAAAAAGTTGGGTGACATCTCATATTTGTCTTCAAGCGTGACGCCGTCCTCGCCGATGACGGCATAGCGCTGTCGGAATTGAGCCCGGTCGAGTTCGAAATCGATATAGAGAACCTTTTTCGGTTCCAGTGCAGGTGTCTGGCGATCGTCGAATGGCGGGATCCGCTTGTCCCGTGCGAGACACTCGGCGATCTGCGTCGCCAAAACGCTCTTGCCCACACCGAATGGGAAAAGAGGATCGACAGTTCCATCTCGTGCCAGAATGGCCCGAAGACCTCTTTGATAGAGGAACTTTCGTATTCGTGTTCAAGAAAATAGTCGGCGGGCTCGACAATGAGCATATCGGGAGCATCCGCATAAGCCCTCGGGTCACGCTGCGGTCCTGATCCTCATACATCTTCTGCAGTTCCGGATTCGGCACCCAACTGCTCGGTAATTTGTAACTCTTTTCTTGATACGAATACTGATCCGCACCCGACCCTACGCCATCCGACTCTTCGATAATCTCAGTCATACGCGAATTCTATTCCGAGTTGGATGTGCCGTCAAGAGCAGATTGTTGCAAAGATGCAACAAATGTTGCCGCCGAGATGCGGATCCCTCACCACAGAGCCACGGAGAGCAGAGAGAAAGACTCGTTGAAAGACTTCTGTGAACTCCGTGACTCCTTAGTGAATTATGCTTACCGCATAACTGGCTGGCCGGTGGACCTCGACGTCACCCCGGGAACACATCACCAATAAATTCCGACACTAAAGGGGGTTGAACAGATCGAGACGGATGTTGCTCCCTTTTAGGGAGCGAACGATAACCCGGATATTTCCCCGGGGTTTCACCCCGGGCTATTATCTTCGTCACCTTCGGCGACGCCCGGAGATTGAAGAGTCACCGGCTAGAGCGAAGACTTCGAGGCAGCAAAATGGATTGCTGATTGGCATTGATCTTCTAAAGTCCGCAGAGCGTTTTGCGGTCATCAATTTTCGTTGCAATTCCTACAGCATTATTGTAGTGTGAGGTTAATATGAAAAAGATTTTTGTATCGTTGCTTTTCCTGCCTATTCTGTTTTCCATTACGCAGGCTCAATATTTCTCATCGACGACGGCAGCGAACGCCGGAGCGAAATTCCGAGCCGGTGATAGCGACGGAGCTATCGCGATTTTGACCAAGGCAATCGAGAAAGGGAAAGATCTCTACGAAGCACACCTAATGCGCGGGAATATTCGATCCATGAAGGGCGATCTGGATGGAGCCATCGCGGATTATTCCGTGGCGCTGGAGATCGATCCGGCGGCGGGCGAAGTTTATCAGAAACGGGCGATGTACCGAAAGTTTAAGCGGGATTACGCCGGAGCGGTCAAGGACCTCGATTCGGCTATTGCAAATTCGAAATACCCGGCCCGAATTTTCGTCGACCGTGGACGGGTCAAAGAAGATCTCGGCGACGCGAACGGTGCACTGGCGGATTTTCAAGCCGCATTGTCCTACGAACCAAGGCTCGCGTCAGCGGTTATCGGCATTTCTCAACTTCGTGAAAGGGCCGGTGAACGTGACAGTGCGATCCTTGTGCTCAGCGACTTCCTTGCCGCGTTTGAAGGACGTCACGCGGGCAAAGAGCCAGTAGCCAACGTTGATATCGTCGGCGGTGGTGCTGCCGTCAAACGTGAGTCGGGCGAAAGCAAGGACAAACAGGAGTTCCTAATTTCGACCGGCGTCGTGAGGTCCCGGCCTTCAACAAGAGAAGAATCGGATAGGGAGACTGCTCAGATGGAGCAAATGCTGAATGTTTCCCACGCGTACATGACGATAGGCCGAATTTATATCGATAATGGCGACGACGTCAAGGCTCTTGAGAACATCGAAAAAGGACTCAAGATGAATCCTCAAGACCCTTACGGCTACTCTTTACGCAGCCGGATCCGCTGGAAACTCGCCGATCTACGCGGTGTCATCGACGACATGACCAAGGTCGTTGCATCCCCGATGCGTTCGCCAGGCTATCACCTCGATAGAGCAATATTGTTAACGCTACAGGGAAAAGACGCCGAGGCCGCCGCCGAATTCGCCCTTCATCAGAAAATATTCCCTGCACTTACCGACGAAAAGATACAGACCCAGATCGAACGTGCAAAAGAACTCCGAACTGGTGCTCCTTCGAAGCCATAATCGCAGATGTCCTGAGCGACGCGGCTAGGCGGAGGTAGCGGTTGTCGGTCGATTGCGGTATTGGATAAATGTATGAGCGATGACGGTCACGACGATCACTACGCCACCGAGAATCGCCCACTTTTGTGGCTGTTCGCCGACAAAGAAGAAGACCCAGACCGGATTTAGCAGCGGTTCGATAAAGCCTATGATCGAGGCATCAAGTGGGCGAGTGCCGCGGTTGACGCCCTTAATAAATAGAATGTATGCGACACCGATCTGAAAAATTCCTAGAAACCCGACCGCTGCGGCATCCATTAGCGTCATTTTCGGTATGGCGGCGATCCCGGACGGCAGCATAATAAGCGCGAGCAGTAAATTGCCGTAGATGACGGTGATCGTCGAATTCATCGCCGCCGCCCGCGGATGACGCAGGAGCATTATGTAAAGTCCGAGAGCGATGCCCGAACCCAATGCCGCGATGTTACCCTGATAATCGCCGATATTGAGATCGCCGACAAAGAAAAGACTCATTCCGCCAATACAGAAAACGATCGTGACGAGATCACGCAGGTGAAACTTTTCGCCGATGATGAAGGGTGCAAGGACCAGAATGTAGATCGGGGCCGTGTACTGGAGAAATATAGCGTTGGCGGCGGTCGTGTGCTTGGTGGCCCACACGAAGAGAAACAGAAGAGAGGCATAGATGCCCGACGCCATCAGGCCGAACGCGTTTATCCGCAATCCATTGCGCCGCGTGACGATCAAGACCGTAATTCCGGCCAGCAATGAACGAAAAAATGTTACCTGATATGCGTCAAGATTGGTCGCAAGCTTGATGAACATCCCGCCGGTACTCCAGAGCAGGACCGCGAGGACGACCAAGACAACAGGCGGAATTGGTTTCTTTTCTTGGACCACGAGAGATTTGTACCACACGGAGCACGGAGAACACAGACGGGCCAATTGATTTTTTATCTATGTGCCCGCTGTGATCTCTGTGTTGGACCGGTTTGCTTATTCGTCGCTGGTCGCGGACGCGATAGTTTCGCGAAGAACCTTAGCAGACGTCGTGGCAGGCTGCAGGACTAGATCCTCGACGTTGCCGTGGATCTTTTTGCCAAAGATGGCATTCCACGGGGGTATTACTATACTGACGTTGCCGGACGCAATAGCCTGACACGAAAGGCGAATGAAAGGTTTGGGTTCGTCCGGCTGGTTATAGCCGAATATCTTCATCTGTCGGCGTTCACGCGGGCTGACGTCGGTCAATTTGTCCTGTCCGCCTAAAACTCCGACCCAGCAGGTTCCGCACGAGGCAGCAGTACACTCGACCGGTACCGGGCCTTCCCAGCAGCGTTCGTCCTTGGCCTGCCAATTCTGCGAGCGGTCATTGGCCGAGGCTCCGGTGACCTCCTGATCCTGCATTATGGCAAATTTGCCGGCGGCACTTAGCGACGCGAAATTGACCGAAAACTTCTTATTGACCGTCTTGAGAAAGCCGAATATGCCCTGGGAATCGTCAGTTGCACGCTCGGTGACGATCGCATCGGGCGATTTCGACATTATTCCGGACGCCTTTTCTATTTCGCCGGCGGCGGCCTTGAAAGCATCAAGTCCGACTTGATTTAGTGTTGCGAGGCCGACAGCGACGATCGCATTTACCAACTTCCGATCAGCCTTTAGCTTTTCGGCGACAAGTATCGCGATCTGCTTGATCTCCTCGGCAAGCTCGTGCGTCTGATCGGTGAAGACCACAGCCTCGGCCTCAATGGCCGCTTTTACCGTTTTCCAGTAACGATGGCCGTAGAGGAAATGGTGCGAAGTGTCGATCTGACCGGCAATGTCGAAATTGCCCTGCATACCAAAGCTGTGCAGGGTCGCATCACGGTCTTCGGCAGCGTCGATCGCCAGTTTGAGACTGAGCGGATAAAACCGGAACCAGATCTGCACGGCATTCTTATCGACCTCGTGGATCTCCGGCAAAAGCGTCTCAACCGCGGCGAGCCAGTCAGACTCGGTAAAATTAGCTAGATATGTTTCAAGATTCGTCATGCGTTTATTGCTCTCTATTATATTGGAAGAAATCGCCAAGTTATCGAAACTTGAAACTTTATCAAATTCTAGTAAACAAATCCAAATTCGATATGGGTAAAAACTGACGTCTAAGTTTGACAAAATCTAAGGGGGGGTATTACTATTGGCGCCCTGTTTCAGGACTTCCGAAATGGACGGACGAATTTTCCACATAAAAGAAATCCTCTCACAAAATTTGGGACACGCTTGGTGTGTGGACGAAATGGCTCGTATTGCCGAACTTTCTGGCTCACATTTTCTTAATCTTTTCAAGAAAGAGATCGGAATGCCGCCAATGGCGTATCTTTGTAGTCTTAGGTTGGAGCGAGCCAAATTTTTGATCGAAACGACATTTCTGCGGATCAAAGAGATTGGAGTTCAAACCGGACTCGTCAATGACACCCAATTTACCCGCTGCTTCAAAAAGAAATTCGGTATAACTCCGTCCGCATATCGCAAACGTTGTTGGGAAATCGAACAGTCAATTCCGCCAAATAGACAGTAATATGAGTTTCCGCCTATAAATAAGATTTTTCAACAAGAAATAATTGTTGTGTTTAACAAAGCAAAAAAATATCCTGAATCGTCAGCGTTCCACACAAATTAATTAGGAGAGTAACTATGAAGAAGATATTGGCGGAATTGCCTATTCGCAGAATTATTTTGGTTTCCATAATTCTTGGAGGCTTGTTAGGAAGTGTTAATATTGAGGCAAATCTGGGGCCTCCGTCGTGTACCCCTCCCCCAGGGGGCTGTACGAATGAAGGTTGTCACAATTCACGTCCTGACGGTCAGGGATATCAAGTATGTCTCTTTTCAGGAAATAACTGCCCTCCATTAACACAATGTCAGTAATTTTAGCGATGATGAGGAGGAATGTGAATGAGAAAGTGCAAATATCCGAGTAGTTGTGTCTTATTTATAGCTTTGTTATCCATATTCCTACTTTTCTCGTCCGTTTTGTGTCAAAAGCAAGAAACGAAAAATACTAGAGAATTGCTCATTTGGCAGCAACGTGTAGATGAGCTGACAAACGGAATTTTTAACGATTCTAAGTCAGTCGATGATTCTGAAAGAACATTTTATCTGGCTCTGTTGGCAAAAATGTGGTGGAAAGTTGATTCCGCCGAAGCCCATAGATTCCTAAAGAAGGCGTCCGACTTGATGTTGAGAGATGTGGAGTTAGACGACACAATCGATCTTTCGAAAAAGATCAAATATAGTCAAAAGACACTCCAAATTATCGCCTCGCTCGATGAGCAATTGAGTCAATCATTGACCGAGAAGATTGCAAAGATCCTCGAAACAAAAGGAAATGGCGATAAGGCGAACGCCGATTCCTTTGTAATGATTGGACTTCAAATTGTTGAAAAAAATCCACAGCTAGGATATGCGTTGGGGGTGAAATCTCTCAATTACGGGTACGCTGAACGGCTGCACGCATTGATTCTAAAGTTGAATTTTAAGGATTCGATACTCGCCGAAGGTTTATTTCAGCTTGCGTTGGCGGCTGTCAGACGAAACTTCGGCTATCAATCTGCCGGAGGTCTTGGGATCATAGTTTTTGAGGTTCGCGATGGCAAAACATTTTCGGATACGGCTCGACGGTCTTATCTTGAGTTATTAGCAGAAATGATCTCAGCCGCAACATTGAGTGAACCTGACCGAGCCACGCGATGTGAGATTCTACCTTTGTTAACTGAGCGGCTTGATAAATTTGACGAATACTTGCCGAATCTGGCTCTGACTGTTCGGCAGCAGGTGCAGCTATGCCTACCGTTTGTTACCGGCTATACAGCAGGAATAACCAAGGCGGAGACAGGCGATAATGGCCCGCAGACTGCTGATGAATTCATACGCGCTGCTCGGGACACCAATGACCGTGGACTTAAAGTGCATTATTTCCACCGAGCTATAGAGAAACTTAACGACATGAAGAAATTCGAGGATATCGTTTCACTTCTTGACGATATGACTGAGGATGAACGTAATTTTATTCGTAATGACATATGGGAAGAATTTCGTGCGGACTATGCTTCTAAGTTGGCTCTTGTATATTTTGAAAATAAAGACCTGCCGGCAGTATATCGGGTTATTGACCGAACGCCAAAACGGATTCGACCCTATACAAGGTTTCGTATAGCATACAAAATCTCTCCGGTTAAAGATCGCGGATTTTATCTTGAAAATCTTGAAGGGATAAGGAAAGAACTCGACTCGATCGAAGTTAACGCTAAGGATGCGGCCAGTAATTACCTTACTCTTGCAGGATTATATCTAAAAATCCAACCCACCGAATCCGAAAGTATTTTTAGAAATGCGGTCAAATATATCAACAAAACAGATGATGAAAATCCGGACTTTTTACCCGAAAAGGATTGGGCCCCCTTGCAGGACTATGAGAGTCTTTCATCCGAATTGCTTGAAACGGATGAATCCAGTATTCAGGGTTCGCTGAAAACCATCAGCTCTCGACGGAGCCGGATACGGTTAAAGCTTGGTTTATTGGAATCGACTTTGCAAAGACTTGAGAAAGTTAAGAAAGATGTTGAGTTAGAAAAAAAGGTTCTCCGTACTCGAATGCCGAATCAATAAGTATATGCGAACAAAAATACTCTCACTAGGAGTTTGTTTTATACTTACCTTTGTAGTCGTTCTGATAATTAAAGGATCTTCCTACTTTATAGATATCATTGAAGATCTTCGCGGTTATGATTACACGGCAAAAATGTCGAAAGGGTATGATTGGATCGGACCTAAAAACGGGGAAGTAATTGATTTAACTTCCTTGAAAGATGAAAAGGGTATTTCTTTATCCGAAAAATCCAATGGCAGACTCACGTTGCTTACTGTTGTCGACCCAGGCTGTGCCGCATGCAAAGAAACCGAAGAGCAATTTCATTTTTTAAATGAAAAGGTTAAGGAGATCGGGGTTAATTATTATATAGTTTGCTTCTCTCCGAAAGTTCAAGCAAATGATCTATCGGCCTATGTGAAGTCGCTACATATGGACACTGAGTCGATGATTTGGACTAACGACTTTCAGAATGTCCTGCCTTCAATAAAAGCCATAGCTTTTCCCTCACACATTCTTATTGATTCTGCCGGCGATGTGATCAAGAGTTTCCCAGGGACTAGTAATGAGAATCGTGTACGAAACCGAATGGTTAGTAAGGTTCTTGAAGATGTAACGATTGAAAGTAATCAAAAAACAAATATCGATGAATGATCCGATTTTTTTTTCACTGAAGGCCGATCGTAGACGTATTCCCAGTTATAGGTAGAGGTGAACTGATTCAAATGTTGTCGTTAATCATACGAATTGCCGGTGTACTATTACTTGGGGCGATCGCGATGGTAGTGGTTTCGTGGGCATCTATGTCCGCAATTACCGCGGGGACTTTCTCACTTCTATTTGGAGCACTTGTTTCAGGGGGCATTTACCTTGTATTTGGCGTTATCGCCGGACTATTTTGGCCACGCGGATATATCTCGGGTGGATTGTCTCTTGCGTCGCCGATTATTATCTTCACTTGCCTGTATGTGTTGTTTAGCGGCTTTGGTCCCCGCTTCATCGCCATTGACCTGCCGATCCTAGCGATTTGTACGTTCTCGGCGGTGCTCGGGTGTTTTATCGGAAAGCGTCTGACTAACCTGTACATTGGTCGCACGAATTAAATAACGAGTATTCGCCCGGTTTTCTAGCCTTACCTTATTTATTGTTGCCGGGAAGACTCCCTTGCTCTGAGCACCTCTACTTCGTGCCGAAACGTAGCCGTTTCAACTTTCTCTATAATTTGCGATTACCGGACCTGTCGGCTTGACAAGAACAGGTCAAATTCATAATATCTAAAGTTTCGGACTATAGCGGTCTGGGTTGCCTTGTGACTCCACGTGAGAAAACAAGGATGATTTTTGAGAATTGAAACACGGATTGTTGCGTAAAGACGGTCATCACAGGCCGTTCGGTGAAACTGAACATATCTTTTATACCACGCTACAGCAAAGTCTCAATTTCTCGGGAAGACGGTTCAATTTAATTAACTAAGCAAGCTGAATGCTGCTTGAGCTAACTGCCGGACACGTCCGGCAAGAGTCAGGTAAGAGAGAACTTTTGCCTTTCGAAGTTTTAAATTTAAGGTAACGAAAAATGCCGACGATCAACCAATTAGTTAGAAAAGGACGCCAACGCGTTAAGTATAAAACGGCCAGCCCCGCTCTGCAGTCAAATCCGCAGAAGCGTGGGGTTTGCACACGTGTCTACACCTCGACACCGAAAAAGCCGAACTCGGCTCTTCGTAAGGTTGCTCGTGTGCGTCTGACCAACCAGATCGAAGTCACGACCTACATTCCGGGTATCGGGCATAACCTGCAGGAGCACTCGATCGTGCTTATCCGCGGCGGCCGCGTCAAGGATCTTCCGGGTGTTCGTTATCACGTTGTCCGCGGTACGCTAGATGCCTCAGGCGTCGCAAACCGCAATCAGGCCCGTTCGAAGTACGGTGCAAAACGTCCGAAGGGAGCTAAGTAATAGAATATGCCAAGACGTAGAGTTGCAGGAAGAAGAGAAGTATTGCCGGATCCAATCTATAACAGCATCGCCGTGACCAAGTTTATTAACGGTCTGATGTGGGAAGGCAAAAAGAGCGTCGCTGAGCAGATCTTTTACGCGGCGATGGACAAGCTTGCCGAAAAGACCGGTGAAGAGCCGATCAAGGTATTTAAGAAAGCTATTGACGGCGTCGCTCCGACCCTCGAGGTCAAGTCACGCCGCATCGGTGGTGCAACATATCAGGTGCCGCTCGAAGTCAGCCGTGACCGCCGCAATACGCTGGCGATCCGCTGGATCGTATTGAACGCACGCAACCGCAGTGAGAAAACGATGGTCGACCGCCTGGTAGGCGAGTTGCTCGACTCCACAAACGGTCGCGGCGGAGCGATGAAGAAGAAGGACGACGTCCACCGTATGGCAGAGGCCAACAAGGCGTTCGCACATTACAGGTTCTAGTGAATTGTAGATCGTAGGTGGTCAATAGAAATACTACCTGCGATCTGCGTTTAACGATTTACGAAAATGGCAAAGATCAGTTTAGACAAATTTAGAAACATCGGCATCATGGCCCATATCGACGCGGGTAAGACCACGACGACGGAGCGCGTGCTGTTTTACACCGGTGTTTCGCACAAGATCGGCGAAGTTCACGAAGGAACGGCGACGATGGACTGGATGGAGCAGGAGCAGGAGCGCGGCATTACGATCACGTCCGCCGCAACTACCTGTTTTTGGACTCGCAACAACGTCGAGCACCGCATTAACATTATTGATACGCCGGGCCACGTCGATTTCACAATGGAGGTCGAGCGTTCGCTGCGTGTTCTTGACGGTGCGGTTTGTGTTTTCGACGGCGTTGCCGGCGTTGAGCCGCAGTCTGAGACGGTTTGGCGTCAGGCCGACAAATACGGCGTGCCGCGCATTTGCTTTATCAACAAACTCGATCGTGCCGGTGCTTCATTCGAACGTTCATTTGATTCGATCCTGACCAGGCTCGGCGCAAATGCGGTAGCTATGCAGTTGCCGATCGGTTTGGAAGAGCATTTCAAGGGCGTTGTTGACCTGATCACGATGAAGGCATTTGTCTGGAGTGATGAGGCCAAGGGAGCAAACTACGAAACTCTCGAGATCCCTGCTGACCTGCTCGACGCTTCGAAAGCGGCCCGCGACAAACTCGTTGAGGCTGTCTCGGCCATCGATGACGACCTTATGATGAAGTACCTTGAGGGCGAAGAGATCTCCGAAGATGAGATCCGTGTCGCTCTCCGAAAGGGAACTCTCGCAATGAAGATCGTGCCGGTTTTCACCGGTTCGGCATTTAAGAACAAAGGCGTACAGACGTTGCTCGATGCGGTTATTGATTTTCTGCCGAGCCCGCTCGATATCCCTGCGATCGAAGGCGAAAATCCGCGAACAGGCGAAATTGAAACTCGTCCGCCGGATGAGAAAGCTCCGTTTTCGGGCCTTGTCTTCAAACTGATGGCTGACAAGCATTTGGGCCAGTTAGCTTTCGTCCGTATATATTCGGGAACCGTTTCATCGGGTTCGTATGTCACGAACACGATCAAAGATTCAAAGGAACGCGTCGGCCGTCTTATGCTGATGCACGCTAACAAGCGAGAAGATGTCGAAACCGCGTCGGCCGGTGAGATCGTTGCTATCGGCGGTATGAAAAATACCACCACAGGCGACACCGTATCGGACGAGTCAAAACCGATCATTCTTGAGTCGATGGATTTCCCGGAACCGGTTGTGCGTGTCGCGGTCGAGCCGAAAACCCGTCAGGACCAAGATAAAATGGGCATCGCTCTTAACCGCCTTGCTCAGGAAGATCCGAGTTTTCAGGTCACGACCGACCACGAGACCGGTCAGACCATCATCGCCGGTATGGGCGAACTGCACCTCGAGATCATCGTCGACCGCATGAAACGCGAATTCGGCGTCGAGGCGAACGTCGGCAAACCGCAGGTTGCTTATCGCGAAACGATCACGCAGGGAGCACCCGGTAAAGAGATATATAAGAAGCAGTCGGGCGGCCGTGGTAAATTTGGCCATGTGGAGCTCGAGATCGAACCGGCTCCGGGCGAGGGTTTTGTCTTCGAAGACAAGATCTCCGGTGGATCGATACCGCGTCAGTTCATCAAGCCGACGATGGAAGGCGTTCGCGATGCAATGCAGCGTGGTTTCCTTGCAGGCTACGAACTGGTCGATATCAAGGTCCGGTTGCTGTTTGGTTCGTATCACGAGGTCGACTCGGATGAAATTTCATTCAAACTGGCTGGTTCGTTCGCGTTTCAGGACGCGGTCAAAAAGGCCAAACCGGTACTGCTCGAACCGATCATGCGCATCGAGGTAGTCACGCCGGAAGAATATATGGGAGCTGTTAACGGCGACCTTAATCGCCGTCGCGGACAGATCGACAAGATGGAGCCGCGTCCGGGCAATGTTTCTGTCGTGACGGCATTTGTGCCGCTATCGGAAATGTTCGGTTATACGACGGATCTACGCAGCTCGACACAGGGACGAGCAACATCGAGTATGCATTTTGAGCGATATGACGAAGCTCCGCGAAATGTCGCCGAGGAAGTCATCGCGAAGATCAAGGGTACGGGAGCAAGTACCTAGGAGTTCGGAGTTCCACGCTAGGGTGGCCCGTAATAAATCAGCCAGCTAATGCTGGAACTCAAAACTAAGGAGAGATCATGAGCAAAGAGAAATTTGACCGCAGCAAGCCGCACGTAAACATTGGAACGATCGGACACGTGGATCACGGCAAGACGACATTGACGGCAGCGATCACGAAAGTGAT
>Ga0073905_10000375_pt1 | contig 20698 bp, 20 predicted proteins | sample KloWWTupernatant_FD_65482 | JGI IMG/M metagenome (GOLD analysis project Ga0073905, IMG submission 65482) | Active sludge microbial communities from Klosterneuburg, Austria, studying microevolution and ecology of nitrifiers - Klosterneuburg... | ecosystem: Engineered > WWTP > Aerobic digester >... | reverse complement strand
ATAAAACCTGTCTTGTTTCAGGTTTAGATAATTCTTCCGGGTTATTTTGAAGTGGGTTATTCGCACTTCTTCTTTCCTGCAAAATTGGTTCAATATTATACCAAGCTAATTTCGCTCTATTAAAACCGCTACTTAAATTATTGATAAGTCCCGACTCAGGAAACAAACCATTGTTTTGTGGAATAGATGCCATTGTCCAACTTATAAGAGGAAAACGTAAATCGATATTGGCTCTTGTTCCTTCAAAGTCATCTATATAAACTTGACCACCTTTATCTGTTCCTCCGTCATTATTAAGTCCGTTAATTTGTTTAGCATGGCCCGGTTGTAATAATGCAGCTTCTGCATAAGCAGTAATGGAAGACATTTCTTTAGTGGAATAAAAAGGCAGTTTGTCTAACCATTTACTCAACCTCGGAATATTGTTCCGATAATCAATATCGAACCCAAACATGGTATTTTTAATTGGGTCTTCGCCATACGACTGCTTTATAAAAAAAGGTCGTTCGCCTAAACGTACAACGGTACCACCAATAGATAGTTTTTTATTAGCGATATAATCTAATCGTAACCCGAGGAAATTCTTTTGTTGGAAGCCAAAGGCAGAATTATTTTCGTAAGCAATGTTGACCGGTACACCAGAATTTAAAATGGCAGCATTGGTAACTCTTAATGTTCCCAAATCGTAATTTATTTCGTAATCAACATTCTCTTGTAAAATTTGTCCGCTAGCTGTTACTGTTACACTACCTCTGGGGATATTATAGCCTAACTGGTATTCTCCAGATGCCTGATTATTATTATTTCCGGCAAGTCCATTACCAAAACCCGGTGCAACACCTGATGATTTTGAACGACCAACAATTTTATACCTATTGAGATTAGCAAACGTTTGTGCTATTGCTTTAATCGTATCATACAAAGGATAAAAAAGATATTTATCTCTTAATGGTTGTGTTGAATAAACGTAATCAAGATCATGACCAAACGGTTCGAGTACGGGGAATATTATTCTGCTCTGGGCTGAAATGACCGTGAAGCCTTCTACGAAATCAAATACTCCATCTGGCTGTGGATCATTTTGATTATTAAGTCTGTCAAGATTTGTTAAAGAAAGAATAGGCTGCCCCTGAAAAGTTGTAATTACATCTGCCGGCGGCAAGTATCTTTTTTCCCCAAGACTTGGCTCTTCGTACGTAAGATCCAATCTAAAATCCTGTCTTTCCAACTGGCCATACCCAACTGAATAAACATTCTTCATCATCAAATCCCAAATAGGAAGATTAGTACGTTGGGATGTTGCTTTTAATAATTTCAGGAATAGAACTCTTTGTGATGCACCTGTTGTATCAGGCGGCACATCCTGCGAAAATTCACCAACTTGAAACACACGGCCATTATAAGTGTATTGATAAGCTACACCCAATACTTCATCAGGTTGCAAAGGTTGATTCAAAGAAATAAAACCAATCTGTGGATTAAAAAAGTAATCTGTTGATTGTAGTTTGCGGGCAAATGTTTTTTCAAAATCCTGTACTGGCAATAAACCTAAGGCTGTTAACTGGCTTTGTACTTGCGACGAATTTCTGTAAACTGGATTTGTTGTTAATGTAGAATATAGATTATTAGCTCCGTTACTTGGTAACTGTTCCCCACTTCCGGTAATAACAGCAGTGTTGAAAGGATTCCGTTCGCCCAAATCCATAAAACCAACAATATCTCTAGTATCGGTTGTGGTACCATTTCTATTAGTTACCCAAGCCTCCACTCTCAACAATTGCACTCTTGAGTTAACAATAGGCAATTGCCTCATTGCCGTGTTATAATTACTGCGGAAATATTGCGCCATCAAGAAGTGACGATTTTCATCATATTCATCAGATCTTACTGAAAAACTTTGTGCTGTTGCTCCACCTTGTGCAGTTTGTGTTTGCCGTTGCGATTGCTGATTCGCTAAAACAGTTGTTACAAATAATTTTCCAAACTGTAATTGAGTTTTAATTCCAAACAAAGATTGTGCACCAGGAATCAATGTACCCTTCGATGCAAAGTTTGTATTACCCGCCTGAAACTCTTTTAAAATGTCATCATCTTTTCCTTTGAAATCCAGTTTCAACTGATTCTCAAAATTGAAATTGGCCAGCGTATTATAATTGATTGGTAATTTTAATTTTTCGCCAATGCTTGCATCCATCTGCAACTGCGAATTCATATTAAAATCAAAACCGCCATTTTTTCTTGCTCTTTCCGGCAAAGTTGGGTTGTTGATTTTTTGTCCCTGATATCCTGCCAGAAAATCGACATAGCCAGACGGACGAATATCTATTTTTACTTTTCCATCCGGACCTACTCCCATTATCCGGTTAAACCAATCATTCGAAACTTTGAATTTTGGTTTAAACAACCTCCGGTTCATATTGGCCAATAAAGAGGATCTCTTTTTAAAATAATCTTCCTCATCTTTTTGCCCTTGTAAGCGGATAAACTCTTCCATTGAAAAAGAAGTAGGCGTACGATAATACGTATTTCCAATTCTTTCAATTATATAATATTGTTTCGTTTTTGGATCGTATTCTACAGAACGTCTTATAAAAGCTGTATCATTAAAATCAAATGTGTTTTTACGCTGATAAGTGTAAGGATCGCCTCTTCGATCAACTAGCGGATAACGGCTAGTGTCTGATTTAAATAAAAAAAATCCGGGGCCAAAAAAATCGGTACGGGCATTCGCCTGCAACGATGAGGTGGCTATCACTGAAATAAATACCAGTGTACGGAGAATATGAGCAGTTTTAAGGTTCAATGTTTTTCTATCAGTTAGTTTCCTGAAATAAAAGATTATAAGGTACGAAGTGCTAACTTAATCAATTCCTCAACGGATAGATTTGGATTGGCCGCAATTGTCTTTTCAATAGCTTGTCCAGCTTGCTGCCGTGCAATGCCTAATGCGGTTAATGCATTTAACGCATCTTGTTGCAAAGTATTGTTTTTCAATGGCGAAATATTTGAATCTAAGGGCTGTTTTGCCAATTTATCCCTTAATTCCACAACCAATCTTTCTGCACTTTTTTTGCCAATTCCTTTTATTCCCTCCAAAGTCTTTGTATCTCCTTGAATTATAGCACTTGCCAGTTCGTCCGGTTTCATGTAAGACAACATTACCCTAGCTGTTGATGCGCCAACCCCTGAAACACTTATTAAATAGAGAAACATTTCTTTTTCGGCCAGATCAAAAAAGCCATACAAAATATGAGCATCTTCTCTAATTAATAATACCGTTTGTAGAATTCCTTTATCTAGATTTTGGATTTTGGAGTAGGTATGTAGGCTTATCTGCACCTCGTAACCAACACCATTTACATCTACCTGCACAGTTGCGGGGCTTTTATGAACAAAATCACCTTTCAGGTATGCAATCATAGGTTGCGAAAATAGGGAAATCGGGTTGAAGGTTAAAGGCAAAAAAGGAATATAAATCAACGTTTTATTTCACAGTTCTCACTTCATTCATCTTACCTTAACTTTATCGCACTTATTAAAATAATGCTCAAGGAATGATTATTAAAAAAATTACTGCAGCCATTACAGCTGTTGGCGGATATGTTCCCGAAGATAAATTGACCAATGCTGATTTGGAAAAGATGGTTGATACCAACGATGAATGGATTCGCACCAGAACCGGAATTTCGGAAAGAAGAATATTAAAAGGTGAAGGATTGGCCACTTCGGATATGGTGGTGCCTGCGGTAAGACAAATTTGTGAAAAAAGAGGGATCAGTCCCGAGGAAATTGACTGCCTTATAGTAGGAACGGTAACACCGGATATGGTTTTCCCTTCAACCGCCAATATTGCCTGTGCAAAATTGGGTGCAAAAAATGCCTGGGGATTTGATGTATCCGCCGCCTGTTCTGGATTTTTATTTTCGCTGACGCAAGGTGCAGCATTGATTGAGAGCGGACGTTATAAAAAAGTAGTAGTATGTGGTGCAGATAAGATGAGTGCAATTGTTGATTATGAAGATAGAACCACCTGTATCATTTTTGGTGATGGAGCCGGCGCAGTTTTATTAGAACCAAACTATGACGGTTACGGCATATTAGATAGTATTTTAAAAAGCGATGGAACCGGTAGCCAGTTTTTACATATGAAAGCCGGAGGTTCTTTAAAACCAGCAACAATAGAAACAGTAACAGCAAAGGAACATTTTGCTTATCAAGAAGGTCAGTCTGTTTTTAAATTTGCAGTAAAAGGAATGGCGGATGTAAGTGCTGAACTTTTGGAAAGAAATAAATTAACAGGAGATGATATTGCATGGCTGGTTCCTCACCAGGCCAATCTTAGAATTATTGATGCAACAGCCAACAGAATGGGCTTACCTAAAGAAAAGGTGATGGTCAATATTCAGAAATACGGCAACACTACGGCCGCAACTATTCCGCTTTGCTTATGGGAATGGAAAAACCAATTAAACAAAGGAGATAATATTGTTCTCGCTGCATTTGGTGGTGGCTTTACCTGGGGTGCCACTTTAGTGAAGTGGGAGTATTGATAGGTGTCTGACGCCTCGCAGAGCGTCTGACACATTTTTTTTCAAAAGCAATTTGTAATCAATGAATATTCACGGAACCGGTATTTATCATATTTATAACCGTGGAAATAATCAACAAAAGATTTTTTTCAACGATGAAAACTACTTTTACTTCCTTCGCAAATGTCATACATATCTTAAACCAGTATGTGATATTTTGGCTTGGTGTCTTATGCCAAATCATTTTCACTTCCTAATTGATGTTACTGAAAAAAGTATAAAGCTTGTGAAATGTGGAGGTATTGAAATGACCGCCATTACAAATGGCTTCAGATTATTACAAAGCTCCTATGCAAAAGGTATCAATAAGCAGGAAAACAGAACTGGAAATCTGTTTCAGCAAAAAGCAAAAGCAAAAATTGTTAGCGGTGAAGACAATTACGCCGATACTGCTTTTCATTATATCCATCAAAACCCAGTTACTTCCAATCTTGTATCAAATCCAGAAGACTGGCAATACTCTTCATTCATGGATTTTGTTTCCTTAAGAAATGGTACGCTTTGTAATAAAGAGAAAGCTATTGAACTGCTAAATCTTTCCTTTCAGGATATAAAAATCAATACCGGAATAATAATATCAGAAGAAAAAGTAAAAAATATCTATTAGAAATGTGTCAGACGCTCCGCCTGCGGCGAGACGTCAGACACGACGACCCCGGCTCCATAATGAAAAATCAGTCTGTGGTATTTTCTTGACGCCTAATTGCCTGAGCATATTTACCAACTGACCACGGTGATAAGTTCCATGATTAAAGATATGAGTTAGCATTTGCCAGATAGGCATTTTAATTTGATCTCCCTTTTTATTTCGAAATTCAAAAACATGTTCTAACATATTGTCTGAAACATTATTTACCCATGCTTCCCATAAAGCGGACTGACTTAGCAATCCATTTACAGCTTCAACAGTTGTGCCTTTGAAATTTTCACTGGGAATCATCAACCGCTCATGCAGTTTCATTCGTTGCCACCAAATACTTTCCGCATCCCACATATGCAGAATTGTTTTCTCTAAACTGCTAAAACTACTCGGTATCTCCGCTTTTTGCTTTTCTACGGGAATTGACAACACCGCATCCATAATTTTCTTATGAGCCCATACATTATAGACAGCCATTTGTTTCAACAGTTCCTTCATTTTAATTTAGCTTTGGTATAGTTCTATTATTATTCAAATTTCACCTTTATAATAGTTTATATGGATAAAAGTTTTCCCCTTTCAGGATGGGGCTCAGTAGCAGTGCATGCGGGACATAAGCAAGATCCTAATTATGCTCACCTTGTTCCTATTTATGCCAGTAGCACATTTGTATTTGATGAAGCTGAACAAGGTATGCGCCGTTTTAGCGGACAAGAAGAAGGTTATATATATAGCCGCTGGGGCAATCCTACTTTTACCGAAGCGGAAAATAAAATTGCAGCACTGGAAACATTTGGCATTAAAAAAAATGGTTTGGCTTTGGAAGCAAAAGGAATTCTACATGCCTCCGGAATGGCCGCCATCACTACACTTTTATTAAGTACATTAAAACCGGGTGATAAAATCCTTACCCATTATTCATTGTATGGGGGCACCGAAGAAATAATGAGCAAAGTGTTGCCGTCACTTGGCATTACTGCAATAATTGCTGATCTGCGGAATATTAACAATGCTGTAGATGCTATAAAAAAAGATAAGGCGATCAAGATGCTTTATATAGAAACTCCTGCAAACCCAACTATTCAATGTGTGGATATAGAACAACTTTGTGAGCTTGCAAAACAAAACGGATTATTGACTGCCTGCGATAACACATTTGCTACACCCTATCTGCAACAGCCTTTTCAATTTGGTGTTGATTTCATTGTACACTCTACTACCAAATTTTTAAATGGACATGGAACAGCCATTGGCGGCATCCTCTTAGGAACTGATTTAGATTTCATGAAAAACAGGGTATCTAAAATGGCAAAAACATTAGGAGGTAATGCAAATCCTTTTGATGCCTTTTTATTGATCAATGGCATGAAAACGTTGGAACTAAGAATGGACAGACATTGTGCAAATGCAATGAAAGTAGCCAGTTTTTTAGAAACACATCCTGCCGTTGCTAAAGTTAATTATACTGGTCTCGCTTCTCATCCCGATCATGCCGTTGCGATGAAACAAATGCGTCATCCCGGAGCCATGTTAAGTTTTGAGTTAAAAAGTGGATTTCAAGGCGGTATTAATTTCATGAATAAATTACAAATGTGTACACGAACGGTTTCTTTAGGAACCTGTGATTCCTTACTTTCACATCCTGCATCGATGACACATTACAGTGTGCCAAAAGAAGAAAAAGAAAAATACGGCATTACAGACGGTTTGATAAGAATGAATGTTGGGATTGAAAACCTGACGGATATAATTGCCGATTTAGATCAGGCACTTAAAAACTAATTACATCATATCACTCTTATAATAAATAATATCATGAAACAACTGCTTACTATTTTATTGCTTTCCTCAAGTATATTTTCTTTTGCCCAAAAGAAAAAAAATGTTACTGCTGATCCATTCGCCGGATTAGATACAGCTTTTCAAAGAGTATTGAAAGATCGGAAGGCTGCTGGTTTTGCAGTAGCAGTTGTGAGTAAGAATAAAATTTTATATGCAAAAGGATTTGGCTACCGTGATTTTGAAAATAAAATACCCGTTACACCAACTACCATGTTCGCCATTGGATCTTGTACCAAAGCGTTTACTTCTTCATTATTAGGCTTGCTTAATAAAGAAGGTAAATTAGATTATGATAAACCAGCAAGAGAATATTTACCAGAACTGCATTTCTTTAATGACAACCTGAATAACTCTGTAACAGTTCGAGACATGATGACTCATCGCACTGGTTTACCCCGTCATGATTATTCATGGTATTTATTCAATACCCATTCTAAAGATAGTTTGATGCGCCGCATACAATACCAAGAACCAACAGCAGGCCTTCGGGAAATATGGCAGTATAATAATTTTATGTTTCTTACGCAGGCAATGATTTCAGAAAAATTAACCAGCAAATCTTGGGAAACGAACATTCAGGAAAAAATATTTAATCCCCTCGGGATGAAATCTTCGAGCCTTTCTATTGATGGTTTGAAAAAAGGAATGGAAGTAGCAAAAGGATATACCATTTACAAAGACAGCATCATTAAAAAAACAGATTATTATGATATTGCTGGCATGGCTCCCGCCGGAAGTATAAACAGCAATGTTTCAGAAATGGCAAACTGGGTAACGACTTGGATTAATGGAGGAAAATTTAACGGCAATGAAATACTTCCTTCATCGTATGTAAGAGAAGCGATGAGTTCGCAGATGGTAATTAGTCCAGCAATTCCTGATAAAGAAATACCAGATGCATTTCTTAGCAACTATGGGTTTGGCTGGATGATATCGTCTTATCGTGGACATTACCGTGTAGAACATGGAGGAAATATAGATGGCTTTTCTGCAAGCACTTCCTTTTTCCCGTCTGATAGTATTGGCATTATTGTATTGTCTAATCAAAATGCATCCTCTATACCTGGCATTGTAAGAAATATGATTGCTGACCGCATATTAGGCATAAAGCCAATTGACTGGAATGGCCGAAGAAATAATGCCGATGCAAAAGCAAAGAAAGAAGAAAAAGAAGCTGAAAAGAACGTAAGTAGTAATAAAAAACTAGGAACTAATCCTTCTCATAAACAAAATGATTATACCGGACTTTATAATAATCCCGGATATGGAACATTTGAAATTACTAATCGCAACGATTCATTGATAATGTTTACGCCTAATGGCGACCTGTGGTTACGACACTATCATTACGACGTATTTGAAGGATTAGGTATTGATAAAGAAGAAGGAATTGATACTTCACAGAAGGAAAATATCAAGTTACAATTTCTTCAAACTGTAGCTGGCGAAATCTCTTCTGTTCTTTTACCACTTCAAGGTGGCTTAAAAGATATTGAATTTACAAGATCAACAAAAGCAAAAGAAATAGTAAAAGGTGAATTAGAAAAATATGTTGGTGAATACGAACTTACACCGGGCACAAATGCCAAGCTTTACATCAAAGAAGGAAAAACGTTGTATGCATTCATTGAAGGCCAACCGGAGTACGAATTAGTACCAACAGAAAAGAATAAGTTTGACTTAAAAATATTAAAAGGTTATAGCATTGTTTTTGACGAAAATGATAAAGGAGAAATTACAAACCTCACTTTTGTTCAGCCTAACGGTAATTTTAAAGCAAAGAAAATAAAGTAATATGAAAATCAATATCCGCAGAGCTCTTAAAGAAGATTGCCCAAGATTGTTAGAATTAATAACAGAGCTTGCTGTTTATGAAAAAGCACCAGATGATGTAACTGTAACCTTAGCACATTTTGAAGAAAGTGGTTTTGGAGATAAACCGATTTGGTGGAGTTTTGTTGCAGAAGAAAATGGAGCGATTCATGGTTTTGCATTATACTATATCCGCTACTCCACCTGGAAAGGGCAAGCCATGTACCTCGAAGACATTATTGTAACTGAATCGATGAGAGGAAAGAAGATTGGCAAACTATTATTCGATAGACTAATCGAAGAGGCCAAAGAAAAAAAGCTACATCGTATCGTTTGGCAGGTATTGGAATGGAATGAACCTGCTATTAATTTCTATAAAAAATATAATGCTGATTTTGATGGAGAATGGGTGAATTGCTCATTATATGTTTAGCATTAGCTTACCCCGTCCACCTGCATTTCTTTATTAATCTTTAAAACTAATCCCTGCAAAACTTTTCCTGGACCAGCTTCTGTAAATTTCGTTGCACCATTTGCAATCATGGCTTGTACACTTTGCGACCAGCGTACCGGTCCAGTTAACTGGTCAATCAGATTCTGTTTTATTTCTTCATTATCCATTACAGGTTTTGCCACCACATTCTGGTAAACGGCACAAGTAGGGGTATGAAATTTTGTTGATTCAATTGCAGCTGCTAATTCTTCCTTTGCAGGAAGCATCAACGGCGAATGAAATGCGCCACCAACTGGCAACACCAAAGCTCTTTTAGCACCAGCGGCTTTCATTCTTTCGCAAGCAATTTCTATACCTTTTACAGTTCCGCTGATTACTAATTGTCCGGGGCAATTATAATTAGCAGCCACAACAACTTCGCCGGTTTCAGCTTGCACTTCAGCACAAATTTCCTCTACTTTTTCGTCGGCAAGATTTAATACAGCCGCCATTGTAGATGGAACTACTTCACAAGCTTTTTGCATAGCTGTTGCTCTGATTGAAACCAATTTTAAAGCATCATCAAAACTCAACGTTCCATTGGCAACTAATGCTGAAAATTCGCCCAATGAATGACCGGCAACCATATCTGGCTTGCCATTATTTATACTTCTGTATGCAATGATTGAATGTAGAAAAACAGCAGGTTGAGTTACGTTGGTTTGCTTTAAGTCAGCTTCTGTTCCATTGAACATAACATCAGATATCCTGAAACCAAGCACCTCATTTGCCTGTTCGAATAGTTTATTGGCGAATGCACTATTTTCAAAATGTTCCTTTCCCATGCCTGAAAATTGCGAACCTTGACCTGGAAAAATAAATGCTTGCTTCATACTTAAAAATTTACCCCGCCCCAGACAAAAAAAGTTTGACTGTAATACAATCAAACTTCTTTGCAATTGCAAATATAAACTTTAATGTAAATCTGCTGTGATTAGTTTCAAAAACTCACTTCTGCTGGAATTTTTTTGAAATTCACCATCAAAAGCAGAAGTAGTTGTAGATGAATTTTGTTTTTGTACACCCCGCATCATCATACATAAGTGCTTGGCTTCTATTACTACAGCAACACCCAATGGATTCAATGTTTCCTTAATTGCATTCATTATTTCTACCGTCAACCTTTCCTGTACCTGCAATCGCCTTGCATATACATCCACCACTCTTGCTATTTTACTAAGTCCCGTTATCCATCCGTTGGGTATATACGCCACATGTGCTTTTCCAAAAAAAGGCAACATATGATGCTCACACATACTATAGATTTCAATATCTTTTACTACAATCATTTCACTCACCGGCTCATGAAATTTCGCTGAATTAATTATTGCTCTCGCATCAAGATTATAACCTTGTGTAAGATATTGCATTGCTTTAGCAAGCCGCTCAGGTGTTTTTTGCAGCCCTTCCCTGTCCGATTCTTCTCCAATTAAACCAAGTACATCCTTGTAGTTTTTCATCAATCCTGATGTAACATCTTCATCGTACTGTTCTATTTTTTTATATGCCATAATATTAAAATTCTAAATTATTAAAATCAAAAATTCAAGTTATTAAATAGGATATTCAACATAATTTCTTGGCGTTTCGTACAACCTTATCTGCAAATCAAACTTACTTTCAATTTTTTTTCGCAATAATTCGTAAATAACGATTGCTATATTTTCCGCCGTCGGATTAACCCCCTTAAACTCTTCTGTATCCAAGTTCAGATTTTTATGATCAAACCGTGAATGAATTTCATTTTTTATTAAATCGCTAAGGACTTTCATATCCATAACATAACCCGTTTGCGGATCAGGCTCTCCAACTACTTTTACTTCTAACTCATAGTTATGTCCATGAAAATTTGGCAATGAACATTTTCCAAAAATTTTCTCATTGGTTTCGTCATCCCATCCTGGATTAAATAATCGGTGTGCAGCATTAAAATGTTCTTTTCTAAAAACAGCTACCTTTTTACTCATTGATTCAAATTACGTAAATGAAAAGATAGAAACATATAAAATCGGGAAAAGTTGAATAAATGGCTACTATTCACCAAAATATTCTACATAAATCCTTGGTGTTTCGTAAAGCTTAATACAATGCAGCTTTACATCTGCAGGTAAATGTGGCGACAATTCATTCCAAATGGCAATGGCCAGATTTTCTGTACTGCACATTTTACCTTGCATAAAAGGCACATCAATATTAAGATTTCGATGATCAATCTTTTCAATCACATGATCTTTAATAATATTGCTCAGTTTCTTAACATCGAAAACAAAACCTGTATCGGAGCTAGGTTCTCCTTTAATAGTTACAAGCAATTCATAGTTATGACCATGCCAGTTTTCATTGGCGCATTTACCAAAAACTTCTTCATTTTTTTCGTAGCTCCAGGCCGGATTGTAGAGTTTGTGTGCGGCGTTGAAGTGTTCAGACCTCGTTAAGTAAACCATGCTTTACTTTTTAGTTTCCTCACAGCGTTGGGCGGAGGAAATTGTGAATCCTTACCATTTGGTAAGGGAGGCGCAAATATAATTTAAAAAATGCTCTTTTTAATAGCGATTCTTAAAACAATTTCTTGTTCCAAGATATCAATTTCTTGAAACGATAACTGGCATTTGTATATTTTTATGCCATGAACTGTTTGATAGTAGCTGCAACGCCGATAGAAATAACACCATTTCTGGGTTATTTCAAATCAAGTAATATAAAAAACATTGACGTTTTAATAACCGGCATTGGTCTTACTGCCACTACATACTCTTTAATGAGGCAACTTCGGTTAAACAAACCTGACTTAGTCATTCAGGCTGGTGTTGGTGGCTGTTTTGATACAAGCATTCCACTTGGACAAGTTGTTGTTGTAAAACAAGAAGCCATTGCAGACCAGAGTGTAATTGAATTGAATCAATTAAAAACATTGTTTGATTTGAAATTAGTACCGCAAGATCAGTTTCCATTTAAAAAAGGATGGCTGATAAATAACAATGAGGTGCTGAAAAAAACCAGCCTGAGAAAAGTAAAGGGCATTTCGGTAAATGAAATAACTACTTCAAAGCAAAAAGTAAAATTTTATAACGAAACATTTAATCCAGTGGTGGAATCTATGGAAGGTGCCGCTTTACATTATGTTTGTTTGATGGAGAAGATTCCATTTATTCAACTCCGTGCTATTTCCAATTATATTACGGAGCGAAATAAAAAAAAATGGAACATGAAAGAATCCATTACCAACCTGAACAAAGAGATTATCAAACTGTTGAACAAATCCTAACTTTTAAAATATACTGACTTGAAACTTTCACTTGGCTTTTCTCCCTGCCCCAACGACACTTTTATATTCGATGCATTAGTCAATAATAAAATAGATACAGAAGGACTAGAATTTAATGTCTATTTGGAAGATGTAGAAACGCTTAACAAATGGGCATTAGAAGGAAAATTAGATATTACAAAACTCAGTTTCCCTGCTTTTTTTAGATCAATGGAAAATTACCTGTTGTTAAATACAGGCAGCGCTTTGGGCAAAGGAGTTGGACCCCTTCTTATCAGCGATTCACCCAATGAATTCAGTACTGAAGACATAAACCAATCTTCCATAGCATTACCGGGTCTTCATACAACAGCAAATTTACTTTTCAGTTTCGCCTATCCGGATGCAATTGATAAAACATTTATACTGTTCTCTGAAATTGAAAATGCGTTAATAAATAAAGAAACCGATCTGGGAGTTATCATTCATGAAAACCGTTTTACCTATCAGCAAAAAGGATTGCATAAAATAAAAGACTTAGGCGAATACTGGGAAGAAAAAATGGAATCGCCTATTCCATTGGGAGGAATTGCTATCAACCAATCCATAAAGCGATCCACAGCTATAAAAGTTGATCAGCTAATTCGTAAAAGTCTTGATTTTGCGTTTGCTAATTATCCTGCTATTACAGACTATGTAAAACAACATTCGCAAACCATGAGTGAAGATGTGATGCGAAAGCATATTGACTTGTATGTAAATAATTACAGTTTGGATTTGGGCGAAGAAGGTAAGCTTGCCATTGAAAACTTATATCAGGTTTTTCAGGAAATAAATAATGAGGAATCCGAAGAAGAAGAATCTTTATTTCTTTAAAGCAGCTGCATATACTTCCAAACATCTCTTTCTTGCCATTGTATGTTCTACAATAGGCTTTGGGTAAGTAAACTCTTCAAATTCTGGCACCCATTTTTTAATATACTTTAATTCCGGATCGAACTTTTGTGTTTGTAAATAAGGATTGAAAACTCTAAAATAAGGCGCCGCATCACAACCACTACCTGCAGCCCATTGCCATCCACCATTATTTGATGCGAGATCAAAGTCCAATAATTTTTTTGCAAAATAGGCTTCGCCCCAACGCCAGTCAATCAACAAATGCTTTGTAAGAAATGAAGCTACAATCATTCTCACCCTGTTGTGCATAAAACCAGTTTCATTTAATTCCCGCATTCCCGCATCTACAATCGGATAACCAGTTTGCCCATTACACCATAACTCAAATTCATTTTCATTATTCCTCCATTGAATGTTATCATAAGCTGGTTTAAAGGAGTTACTCACCACATTTGGAAAATGCCAAAGAATCATCTGATAAAAATCTCGCCAGATAAGTTCATTTAAGAAAATTGCATTTAATGCTCCAGCTTCGGCTGCTAAAGACCGGATGCTTATTGTTCCAAAACGGAGATGAACACTTAGCCTTGATGTACCTTCAACAGATGGAATATCTCTATGCTCTTTGTAATGTCTGATTACCTGCCCTTTCCATTCTTTGTCTGGAAATGATTGGCCAGATGATTTAAAGCCCATTACTTCCAATGAAATAATTTCTCTTTCCGCCTGTTTATAAAAATTTTTGAAATACTTTTTATTATTATAGCATTCTAAAAAAAAATCGGTTAGCTTAATTTTCCACTTTTTTGAATACGGAGTAAAAATAGTATAAGGCTTTCCATCATCTTTCAACACTTCGTCTTTCTCAAATATCACCTGGTCTTTATATGAATGAAAACTTATACTTTTTTCTCTTAACAAAATTTCAACCTCAGCATCTCTTTCTTTAGCATACGGCTCATAATCATGATTTGCAAATACTTTTTGAACAGCATATTCATTTATCAACTCTTTAAATATTTCCACAGGATTGCCATATCGAACATCAAGAGTGGAACCTAGTTTCGTTAATTGTTTTTGTAAATCCTGCAACGTCTCGTGTATAAATTCAACTCGCCTGTCGGTTTTATCTTCAAGCTCATCCAAGATATTTCTGTCGAAAATAAATATAGGCAATACCTGATTACTATCTTTTAAAGCATAGAATAATCCTGCATTGTCATGTAAGCGAAGGTCACGGCGGAACCAGAATATAGAAATAGAAGATTTCATGCTTAAGCGATAACAAGTTTATGCATGAATTGTTTTGACGAATCGGCTATAAATATCAATCGTTTTGGCGTTTCCATAATTTACATTTTCAAATTGCTTAACCCAGCGAATTCCGCTGATGGCATTTGTCAAAAATACTTCGTCCGCAGTTGTTACATCTTGAATACTGATCGAGGTTTCGGATATCACATAATCAGCAGTAGACAAACTCTCTAACAGGTATCTCCTCATTACACCATTCACACAACCTTGATCTAAAGATGGAGTTTTAATTACGTTTTCCTTTATTATAAAAAGATTGGCGATTGTTGAATCTGCAATCTTACCTGCCGTATTTAAAACCAGACAATCATTCAACTTATTTTCTTTGGCATACAAAGCAGCCATAGAATAAGGAAGAAAGTTAGCCGACTTGATATTGGAGAATTGGTCTGTACTTTTCTTGGCATCTGTATATACATCAATTATTAACCCATTTTCATTTAGCAGATTAATGGAAGCGTTTAGCGGCCAACATTCAATCAGGTATTGCAGATTTTTATCATCATCATTTATTCCACCATTTCCCCTGAAAACTGATAACCTTAATCTAGCTAATTTTTCGCATTGATTTCGCTGGCAAAGCTGAAGAATTTCTTTTTCCAGTTTTGCAGGTGTAAAAAGGGAAGGAATATCATATTTCAAAATTGAAAGGCTGGCAAATAATCTCTCAAAATGGTAATTGGCAAGCACAATTTTACCATGCTGTATTCGCATGGTTTCAAATAAACCATCGCCATAGCGATAACTTCTGTTAGAAGCCATCAATACAGGAATATCCGCACTTAAAATTTTTCCATTGAAATTTAAATAACTCATCTCTTCAAAGTAAAATAAAAAAAACCATCCCGCCTAAGACGAGATGGTTCAATATGCTTGCCATGCAATATTATGCCTGTTCTACCAATCCTGATTTTACTGCATACATAACTAACCCTGCCATTGACTTGGTACCGGTTTTTGTTTTCAGCTTGTCACGGATTGCTTCAACTGTTCTAGGGCTAAGATCTACGATGTCTGCAATTTCTTTTGTGCTTTTTTCATCACACATCAGTTTCAGGATTGTAATTTCCTTATCAGTTAACTGAACATCCTGCGGCATGTTTGATTCATTCGTACGTTTTGTACGTAATCCACTCAATAATGCCTTATTAGTAAGCTCATTGAAATAGAAATCATTTTCATAAACACCTCGTACTGCTTCATAAATCATGTCAGACCCTGACTCTTTTGTAAGATAAGAGTTAGCGCCTATTTCCATCATTTTGGAGATTACAGAATGATCATTATGCATTGAAAGCATAATTACTTTTACGTTTGGATAGAGCTTTTTTATTTCTGGTAATGTAGTAAGACCATCCATAATTGGCATCTGGATATCAAGTAAAACTACATCTGGCTGAATATGACGCAAAAGATTCAATAATTGCATTCCGTTTTCAGCTTCAGCAACCATTTGAATGTCCTTACGGGCAGAGAGTGATGTTTTAACACCAGTGCGGAAAAGTGCATGATCATCGGCAATAGCAACTTTAACAACAGTGTTTGTTTCGGGGTTTTTCATAATTGGATTGTTATTAATAAATAAGTTATCAGTAAAATTTCTATGATGCAAGATGTTAAATTCCTGTAACATATACCATAGTGAATGTACCCAATTAAAAAATTGCGGAAAATACCGGTTTAGGATATGAAGAACGAAATTTTACTATAGCTAATTGAAATTTTACGACACAAGCAGTAAATACCATAATTAATAAATAGGGCAGTAATGCTCTTGTTAACATATCGTTGTGCATATACTTTTGTGTCAGAAAGTTGATTGACATGAATGATCTGTTTATCCATCTCGTTCAATGTCCAAACCGTCCAGAAAGAATTTAACCAATTCCCATGAAAATCCACCCGATCTTAATCGGGAGCACTTCATCTGCCAGTCGACTTTCTACTTTTTCTTCAAAGTATAAATGAAGAATAATAAACCGAAACCGTTTTTTAAAATCCAATACCATTTGAAAAGAAAGCCGTGCCATTAAACTTTGTCTCTATGAAGCAGAACAAATAAAAATCTTTTTCTTTTCATAACAGTAACGTTACCCCGGTCCTCATAACGCCGGGGTTTTTTTTTATGCGCCGAAGCTCCCTCCTTTACTTTACAGTTGTTTTGGAGGATAAATTAGCGAAGGTGCTTTGTATCCAAATATTTAGTTGGAATTATTTCTTTTCGGCAACCAAGTAAGCTCTTGGCTCTCCCAATGTAAATTTCTTTCTTCCTGGAATGCTGTACACCTCTTTTAATAAAAGGCCTGTCTGGTTCATCATTTTTTCCATCTCATTAAGAGAATAGATATAATCAACGCCAGCTTTAATTTCAGACTTACCATCAGGAGTTATCATTGTGCTTTCTGTTTCTATACGGGTCGGGTGCAACAGAAATTTTAACTCGTTCTTGAATTGAACATCGCCAATCTGGCTAGAGTTGCTGCTGATGAAGTTTTTATAGGCTATTTCCGCAATGGACCAGCTATTGATCAATAAATGCCCGCCTGGTTGTAAACAGGAGCTAATTGTTGTTAGCAATTTCAACGCATCTGCTTCCTTAAAAAAATTAAAGCTATTACCCATGCAGATAGCAAGCTCATATTTTTCTGTTGGCAGATAGCTTATAACATCCGTTTTTATTGCTTTGACTGGTAAATGCTCTTTCGCTACGATGTCATTTATCTCATTAATGTATGCATCAAGATTATCAACAGCAGTTACTTTTATTCCTTTTTTTGCCAAACCGATTGAGTGTCTGCCATAACCACACATCAAATCCAATACTTTTTGTCCAGGCTGCAGGTTAAAGTAAGGAATCATAAAGTCAACTTCTTTTACCGTCAGTATATCAGGTATAATGGTTCGCCATAGTTCCTTGTAAATTCCATCGAAGTAACTATCGTTGATATTTGACATCTTCAAGTTTTAAGAAAGAAAATACAGATGTTGATTCTGTTGCTTATTCCAGCAACTTGTTTCGCATGGCATACATTACTAATCCGGCAATGGTTTTAGAACCAACTTTCTGTTTCATATTCTGCCGAATAGTTTCAATGGTGCGGGGACTTAAAAAAACTTCTTTCGAAATTTCTTCTGTTGTCTTATCATCCGCAATCAATTTTAATATCTTGATTTCTTTCTCAGAGAATTTTACTGGATTAGGATAGAATTGTCTTACCGTTTTCTTGTGCTGCAATTTTAGCAACACAGCCTTATTTACCAGTTCATTAAAATAAAAATCCTCATTCATGCAGGTGAGGATGGCCTGGTAAATTTCTTCTGGGTCTGTAGTCTTTGTCAGGTAAGCATTGGCTCCCATCTCCATCATCTTGGTAATCATTTCCTGATCATCATACATAGTGAGTACGATAATTTTCAACGCTTCGTATTCCTTACGGATAAGACTAATAGCATTGATGCCATCTACTTCTGGCATACGAATGTCCATCAATATTACATCGGGCAATTTTAGCTGGAGTTTATGCTGAAGGTCTTTGCCGTCTTCAGCTTCCCAAAGAATTTTCAGGTATTCTTTGTCTTTAAGAGCCATTCTGATACCATCCCGAAAGATCTTATGATCATCGGCAATAGCCACTTTTATTTGCTGGGTGGACATAGATTATTGAGTTGCAGTTTATTTAATAGGTTTTGGACCAGCGTAAAAGTACGTTATTTTAGTAGTTTCCGCATTTTTATTAAATTTTTTAAATGGCTGATATAATTGACATTGTTGAATGTCTTTCAGGACTTGATCCGGAATCTTTCCCTCTACTCGAAAAGAGGTTGTTATAAGAAACGCCATGAAGAAAACTATTTCAACGAATAGTTAAAGGAGAATTGGTAGATAGGCAGGGAATAATCAATCTCCGGTTCTTTGGTGTATTTATAATAAATCACTTTTAAATTGACCAGGTTATTTATTTCCACACCAAATGCCATGGAGTAACCCATGTAAACTCCATTCGTAGAAATGTCTGGCAAAAAAGACCGTATCTGCTGCGGATTGGTATAGCAGATATGATACCGCATAGCCAGCCAACAAACACCAACATTTTTGCTATTAGTACGTTCCCAAGCACCGGTTTGAAAATAAAGGCCGGAACTTGCAAAACTATTTAGAAAGTTAACCGGCTTGCCGGTTTGCGGATTATTTGCCTGCCCGGTTTTAAAGCCTGTCATCACTCTTTCGCCAAAATGATAGAGCCAGCCAGCTTTTGTAGCTTTTTCTGTTTTTTTGAAAAAGACATTTCCATCACTAGATATATTTATTAAACCGCTGAGCGGATTAATATATTGTGTTACCAGATGATCGTTGCTGCGAAGCAATCCATTTGCACCCGTTTGGTTTTGAAAATTATTGGCTGATACACCTGAGTAGAAAGATAAGGGGATAGAAAGTTTGCCCGGTTCGCCAATAAATAAACGAATAAATCTTGCTGAAGCATTTACCTGGCCGTTATTGATAATATCAATAAAACCAGAAGTAAATATTTCGGGTTTGGGAACGGAAGCTTTTGAAAAACTGTCTTTAGGTAAAGAAAGATTACTATTTGCTTTTATCGAATCTTTTTTTGGAAAAGATGAAACCTCTTTTACCTGGGCTATTGCAAGGCATGGCCAAAGCCATAGTAATATTGGCAAAAGAGGTTTCATGATATAGCAGGGAATTGCTTAACTTTTTTCCTTTCTTGTTTTGCTCCAAATGTAAATGGCAAGTATACAACTGATAAGCATAAATGTATAAGAGGAATACCTTATGCAATTCTTAAATTGAAGAGATTGTCCGTTACTATCTCTAGTAAATAGATGGAAACTGAGCAACAAAAGGCCAATACCTCCGAATACATTTTTTATTATCTCCAATTTTTTCATACATATCTATTTATAATTGATTGTTATTATAGAGATTCTAATTCATGCAATCCACATAATTCTCAATACATGTACCCAATGCATTATTTTTCCTCGCTGAAGCCACAACAAAACATATAAAGCCAGCACCAATACCCCACCATCCGCCTTTTACAAGCCCCCCAACTGTAGCTCCTCCAAATCCACAAGCCATAATATTTTGAGTATATGCATTCTGGGCATTATCACCACAAGTTCTCAAATCTCTTTCACATGGGCCAGCTATCGGTGTTGTATGAATATTAGAACCCAAACCAAAAGAGCTAAATCTGCTTCCCATCGTATTTTCAAGAGTGTCTTTTAAGTAACAACGTATATCTTGACCAATTACCTGTTTAATAGTTTCAGAATCCATAGTACCACCAGGGTCAATAGCAGCTTTCAAATTATCAAATCTTGCTACCATGCTCTTACAAATTGCATCATACTCATTTTGAAACTGAGAACTATTTGAGCTAAAATTATTAAAAGAACTTAAACCTGAACCTGCATTCGCATCTGCTATAAATCCATTCCATTCATTTACAGAGACAGCAGATTTTATGTTTTGGAAGAAGTCGGATAAGCTATCAACAGACTTAATGAACAATTTAGTTTTCTCTAAATATGTACATCCACCAGCATGAAAATCTTCTTGTGAGAAAGCATTAAAAGTCAAAGATAAAAGTACAGCAATTAAAAAATTTCTTTTCATAACAAATTAATTATTTCGCCTACTCTCTTCAAAACCCGGTTTTCGGCTTTCCCGTAGCATTTAATATTGTTCCGGTTACAAAATCAAATGATACAACAAACCTACCTGCACTAATTACCAAAGCCATGGGAAAATCATCATGAAAAAAATGTTCTTTCCTGAAATTTATCGGTGATTGCAACAATTTATACTGTTGTTTTCACCGTCTCAAAGAGCTTTATTC